>Ga0207657_10000117_pt1 | contig 78715 bp, 82 predicted proteins | sample KBSC33metaG_FD_184316 | JGI IMG/M metagenome (GOLD analysis project Ga0207657, IMG submission 184316) | Corn rhizosphere microbial communities from Kellogg Biological Station, Michigan, USA - KBS C3-3 metaG (SPAdes) (version 2) | ecosystem: Host-associated > Plants > Roots > Rhizosphere > Soil ...
CATTTATGAGCCTTTCATCACGAAGCGGGCTATCGTGCAACTGCAGGGCGGCCTTGGCAGTGCGAGAACAGGGTTCACCATCTCTCAAAATGCTTGTGTCGGAACCGCGGTATGCACGAAACAAGTTTCATCTCTCGGCAGCGCTAACCATTTCCAGCTTCACTTCGGAGCCGGCCTCCAGATCGCGCTCACCGACCGTTTTTTCGTACGTCCGCAATTCGATCTGCACTATGTACCCAACCTCACCGATCAGTTCGGAAGCAATTGGGTGCCGGCAGCAACCGTGGCGGTGGGCTATCACTTCGGCGAACACTAAGGCGCTCTCGAAGCGCCGCCGCGGCAGCTTAGCTTAGCTTCGAACGGACGCGGTCACTGAGGGCCTTGCCGTCCACGCGCTTGCCGGCCAGTTTCGCTTGCGCGGCTTTCATCACCACGCCCATCTGCTTGAGAGAGGTGACGCCGGTTTCAGCCATGGCGGCTGCGAGCGCGGCGTCGATCTCCTCATCCGTCGGCGCCGAAGGCATGTAGGATTCAATCAGCTTCAGCTCGGCCTCTTCTTTGTCGGCCAGCTCGGGGCGATTCCCTTTGCGAAACATGTCCGCCGACTCGCGCCGCTGCTTGACCAGCGTATTGAGGATTTGCAGCTCCGCCGCCTCGTCGAGCGGCTTCCCGGTGTCGATGGTGTAGCGCTGCAGGGCCGCCTTGACCATACGTATCGCGTCGAGCCGGGCTTCCTCGCGGCCTTTCATCGCCGCCGTCATGTCTTTCTGTATCTGATCGAGAAGAGCCATGAAGACTAGCTTAGTACGCCAGGCCTCGGCTAATTTTGCGAATTGCGATTGCGAGACTTAAGCGCCGTCCCCATGACGGCCTTTGAGGACGCGGATGACCTTCTCCGCTTCCTTGCCCTTTTCCACGGTAACGCTGAAGAAGGGGAACATCATTTCTTCCCAGGTCATATCGCCGTAGTAGACGGTTTGGTTGGGGTCCGGGTTGAACTTATTATTGACTGAATTATCGAAATGCGCCGTCACCTTTATGTGCGTTCCCTTGGGAATCTTGACGGGTTCGACAACGTCGTAACCCATCTGCCAGTTGAAATCGTAGTGCGGCACACTCAGTAACGTCTCGATTTTTCCGTCTGGAAAGATCAACTGGTAAGTCATATCCTTGCCGCGAAGGTGCATGTGGGGGAACATGTTGACCAGCTCGGCGTCCTGCAGGAACTCGGCCTCCATGGGCGGGCTTTCCCAGTTGGGGTTGTTGGGCGGAATGGCGAAACTCTTGGCATCGCTGGGCGCGGAGGTTCCGAGGGTAATGAAGGTACGCTCCGCCGGCGCCTTGGCGATAGTGAGACCCAGGCGCGGGCGATCCACCACTTCCCGGCCAATAGGCGTGTAGTGGAGTTGGAACACAATATCCGTGCCGGCCTTGATCAGCTTGGCGGCGTGGAATAAAGCGTAATTCTGCGTGAATTGTCCCGGGACGTAGCAGCCTTCCACGCCGCTAGTACCCTTCAAAACCGAATCCGGGAGACCCTTGCCGTTGGCGCCCGCCGCTTCCGCCGGCGTGCGGCCCTTTTCGTCGCGCGGGCGATCTGCCCACACCGGCGTGTTGTACTGCGTATCCGGATCATGCGGCTTGAAGAAAACGCAGATGTGGTGAGTCACGGCCAGTTCGCTAGGACGGATTTCCATGGATGTGATCCAGGTATCCTCTTTAAGACCGCTGGGCACCGTGACGTAATTCCACTCGATAACATTGGCTTTGGGATGCGCGGGCACTGTAAAGGGAGCGCCGTTGATGACGATGTCCGGTTGGATCTCCCAGCCGTCGGCGGGCCATTGGATCGCCACTGGGGCGTCGGCCGGGTCGCCTTCGGCCGCACCGGTATCGGCCCATTTTGCGAGCGTATCGATGTCGGCTTGCTGGAGTGAACGGTCGTTCACGAAGTGCCCGAAGCGCGGGTCTGCGAACCACGGCGGCATCTTGCGGGTCATCACCGCGGCCTTCATCGCTTTGGCCCATGGACGCACGCTCTGATACGTCAGCAGCGACATGGGCGCCGCTTGACCGGGCCGATGACAGCTTTGGCAGTTTCTCTGCAAAATGGGTTCGACGTCCTTGTGGAAGGTGATGGAATCGGCGGCGAGTACAGATCCGGCGAATAAAACCACGCTGGCGACTGAGCGAATGAATTTCATGTGGCCCGTCCTTGCTAAATAATACTGAATTTCGCGGCGGACGGATCGGGAGTTGTCGTCCCAGCCAGTGCTTTTAAGCCACAGGATTCGTCCGGCGCAATCCTGGGAACCGCGCGAAGTCCCGGTCGGTTGTGTGGAGAATGCCGCCATGTTCCATAGTCAGAGCGGCAAGTTGCGCATCGGTGAGCAGTGGACCACGAGCCTGTCCTTCGCTCATCATCTGGCGCAAGATGGGCCAGTGACGTTCGCCCGGTGCGAGCAGCCGCACAATGGGCTGTTCCATCCACAGATCGACAACCTCAATCGCCCGGTCCAATGTGACTCGCTGGCCAGGTGAGCACGAACGTCGATGGTTCTGACCCGGCGTCCGGCGACCATCAGCGGGCGTTGGCGTGGCGTGGCGGTCTGTGCATGCGACTGCCGGTGGAGCAGATGGCACCCGGTTAACATTACTCCAGCAGTGGCGGCTGCATCTTTAAGGAACTGCCTGCGGTTGGACATAGTTACCTTCCCGTGCACTCTATCATTGATTGGTTTATACGATCATTCGGTCGCCGCCGGTATAAACGTTGAAGTGGCTACCGCGTACGAAGCCAATCAGCGTCATTCCAAAGCGCAGCGCAGTTTCAATCGCAAGGCTAGAGGGAGCGCCCACCGCGATGACGATCGGAATACCGGCGGTCACGGCTTTCTGAACCAGTTCGAAGCTGATGCGGCCGCTAAGCATCAGTACATGATCGTGCAGCGGCAGCTGGCGTTCGAGAAAAGCCGCGCCGATCAGTTTGTCGACGGCGTTGTGCCGGCCGACGTCCTCCCGCAAATAAAGAAGCTCGCCGGCGGTGTTGAAGAGACCCGCAGCGTGGAGTCCACCGGTGTGCTCGAAGATGGCTTGGGCTTCGCGCAACCGCGTTGGGAAATGGGGGACCAGGTTGACGGAAAGTTTCGGCTTGCCGGGCGGCAGCATCGCGCATCCCGAAGCGGCGAGCGCGTCGATGGAGGCTTTCCCGCAGATCCCGCAACTCGAAGTGACGTAGAAACGCCGCGCGTCAATGGCCGGTGCGAGGCCTGCGATGAGAGACACGAGCACGGCGCCGGAGTCGTCCACGCGAACGTCGGCGATCTGATCGGGACTTACCAGCAGGCCTTCGGTGTAAAGAAAGCCGAGCGCCAACTCGCGATCGTGTCCCGGAGTGCGCATGGTGATAGCGACATCGAGCTCACCAAGACGGATCTGCAGAGGCTCTTCCACCGCCACCAGATCTTGCGCGCGCACGCTCGCGCCACCCGCTTCGATTTTCTGGATGGGAACCGTGAGAATGTTCCGTTTCATGAGGAACGGTTCAAGGAAATGACGACACTCTTTGAGGCCGGCGTATTGCTCTTTTCCGCCACGCTGCCGATGGGGACCAACACGTTAGTCTCGGGAAAGTAAGTAGCGGCACAGCGCCGCGGAATCGGATATGGATACACGGCAAAACGAGGCGCGGTCCGCAACTGGCCGCAAAAGTGGCTGGTGATATCCACGAAATCGCCACTGGTGAGCCCGGCCTCGCGGCAGTCTTCTTCATTCAGCAGTATGACGCGGCGGCCGTGATGCACGCCGCGATAGCGGTCGTCGAGACCGTAAATGGTGGTGTTGTACTGATCGTGGCTGCGGATGGTCATCATCAGAAATTGACCGGGTTCCAACTGCAGGAGGGGAAGTGCATTGACCGTGAACTGCGCCTTTCCGGTAGGTGTCGCGAAGACGCGGTCGCGAATAGGATTGGGAAGCTCGAAGCCGCCGGGCTGGCGTACGCGCTGGTTAAATCGCTCGAAGCCGGGGACGACGCGCTCAACCGAATCGCGGATCCGATCATAGTTCGCGACTAAGCCATCCCAATCCGTGTGTGAGTTGGAAAGCGTTGCCTTGGCGATGCCCGCCACAATCCACGGCTCGCTGCGCAAATGCTCAGAAGCGGGCGAAAGCGTTCCGCGCGAAGTCTGGACCACCGCCATCGAATTCTCCGTGGTCACGAACTGAGGCCCAGCCGCCTGCAAATCGCTCTCCGAGCGGCCGAGCGCGGGCAGAATCAGCGCCTGCTGTCCGGTGATGAGATGGCTGCGATTGAGCTTGGTCGAGATTTGTACCGTGAGACGGCACTTGCGAAGCGCGGCCGCGGTGAAATCGGTGTCGGGCGTCGCCGAAAGAAAATTGCCGCCCATCGAAACAAACACGTCGATGAGGCCGGTGTGCATCGCACGTATGGTTTCGACGGTATCGAGGCCGTTCTGACGGGGCGGAGAGAATGCGAATTCGGCGCCCAGGCGATTAAGAAAATCGTCCGGCATCTTTTCGAAAATGCCCATGGTGCGGTCGCCCTGCACGTTGCTGTGGCCGCGGACCGGACACGCGCCCGCGCCGGGACGTCCGAGATTGCCGCGCAGCAGCAGGAAATTCACGATCTCCTGAATGTTGTCGACCGCGTTTTTATGCTGCGTCAATCCCATGGCCCAGCAGCAGATGATGCTCTTGGCTTGGATCGCGATCTCGGCGGCCTGACCGATCTGCTCGCGTGAGAGCGCGCTCTGTTCGACGATGTCATCCCATGAAACCTGTTTCAGCGCTTGGTGGAATTCGCGAAATCCCGAAGTATGCCGCTCGATAAAAGCGCGGTCGAGCACCTCGCCGGGACGGCGCTGCTCCTCTTCCAATATGTGCTTCATCACGCCCTTGAAAAACGCGACGTCGCCGTTAATGCGCACCGGCAGATGCAAACAGGCCAGCGGCGTGCCGCTGCCGAAGAACGAAAGTGGATGCTGCGGATGCTGGAAATGATTCAAGCCGGTTTCAAACAGCGGATTGACGCTGACAATTTTGCATCCGCGCCGCGCCGCCGCTTGCAGCGTCGTGAGCATGCGCGGATGGTTGGTGCCGGGATTCTGGCCGATGATGAAAATGGCGTCCGCCAAATCGAAGTCACCCAGCGCTACCGTGGCCTTGCCGCGGCCGATGGTGTCCCCTAGCGCGGTGCCGCTCGATTCGTGACACATATTGGAACAATCCGGCAGATTGTTGGTGCCGAATTGCCGCACGAATAGCTGGTAGAGAAACGCGGCTTCATTGCTAGTGCGTCCGGACGTATAAAACGAAGCGCGCGAGGGCGAGGTAAGGGCATTCAACTCGCGGCCGATCAATTGGAACGCGTCGTCCCACGAGATTGGCTCATAGTGGCCCGCGCCGGCGCGCAGCACCATCGGATGCGTCAGGCGGCCAGCTTTGCCCAGCCAGTGGTCGGATTGACGGCTCAACTCCGCGACGGACCACTGGCGAAAAAAATCCGGAGTGACGCGCTTCAGCGTCCCTTCTTCTGCAACCGCTTTCGCGCCGTTCTCACAGAACTCGGTGATGGAGCGGTGCGTATCGGGATCGGGCCATGCGCAGCCCGGACAATCGAATCCTGCAAACTGATTCAAGTCGCGCAGGAGCTTAGTTCCGCGCACGACGCCGGCCTCGCCGATGGCATGTTGCAGCGCGCTGGTGATGGCCGGAATCCCACCGGCGGTAACTTGCGGGTGGTCGAGTTGCAAGCCGTCGGTTTCAACGGGATTGATGGGACTCGCGGGATCGGGTGGCGGCATTCGTCTCCAGAATAGCGCCTGTTTTCGGAAGTTGACATTAAACCGCGCGCTTGACTGCTCAGCGATTTTTCGGAGTAAACTTGTTTGCTGAGGTGCACGACATGAATCGCATTAAGGTTGTCCCCGTCTTAGCAATGGTGCTGGCGGCCGGAGTCGTATTCACGGCCGCGTATCGCCTGCGCGCCCAGCAAGCCACCTCGGCTACGACCGCGCCGGCGGCGGTTTCGCCCGAAAGCCGTTCCTTCCGGCCTGGGTCGGCGCCGGGGCTGAAGGTGACCGATCTGGGGCGTTCTTCCGGGCACACATACCGCATCAATATGGTTAAAGGCGATGAAATTATTTCCGGCCTGCTGGAGTTTGCCGAGAAGAATCACATTAAGAACGGCCACTTCACGGGCCTGGGCGCGATCGACAAGGCGCAGCTCCGGTGGTCCGATCCCGTGAACAAAACGCCATCGAAGACTGAGATCAACGAGGAGGCCGAGATCGTCTCCCTGGTCGGCAGCATCGCGCAGGATAAAGATGGGAAGCCGGGCGTACATGCTCATACCGTCTTCGCACTTCAGGATGGGAGCACTCGCGGCGGTCACCTACAGAGTGCTCGTGTGAGCATCATTGCCGAGATCTTTGTCACCGACGAAGAAGGCGCGAGCGCAATAACCAACGCCAGCCGTTAAACGCGCGGTTCTGAGCCGTCTACTTGGCCATGTCCGCCGGAATCGGCTGCGTGACTTTGCCGGTGGCGGCCCACTCAGCGCCGCGTGCGAAGGTCACCTTGAAGGTCTCTTCGGACGCCGCCGCGATGTCGTGGCCCAAGGCGGTGATGAACACGCGGCCATTGCCGAATTGTGTGGTCCAGAGCATCGGCTCATCGACCCCCGCTCCCGACATGGGCTGCTTGTTGCGCGCATCGGAGGCCTTCTCGTCGTAGCGCGAATGGTCGTCATAGGCGGTGGCCAGCACGTGATAGGTGCCCTCCGGTTGCCACTTCAGGTTGGCGTACAACTCGTCGCTTTGAACCGCGAGGGGCGACTTCAGCCCGGCCGTGATCGGATGATTGGCATCCTTAATATCCACCGTAAAATCGTGGCGCGCGGAGTGATGACCCTTGCCCGGCCTCCAGTTGCCCGCAGACATTTTCTCGTAGTCCGTCCAACCGTTGAACGCCGCGATAGAGAAGTGATACAGTACCAAGCCCTTGCCTGACCGGACGTAATCGACAAAGGCATTGTTGGCGCGTTCACCCCATAGAAGTCCTGGCTGGTTGCGCTCGAAATAATTCACGACCACCAAGTCATAGGGCGCGAGGGTTTCGGGCCCGGCGCCGCGGAACTCCTCGGTGACGCGAACCTCGAAGCGGCCGGTGTCTTCCAGCGCCTGCTTCAAGATCGGCGTGGTTCCTTTCCAGTCATGGCCGTTCTGACCGGTGATGATCAGGGCCTGGAGTTTCGGCGGCCCAGCGGGGGCGGTGCCCTGCGCGCTCAGGATCGACGCGCCAAGAGCGGTCACGAATAGAAGTCTAGTGGCGTTCATAGCTGTCTATTCTGTGCGGAACGAACGCGGCTGTCAAGGGACGACGCGCGAACCGCCCTATCGTCCAGACTGATCGGCGAGCGGAAGCTGAAGGGTGATGCGATCGTCGGCTCCGGTGACTTTGGTGATGTGTCCTTTGCCCGTGGTGTCCTCAACCAGGTCAACGTGCCCCGGCCCGACGGCAATCTTCTTCCCCCCGGCGACTTCGAGCTCTGCATGGCCGGTCAGCGTGATCACGTACTGGCGGCGCGGCGCACGATGCCAATCGATCACATTGCCCGGCGATGCCAGATGGAGTTCGCCCGAAGTGATAGGCAGCAACTTCGAGACTCCGCCAGGGAACTCGATCGCCACTTCTTCGGAGTGCGTCAGGTTGTCCGGACCCGTGAAGAGCCGAGTCATGAAGACCGGCTTGTGTGATTGAGCCAGGGCCACGCCCACCAATGGAGCGCCGGATGGAGTGGCCACGTGCCCGACGATTGCGCCCACGGTGAACGCGAACAAAAGCGCCAACATGTTGCGAGTCATCCTTGTCTGCCTCCCGGCGAGCAAGTATATCAGGCGGTAACGAGAATGGTCGCGCGTCCTAGTCCAGGCCGAAAGTGACGATCAAGTCCCCGGCCGGAATCGACACCATCTGCTTTCCGTTTGCCAGATAGCTGATGGGCGATGCGAAGACAGGACCGTTAGCCGAGAAAGTCCACAGGCGATCGCCGGTAGTGGAATTCAAAGCGAAAATGACGCCTTCGAGAGTGCCGCCGAAGACCAGGTTGCCGCCGGTCGCCATGACGCCCCCCCACGGAGGAGTGAGGACGCGATGTTCCCACTTGATGTCTCCGGTGCCAGGTTCGATCGCGATGACCTTCCCCCAACTTTCTTCAGGCGCGCCGAAATTTTGAGTTTTGGCACCGCCCACTGCCGGGTCGTAGGCGCCTGCGTTGGGCAGGGCTCCCGGTGGAAGCGGCCGGTCGGGCTCCTCGGTAGTCGGATGCGGAACCGCGTTCTTCGAGAACAAACGGTGCTCCTCGCGCGCAAATACATACAGCCATTTAGTGAGCGGACTGTAGCTGTGCGACATCCAATTGGCGCCGCCGTCAACGCCGGGCCAGATGTGATCGTTGCCTTCGGGCGTCGGCTCATTTCCCGGGATCACCTCAGGACGGCCGTTGTCGTCGAAGCCGTTGTTCCAGGTCTGCTTAACGAACGCCTTCGCTGTCAGGAATTTTCCGTTGGTACGGTCGAGCAGATAATAAAACCCATTGCGATTGGCCCAAGCCAGCGTCTTTCTCATTTCACCGCGGAACTGCGTATCGAGCAGAATTGGGATCTGTGTGGAATCCCAATCGTGCAAATCGTGCGGCGTGAATTGGTAGAACCACTTCAGCTTCCCGGTGTCGGGATCGAGCGCCAGCACCGAGCAGGAATACAAGTCATCTCCCGCGCGGTAGTCGCCGTTCTCATCCGGCCAGGGATTGCTGGTGCCCCAGAACAGCGTATTGGTTTCCGGGTCGTACGATCCGTTATTCCACGTGGTGACGCCCCCGGTCTTCCAGGAATCGCCGGCCCAAGTTCCGAAATTCGGTTCACCCGGCTGCGGAATCGTATTGAATCGCCACAGGCGCTGCCCGGTCTTGGTATCGTAGGCGTCCAGGAATCCGTTGACCCCGTGCTCGCCGCCGGCCATGCCGACGATCAGCTTGTCTTTGACGACTAGCGGTGCGCCCGGAGCCGCATAGCCGCCGGCGGCAAGATAATCGCCCATCTCGGTCTTCCATATTTCGTGGCCGGATCGGGCGTCGACGGCGACGACATGCATGTCGAGCGTATTCATGAACAGCGTGTTGCCCAGCATCGCGAGGCCGCGATTCACCTTCCCGCAGCAGTTATAGGTGCGGGCCGGATTGCGGTATTCGTAGCTCCAGAGCTGACGTCCCGTTGCCGCATCCAGCGCATAGATGGCGTTTTCCGGGCGCGTCAGATACATGATCCCGTTCACCACCAATGGCGTAGTTTCGAATTTTTCAATGTGGCGGCCCTGGAAAATCCACTTGAGGTGGAGATTTTTCACGTTCTGCACATTGATCTGATCCAGGCTGCTGTAGCGCCAGCTATTGTAATTGTGCGAATACATGAGCCAGTTGCCGGGCTCATCCGCCGCCTTCAGCAGCCGCTCATAAGTCACCGGACCCTGGGGTGCGGAACTCTGACCGGGCGCCTGGCCTCTCAACGTAATAGCCACCGCCGCGGCGAACACTGCGGCTCCCAGCCGCACGCTCCACTTATGCATTCTCTTCTGCGCCCCCTTCCGGGAAATCAAGTAGCGCCTACATAAATAGCATGTCTTTTGGGAGCGCTACAACTGCCAGGCACCCACGCCTTCGAGACGTAAAACCATTACCTTCACCGCGACGCTGAAGCTGTTCCCTCACGTCATCTGTTAGAATTAACGGCGGATCGCGAACTTGCCCGTTCGACGCTTCCATGAAGAGAGAGGTTTCTAAATGCTCTACACTCGGCGTGATATAGGCAAGCTGGCATTGACGGCTGTGCCCGTGGCCGCACTCGCGGCAAAGCCGGATTCGAAGTATAGCGGCGTGCAGGTCGGCACCATCTCTTACAGTTTTCGCGAGATGCCGGACCCCAATAATTGCGAGGCGATCCTCAAGCACATGACCGATCTGGGACTCAATGGGATCGAACTAATGAATGCTCCAGCCGAAACGTTCGCCGGGGCGCCAGTGGTTCAGCGAATGCCCGCTGGTCCTCCTCCGGGAGCAGGCGCGCCGCGCCGGGGACCGACGCCGTTCACCCCCGAGCAGCAGGCTGCGTTGAAGAAGTGGCGCCTGTCGGTCTCGATGGACAAGTACAAGGCTTTGCGTAAAATGTACAACGACGCGGGCGTCGACATTTACGCTTTCAAACTCGGCCTCACGATGGCCATGTCGAACGAAGAGTATGAATATACCTTTAACGTTGCCCAGGCGTTAGGCGCAAATCATCTCACGATGGAACTGCCGGAGGATGCCGCTCTCACTAAGCGGGTGGGCGAGTTTGCCGCCAAACGCAAGATGTACGTCGGCTACCACGCGCACACGCAGGCGACTCCCACCATTTGGGATGAAGCTTTGTCGCAATCGAAATACAATGGCATTAATCTCGACGTCGGGCATTACACCGCGGGCACTAGCAGCAGCCCGATTCCGTTCCTGAAAAAGAATCATGGCCGCATCACCAGCATTCACTTGAAGGATCGCAAGTATGAAACGCATGGCGGCGAGAATATGCCGTGGGGCCAGGGAGACACCCCGCTCAAGGAAGTGCTCCAGTTGATGAAGAAGGAACACTATCTTTTCCCGGCGACCATCGAACTGGAGTACAAGACACCGCCAGGATCGAACGTGATGGCGGAGATGCGGAAGTGCGTCCAGTATTGCAAGGACGCTCTGGCGTAATTGGCGCGGGGCCGCGGCGTGGCCGCCATACAGCAGCTCAGGCAGGCGGATTGGTTCCGGATTTCTTGGTGAGCCGATAAAACGACTCGCCGCCTTTCCGGAACGTAATGCCGTGCGCTTCGGGGCCGAGGCCAATGATCAGCGATCCCGCCAGGAACGCTATCGCCGCAAGCCCTCCCATCGCCTGGGCATACGTGAAGTGTTCGCCGATCAGCGCCTCCAAATAGGGAGCGACTCCAGCCAGCAGCATACCAATCTGATAAGCGAACCCCGGAACGAAGCCTCGCAGATGCGCGGGCGTCAGTTCGTTCATATGCGCCGGAATCACGCCCCATGCACCTTGCACGCAGAACTGCATCAGAAATCCGCCGGCGACAAGTAGCGCGGTCCCCGGCGCGGCGATCCACAGCGGAATAATGAGCAGAGCGGCCAGCACGGCGCCGATCATGGCGTGACGGCGTCCGAAAAGATCGGAGAAATAGCCGATCACCAAGCCTCCAAGGGTCGCGCCCACCATGGAAATCATGGTGGTCAAAGCCGCGTTCTGCTGCGAGAATTTCCGCTGCTGCATCAGGAACGTCGGGTACAAATCCTGCGTCCCGTGAGAAATAAAACCCATGACGGTCAATAGCAGCACCAGGTAGAGAAAGCGCCGCCAGATTGTTGGCAGCGACCGGACGTAGGTGCGCCAGTCGGTGCGATGCTCCTGCCAGGCCTCGGACTCTTTCACTTGCTTCAGCACAAAAAGGGAGAGCAGCGCCGGCAAACCGCCGATGAAGAACATGACGCGCCACGCATACTCGGGATGCGTAGCGTGGATCGCAGGATAAACGGTCAGGAAGGCCAGTGCCGCCAGAAGATTTCCCAGCGAGTAGCCCTGGTGGAGCATGCCTGAGATCACGCCCCGCCACTTAGGCGAGATCGACTCCAGCGCCAGCGAGGCGCTCACGCCCCACTGCCCACCCATCCCGATCCCGAACATCATTCGCAGAATCAGAAAGACCTGAAACGTGGGAGCCAGTCCGGAGAGCGCTGACGCGATGGCGTAAAACACGATATTCAGCATCATCGGAAGCCGCCTGCCGAACCGGTCCGCCATCACTCCGAAGAGCAGTGCGCCCACCGGCCGCATGGCCAGGGTAAGGGTGAGCGTAAGCGCAACCTCGGGACGTGTCTTGCCGAAAGCCTTCGCGATATCGGCGATCAGAAACGTCAGTACGAAGAAGTCGAAGGCATCGAAGGTCCAGCCAAGAAAACCGGCGAGAACTGCGTTGCGCTGATCACGTCTTTGCACGCTGATCGGAATATTGGTCGAGGATGCCATTAACGCGACCCCATGACGCTGTAGTATACCCCAGCGCACTTGTGTCCTACCAAATCAGACGGCGTGCGGCGCCGGAACGAACCGCGGTCAGTCCACCTCCTCATTTTTTTGAAGGGAAACGACATACAGTCCAGACGGGAGACCGACGATTGTTGAATACACCTGGCGGATGGAAAGCACTAAGTGCCGCGTCCAACACCGGTCGAATTGATCTCATTACGCAATTCAATGACAATGCACGCGGAGCAGGTTCTTCAATCCGCGCTGAAGTCCTTCGGGGACGTGTTTGTTGTAGTCGGAGAGGCCGGCGCACAGGCGTGTCCTCCGGCGGGCGACGAACTCCAGGAGAGTTTGCTGAATCTCAAGCGGCGCTTGGACGGCGAAATCTCTGCCAGCGCAATCACAGAGACCGAGAAACTCTTTGAAATGGAGTTGCATACCTGGAGTGAACGTGCAGCCCAGTTTTATCAAGAGAAAACCGATGAGGTGAAGGAAATTCTGGCCATCGTCGCCAAGGCCGCCAGCCAGGTAGCAGAGCGAGATGAGGGCTACGCGAAACAATTCGGAAAATTGACAGAACGATTGCAAGGCACTGCAAAGTTGAACGATCTCACTACGATTCGGCAGTCGCTGGTAACGCATGTTACGGAGTTGGAAACCTGCGTGACGAAGATGGTCCAAGACGGGCAGGAGTCGGTGGCGAAATTACGTGCTCAGGTGCGTGTATATGAAGATCAATTGGAAGAGGTGGAGCGCATTGCCTTCGAAGATCCGCTCACCGGCTTGGTGAATCGACGCAAGTTGGAGCGTCTACTCGAGTTGCAAGCAGGCCAAGGTCGTTTTTTTCCATAATCTACATTGATCTCAATGGTTTCAAGCAAATCAACGACACCTACGGACATCTTGCCGGGGACGATTTACTGAAGCAGTTTGCCGCGGAACTTCGGGCGGCTTTCCGGACGACAGATGTAGTCGGGCGCTGGGGTGGCGATGAGTTCATCGTTCTAATGGACGACGATTTTCGTGACGCCGTGACCCGCGTAGAGCGGATCCAGAAATGGGTTGACGGGGAATACACCCTGGCAACGGAATCGGGACCGCGCAAAGTTCGAGTGAGCGCAGCGAGCGGTGTTACTTCATGGCAAGCCGGCGACACACCGACAACCATCCTGCAGCGGGCCGACGCCGCGATGTACGAGCACAAAGCGCGCATCAAACATTCCAGTAAACTCCGGACAAACGGCAATTCGAGATCTGTTAGTGAGATCGAAGCTTAACGGATTTTTTCGGAATCTCCAGAGCTATCGGCATTAGAGAATTGGGGAAGTTCCTCCTGGGTCTGCGGATAGCGTCCGCTGAACCGGCGCCGCGCGGAGAAACCCTGCTCTCCCCGGGGAATTCGGTTGGTTGAGACGTCATGAAAAGCCGAAACTGAGCTGTGCTAACTCCAGTCGAGTTCGCCTTCAAACTCAGCTATTGACCGCAAGGCAATGACGCCGTTTGAATGAGAACTTACAACCCGACTAGAATTCCGGCGCGACTTCGCGATATAAATGCATGCCTCTTCCCGAGCAGGTGCGCCACCTCGCTGACGCTGCCGAAACTGCCGATGTAGAGACTAAATATTAGTCGTCCTCAAAATAGGAGAGTTTGTAACAGCATGATTCCAGTGATCGGCATTGTTGTTGTCCTAGGCTGCATTGCTGGCGGCTATCTCATCGAAAAAGGCAACCTGCTGGTTCTCATGCAGCCTGCTGAGTTGCTCATCATCGGTGGAGCGGCATTGGGGACTGTCCTCATCGGGAATCCGCTGTATGTGTTGAAGGCGATCGGGGGCGGGATTCTCCAGGTCTTTAAAGGGAGCCGTTACACCGCGGCCGCTTATCTTGATACGTTGAAATTCCTGAATGACTTCTTCAATACTGCGCGCAAGAATGGCTTGTCAATGCTCGAACAGGACTTGGATGAACCGGATAAGAGCGCCCTTTTCAAGCGCCATCCCAACTTCTACAAAGACAAAGAGGCGCTCCATTTCTTCTGCGACACCATGCGGACACAAGTGACGGGAGGCGTGGAGACCCACGACCTGGACCAGATCATGGAAACAGACCTGGAGATTCTGCATCGCCAGGGCCGCCTCTCAGCCAGTGCGCTGACCACTGTTGCCGACAGCCTGCCGGGGCTAGGAATTGTTGCCGCCGTACTGGGTGTAGTCATTACCATGGGGTCCTTGGGAGGCCCACCGGAGGAAATTGGCCATAAGGTGGCTGCCGCCTTAGTGGGAACGTTCCTTGGCATCCTGCTGTGTTACGGCTTCCTGGGGCCGGTGGCTGCTCACATTCGAAAGCACACCGATGCAGAAGGAGAATACTTCTTATGCCTTCGTATGGGCTTGCTGGCGAATATAAAGGGGCTTTCGCCGATGCTCGCACTTGAAGCCGCGCGGCGCGCCATTCCACACCACTTGCGCCCCACCTTTCAAGAGATGGATAAGGTATGCCGCAGGACGTCCGAGAGTGCGGTGACGCAGGAGGCCGCTTGAGCGTCAAGCCCGGTGCGCCGGTCATCATTGTTCGCAAGCGCTCCGCGGATCACGATGACGAGCACGGGGGCGCCTGGAAGGTCGCTTACGCGGACTTCGTAACCGCAATGATGGCGCTCTTCATTGTTCTGTGGCTGATGAGTGCGAGTGAAAAAGTGCAAAAGGCAGTGGGCGGGTATTTCCTCGATCCCACGGGCAAGGGCCGGCAGACCGGAACGACCAACTCGGGCATCGGGGAAACGCCCACGTTGAATCGCGCGGATCTGCAGCATTTGAAAGAAAAGCTGGAAGAAGTATTGCGGCAGATTCCCGAATTCCAGCACATGGAAAAGCAAATTAGAATCACCCTGACCACCGAAGGATTGCGAGTAGATCTGATCGAGACAGAACGCGGTCTTTTCTTTGAAACCGGCAATCCCAAGCCGACCGACGCCGGCATCGAGCTCTTGAAGGTTCTCGCAGCGGAGTTGGCGAAGCTGCCGAATAAGATAGCCATCGAAGGACATACCGACTCGCGGCCGTACGGACGCTCCGATTACTCGAATTGGGAACTCTCGGCCGATCGCGCCAATGCGGCCCGAAGGGTCCTGGCTGAGTTCGGCATGGCGCAGGATCGTATCAGTCAGGTACGCGGGTTCGCCGACCAGCGATTGATGAAGAAGGACGATCCAACCAGTCCGTCAAATCGCCGGATTTCGATCATTGTTCGCAATATTGGACTTGACCGCCAGGAAGATGTAATGGCTGAAACTCAACCTGCCGTGAAGGAAGCGGCGAAAGGTTCCCACTAGCTGCGTACGAGAGTGAGTTTCTCTCACACCGTCACGAAATGGTCCCTGGATTGCCTCTTCACGAGTTGGAGGCAAGCTTATGATCAGCAGCACGGGCCCGGTAACGCCCGCCATTCCTAGTAATACGTCCATATTGGGCATTCCAAGTTCCCCGGATTCAACGTCTTCGTTCGCCGATCAGCTCGCGAGCGCTGTCAACCAGGCCGGGAGCAATCCTCAGCCTGGCGTCAAGGTCGGCGGGACGCCGCGTCAGAATTCTGACACTCCACAGCTTATTCCGACAAACCTGGGTTCCACGGTGCCGGCCGGACCGCCAGCGGGCGCGCCTGGTTCGCCAGCCCCCCAATACAGTTTCTTCCAGTACCTCATGGACACGCCACCACCTAGTGCACCCCCATCGCCACTTCAAACTGCTTCGACACCGACTGCGGGAGAAATCCCACAATCCGGCGCGCCGGATTCGACTGCCGATGCAGGATGGTTGTCTCCTCCCTACTACACGCCGCCTGCGGCCACTTTCGTGAGCTGGGAGAACCCGCCGGGCGTGATCAACACGACAGCATCGCCGGAAAGCGATCTCCAAAACCTGGCGGCACAGTTTATCAACGACCCCCTACAGTTCGTCTGGGGTGGCGTTCCGGCTACTACGCCGCAAGGGCTCATTGATAACTTCGTTAGCTATGCGCAGTCGCGCGCCGCAACCTACCCGCAGACCTGCCCTGAGGGCTACGATCCCGTAGCGATGGGAACAAAGTATGCAAATCTGGTCTTCGACTCCATCAAGAAGATCCAGTACGACACCGTCGGCTCCAGCCCCTACGCATCGATGTATGACGCCTGGGTCGCCGGAGTGAACACCTGGCCGGGTAACAGCGGGACGACAAGCGCTCCCAGTAGCCTGTAACCTTTACAAACTAAACCTCCGCCGCAGCCCCCACGTTTCGTCTAGAATTTCTCAGGAGATTCGCGATATGAGGGTGTGCATCTGGCTGAACAAGCCCGCGAAATCCTGGACGCTGCCGAAAACGCCTCCCGGCACGGCCAGGGATGCACCGAGATGACCATTCTCATCGGTCCGGAAGGCCACATCCGAATGGTTGCGGATTCCGACTGGCCTCTTGAAGCGCTGGCGCGGCATCACGGTGCACGGTCTGCCTATCGTGTAAACGAACGCACGGGTTCGATACGCGTTGAAGGATGCGAGGGGGCACGCCACTGTGTGATCGAATCCGTCGCGCATTCCCATACTGCACGGCTGTTGCTCGGAAGCAATCAGTTTCTAACCTCGAACCTCCTGCCTCCCGATAGCCGTCCAATGAAAGCGTAACGTTGATCTCGATTCTCAAGACCGGTTCCAAAATGGAGCGCCTGGAGAGGGACAAGAGTGTCGCGCTCGAGTGTTACGGGCTTGCCATTGCCTCGACGGAACAAAACGTGATTGAGGTCGATCAGGAGCAAGCGTCCTTGTTCCGAGCGGAATTGCAGGAACTGGTAAGACAGCTAGGCGAGGGGGCTACTCCCGAACAATTGCGGAAAATCCAGGATCGGTTCCGGGATGATCTGCGCGAGTATCGAAATCGCACACACGAGCAGATCCGGCAGTTGCGGAAGGAAATGTACGCTGCCCTATCGGCGCTGGAGGAGTTCGCCGGGGGCACCACGGCGCACGGCGACGTTCACGAGAAAACGTTGAAGCGAGCGCTAAAAAGCCTGGAGGGCGCCGCTTTCAGCGGCCGTTTTGAAGACATCCGCGCGATGATTCGCGCCGTTTTCGCGGACATTCTTTCGAGTTTTGCGCAGATGCGCGTCCAAAACCAATTAGCCATGGCGCAATTGAAAGATGAGATCCGCGTGTTGCATCAAAGGATTCAGGGGGCGCCCCGTTCAGCGGCGCTGGCCGCAGAGACCTGGAATCGGCACGACATCGATCATCGAATCGATGAAATGTTGAAGCAAAACACGTCCTTCTGCCTGGTATTAATCGTCCTTAAGAACCTGAAGTCTCTCACCAGCCGATATTCCAGCGCCGCCGCCGAAGATGCTCTTCAAGCGCTTGAGGTCCGTCTTCATGATTCGCTGGCCGGCGCCTCCATGCTGGGACGCTGGACCGCGAACCAATTCGTGGCAATTCTTCATGTCTCGCCGAGCAGCGCGATGGCGGCCTCCCGCGACGCATCGCAGAAACTTGCGGAACCGTATTCATTCACGCACAACGGCGTTCCCAGTACGCTGGTGTTCCAGGTTGCGGCGGGCGTGGTCGATTACCAGGCGGGTTCCGACGCTCTGAAATTTCAACCCAAGTTGGCCAGTCTATCGGCTGCGCTCGGTGGGGGCGCGCTCTAGGCAAGGGGAGATATAGGGCCGTCCCAGCGGTCTACAGCTATCGCCGGAGCTGCCGATAAACATACGTGATTGTTTTACTTGCGCTCCTGCTTGCCCAAGACGTTCGATCCCAGGCCGATCGCATCCGCGCCGCGATGGAGCCGTCTCTTGCCAAGCAACGTGCATCCGTGCGGGCACAAGTCGAAGCGGCCGCCACACATTCGACATCCTGGAACATACCTATGATGTTGCCTGATGCCGCCGGCTGCGAACCTGTTTCCCAACCTGAACTGGTGCGCATGATCGATGACATCGCACCGCGGCAGAACGTGAATCCGGCTCTCGTCCGCGAAGTCGCGCGTCAGGAATCGGGCTTTCATCCGTGCGCTGTCTCGCCTAAGGGAGCTGCGGGACTTATGCAGTTAATGCCTGCGACCCAGTTGCAGTTTCAGGTGAAGAATCCGTTTAGCGCGAAAGAAAGTCTGGAGGCGGGCAGCAAACTTCTGAGGGACTTGCTGAGCAGATATCACGGAGATTTATCTTTAGCTCTCAGTGCCTACAACGCCGGCGCGCAGACCGTGGATAAGGCTGGCGCGGTGCCTGAAATCCCCGAGACTAAGAACTACGTGTTTGGAATTCTAAACCGGCTGACGCAGTAACAAAACCCCTCCGCGCATCACGTCTAGTGGAACAGATCGCCGAGTCTCTGTATTTCCTCCCCGAAGCGTTGAAGAACTCGTTCCTCGGGAAATGCGAATCCCGGTATTTCCAGCCCGGGCGCTTCGCCGAAATCGATCGATGCCGGCAAGACCGACATCCCCAGGTGATTGACATAAGCGTCAGCGCAACGGACTCCCATACTCAAGCCTGCCTTTTGAATATGAGGGCGTTCCTTTACCGCGCCTTCCTCCGGCCGATGGTGATAGCATACGGCCCATTGAATAGCTTCCGACAGTTCCCAGCGGGAAACGGCTAACCCGGAAAGCTCCGCGTGATCGATCCCGAGAACGCTGCGCTCGGCCTCGACCAGGGTGCCGCCAGTTACCGCCTGGAGTTGTAGTATCTCTTCACATCGGTGCGGCAGACTAACGGCAATGAGCAGCTTGCCGATGTCGTGCAGCAAACCTGCAAGGAACGCGTCGCCGCCGGATTCGAAAGGAACTTCCTCCGCGAGAAGTTCGAGTAGGGTAGCGGTCGCCACCGAGTGTACGTTGAAACGGCGTATGGAGAAATTCGCTGCGACCTTCGTGCGGGAAAACAGATTCGAAATGGAGGACGCCACGACGAACTTGCGCATGGCGCTGATACCGACCATCGCGACCGCGTGCCTGACTGAAGCGACTGGCCGCAGACGGCCAAAAATCGCCGAGTTGGCCAGCCGCAGGATCTGCCCCGATAGGACCGGATCTCGCTCCACGGTCTGCGCTAGATCCAGCACCTCGCAGTTCCGCCGGGAGAGTTGGGCGAGTAACTGCGTCATCAAGGGTGACAGCTTGGGGAGCCGATCGAGACACTGCAGCGTTTGAGCCCGCACGGATGACTGGGTCATGACCGAGAGTCCCATTTGTAATATATGTATCGAGAAAACGCGCGGTTAGTAGAGCGGATTCGGACGGTCAGGCGCGCCGCCGGTGGTTTGAGACGCGGGCGTTGGTCAGGCGGTAGATGTAGGCCAGCACTTCGGCGACGGCCCGGTAGAGGTTCGGCGGGATCTCCCGGCCGACGTCCACCGATGAGTAGAGAGCCCGCGCCAAAGGCGGGTTCTCTACCAGCGGGACTCCATTCTCGATCGCGCGCTGGCGGATGCGGAGAGCAAGATAATTCTTGCCTTTGGCAACAACCAAGGGTGTCCCGGCCGAGTCATGCTGGTAGCGAAGAGCCACGGCGTAGTGCGTGGGGTTCACGATGACGGCGGTGGCGGTGGCGACTTCCTTCATCATGCGGCGGCGCGCCAGATCGCGGCGCATCCGGCGAATCTTGCCCTTCACGTGTGGGTTAACTTCGGATTCCTTGGCCTCTTCCTTGACCTCCTGCTTGCTCATCTTGAGGCCCTTGGTGTAACGGCGGCGCTGCCGGAAAAGATCGATAAGCCCGAATACCAGGAACACTGCGGCCGCTTTCCATAGCAAGTCCTTGATGGCCGCGGCGACGGTTTGAAGGCCAATGTCCAGGCTGGCGAAAGGCAGCGAGAGGAAAACTTCCGCATTCTGTTTCGCGATCACATAGATGGTGCTGCCAAAGATTACCAGCATCACGGCCGCCTGTCCCACCGCGGCTGGCCCCTGCGTTGCCAGATTCTTGATTTTTGAAGCGGGATTTAGGCGCGAAAAATCGGGCATCAGCTTTTTGAAACTGAAACCCATCTTGGTGACGGCGAGATTGACCGCAATGGTACTGAGCGTGGTTAACCCTGCAAGAACAGAAAGTGGAACGAATGCCCGATTCAATAGTGTGCCGGCGATGCGCGGGAAAGTAGTCACCGTAAGCTCGCCTTGGAAAGCGCTTTCTAGCGCCTGCCGCAGCATCTGTTTCATGCCGTCCATCCAGGAAGGAAACCAGGCGCCTAAAATTCCCAGGAATACCATGAAATTCGCCGCTGCGATGATCTCTCGCGAGGATGCAAATTGCCCCTCGCTGCGCGCTTTTAGGAGGCGTTTGCCAGTGGGCTGCTCGGTCTTGTTGGAATCGGCCATGACGTTGCGCTAGGCCGAAAGGAGTCCGTAGACCAACTGCATGGCCCGGCTGGCGGATTGTGCAAAGACTTGCGGAAAGACCAACAGCAGCCACCCCAGCAAGGTTAAAGACAACAGCATCTTGATGGGGAAGGAGAGCTGCATCAGATGAAGCTGTGAATTCAGGCGGGTCAGAAGCGCGAGCGAAATCTCCACCATAAGCAGTAGCGCCAGAAGCGGCAGCACCAGGCGCAGACCGGTGGTGAAAATCGAAGAGCCGGCCTGGATCATCCGCGTGGCCATCGGTACCGAGATCGCGAAGTGGCCCGGAGGATGCGCAGTGAGACTATCGGCAAATGCGCGCAGGATCAGGCGGTCCATGCCGGTGGCGAAGAAGAGAAGTCCGGCCGTGGTCTGAGCGATCATGATCAGCACCGTTGAATCCGCGCCGGAAGAAGGATCGAAGGTACTCGCGAAAGTGTAACCTGCCTGCAGGCTGATGATCTGCGCTCCCATTTGAAAACCTTCGGTCAGGAATGCTACTGCGAGACCGACAGCCAGGCCCATTCCCGCTTCGGCGAGAATCCAGCCCATCAATAAGGGGAAACTCACTCCGGATGCATCGATGACTGGCCAGCGCGCTTCGAGAGCAAGCGTCAGGCTTACAGACAGGAGTGCGCGCGCGATCTGCGGACCAGCTTGAATTCCTGGGATCGGAACAAATATGAATGCCCCGGAGATGCGAGCCAATACCAGCAGAAAAGCGTAGAGGGTCCCGACGTCAATCGTGAGATCAGTGCCCATACTTCGCGATGGCGGTGAACACTCCCACGGTGTAGGCGACTAGCTGCTTAAGCATCCATGGCATTAGAAGGATGAAACCGGCCAGGAATGCAGCCAGCCGCGGGAACGTGCTGAAGGCGGAATCCTGCAGCGACGTCGCCACCTGCACCAGGTTCATCACAATGCCAACCCCGAAGCCGATCAGCAGCAGCGGCGCGGCCAAGCCAAAGGCTGCCAGTAAGGCTTCGCGAATAATCTGTACTGCTGCTTCTGGCGTCATGATTGAATCCTAATAAAAAGATTTGACCAATGAGCCCACAACAAGATTCCAGCCGTCCACCAGGACGAATAGAAGGATCTTGAAGGGCGCGGAAAGCATCACCGGCGGCAATTGCACCATTCCGATGGAAAGAGTGACTGAGGCAACCACCAGATCGATCACCAGGAACGGCAAGAAAAGAAGAGCGCCAATCTGAAAGCCGGTCTTAAGTTCAGACAGAATGTAGGCGGGGATCAGCACTTGCAGCCCCAGGTCAGAGGCGTTGCGCGGCACGGGCGCTTTGGCGACTTCTACGAATAATTGAATGTCTTTTTCGCGCGCGAACTTCACCAGAAACGTTTTGAGGGGTTTGGAACCTTCGTCGAACGCCTGGCTGGCGGTCATTTTCCCTTGATCCATCGGCTCCCAGGCGGTGTGATAGATTTCGGTCGCCATGGGCTGGAGGATCAGAAGCGATAGAAACATCGAGAGTCCAATCAACACCTGATTCGACGGCGTCGATTGCGTGCCTAAGGCTTGGCGCAGGAAATGCAAGACGATTGTGATTCGCAAAAACGGCGTGATGGACATCAGCGCGGCGGGCAGCAACACCATTAACGTCAGCGACAGCGCAATCTGCATGGGCAAGCTGAGTGTGGTGGCAGGACCTTTTGCACCCATCGCCGATAGCGGCGAGTTCGAGACCGGCGCGGCCGTCGCGATTGTCCCGAACAGGATTCCGAGGAACAGAGTTCGTAGCATGAGAATTAGTTTTCCTGCCCTGAGGCAACGGGAATAGATATCTGCGCGGACTCCAGCAAATTGCAGCCATTGGGCGACAACCCAATGAGCAGCGTGCGGTCCGCCAGACGGACCAAGTGTAAGGAGTGATGCTGGGTCAGAGGTAAACGATCAATCACTTCGAGGCGCGGCGCGCCTTCATCGCGCTTGCGGCGCAGCCCCGTACGCGCCCAACCCTTGCGCTTGAGCGCCCACAGAGCGCCGCACAGCAGGCCGAGCACAATCAAGACAACCAAGAACTGTTGGAAAACTTCCATTCGCTTGCTTATTGACTCCGTTCCCGGCTCGCAAAGCCGGTAATGCGCAGCGCCGCTGCGCTGCCCGGACGTATCATGTCTCCCGAGCAGAACGACGCGCCCCCCACAAACAGATTCACCTTCGAGCCCACTGCTTGATCCAAGGTGAGCAGGCTGCCGGGAGCGAGCGAGAGAATCTCGTGAACCGGCATTTCACAGCGGCCCAACTCAGCTTCCACCGGGAAGGAGAGTTGGGCATAGCGCGACATTTGTTCTTCGGTGGTCAAAGTGATGTTCCGTCAGCCGCTTTAGAGCTGCATCGCGATCAGGGTCTGCTGCATCTGGTCGATCGCGGTGATGGCTTTGGAGTCAGCCTGGTAGCCTCGTTGGTACACGATCAGGTTGGTCAATTCAGTGGCCATGTCGACGTTGGACGCCTCGATCGAGTTGGCCACAATGTTTCCACGAGTCCCGGTGCCGGCGGCGCCGACGGAAGGAGTGGTGGTGCCCACACCCGCCATATATTGATTGTTTGCCACCGCGAGCAGAGTGTCGGGATTCGCGATAGAAGCCACGGCAAGCTGCGCCAGTGTGCGATGCGTTCCATTGGAATACGTGGCTACCAGCGAACCGCCGTTCTGCAGACTCATGCCGGTTACCGTCGCCGCCTGGACTCCATCCTGCGAGGAGCCCGTTGTGGTGGAGGCGCTGGCATACTGCGTGACCAGCGGACTGCCCGCGCTGCCGAACAGATTCCAATTGATATTGAGATCCGCGGCGCCGTCTGCCAGTCCGGTGGTGGTGGCTATATTGATCGGAGACCCCGCCGCCGGGGAGGTCAACACGCCGCCGTTGCTAAACGTGAGAGTGCCGGTGCTGAGGGAACTGGGAGTGCCGGCGGTCCCCCCGGTCAAATCTTCGCCGGGGATGGTTACGTCGTACGTCCATGTCAGGGGAGCGGTGTTCGTGAAATTGACCGTTAAGGTGTGGGTGTTGCCTAGGGAATCGATCACCTGGACCGGTGCCGAAAAGGAATCTCCGACGGCGGCCGAGGCATCCAGATTGGCGCTGACCGTCATGTTCGCGGTAGACGTGGGTGCTTGCGACGATAACGAAGGAACCGAGATAGGGGAGACCGCCCCGGAGGGATTCACCACCCCATTCACGGCCGTCCAACCCTGCACCAGATCGCCCGAGCTGTTGACCAACTGCCCGGCGGCGTTGAGGCTGAAGCTGCCGTCGCGCGTATAGGTCGCGTTGCCAGCGCTATCCTGCATGACAAAAAAGCCGCCACCCTGGATCGCCGCATCGAGCGACCCGCCAGTGCTCTGAACGGAACCTTGCGTAAAGTTTCGGGTGGTGAGAGTGCTGCCGACGCCGGCGCCGATTTGCAACGACGCCGAAGCTTCGTTCATGGCGTCCTCGAAGAGGACAGAGTTTGATTTGAATCCCTGAGTGTTCGAATTCGCGATATTATCGCTGACGACACTCAGAGCCTGTTCATTGGCGAGCAATCCTGAAAGCGGTGTGGAAAACGATGACATTTATTTTTCTCCTGTGTAATGGAATCAAAGTCCCGTCGTCGAAGCGGCCGGGGTCGTGGGGTTTGTGGTTGCGCTGGCAGAGCTGGGGTTCTCCATATCCTGACGGATCCCCACGAGCTGTTCCAGTTGGCTAAACTGCGCTAGCTGGCTGAGGAACGCGGTGCTATCCATGGGCTGCGTAGGATCCTGGTTTTTAATTTGCGCCACCAGGAGTTGTAGGAACGTTGACTCGTTAGCCAGAGCACCGGAACTATTTGCAGTGCTGGCCGAAGAATGGGCCGAGGCGTCAGCCCCGGAACCGATTACTGAACCTATGCTTGCCATAGTAATTGTGTCGTCTCCTTAAAGTTTGGTTTGCCGATGGAGCTTTCCAGTTCTTCCACCCATCGGGGTTTGTTTTGCTGACGGGATTCCTGTTCCGAGTTCGAACCGGATGAATACTGGCGGCTATTCGAGCCGTCGGAATCGGCGAAGGGTTGATGAGAATCGTTCTGAGACGTCGCGGCGTCTGCGCCGGGCTGCCAGACTTGGGTGCGAATGCCGCCGTCTTCGAGGCGACCCACCAGGTCATTGAGCCCGCCGCGAAGAGTTTGCGCCATCTCTACATCGCCAGTGCGCACGGAGACGTGGACTTCACCGGCGCGTTCCACGAAGCGGACGGCGGTGCCTTGGTCAGTGGAGTCCGGAATCCGAATCGTAATATCGTGGTTGCCGCTGGATGCCGGTGCGGGCGGATCTTGAACTTGGTCCATGCGTGCCGCCGGCGACAGCGGGCTAGTGGACACATGGCTTGTTGGCAGAGCAGCGGTCTGAACCGCAGTTAGCGTGTGCGTTTGCGGCAGCAGCATCTCCGGTTTTGCGAACCGGTCACTCGTCTTTTCTTTATCTGACTGGCTTCCGCTCTCGCCGCTGTGTTGATTGGCCGGCAGATCTGCATCCGAGACAGTGCCCTTTGCAGTTGCGGGGGTTGCGGCCTGGAGTGGCGCTGGCGGGCGGCACTGTGGATCGGTTGTGCGATTCGCGTCGGGCGCCGGTGCGGATGTATCTTCCGTGGGGGTAAGCCGCGCCGCGAAGGCGAGCGAACCTTGAGGTGACGCGGCCGTAGTGTCCTCTGCTCGATCGAGAGCGGGTGGTATTGCATTTTTGGGATCGGTTCCCGATGCCGTTGAGGAGTCTTGCGGAACTGCGGAGCCGGAGTCTAAGGCTTTTGCTTCCTGCCGAGGCGTGTTTGAAGAAACCGACGGATGAATCAGAGGTTGCGGCACTACGGCGCTCGTCCCCGGGATTGGAACGATAACGTTCTGAATGGTATCTGGGACGTTTTGCGTCTTCCGTTGCGTTTCGCGGCTGCCGCGGTTGATAACGGCCGTCTCTACGGGCCGCTCATTTGAAGAGCGGCGTTGATAAACGATGCCGCGGTCCGAAGTAGAATTGGAAACACTATCACGGGATTCGCTAACAGTGAAACGATTCTGCGCGACTGTTGCGGCTTGTTCGAAAGTGGTCGAGGAAGTTACCGGAAGATTTGCTATCGACGGCTCGGCCGAGGCGATTTGGGTAAGCGGTGCGGCGGCGGTCCCGGATGGCGTGGAATCTTGCGATTTAGCTTGTGCCTTAGGCTGCGCCCCACCTTTGGTGCTCTTCAGGTTATGCAGATCGAGCGTGCTCCGCATATTCGCGGGGGTGGAAGGCATGTTTGTGATCGCCGAAGGCTCTGCTGTTGGGTCCGCTGCTGCGCTGGGTTCTTGACTGGCTGCATCGTCTGTCGATGCGGTGGCACTCTGCCGCAATTGAATAGAAGTGGTAAACGGAAGAACGGCGCGGGGAGTATCCACATTCGGTGTTTCTGGTTGCGGGACAGCAAGAGCGGAAGTCGAATCGGACTCTTTGGGTTTTTGTTGGCGTGCGTTTTGATTGCCGTCCGACTTCGAGTCGCTTTTGCGCGGCGCGTGATACTGCTCCAGCACGCTCTGGAAATTCGCATGCGTTGGAACTCCGCTCTCGGGCGAAGACGCGGCAGGGGCGTCGGGAATAGTTCGAACTGTTCCCAGAATCGAAGCAGGGGCTGTCATCACTTGAGCCTTTTGCTATGCAGATTGGCGGCCATTTTCGCCGGATTCGTTTTTCAGTGAGTTAGCGCACAGCCCCTGTCAGGGCTCCGCCTGGTTTCGTCGGGAATCTGACGCTCGGGAAGGGAAGGTCCACTTCCTATATCGCAACTCGCAATGAAAATTCTAGGCAAATCCGAGCGAAAGCAGTTTGGCCGTGTGCGTGCATTCTGGCAGCAACAGTTATGGATCAGGTTTCAGTCACAGCGGCCAGCGGTCTTCAGTCGCGCATGGAGGCACTGGACATCGTAGCCAACAATCTTGCGAACACTACGACTGGCGGATTCAAGCTTGATCGCGAGTTCTACAGTCTATTTACAGCGGCCGACAATGAGGGCGACAGTGCTTCCACCAAGTTGCCGCTGATCCAAAAACAGTGGACCGATTTCAGCCAGGGTGTACTGACGCCGACCGGCAGCGCGCTCGATCTGGCACTTTCCGGCAAAGGATTTTTCGCGGTGAATGGACCTTCGGGTCCGCTCTATACGCGCAACGGTTCATTCCAGCTCTCGTCCAGCGGTCAACTCACGACCAGCGACGGATACGCAGTGCGGGACGCCAGCGGTCAGCCCATTCAAACCCAATCGCAAGCTCCTATTGAAGTCGGTGCGGACGGTTCCCTCACGCAGAGCGGAGAAACACTTGGCCAGCTTCAGATTGTCGATTTTCAGGATCGGTCTGCATTGCAAAAGCTGGGCAATAGCTACTTTAGTGTGAACGATCCTAAAATACAGCCCATTTCGGCGCCCGATACAACCGTACAACAAGGGAAAGTCGAGAATTCAAACGTCGCTCCGGCCGAGTCCGCGGTGCGCCTAGTGGGACTGATGCGGCAATTCGAAATGCTGCAGAAGGCCATCACGATTACAACCGACATGAACAAACAAGCGCTCACAGAAGTGGCTCGGGTATCCGGCGGGTGACGCCAGAAGTAATGCGAGGAGACACAGATAACCATGATTAGAGCTCTTTACAGCGCTGCCAGCGGGATGACCGCTCAGCAGATGAACGTCGACAACATCGCTCACAATTTGGCGAACTCCAATACCGCCGGATTTAAGGCGCGGCGTCCGCAGTTTCAGGATCTGATGTACCAGACCATGGTTCAGCCGGGCGCGGCGGCCGGAGCGCAAACCACAGTGCCCACCGGATTGCAGCTTGGTCTCGGAACGCGCGCGGCCTCCAACGAAATCGTTTTTACGCAGGGCAACTTCACGCAGACCTCCAATCCGCTGGATCTGGTAATTCAGGGGAACGGCTTTTTCCAGGTGAAATTGGCTAGTGGCGATCTCGCCTACACTCGTGCCGGCCAGTTCCAGTTGAACCGCGATGGCAGCCTGGTGGACGCCAACGGTAATCTGCTGGATCCCGGGATTACGATTCCGCAGAACGCGCAGGCGATCACGATCGCGACCGATGGAACCGTCAGCTATACAGTGCCGGGCCAGACTGCGGCGCAGACCGCAGGACAGATTCAGCTCGCCACCTTTATTAATCCCGCCGGAATGAATAGCTTGGGTCAAAATCTCTACCAGCCGACTAATGCATCGGGCGATCCCATTGTCGGAATTCCGGGCGGTCAAGAAGGTATCGGGAGCCTGTTGCAGGGATACACCGAGCAATCCAACGTAAGCGTAGTCGACGAATTCGTGAATCTTATCGTCAGCCAGCGCGCCTACGAGGCCAACTCCAAAGTGGTAAAGGCCGCCGACGAAATGTATCAAATGATGAATAACGTGACGAGATGATGATGGCGCTCCCCCTTTTATTTGCATTGTCTGCGCCACCCGAAGGGTGCCGCACGATTCAGGCCGGAATGATTCTCGCTCGCGACGTAACGGCTGCCATCTCCGGCTTCGCGCAAGTGCCGGCCGACTTCCGTCTCGGTTACCTGCCCAGTTCCGGCGCGCCGCGGATTCTTCATGGCGCCGATCTGCAGCGGATCGCGAAGAATCAGGGCGTAGAACTCGAGGGGTTGCCCGACGTGTGTTTCGCGCGCCAAACTTTTATACCGCAGCCGGAAGACATCCGCGTCGCCATGCGCACGACACTGGCGGACGCGCCGGGCATTGGTGCCGCCAGGATCGAGGTTACGTCTTCGAGTCAGCACCCGGCCCCATTCGGTAAGCTGATCTTCCCGCGAAGCGGATTGCAATTGCCCTCGGGAACGCAGCCGGAAGCGCTGTGGCGCGGATTCGTACGCTATGCCGAAGGAGATTTTCCGGTATGGGCGCGGGTTCGCATTCTTGCGAACCGGACTCGAGTCGTCGCGATAGCGAATATCCCGACTGGAAAAGTTATTCAGAAAAGCCAAGTCCGCCTGGAGACCTGCGAGGATTTCCTGTTGGATGAAACGACTGCGCGCAATCTCGATGAGGTGGTCGGGTTTGTCTCTAAGAACTTTTTGCGTGCCTACCTTCCCATTCGCAAGAATCAAGTCGCTGGGCCGCCCGATGTTGCGAAAGGCGAACTGGTGGACGTCCGCGTCGATTCCGGCGCCGCCCATCTTGTGGTTCAAGGGAAAGCCCAGTCAGAAGGCGTCCGCGGATCTACGATTTTAATCCGCAACCTTTCAAGCGGTAAAGACTTTCGCGCGCGGGTAGTGGGAAAAAATCAGGCTGTCGTGGGGGATTTAGTGCAATGAAGAAGTTTGTCATAGCCGCCCTGCTGTTTTGTGCGGCCGCCTCGTTTTCATCGCCTGTCGCTGCGGCTCCCAAGAGCAAAAAGAAGGACCAACCGAAGACACCGTCCGCGCTCGACCGGTATATTGAGCAGGCTTCGCAGCCCGAAATTCCTAATACCCAGACCGCGACAGCCGGCTCCTTATGGACTCCCTCTGCGTGGTACTCGGATCTGGCGGCGGATCAACGCGCGCGCCGCGTCGATGACATTGTCACCATCGTCGTCCAGGAGAGCGCTTCGGCCGTCAGCACGGGTGCGACCCAAACCTCCCGCAAGTCCAGTGCACAAAGCAGCATTACGGCGCTCGCCGGAGTGACCAAAGCTGCCGGCCCTTGGGCCAACCTTGCGAACCTGGGGGGGCAAACGACCCTGGATGGACAAGGAACAACCAGCCGCACCACGACCCTGACAACCACGGTTTCGGCGCGAGTGACCCACGTTCTCCGTAACGGCAATCTGGTCCTGGAGGGCACGAAGAATGTCGGGATAAATTCCGAGAATCAAACCATCACTGTGCGCGGCGTGATTCGGCCGATCGATTTGGATACCACCAACACTGTTCTGTCCGCGCGACTCGCCCAAATGGAAATTCAGGTCAACGGCAAAGGCGTCGTCGCGGATGCGGTTCATCGCCCCAATATTCTCTACCGGCTGTTGCTCGGCATTTTACCTTTTTAGGAGATTCGCGAAGTGCTTTCACTGGTTCTTCCTTTCCTCATGCTGGCGCTGGAAGCGCAGCCCAGCGGCACGCGCCTCAAGGAAATAGTTTCGATCGAAGGAGTCCGCGACAATCAGCTCATCGGGTACGGGCTTGTCGTCGGATTGAAAGGCACTGGCGACCGGCAGCAGACGCTGTTTTCGGCCCAGAGCCTGGCGAATTTGCTTCAGCAAATGGGCGTCGCAACCAATCCGGCCATCCTGCGCGTAGCCAACACCGCGGCCGTGATGGTGACAGCCACTCTTCCTCCCTTCGCCCAACCCGGCGTTCATATCGATGTAACTGCTTCCGCCATTGGCGACGCCCCCAATCTTCAGGGCGGGACGCTCCTGCTCACCAGCCTGAAGGGCGTGGATGGGCAGGTGTACGCAATCTCGCAGGGTCCCGTGGTCACCGGCGGCTTCTCTGCCGGAAGATCGGGCAACGCCCAAACCGTGAATCACCCGACGGTGGGGAGGGTTCCGGGTGGCGCAACCATCGAGCGCCCCGCGCCTACTGTTTCTCCTGTTGGCCGTGTAAAGCTACAACTGACCCAGCCGGATTTCATGACTGCACAACGTATCAGCGCCGTAATTAACGATAAGTTCGCGGACGGGAAACCGCCGCTCGCCAAGGCGGAAAATTCGGCGTTAGTAGCGGTGACAATTCCTCCAGACTACGCTTCGAGAACCGTCGAGTTCATCGCCGACGTGGAGGCACTCCAAGTTCAGGCCGACCGCGCGGCTCGCGTGGTAATCAATGAACGCACGGGCACCATCGTCATGGGAAAGGAGGTTCGGGTGTCGCCTGTTGCCATCATGCATGGCAATCTGACGGTAGAGATTCAAACCGTGAACACCGTCTCGCAGCCGGCTCCTCTCTCCCAGGGACAAACAGCCGTGGTGCCGCAGGTTGGGCTTACCGCAAAAGAAGAGAAATCGCGCAGCTTGGTGTTGAAGCAGGGCGCAACCGTGGAAGAATTAGTGCGAGCGCTCGGTTCTATCGGGTCCACCCCGCGCGATGTAATTGCCATTCTGCAAAGCTTACGCGCCGCAGGAGCGCTCGAAGCCGACATCGACGTCATCTAAGAACAGAATGCCAGCAGACTCCCTTCTCCCCGGAATACTCACGGCTCCCGGAATCACTACGGGCGTCAATACGCCCCCGCAGAAGGCGGATACCCCGCAGAAGACCAAGGACGCGGCGGTTCAGTTTGAAGCGCTACTCGTCGGCCAGATACTCAAAGCGGCGCACGAAGAAGACGGTGGATGGTTGGGCTCCGGAGAAGATCAGACCGCGGGTTCCGCGATGCAGATGGCCGACGAATACTTTGCGCGCGCCCTAACCGCGCATGGCGGGCTCGGCCTGGCAAGGATGATCTCAGCCGGCCTGGATCAGGCGTCGGCAGCCGCTTCTAACCGCTCCAATCCCTCGAAATAGAGGGCGTTTGGGGAACCCCGCCGTAGGCAGCCTGAGGTGCGGAGACCTCAGCCGGCGCACCGGAAGCTTCTCCAGGAGTTCCATAGCGTTCCGCCTGTACTTCATTGTTAAATAAGCTACTTCCGCACGTTCGAGTTACAACTTCTTTCCAGGCGTCCGCTAACGTTGTTAGTACAGACAAGGCTTCCTGCAACGCCTGTTCCGACTTCTGCGAGTGGCCTTTCACTAATTGCCGCTGGATATAGGCATACAGTTCGGCTATCGTATGCGTGAAACTCGCCCCTACCGAGTGGTCCAGCGCCAAGTTCAATTCGTCCACGGCCTCGTGTGCCTTGGTAATCGCACGGCCGCGCGCAAAGATATCGCCGTCTTTCAACCGCGCAAGCGCCACGTTTACGCTATCGATGGCTACTTGATACAGCAAGTAAACACGTTCTGCCGGGTGCGCGGATAAGACTCGGTTTTCCAAATACTGGAGGTGCGCCTGCGGCGCGAAATCGTCGTCCTTCACGCGCTATTTATCGCACAGAACTGGCGGGAAAAGAGTTGCGAGCCTTAAAAATCCACCTTAGGACTAAGGTATTTTTGCTTACTACCCGATAGTAGGTCTACCGCGCAATTAGTACTAGCTACAGGCATTATTGACAGGAGGACACCGTGTCGACAGTCTTATGGATGACCTCGAATCCCCAGCTGGATGTGGTGCAAGAGTTTGAAGACATTACGCAGTTGAAAGTGGTGGTAACGGACGGACAAGGCACAAACTGGAATCGGATTGAAAACCGATTCCGGGCGATTTTAATTGAGTTGCCAGCCGCGGACTCGGCGATTGGTGCGGCTCTGGCGCAAGCGCTCCGTACCAGCGTTCCCCTTCCGGTCATCATTTATGACAAGGAGTCGGCCCTCGATGAATCCCTTCTGCGGCCGCCGGCGCAGTTCCATCACCTAACGGGCCCCCGCACCCCCAAGGAATTAGGCGCGGTTGTGTGCGGCGCGCCTCGTGCGGGCACGAAGAGCGAGCCCTGGGCAGATCTTCTGATTGGCGAGAGCCAACCTATGAAGGATCTCCACGCGCTCATCCGCTTGATTGGCCCGCGGCAAACCACCGTTTTGATCGCCGGCGAAACTGGTACCGGCAAGGAGATGGTCGCGCGCTCTCTCCATAGGGCCAGCCCGCGAGCCGAATCCGATATGGTGGCTGTCAATTGCGCAGCGATTCCCGAAACTCTGGTGGAAGCGGAATTATTCGGACACGCGAAGGGAGCTTTTACCGGAGCTACCAATCCTCGAACGGGCCACTTTGAACAGGCGCATCGAGGAACCATTTTCCTGGATGAGATAGGCGAATTGCCTCTAGAAGCTCAATCCAAGCTGCTGCGCGTTCTTCAGGAACGGCAAATTCAAAGAATCGGAAGCTCTGAACAGATTGCGATTGACGCGCGCGTGATCGCCGCTTCGAACATAGATTTACATCTGGCAGTAGAACAAAAGAGATTCCGCGAAGATTTGCTCTATCGTCTTAACGTGATTCCGGTCCACGTGCCGCCGCTCCGAGATCGCGCGACTGACATTCCCCGCTTGGCGGAGCACTTCATCCAGAAGGTATGCCTCCGAGAAAACCTCCAGCCGAAAGTTCTATCTCCAAGTGCTCTCGATAAACTCATGGGCTACGGTTGGCCGGGCAATGTCCGCCAACTGGAACATGCAATCGAAATGGCAGTCACACTGGCCGGTGACCGCGAAAGGCTTTACCTTGGGGACTTCCCGCTCCCACTGCCCCGCTCTTCACGACCGGCGGAAACCGAAATTCGGGTGCCGGCGAGCGGAGTGAACTTCGAGGAAGTCACCGCAAATGTCGAAAGGCTGCTGCTGCAGGAAGCGCTGCGCACTTGCGGAGGCAACAAGGCAAAAGCCGCGAACATACTAGGCATGAAGCGCACCACTCTGTTGTATAAGACCAAGGCTCTCGCAGCCCTCGCGGGTTAACGAGGAAGCGTATTTATGGCTGAGGCCACGGTACTCACAGGCAAAAGTATTCCCAATCCCTGGGCTCGGCTTGCCGGGATGGGCGAAATGGCGGTCCCGATCGCGGTGGTTGCGATCGTTCTCGCGCTCATCATGCCCATGCCGGGTGCACTGCTGGATTTCCTGATTGTCACCGACATCATGCTGTCGGTAATCGTCATGATGGTGGCGGTCTATATTCGCCGTCCCGTCGATTTCAGCGTGTTTCCCACCACGCTCTTGCTGCTTACATTATTCCGGCTGGCACTGAATATTTCATCGTCGCGGCTGATTTTGTTGAACGGAAATACCGGGACGTCCGCGGCGGGACACGTCATTGAGGCGTTCGGCAGTTTTGTGGTCGGAGGCAACTATATCATCGGTGCCGTGATCTTCCTGGTTCTGATCGCTATCCAGTACGTGGTTATCAATCACGGCGCCGTCCGCATTTCCGAAGTTACGGCGCGCTTCACGCTGGATGCCCTGCCGGGTAAACAGATGTCGATCGATGCGGACCTCAATTCCGGCCTGATCGATGAAACCGAGGCGCGCGCCAGGCGAAAGCATCTCTCCGCCGAGGCGGAATTCTTCGGCGCCATGGACGGCGCATCCCGATTCACGCAGCGCGACGCGGTGGCCAGCATCCTGATTACCGGGATCAATATCATTGCCGGTTTTCTGATCGGAGTCCTGCAGCACGGCATGGAGCTTCGGCGCGCACTCGAAACCTATACTGTCTTGACCATTGGCGACGGCTTGGTAACCGTGATTCCCGCTCTGATGATTTCGATTTCTGGCGGCCTGATTGTAACCCGCACGGGCTCGGAAGACAGTTTGGGCAACCAATTCCACAAGCAGGTGCTGGGTAGCGCTCAACCCCTCCTCTTGGCCAGTGGGGTTCTCGTTGCGCTGGCTCTTCTGCCGGGTCTGCCCACGATTCCCTTTCTCCTGATGGGAGGAGGTCTGGGGACCGTAGGCTGGCGAATGCGTCAAAAATCTGCCGCTATCGCCGTGAATTCGACAGTAGCGCCGGCCAAAGCGAAAGAAGACCTGGACGGCTTGTTGAAGGTCGAGCCCCTTTCCGTGGAAGTCGGGTTGGGTCTGGTCAACCTGGTCGAGCGCGGCGCCGAATCGCCTTTGCTGGTGCGGGTAGCCGGAATACGGCGGCAACTCGCCACTCAGCTCGGCTATTTGATGCCTCCGGTGAAAGTGAAGGACAATGTGGCGCTGCGATCGCGTGAATATGTGATCCAGATGCGCGGCATCGAAATCGCGCGATTCGAGCTCCTGCAAGGCCATGAATTGGCCATTCCGAGCGGAAATCCCGATCCTTCGCTGCAAGGCAAAGCGACCGTTGATCCCGCATTCGGCCTGCCTGCGATCTGGATCCGCCAGGATCAAGTGGATCGTGCCCGGAGCAGCGGTTACACAGTGGTGGATGCGACCAGTGTGATTGGCACTCACCTTACTGAAGTAGTTCGGCGGCATGCCCATGAGTTGTTCACGAGGCAGGATGCCAAGGTCTTCTGCGACCGTGTCGCGCAGGAGAATCCCAAGGTCATCGAGGATTTGGTTCCAAAATTGCTTCCATTAGCTACGATCCAACGAGTAATCCAAAATATGCTTCGGGAACGCGTACCGATTCGCGACGGTGTCGGAATCCTGGAGGCCCTGGGAGAAGCCGCGCACAGCAGCAAGAACCCAGTCCTCTTGACCGAATACGTGCGCCAAGCCGTGCGGCGAGCCATCGTGAAGCAAATTGTGAATCCACAGGGAGAAGTTCCGGCTTATCTCATGGATCCTTCGATCGAGCGCGCGATTGAATCCTCGGTAGAGCACGGAGAAATGAACAGCGTGCTCACGATGGCGCCCGATGGGATTCGCGACATTCTTAGCCGTCTGGGCCGCCAAATTGCCAAGGCGGAATCGGCGGTAGTCATTACCAGCTCCGGGTCCCGGTACTTCCTGCGCCAAATCGCAGAGTCGTCCATGCCGGGCTTAACTGTGCTTTCGCATAATGAACTCCCGACAGACGTGAAGGTACGTTCGCGCGGGGTGATCGCATGACGAAGCGCGATCCGATGCGAATCAAGTCTTACTTCGCCAAGTCCGTAGACCAGGCAATGGCTCAGGCGCGAGAAGAGTTAGGCGCTGATGCCATGCTCCTCAATACGCGCAAGGCGCCGGCGGATCAGATCGATGGCGGTGGCTACGAAGTAATTTTCGGAGTCGCCGCGGAGGCTCCAGAAATAGCCAGCGGCGGTCCTCCGCTAGGGGCCGCGTCGGCAGCCGCCGTGAAGAGCCCGGCCCCCGAGCATTTCACAGCCGAGTTGGGGCGTCTGCACGATCAGATCGACGAAATTCGGAGCCTGATCGTCCGGTCATCAAGAGCGCAGCTTACGGTTGGGCGGACCGTTCCGGAACTCGCGGATGTTTATGCTCACCTGAGATCGGCCGATGTCGAACCGGCGTTAAGCAAGGACATCGTCGATCGCCTGGAGGCTTCCATGGCTACCGACGCGTTTTTCGCGCCAGCAGGGCCCGGCCAAGCGAGTACGGCTAACCGATGGAAGGCGTTGCGCTCCGATGCAGGGCGCTTGGAAGCATTTGTTCGCGCGGAGCTGGAAAATCGCGTCCCTCTGGCGCCGTATCTCGGCGCCGGCCCAGGCACGGATGACCAAGGTGGTTCGGTCGTACTTCTGGTCGGGCCGCGCGGCGCCGGAAAGACCACTAGTCTGGCAAAACTAGCCGTGTCGAGCGTGCGATCTCCGAATGCACGTCCGGTGCGGTTGTTGTCGCTCGATATGTCCCGGGCGACGGCGCATCTGCAACTCCAGTCCTTGGCAACCGCTTATACAATGTCATTCCAGGCTGTTCCCGAGGCATACCTGCTGCCGAGTCTAATAGCCGAAACGCGCCAGCAAGAAACGATATTTGTGGATACTCCCGGCTATACTGGCGCCGATGCGAACGTTGCGGATGCAGCTGCGTCCGCCCTCGCGGAATGCCCGCAACTCGATGTTCACCTCGTGGTGCCGGGTTACATGAAAGCTCGCGACCTGCGCCTCTGCATCGAAAAATACGCACGCTTTCGGCCCACGAAGCTGCTGGCGACGAAGATGGACGAGACGGACTCATTCGGCTCGATCTTTTCCGAGGCCCATCGGGCGGGATTGAAGCTCTCCTTCCTCGCGTACGGTCCTGGCATCCCGCAAGACATCCGCCCGGTGTCGTCCGAGGATCTGTTGAGCATGGCGATCGAGCGCGGAAAGGCACGCTCGCAGCGCGTCGCGTAAGGACTCGAAATGGCCACTGTTAGCGCACTCTCTTATTCCGAGCAGCCCGAAAGCATGGCTGCGTCCCGTGAGCAGCTCATCATGGATCATCTGCCCCAGGTGAATTGGATTGCCACCCGGATTCATGAAAAACTGCCGGGGAATACCAATCTCGAGGATCTGATTTCGACCGGAATCATCGGATTGATCAATGCCATCGATAATTTCGACCCTTCGCTTAACGTCAAGCTTAAGACCTACGCCGAATACAAGATTCGCGGAGCCATCCTCGACAGCCTGCGTGGCATGGATGGGATTGCTCCCCATAAACGAAAGCGATTGAAATTTGTCCAGACAGCAATGGCCGCGTTGGAACAGCGCCTGCAGCGGGCTCCGTCGGAAGAGGAGATCGCTGCGGAACTGGGAATCCCGCATCGCGAATATCAGGAGTGGTTGGTCGAGTTACGCGGGATTAGCATTGGAAGTCTGGATGCGCCGGTGAATGAAGATGATTCGCGAAGTCTCATCAGCTATGTAGCCGACGATGAAGACAACTCCCCAGCCCGCATACTGGAACGGTCCGAGCTTCAGAAGCTGATTCAGGAAGGCTTGGAGAAATTGCCGGGACCCGAGCGCATCGTCCTGGACCTCTACTACCGGCAGGGTCAAAACATTCGGGAGATCGCTCCCATCCTGGATGTGCACATTACGCGCATCTCGCAGATCAAAGCCCAGGCAATCATCCGCCTGCGCAATTATATCGAGCGGCGCTGGCCCACACCGCGAGGAGTTTACTAACGTGAACCAATTCAACCCGGCATTACAGAGCCTTTTCGATGTTCTGGCGTCCGAGATGCAATTGCGCTTGTTTCCGGGACATGCCGGAGACGCCCGCGTTTCCTGGGGCGGCGACGGTCCAACTTCGTCCGATCTAATCTGGTGGTCCTGGAGCCTCAGCATCGATTCAGCCTGCCGAGTGCTGGCGGGGGCTTCTTTGGCGACATGGCGCGAGATATGCGGACTTGACGCAGACATCACTCCAGATGATTTCGGTGTCGAGTCCTTGGCACCATTCACCTCAATCATTCAGGAGGCGGCTAGGGGTAGATTTGGCTCGGAAGTTACATGCGCGGCGGCAGAACGCTCGGGAGAGCCGCACCGCGATTGGACTTCCGTACCCTTCACGATCGCGCCAGCGTCCGGCGCTGACCTGCCGGTTCACTTCAGCATAAGTCCGGACTTGGCGGCCGCGATGGGAGGATCTTTGCTTGAAAAGGAAGGACCAGAAACGCAGGAATTGGCGCCGCACGTGGGAGCCTCCAGAAATTCTGCCGATATCCTTATGCACGTGGAGATGCCGGTAACCATCGTATTGGGGCGCACGAAAATGCGGCTCAAGGATCTCCTCAAACTAACCAATGGATCCGTCGTCGAACTGGATCAGATGCTGGATGACGAGGTCGAAGTTCGGGTCAACAACTGCGTGATCGCCTACGGCGAGGTGGTAGCGGTAGACGGGAATTATGCGGTTCGCATTTTACGCATGGCGCCGGCTCGAAACACCCCGAACCTTAGAGTGGCACTGCCAGAAAAAGCGGCTTGAAGGATGCATCCACAACCCATCCCTATGCTACGCGCACCCAGCCATTGTAAACACCTTAGAAGGTTTGTTGCGAAATCGCTCTACAAACCAGAGTTTTTTGCGATATATAAGGAGCAGCGCAATGAAGATCGAGAGTAATCTCTTGAATATCTCAATGTCACAAAGCGACCGAGTCCAAGAGCCCTCAAAGCCCGACAGTAGTTCCTCGTCGCGAAGGCTGTCTCTCACGGCAGCGGGCGACGGTGTCGAGCTTGGACGTCAGGAAGGGCTTGTCGCGGCCGCACAGAGCGCAGGTCTGTCCGAGAGGGCAGGCATGGTCCAGTACTTGCGAGGGCTGGTCCAATCCGGTCGGTATCAAGTGGATACTGCTGCTTTGAGCAACTCGATCATTACCGCATCCCAGTACGGGGACTAGGTCGAGCCGTATGCTCCCCCCACAGGAATCGGCGCTGGAAACCTGCCAGCACGTGCACACAATTCTTAGCGAGGTACAGCGAGGTGTACTCGTTCCCGGGACAGATATGCTGGCCCAGTGGGAAAACGAGCTCGGGCAAGCAGCGGCGTTGCTCGAACGAATACAGGAATCCATGAAGGAAAGCGGCGTCGCGCCGCGTGATTCCGTCATCCGACCCGCGCTTCAGGAAATCCGGCGAACGGCTGCGAGGCTACAAGCCCGGTTCGAGCATGGGTCGAACTACTGCATGGGCTTGCTTCAAGCGCGTTTCGGGACTGGCTACTCTGAACACGGCCGCCCCGTGCTGATGCCTACCGAGGCCAGAGGCGCTTTCGAGGGTTAGGAGAACCACGCCATGGGTGGACTTTTCAGTTCCTTAAACAGCAGCGTCGAGGCGCTGCGCAGTATCGAAAGCGCGCTCGCGGTCTCCCAGAACAATGTGAGCAACGCGAACACCCCCGGTTACGCGCGACAAATTGCCCAGCTCGATTCGCAGCCCTTCAACCTTTCGGCAGGCCTGACGGGCGGAGTCCAATTTGGAGGGACGCAGAGTACCCAGAACGAGTACCTCAACCAGGCGGTGCGGACGCAGCTCTCGGCGCAGGGGTATTTCACGGGGGAATCGAATCCGCTGGCATCCATTCAGTCCTTGTTTGACGTTTCGGGTCAAACTGGATTGACCGGCGCGCTCAACAATTTGTTTCAGAGCTTTTCAGCGTGGAGCGCCACGCCCAACACCACGAGCGCGCAAGCGGTTCTCAGTCAGGCGCAAGCGGTGGCGCAGAGTTTTCAATCGGCGGCCGCCACTCTCTCTCAGACCACCACCAGCGTGAATCAGCAGATCATCTCCAACGTAAGCCAGATCAATACGCTCACGGCGGCGATTCAACAGGCGAATGCCGCAATTCAGCAGAATACCACTCCGGACGCCGGACTGGACGCCAATTTGCACGCCTCCCTTGAGGCGCTTTCGCAAATCGCGGACGTAACCGTGTCGTTTGCTCCCAATGGGACAGCAACGGTGCTCCTAGGGGGACAAACGCCGCTGGTTATCGGAGACCAGCAGTATAAGATCCAGGCCAGCTTTGCGCCCACTGGCAGCCCAGCCATTCCCAACGCGACGCCGGACGCGCGCATTCTGGATTCGAGCGGCCAGGACATCACCTCTCACATTTCGCAGGGGACCCTGGGCGGTCTTTTGAACGCCCGCAACACCGTCTTGCCTTCGCTGCAGGGGGATGGAGACCAGCAGGGCGCCTTGAATCAACTGGCACAACAGGTGGCGGAGCGCGTAAATTCGATCCTGGCCTCCGCGCAAACACCAGGCGGACAGCCGGGAAGTCCGCTGTTTACGTACAACTCCGGTAATCTCGCTGGCGTCGCTCGAACGCTGGCGCTTGATCCAAACATCACAGCCAGTACTCTTGCTCCAGCGAATCCAGGACCTCCCGTGGTCTCAAACGGAGCCGCGCTGCAATTGGCGGGACTCGGCAACTCGATCAACCCGGCCGACCAAATCTCCGGCCAAACCATTCTTCAATTTTTAAGCAACTTGGCCACTCAAGCCGGCCAAGGCGCTTCGAACGCAAAGGATGGGAATAATCTCCATACGCAACTGCTCGCGCAGTCGCGGTCCCTGCAAACGCAGGTGTCGGGAATTTCGCTCGACGCGGAAGCGGCTCAGGTACTGCAGTTGCAGCAAGGCTATCAAGCGGCCGGGAAAATGGTTAGTGTCATTAATACACTGGCCGATACGCTGCTCAACATGTAAGCGGAATGAGGCTAATCTTATGATTCAAAATTCAGGCGCGGTGAGCCAGCAATTCCTAGCGAATCTACAATTGTTGCAACAGCAGATGGCCCAAACCCAACAACAGATTTCTTCCGGCAGCAAGATCAGTCAGGCGTCCGACGCACCGAATGCGGTAGGCGACGTTCTGCAACTGGAATCCGACCTGGGACGCGTGAACCAGGTGACCAGCAATCTGAACCTGGTCTCAGGGCAAGTCAACAGCGCGGAGTCCGCGCTCCAGACCGCCACGACCTTGCTGGATCAGGTGTCGAGTCTTGCGGCACAGGGCGCCGGCAGCACGGTGTCGGCGGCCAGTCGCGCCACTTTTTCGCAGCAGGTGGGGCAGATTCTATCTTCGCTGGTTGCCGCCAGTCAGACTCAGTTCAACGGGGCCTATGTGTTCGGTGGCGATCAGCCAACTTCGCCTTCCTACCAGGTGAATCTCAGCAATCCAAACGGGGTGGATCGACTGGTGACCACGCAGTCTACGGCGCTGATCCAGGATGCCTCCGGAATTACTTTTGCGGCTTCGAAGACCGCGCAAGATATCTTCGACCATCGCAACTCCGACGACAGCCTGGCCAGCGACAACATCTTCTCCGCGGTGAATAGCTTGCGCATCGCACTGGCGAACAACGATACTGCTGGAATTAGCGCTGCCATCAGCTCGATCAAGACCGCGCAGGATTATCTCTCGCAGCAACTTGCGTTCTATGGCGGCGTTCAGAGTCAAATCTCGAACGCTCAGGATGTAGCGCAAAAATTCCAGCTCCAGGATCAGACTGCGCTCAGCGGTGAAAAAGACACCAATATCGCTGAAGCGAGTGTCTCGTTGGCACAGCAGCAGGCTAGCTACCAGGCAGCCATTCAGGCAGAAGCCACGGTACCCAAGACCAGTTTATTTAGTTACCTGTCCGGGAACTGAAGCAGACCGCGTCGCCTTCTGCACGCTGGGGACCGCCATATAATTATTTTGAATCACGATATCCACGCGCCGGTTTCGGGCGCGACCTTCCTCGGTATCGTTGGAGGTTTGCGGCGCGGTGTCGGCAAAGCCAACGATAGCTACTCTCTGACGGTCCACTTGGAAACGGATCGCCATCACTTCCATCATCGAAATACTGCGGGCCGCCGACAGCTCCCAGTTGCTTCGAAAACGCGCGGTGTGGATCGGAACAGAATCCGTATGGCCTTCGATTCTCAGGGGATTCGAGACGGCGTTCAGCGCAGACGCGACTTTTTCGAGAATTGGGTAGGTTGATGGATCGATCGCGTCGGTGCCGGAAGGGAAGAATGCCGTCTGTTTCAGGCTCACCACCAGCCCGCGGGGCTCGAGATTGACCTCCACTTTGCCCGCCTTGATTTCTTTCTCAAGTTCGCTGGTCAGACGCTTCATCGAGGGTGTCAGTTCGATCAGATTCTCGGGCGGGGCTTCCTTCGCTGCTTTCTGTACGCCGCCCGGGCCTTTCATCTGTGCGTTGCCTTGGCCTCGGTCGCCGACCGTTCCGCCCAGAATCTTGGCTACTGCCGGCGGAACGCCTAGAGTTTTTCCATCCGCCAGCGCTTTTTCCACGGCCTCTGAAATTTGTCTGGCCCGCGACTTGTCCGTCTGGGAGGAAGCGAACATGACCACGAAAAACGCGAACAGGAGCGTAATGAAGTCGGCGTAGGATACCAGCCAACGTTCGTGGTTCTCGTGAGCAGCCTCCCTTTTCCGTCTGGCCATATGTGTTATCGGGCCGGGACAGCTTGGCTCGCCTCCGCCGCGGAAGCGCCCGACTTGGCCTTGTTCATCGGGACCTTTTCGGGAAGGAACGCCTCCAGCTTCACCCGAATCAATTTCGGATTCATCCCTTCAACAATACTGATCACGCCTTCCAGCATTAGCTCCTTGGCCGAAACATCGTTGTGAATTCTGGCTTTGATCTTGCTGGCGGCGGGGAGAAAAAACAGATTCGCGACGGCCACGCCGTAAACTGTCGCCACAAAAGCCACCGCAATCCCGCGGCCGACCTCTTCGATATTCTCCAGATGCTTCATCACCTGGATCAAGCCCATGACCGCGCCGATGATGCCGATGGTCGGGGAATACCCGCCGGCGGCCTCGAAAACTTTCGCATCGGCTTCGGCGTGTTTCTCGGCTTGGGTAAGTTCCATTTCCATCATGGTCCGGAGTTCCTTCAGATCGGTTCCGTCCACTGCCAGCGAGAGTGCTTTGCGAAGAAAGGGATCCGGAATTTTGTCCAGATCCTCTTCGAGCGAGATGATGCTGCTCTTGCGCGCTTTGGTGGCGTAGCCGATAATTTCTTCGACTGCAGCCTCCGGATGAACTGTTTCCTCGAAAAAGACTTTTTTTAAGCTCTTGACTGCGCCGAGTAATGCCGCCATCGGAGACGTCACCATGACCGCGCCCAGGGTCCCGCCCAGCACGATGATCGCGGCGGTGACCTGCGTGACATCGGAAACCTTGCCGCCTTCGAGTACTAACCCGCCGATGATTCCCCCGAGCGCTACAACCAGTCCAAGAATGCTCGCAAGGTCAGGTCGTGTTGATCGTAGACTGGGCTTCTCTTCCGATTTCTTCTCAGCCATTGGACCGCGGCTCTCCCATTGCAATCCTTGCAGCCGGACTCGCGCCGGAAATGAGCGTGGAATGAGCCGGTTGATTGCGCAGCAGGGACTGCCTGAAACTGACGACTCTTTCGATGATCTCCTCGGTCGTCTCCAGAACCATATACTTCTGCCCCGACGTCAGCGCGATCACTGTATCCGGCGTCATCTCAATGTGTTCGATTAAATCTGAATTCAGAATCAGCGGAGTATGGTTTAGCCTGGTTATTCTGATCATTTGGTATCACTCCTCCGTAGGGCGCGTCGGGCACCTTGCATATCGAAGAGAAAACAGGATTGTTTATGCCTATCTGGACTAAATCTGGCCCGGCTAAAGGATCCTGCTCGAAAAGACGATCCTATTACTGAACATGAGTATGCGCAGTGCCGGTAAGGCCCAGGACGACCAGGGATTGCGGCCTCTCGATCTGAGCCATCAGGAGACCTCTACGCCCCACTTTCGGCTGCTCCAGAGCATCCATGAAGCGTTCGCGCGATCGGTTTCCAATGTCCTTTCCACGTTCTTGGAATCTGAGATCCAGGTTGAGCTCGCCGGAACCCGCCTGACGACTGCAGGTGACTTTCGAAGGACCCTTCCAAAACCAAGTTGTCTGATCGTGCTGCGGCTCCATCCTGGATCCGAGACCATGATGCTGCACCTGGAATCCGCGACTGTATTGACCCTGCTGGATCTCTTGCTTGGTGGCACGGGCACACCAATTCCATCACCCCGCGAATTGACGGAAATCGAATGGAGCCTTCTCGAGGAGATCAGCCGGGTGATCCTGCGTTCCCTTGGCGAGAGCTGGCAAATCATCAAATCGGTTGAGTTCGAGGTCGAATCGATGGGAAGTGATCCAGGCCTGATCGCTTGCCCTGAGCCCGCCACATCCGTGATTCAGGCTTCTTTTGAAATGCAAATCGCCGGACAACTTGGCCACTTTGAAATTGCGGTTCCAGGTGCTTTGTTTGCTGCGGCGACGACGGTTGATGTCCCGCCAGAAATTGTGGAGGATACCGCATCGAAGGTTGACGTCGAGCGGAATGCGCACCTTCTGGAAGACGCCGAAGTCGATCTCGAAGTTCATCTCGAAGGCCCACGGCTCTCCTTTGGGGAGTTTTTGGAGCTCCAGCATGGGCAGGTCATTAAGTTAGAACATGCTTTGCATGCGCCGGTTCGAGCGGTGGTGAATGGCGATCCATCCCTCATCGGTCATATATTAGGCGTCGGCCGGAAGCGTGCGTTTCAGGCCGGAGACTCGATGTAAGCCAGGCCCTTTCGCCTCGGCTATTCGCGCCTGGCGAGATGACGCAACAACGCTAACGCCGCACCTTTGTCTGTAGCGTTCTTGACGTCTCCGGAACGATCCCACACCAGAAGGTTTCGTCCTAGATCACAGATCAGATCCATCCGTTCCCACTCTTCGGCAGGCAGAGCCGCTGACAGCGCGGAAGACGGTTGTGTGAGAGCCGACTCCATATCAGTGAATCCGCGTTTGTTCCATGCGCTGAGGATGAATCTGGCGTATCCTTCGGACGCCGTTAATGGTTTTAGGGAAGTCATTTATTGTTCCTACCCGCATATCGAGAAGGCCCACCTCCTTTATAGGAAATGTGAGGAACGAAGCGGGCACCATTTTGACGCACCAATGCTGGAGTTAAAAAAAATGCACAAAAAACTAGAATTCTGACGAGCCGCAGCGACATGAGTATCACCGCTGCTAGAAAACAGTCGGGTTCGGCGAGACGCCGGAAATCTTACGACAAAAGGATATAGAACATGTCACTTTCGTTTCAAACTAACGTAACCGCGTTAACGGCCGAAACCAACCTTCAGGTGAACAGCAACTTTCAGGCACAAACCATCACCCGGCTGACTTCCGGCTTCCGTATCAATTCTTCCGGCGACGATGCCGCTGGCCTCGCCGTCGCAAACGGGCTCCGCAGCACAGTGAGTGAGCTGACCCAGGGCGTCCGCAACGCCAACGACGGCACCAGCATCTTGCAGACCATCGACGGCGGCCTGAATAACATCTCGAACATTCTGGATCAGTTGAAGAGCTTGGCCACCCAGTCCGCTTCCGGAACTTTTTCGGGTGATCGCAACACTCTGAACCAGGAATTCACGACACTGTTGGGTGAAATCGACCGCCAGTCCGCCAACATCGGTCTCGGTAGCGGCAGCGGCACCAGTGCTCAATACAACGCCAGCATTACGGTTTACATTGGCGGTGGCAGCACGCAGGCAAATGCCCAGGTCACAATCGATCTGAGCGGCAGCGGGAACGTTGTCAATTCGGGCGGTCTGGGCATCGGATCCGACACCATTGACACCCAAGCCAACGCCTTGCAAGCGATCACGGATCTAACGGCTGCAGTGACCGCTCTCGGTAAGACCCAGGGCGCTGTGGGTACCGGCGAGAACGATCTGAACTACTCGATCAGCCTGGCCCAGTCCCAGATCACCAACGACTCTGCCGCCGAATCGCGCATTCGAGATGCGGACGTCGCGACCGAAGCGGCAAACCTGACGAAGTCGCAGGTCCTGGAGCAATCTTCAGTTGCGGCGCTGGCGCAAGCCAACTCGGCTCCCCAGGCTCTCCTGAAGCTGCTCCAATAATCAGGACGCTCTAACGTTTCATCCAAGCTGGGCCGATTCTTTACCAAGAACGGTCCAGCTTTGTTTTTAGCCGCCGTCACGCGAGGCTAGGCAGATAGGGCGAAGGAGATTTTCATGGGCACCACCCCGGCAACTTTCAACGGCAGCAGTACTTATGCCGCTGATCTGCAGCAAAATATTACCCACGCCGTTGCGATTGCTTCTATCCCGCTCAACCAGTTGAACACCAACGTTAATGCGCTGCAGGGCCAGTCGACAGAACTTGGCTATCTCCAGAACGGTTTCGTCGCTCTACAGAACGCCATCAAGAGTTTGACCACCGGGGTCAACGGCGGTGGCCTTTCCGCGTCCGTTTCCGATAATACAATCGCTACCGCAAACCTGAATTCCGGCTCGGCTGTGACTCCCGGAACTTACGCGATCAATGTGATCAGCGCCGGTTCGCCGACGACCAGCGTCAGCAATACCGGGCTTCCAACGGTAGCCGATCCCGCAGCGGCATCCATCAGCACTTCGAGTACTTACACTCTCACCGTCAACGGTTCGAACTTTACCATCACTCCCACCACGAATTCCTTGAATGCGCTGGCACAGGCGATCAATGCATCGGGCGCGGGAGTGAGTGCGACGGTGATCAATCTTGGATCTCCATCTGCCCCGTCCTACACTCTTTCGCTTCAGAGCCATGCGCTCGGAAATATTCCAATCCAGCTCAATGACGGCACGCAGGATCTTCTCACCACTCTGTCTACCGGCGCACCCGCTCAGTACCAGGTGAACGGGCAGCCCGCGAGGCCGATCTCGTCGGATAGCAGCACCGTTACCCTGGCACCCGGATTGACGGCTAACTTAATCCAGACAGGCCAAACCACGATCAGCGTGGCACAGGACTCCTCGGCAGCCACCACGGCGCTCTCTTCATTTGTGGCCGCTTACAATGCCACGGTCGACGAATTAGCCACCAATCACGGAACGTCTGGGGGACCGCTCAGCGGCCAAAGCATCGTTTTCTCACTAGGACAAACGCTTCGCGACCTCACCAACTTTAGCGGCGGAAGCGGATCTGTTACCAGCTTGGCGGATCTTGGGCTGACGTTCGACGGGACGGGACATTTGTCCTTCGATCAATCCCAGTTTTCGAGCGTCGCGGCGGCCGATCCCGGCGATTTGGCGTCCTTCTTGGGTACCGGGACGGGAAGCGGCTTCCTCGCGTCGGCCAGTGGCATCATCGACGGGTTGACCAACAGCACCAACGGGCTCTTCCACTCGCAACAGGCGACGATTCAAAACCGGATTACAGCGGACAATCGGGAGATCTCGGACACGCAGGACCGGATCACCACCATGCAGAATCAATTGACGGCGCAAATGTCTGCGGCCGACGCGTTGCTTTCGACGCTCGAATCGCAGTCGACTTTCATGACGCAACTCTTCCAGGCTCAGAATGCAATCGCCACCCAAGGCAGTTGAATTATTTCGCAGGGCTGTGTCCGCAGGGGCGTTTCTCGAAGCCGAACAGCTTCTCGAAACCTACCGCCTCGACGTGGAGGCATCCTGGCGCGTGGCCACATCCGGCGACCAGCGAATCGCCATTGCTATGGAAGTGAGCGCAGTTTTTGAGTGGGCTCGCACGGCGACGCTCGCCGTTCGCTCGCATACCCAGCGCAAATTGATCCTCTTGCGCCGCGAGAGCGCCTACACGTCTAGCCCCCGCAAGAATGAAGTGCTAAATCTGAACGCGTAACTCCGTCAAAGATCCGACGCAACTGTCGGATTCTCTTCCGCCTCCATCAGTCAGCCGCAAATAAAATCAGTCGCTTGGCGATTGGCACACGGCGTGCAATCCAGAGTGCACCATGTTCCAAGGTCTGGCTCTGAACTCCGAACACTACATGAGTTTGTTGAGCGCCCGTCAGAAACTGGTCGCTTCCAACATTGCCAACGCCGATACTCCCGGCTACCACACGCAGGACATCAATTTTCAGTCGGAATTTGAAAATGCGCTGGGGAGTCAAACTCCAACCGTCATCGAGCCCGAGGGCCTCGCCGTCAAACCGGACGGCAACAATGTCAACATCGATCGCGAAGCCCGCCTGCTGGCTGAAAATGCTCTGCGGTTTTCGATCGCTTCGAGCTTTGCGCGAGCCGAGCTGAATTCGGTGAAGACAGCAATTCAGGAAAGTAAATAGCGTATGAGTCTCTTATCCGCTCTATCCATCAGCGCGTCAGGGATGTCGGCGCAGCGGCAGCGCACCGAGTTGCTGGTGGAAAATCTGGCCAACTCCGATACCACGCGGACGCCGGAAGGCGGCCCCTACCGGCGCAAAGACGCGGTTTTCGTTTCGGATCCTTCGGCCGGGCAATTCTCTTCTCTGTTCGAATCCGAAATAGGCGGCTCCAGTTCTGGAGTTCGTGTTGCCGAGGTCGTTACCGACAAGCGCGATCCGGAAAAGCGCTATTTGCCGGGCCATCCCGATGCCGATAAAGACGGCTATGTCGCCTATCCCCGCATGAATCCGGCGGAGGACATGGTCGACTTACTAGGCGCGTCGCGCGGTTACCAGGCCAATGTCTCCGCGGTGTCCGCGGTCAAAGATATGATTCAACGTTCTCTCGATCTCTTCAAATAGAACCCGCCATGTCGCTGAATATCTCCGGAATTTCTTCCATAAGCCGAATACAGACCGATGTAGCCGCCCCCGCAGCCGGCGACGGCGGAAACTCATTCAAGAATATTCTCAACAGCGCCATCGGAGAAGTGGAAGGCGCGCGCAGCGACGCCACCAAGAGCGTCGAACAATTTCTTTCCGGGAACGGCGACGATTTGCACTCCACCATACTCGCCACGCAGCGTGCCGATCTCGAGTTTCAAATGTTCATGCAAGTTCGTAACAAAGTGGTTTCCGCATATCAGGAAATCATGAAAATGCCGATGTAAGTCCGCCTCATCGAATCGTCCATGGAACAACTAAAACGACTGTTAGCATCGCTGTCTACCTCGCAACGCTGGACCATCCTGGTTGCGACCGTCCTGATTTCGGCTGGCCTCTATAGCTTGGTCCACTGGGAAAAAGAAAGCGCCTTCCGCCCGCTGTACACCACGCTCGCGCCGGAAGATGCCGCGGTGGTAATTCAGAAGTTAAAAGAAGGCAGCACGGAATACCGCTTGTCCAATAACGGGACCACGGTTTCCGTTCCCGAAGACAAAGTGGCCGAACTGCGGCTGGAACTTGCCGCCGCCGGAGTGCCGAAAAGCGGAAGGATCGGCTTCGAAATCTTCGACAAAACTAATTTCGGCATGACCGACTTCGCGGAACACATCAACTACAGACGCGCCGTCGAAGGCGAACTCGAGCGCTCGGTTATGGCGATCGCCGAAGTGGAGCAAGCGCGCGTCCACATCACATTCCCTAAAGAGTCGGTCTTCAGCGAAGCGCAGCAGCCGGCGAAGGCGAGTGTATTGATTAAGATCAGGCCGGGCGCAAGCTTGCCCGAAACCGCCATCCCGGCGATCACGCACCTGATATCGAGCGCCGTCGAGGGGCTCGCACCGGAAGCCGTCTCCGTGCTGGATATGCGCGGCAATTTGCTCAATCGCGCCAAGCGCGCTGGCAGCGCCGGTGACGATTCGTCAGACGCCGCGCTTGAGTATCGCCACAAGGTGGAGCAGGATCTGACGTCCAAATTAGACGCAACACTGGAGCCGCTGGTCGGCGCCGGCCGATATCGAGCTTCCGTTTCCGCCGAAACCGATTTGACGAGCGGGGAGCAAAGCGAAGAGAGTTTCGATCCGACTCGTTCCGCTATGGCCAGTTCGCAGACGACCGAAGACACCTCTACCCCGACACATCCGATCTCCGGCATCCCCGGAACAGCATCGAACCTTCCGGATGCAGCCCCGCGGCCGGCAGTCACAGGCGGCGGAACCTCTCGCAAAACTGAAAACGTTACCTATCAAACCAGCCGTACCGTCAAACGGACCATTCTTCCACAGGGCTCCATCAAGCGGCTTTCCGTGTCGGTGCTCATCGATGACGAAGTCCACTGGGAGGGCACCGGCGCGAACGCAAAGCGCGTCCTGGTGCCCCCCTCTCCCGAGCGAATGAAGGTGATTCATGACCTAGTGGCCGCCACTGCCGGATTCAATATGGAGCGCGGCGACCAATTGTTCGTCGAGGCCTTACCCTTTGAGTCCACACTGAATCTGGATCCTCCGGTGACGGCACTCCCGGCGCCGGGCACAAATCCTAAGCAGCGTTCTCCTATCGAACAACTGAAAGCCGATCCAAAACTTCTAGCGATTTCAGGGGCCGCCGTGGTCGCGCTGCTGGCAGGATGTGGTTTCCTCTTCGCGCGCATGAAAAAAAGTTCGGCTGCGCGCGCGGCCCAAGTCCAGATAGCGCAAGCCCTCCCTGAAGCATCTGCCACGGGCAATACCCAGGAACTATCACGAGCGGCCACCGCCTCCCAAGACACCTGGGCGCCCTCCAGTTCTTCCTCGAACAAGGTGTCGATCCTGGCGCCGGCGCCCTTGGAGGCGCTCACTACGCAACTCCGCGAAATTGCCCAGAAAGATTCGGAAATCTGTGCTGGTGTGCTGCGCGGCTGGCTCAAAGAAGGGCAGGTCTAGTTCTTAATGGCGACCCCTAGCGGCTCCGGGAACCTTACCGGCGCACAAAAAGCGGCCGTTCTTCTGATTGCTTTGGGCGATCAGGCGTCTGCCGGTTTGCTGAAGCAGCTTAGCGAAGAACAAGTGCAGGCGGTTAGCGGCGCCATCGCGGATCTTTCGTCGGTTACGGCGGCTGAAGCGGAATCTGTCCTGCGAGAGTTCCGCGATGCGGCGTCGGATGTAGCTCGCGTCGGCCCCGGCGGCATCGCTTACGCCAAACGGATTCTCACCAGCGCCTTTGGTCCTGAAGGAAGCAAGAAGCATCTGGACCAGTTGCCCGGCCCGCACGGAGAGACGGGGAGCAGCCGGCAATTGCAAAACGTCGAGCCTCAGTTGCTGGCGCGCTTTGTCAAGAGTGAGCACCCGCAGACCGTGGCGATCGTTCTGTCTCAACTGAATCCCCCCCAGTCTGCCAGCGTCCTCGCTTCGATGGAACCGGCGGCTCGCTCGGATATCGCTTTTCGCATCGCGAAACTCGATAAGATCTCCCCCGTCGTGGTCGGCAAGATCTCGGCGGTGATCGGCCAGAAGCTCAAGTCCCTGGGAGAGATGAAACGGCAGCCATCGGGTGGCCCCCGCGCGGTCGCGGAAATATTCAATCAGCTTGACACCGAACTGAGCACCGAAATTCTCGCCCAGATAGGAGAACAGAACCCCGAGCTCATGGACTCGATTCGTCAAAAGATGTTCGTGTTCGACGACCTGATGGCGCTGGACGCCAATGGCGTCAAGGAGCTTCTGGCGAGAGCTGATCGCCGTCAGCTAACCATTGCCCTCAAGGGAACCAACGAGGAGTTGCGGCAGCACCTGTTGAAGGGAATGTCGCAACGCGGCGCCGCCATGTTGCTCGAAGACATGGAGGCTTTAGGCCCAGTCAAAATCCGCGAAGTGGAGGGCGCACAACAGGGGATCATTGCTGTTCTGCGACAGTTGGAAACCGAAGGTGTGCTCAGCCTGAAGGGAGGCGGCACGGATGACCAATACGTCGTCTAGAGTCCTTCACGCGGCCGAGCAAGGCCTCGTCACTCCAATCACATGGCGTGCTGCTGCGGCTACATTCGCGCCGAAAGGGAAAGCGAATCCGATCGGCATGAAGGACGCCTCAGCGGGACAGTCCGCCTCCGAGCGCGATCAAGATACGCAACTGGAGCGGGATCGCATGCAGCAGGAAGCCTATCACCGAGGCTTCACGGAAGGAAAAAATATAGGGCGGGACCAAGCGGCAGCCGAGCTGCAATCCGTCATAGACCAGGTAGGACGAAGCCTTGCGACTCTGTCATCGCTTCGATCGAACATTCGAGGAGAGGCAGAAGGCGATCTTCTCAAGCTGGCGATTTCGATTGCCCGGCGCGTGCTGCATCGTGAATTGACACTCGACCCGGAGTCGATTGAAGGCCTCATTCGAGTGGCGCTCGACAAGCTCCAATCCCGCGAGCTGTGCCGCGTCCGAGTTCATCCCGATCAGGAACAGGCCATTCGCAAGTCTCTCGAACGCTTTTCGAATTCGCAAAAAGTGGAACTGATAACCGATTCCTCGCTGCAATGCGGCGACGTATTATTTGAAACCGCACATGGTAATTTGGACGCCTCCATCGACTCGCAGCTTGGCGAGATCGAGCGCGGCCTCGCGGATCGCTTGCGCCGGTTGCCGCAGAATCGATAACCGCAGAATCGATAACTATGGATACCTCTGAAAAAGTCGACCTGACCCCTTTCATCGCCGACCTCGATCAGATCGACCCGTTGCCCTGGACCGGTCAGGTGACTGCCACCGTCGGATTGCTGATTGAGTCGCAAGGCCCTGCCGCCGCCATCGGCGACTTTTGCGAAATTCGTGCGGCGAACGGCCGCAGCATCCGAACCCAAGTCATCGGATTTCGGAATGGACGTGTCCTGGCGATGCCCCTGGATGAACCCGACGGCTTGCAGTTGGGGAGCCCCGTCATCGCCCGCTCGCAAGATGCCCGGCTGGCAGTGGGTCCGGGATTGTTAGGACGCATTCTCGATGGATTCGGCCAGCCCATGGATGGGGGTCCGCCAATAGAATCGGCCGCCACTTATCCGTTGTACGCGCCTCCTCCCAACCCTCTCGAGAGGAAACACATCACGGATCGCCTGGTCACGGGCGTTCGTTCCATCGATAGTCTGCTGGCCTGTGGAAAGGGGCAGAGAATCGGGCTCTTCGGCGGCAGCGGCGTCGGCAAGAGCACTTTGCTCGGGGCCATGTCGCGCAAGAACTCGGCGCAAGTCAGCGTGATCGCGTTGATCGGCGAGCGCAATCGTGAGGTCAAAGCTTTTCTCGAAAACGAACTGGGGCCGGAAGGCATGCAGCGCTCGGTGGTGGTTGTGGCCACGTCCGACCGCCCCGCGCCTCTTCGAATCCGTGCCGCCTACGTGGCGTTAGCCGCCGCTGAGTATTTCCGCGATCAAGGTGCCGACGTGCTGTTGGTGATGGATTCCGTAACGCGATTGGCAATGGCGCAGCGGGAGATCGGCCTGGCAGCCGGCGAGCCTCCCAGCCAGAAAGGCTACACTCCTTCCGTCTTTGCGCTTTTGCCTAAGATTTTTGAACGCGCCGGCAACTTCGGAACGGGGTCGATTACTGGCTTCTTCACTGTGCTCGTCGAAGGCGACGACTTTAACGAACCTATTTGCGACGCGGCCCGCGGCATTCTGGACGGACATTTCATCCTCTCCAGGGATTTGGCTTCATCCGGTCATTATCCGGCGATCGACATTCTCAATTCCGTCAGCAGGCTCTCCAACAAAGTGATTACCGAGGAAGAGGTCTCAGCGGGTCGCCGTGTCCGGGAAGCTTTGGCAACTTACCAACAATCGGCCGATCTGATTCAGTTGGGTGCCCATGTTCAGGGAGCAAACCCGAACTTGGATCGCAGCATCCGCCTGCGGCCGCAGATTCTCGAATTCTTGCGCCAGGACGCGGAAGCCCACGCGCCGCTCGAGGAGACTCGCGATCGTCTCTTTGCCCTCGCCAAGGAGCTTTCATGAAGACCTTCCGCTTTCCGCTGCAGCGTGTGCTTGAATACCGGGAGCTCCAGGTGCGGACCGAGGAAGAAAGACTTTCCGCCATCCAAATCCAGCTTGCGGACGTGCTGCATCGCGAAAATGCCTTGACGGCCGCACAGTTGAACGCAGAGATGAATCTGCTGGCGCGGCCGGTAGTAGAAGCCGCCGAATTTCGAGCATTATCGGCATTCCAACTTCGCATCCGCAGCGAAAAGATTTCCCTGATTGCGGCGCGGAGAAATCTGGAAACCCAGATTGCCGAACAGCGCAAGCGTCTGCTGAAGGTTCGCAAAGATTGCAAGATCTTGGAGAACCTCAAAGACCGGCGCAAGAAGGCCTGGACCTATCTGAGCGATCGCGAGATCGAAAACACCGCTGCCGAATCCTACATTTCCAACTGGGCGCGCTCTAACGCCGAGAGTCTGGAGAAACCTGCGTGAACATCTGCCTGCTTACAGAGACGCAAAGCGGATGCTACAAATGGCGCGGCGCGATCCCCGCCAAATATTTAAGCCAGCGCGGGCACCGGGTTCAGATTCTCTCGAATCAGGCGCAATATGAAGCGCCGGACGTGCTGGTTTTGTATCGAGCCCATTTCCCCCAAGCCGTAAAAGTCATCGAATGGTGCCAGAAGAACCACGTCAGAATCGTCTTCGATACTGACGACGCCCTCGACCTCGTTCCGCCAGAGAACCTCAACTACAAGTCCGTGCAATCGCGCCTCCCCTTATATGAAACTCTGCTGCGCTCCGCGGATGTGGTCACCACTACCACCGAGGCGCTCGCCAGCCATCTTCGACAGTGGAACCCCAACGTCACTGTGATTCCCAATAGCATCGATCCCGATGAGTGGGACTGCCAGCCGCGAAACGGTGAAGTACGCGTGGGATGGACGGGGAGCCCGACGCATTTTGCCGATCTATCCGTGGCCCTCGACGCCATTCGTGAGGTCCAGAAAAAACATCCGTTCACGTTTGTGCTGCAAGGTATTTGTCAGGAGTCGAGTCTCGACGAACTAATGAGCGTGCTGCAAGCGCGCTGGGGCCAAGCGCTGTTCGCGACGCCCTTGGGCAGATCCATCAAACACTTCATGGACAAACTGCGCGGGATCCGCTACGAGTTTCATCCGAATGTGCCCATAAATGAGCACCCGCAGAAAGTTTGCGACTTGAAGCTTGACATTGGCATTGCGCCTCTCCTCGACGACCCATTCAATCGCCACAAGAGCTGCATCAAATACTACGAATATGCCATGTCCGGCGCGGTTACTCTGGCATCGCACGTCCTGCCCTATTCCACCGAGGTTCCAATCACCGCCAAAAATAATCGCGAGTCGTGGAAACGCAAGTTGGAGGAACTCCTTCAATCTGATCGGACGGCGCTTTGCCGAGAGCAGCGCGACTGGGTTATGACCCATCGAAATATTGAAAAGAACGTGGAACTCTGGGAGCAAGTTCTTGCGGGAGATCAGTTCTGCGCCAGCGGGATTGTTGAATCGTATCCCCTTCAGGAGGCCTATTGAATACCGGCATCGCCATCCTCGGGGCGGGGCCGACCGGCATCGGTGCAGCGCTCCGCTTGCTCGAATTGGACTGCAAAGATTTTCTCTTGATCGACGCCGCCGACACGCCGGGCGGCTTAGCCTCATCGCATCGCGATTCACAAGGCTTCACATGGGACCTGGGCGGTCACGTTCAGTTTTCACACTATCGGAAATTCGACGAGTACATGGATCTGGCGTTTCCTCCCGAAGGCTGGCTTTGGCACGACCGCGAAAGCTGGATCTGGATGGACGACCGATTCATCCCGTATCCCTTCCAGAACAATTTGCATCGGCTTGATCCGCCGAATCAGTGGCGAGCGATCGAAGGCCTATTAGCGGCTCACCGCAATCCACGGCGACAACCCCCCGAAAATTTCCGAGAATGGATTCTGGCGACATTCGGCGCCGGAATCGCTGACCTTTTCCTGTTCCCCTACAACTTCAAGGTGTGGGCCCACCCGCTGGAAGAATTAGATTTTCGCTGGGTCGGTGAACGCGTCGCGACCCCTTCCCTCGACGAAGCGCTGCGGGCCATCTGTCTGCAAGAGGATCAGATTTCTTGGGGCCCAAACCGGCGCTTTCGCTTTCCTCTGCGCGGAGGCACCGGCGCAATTTGGCGGTCCCTGGGACAGCGCATTCCGCAAGCTCATCTCAAAATGTCCGCTCGCGTTGAATCGATCGATGCTTCCAGGCGCCTGATGACTTTCGTCGGCGGCCAGGAATTACGCTACGAACATTTGATCAACACCGCTCCGCTCCGCTGGCTCTGCCGGACCGTTGGAGATTCTAGCCTCTCGGCTGCGGACGGTCTCAAGTCCTCAATGGTGCATGTGATTGGGATCGGAATGTGCGGACAGCCGCCGGAGTCGATCCAACAGAAATGTTGGATGTATTTTCCCGGTGTGAATAGTGGCTTTTACAGAGTCACAGTCTTCAGCAACTACAGCCCGCACAATGTTCCTTCCCCCGGATCAACCTGGTCGCTCATGGCGGAAGTTTCCGAAACCGAACATCTGCCGCGAAATCGCGAGTGCCTGGTCGAAGACGTCGTCAATCAGATGGTGTCGATCGGACTGATCCCCGATCGCGATGCGATCTTAAGCCGGTGGGCTACAGTGCTGGCGCCCGGATATCCCACTCCCTCGCTGGAGCGGGACTCGATCCTGCATCACGTGCTCCCGGCGCTGGAAAATTGCGAGATCTATTCGCGCGGCCGATTTGGCGCCTGGAAATACGAGGTCAGCAATCAGGATCATTCGTTCATGCAGGGCGTGGAGGTGGTTGACCGCATCCTGCTGGGGCGCGCCGAATCGACCCTTCAGCAACCGGATCGCGTGAACCAGCGCTACAATTCGTTCCCCTACACAGAGGAAGCAGCGTGATGTTCACATTGCCTAGCAGCACGCTTCTGGTTCTTGAGCGCGCGAAGGCAATACCAAGAACCAAAGTGCCGGTGCTTCCTGCCGTAACCGACCTGGTCGGCTATGACGCTCTGGTGAACTTCATGCGCAGGGAAGAAATCGATCTGATGGAAGGCGACTTCCTGGAGATTGGATGCTTTCTCGGCGGAGGAACGGCAAAGCTGGCGCGTCTCGCGCAGTCCACGGGAAAGCTCGTCTGGGTGATCGATGTCTTCGACCCCGGCTTCGACCATACCGCAAATACCAAGGGCGATCGTATGGCGGACCTGTATCACGGCTATCTCCAAAGTTCAAGCCAGGAAGAAATCTTCCGTGCGGTCACTAAGCCGTGGGCCGAATGCATCCGCGTCATTAAGGAAGACTCCAGAAAAGCTTCCTTGCCGGACGGAACGCGTCTTGCCTTCGCTTTTGGCGATGGTAACCACGATCCCATTTGGGTCGAGAACGACTTCCGCTTGATCTGGCGCCATCTCCTGCCGGGCGGATGGGCAGGATTCCACGATTATGGCGGCGACCTCCCGGAAGTTACTGCCACGTTGGATGCGATGATGCGGGGCCACGCCTCTGAAATCGAGCGTATCGAAACCATGAAAGAACGATGGGTGCTGCTGGTCAAGAAGCGCAGCAATTCCACAAACCTGACAGTAAAGGATTCTCAACAATGAACTCGACTCCGCGTTTGTCCATGACTTTTCTGCTCGGACCCACCAGCCGCGTCCGCACGGGCGGCGCCGCCTGCATTCTGGAATACGCGCGGCGATTCCAGGCATTGGGACATGACGTTTCGCTCACCACTTGGCCGAAATTTCTCTGGCCGGAGGCAGAGCCATTCCCGGGGCTCGATTTCGACATCCCGGTGCATTACGATGCCACCGCCCGTCGTGAATCATTGCCGTATCATTTCCTCAATAAGACGCCGCGCGACTTTCTGGGCGAACTGCGGTTCTTCCTGGCCTATACGCACCTCCTCACGCCAGCAATCGCACAGGCCGACCTGATCATCGCCGCTAACTGGGAAAGCATCATTCCCGCCTGGCAATCCTGGAAGGGCAAAGCAGTACATTTCCCGCAGCACTACGACGAAGTATTCTTTGCTTCGGATTCCAATCCGTCCGCCGGTTTGCAAGGGAACCCGTTGATCAAGATGCTGTGCCGCAATACTTTCCAAATGCCGGTCTACCGAATCGCCAACTCGACTTGGCTGGCTGGCGAGTTCCGCCGCCGCTTCGGCGAAACGGTCCCCGTGGTGCAACACGGAATCGACGCCGACCGATTCCACATGCGGCCAAAATTGAGCGCGCAGGACGGCGTCATCCGAGTGGTGACGTATTGCCGCCCCGAAAAATGGAAAGGCTTCCAGGATGCCGTACCGGCAATGGGAGAGCTCATGCGGCGCCATCCCGACAAGATCGAGTGGCACGTTTATGGCTTCCCGCATCCGGTTTTCGGGCCCGAGAATGAACTTGCTCCCTACACGTTTCACGGAGCTGTCGGCCATGACGATTTGAGCCGCCTATACGCCGAGTGCGATATCGTGCTGTGCCCGTCCTGGTATGAGAGTTTCCCGCTTCCGCCGATTGAAGCGATGGCTTGCGGCACATCCGTGATCACCACTCCCTACGGCACCGAAGGCTACGCCATCGACGGCCATACCGCGGTCGTCGCCCGCCCGCGAGTGGTATCGGACTTCGTCGTCGCACTTGACGGTCTGGTTCGCTTTCCTGAACTCCGCGAGCGGCTCGCCCGCAACGGACGCGCGATGGCGGAGAGCCTGACATGGGAGGGCGCGGTGGCAGCACGCGAAGAACTCCTCTGGCGGATTCACCGCAATGAAATGCCGACCGGAGGCTTGCAAGGCTTCGACACCGGAATCATGGACGGATACGGCACATCGTTTGATCGATTGAGCGCCGAAGTGGGGGCGCGGGAAGGCGAGCTATTGCAGGGCGCCGACGACCGGCAATATGTAGTGGAGTCGGGCCGTCTGCGGCGGGTCGTGAATCCATCCGCGATTGGTTTGACGTCCAATCCACCGCGGCCGCTGGATCTGCTGAGCCTGCTTCGCAGCGAGCACGGCCCGGACATCACTTCAACCGCGAACTATTACGGCTTGCGGGCGTAGCTGTCCAGAATGACGATCTCGACGCGACGGTTGCTCGCGCGGCCGTCCGGCGTGTCGTTTGAGCTCTTAGGATCGTAGGAACCAAAGCTCTCCACCGAAAGGCGCGATTCCGCAATTCCATACTGGTTGCTCAGCAGTTCTAAAAGACGCAGTCCGCGCGCCGCAGCCAGCTCCCAGTTGTTCGCAAAGCGCCGGTTGTGAATGGGAACCCCGTCTGTGTGCCCCACCAATTTCACGTTGTTAGGAATCTTACCCAGCACATCTCCAATCGTGCTTACGGTCGCCAGTGCGTCAGCGTTGATTCGATCTTCACCCGGTGCAAACAGCAATGCCTGCGGAAGGCTTACTACCACGCCGCGTGAATCAAGCTGCACGTTCAGGTGGCTTTGTTCTAACTCGCGCTCGATCGCGGCCAGTGCAGCGCTCGGCCCGGGCGTCACAGGTGCTGTCACGGACGCCGCGATGGGCACCGGGGCTGGCGCAGGTTTCCTCTGTGAAGTCTGCAGAGTCTGCGCCGCCATCGCCACAAACAGAATCAGCAGAATAGTGAGCACGTCCAGGTAGCTGACCATCCATCGGTCGCGGCCGCTGTTTTGGCTTTGGAAGTAAGCCGGTTTCATTTCCGCGGTTCCTTACGCAGGAAGCAATTCAGGCGTTCGCGAACCAGCGATGGATGAGTGCCTTCGATCAGGCACAGCCCGCCCTCGACAATCATCTCTTCGATCTCGAACGCTTCCGCCACGCTGGCGCGTATCCGGTGGGCCGCGGGAAGGAGAAGCAAATTGGCCAGCGCCAGCCCGTACATGGTCGAAACAAATGCGGTGCCAATACCGAAAGCTACCGAATTCATATTGGAGAACTGGCGGAGCACATCGATCAACCCCACCACTGTGCCAATGACACCGATCGCCGGTGCGAATCCACCGGCAACTTCGAGCACCTTTGCGTCCGCGTCGCCCTGCCGCTCCCGCAAACGCAGTTTCGTTTCGAGAGTAGCTTGAAATTCGCCGCGGTTTTTCACATCGATCGCCAGCGTCAGCATCTCCCGCAGGAAGGCATTGCTGACCTGCCCGATTCTCGGCTCCACTGCAAGTAATCCCTGAACTCGCGCCGTCCTAACACAGACAACGATTTCCTCCGCCAGAGTTTCCCGATCGATGGCTGGCTGCCGCAGCAGTCCCAACACCCGGCGAGCCGCGTGCAGCAACGAATTTCGCGGCGTCGTGATCAACGTGACACCCAACGTTCCTCCCATGACGATCCACGCGGCGGTGGGCTGAAGAAAGTAGCGGAGGTTCACTCCGGTCGAGGCTATCCCAGCGATGATCGTCGTTACCGCGATCGCAATCCCGGCCAGGATCCATCGATCCGCTGGAGTTCGCGTCGTCGTCCCATCGACGTAATCAGTGAAGTCTGTACGGGCAGTTGAGGGTAAGGACACCGATAGCTCCCGAATTGCCAATTGCAATTGCAGAGCCACCCTATGGCGACGTCATATGAATGCTTTGTGCGGCTTCATCCGCCTCACCTGGCAGAATCTTGACACTAGACGCTGGACTTTTGGCGATTTTAATTTGGTGAGTGCGGTAGGAATCGAACCTGCACTTCTCAGCGCTTGCCTGTTTCTAAAGAGTCCCTTTGAAAATTGTGAAAATTAATCCCGGGACAGCCAACAAAGGCAGCTTGACGGGCATCATCATCGCACTTGCCGGAACCAAGGCAATTGCGAATATACGTCGATGCGACTATCGAAGTAGGCAATACGTGTAGGGGTCAATGGATATTGTCGAGCACCATCAGCCCATATAAGAGCGGAAGATAAGCTACCGAGGCTAGCAGGACTGAACGAGCCCGAACACGCGTCCGATCTACTACTAGAAGACCCGTCCGCTGCAAAAACCATAGCCCTAGGGCCAGGGCGCCGGCTCCGTACAGCCAACCCGACATATTTAACAACCATGGCAGGATGCTTCCGGCGATAAGCGCGGCGGTAAAACTCACCATCTGTTTGGCGGTCGACCGGCCGTCCGGTTCTACCACGGGAAGCATTGGCATCCCTGCGTTCGCGTAGTCTTCTCGATACATCCAGGCTATGGCGTAGAAGTGCGGGAACTGCCATAAGAACAGAATTACCGCCAGCGCCCAAGCTTCCATCGGGAGAGCGCCGCTTGCCCCGGCAAAGCCTATCAGCGGAGGCATCGCCCCCGGCACGGCGCCGACCGCGGTAGAAAGCCAGGAACGTCTCTTCATTGGCGTGTACACGAAAAGGTAAGTCAAGAGAGTGAACAGACCCAAGCATGCCGACAGGATATTTACAAGAAAGAATAGCTCCCCAAACCCGATTGCGGAAATGAGAACGCCAAAGATCAGAGCCCGGCTCGCACGAATGCGGCGGGAAGGTATGGGGCGTCCCGCGGTTCGTTTCATTCTAGCGTCCGCATCGCGCTCCCACCATTGATTGAGCGCGGCAGTCCCTGAGGCCATAAGCGCCGTGCCCACGAGAGTATGCACCGCCAACAACAACTCATACCGGCTTGAGGGAATATTTCGATTCCAGCCAAAAAAGAAACCGACCGCCGTGGTCGCGGCAATGAGCGCCGTGATTCGGGGCTTGGTCAGTTCTATGTAATCGCGTATCTGCACGCTTACTTCTTTTTGGTCTGGCTGTCGCTCGAAAGATCGACATTGTGATCAAACGTCGCTGGCGCTTCATTGCCGAGGAACCTGCCGTCGCGGTAGGTGTTCTGGCATAGCGGATGAGAGAATACGCTCGGGCCGTCGGCGGATGGATAAGTGATGTCATCCGCTTTTGCGCCCCCTGCCGGTTCCAAACCCGCGAGGTGGCGCATCCGTTTGGCCGTTTCATGATCCGCGCACGCCGTATCGCCGCTTACTCCCAAACCGCCCACAATTTTGCCGCCTTTATAAAGCGGGACTCCGCCGCCGAAGGCGATCAATCCGCCTTCGATCTTTTGCGGCCCGGAAGCCAGAGCCTGCGTTATCCCCTGCACGTCCGACGCGGCAAACGGGTTCGACGCCGCGATTCCCCATAAGGAGTGGCCAGGTTGCGTGAGAGTATACAATCGCGCGGTGGAAAGCGGCATATCGTCCGTGCTGAAGGCATTCGCCGTAAAGGCCTTGGCCTTGGCGATCGACAGGCTACCGGGCCACAGCTTTCCGGGATCGCTTTGCGACGCCGCGAACGCGCAGACTTGCCCGTCGCGATTTACACTCACTGCCCATTCCTGTTTACCGTGGAATAACCCGCCTTCCTCGCCCCCGGCGTTAGGCGCTTTCGCCAGGAGTTGTTTTAATTGGTTAACGTCGGGCAATTGGGAACAGTCCGCTGCAAGCAGGGGGGTGCCGGCAATTAGAACTCCCAATGCGACGTAACGGAACGGGCTCAATGACATCTCATTTCCTCCTTCAAATTCATCCATTAATAGAGCGATTGCAGATACGCCGTCAGCGACTGCAGTTGATCGCCGCTAAATTGCGTGACGTTCGGCATCCGCGAAGCCGGTTTTAACGCCTGCGCGTGCGTGACCCACGCCGCCAGATTCGCCTCATTGTTCGGCAGCATGTTGGCGGCGATTCCCTGACGGCTGGCCAGATGCGTGAGGTCCGGGCCAACTGTTCCATGTGCTTCGGTGCCGCGAATAGTGTGGCACAACGCGCAGGGCTTCGCTAAGAAAATCTGCTGCCCAAGCGCCTGTTCGCCGTTCACTGGCTGCGCGCTCGAATCGATTTGCCCGGCTATCCATGCCTGATATTCCGCTTCCGGCTGGGCGATGACCACCAGCATCATGTGCGCATGCTGAGCCCCACAAAATTCTGCACACTGACCGCTGTAGGTCCCCGGCTGATCCGCCTCGATGCGAATTAAGTTCGGTTGACCCGGGACCAGATCCTCCTTGCCATGAAGTTTGGGGACCCAGAACGAATGGAGCACGTCCGCCGTCTGGAGTTCGATATCAACCGCTCTTCCCGCCGGGATGTGAATCTCATTGGCCGTCGTAAAATGACGGTTTACGGTTCCGTCCAGGTATTGGACTTCCCACCACCATTGATGCCCGGTCACGCGGATGTCCGCATGGTCATGCATACCGTGATTCACCGGGAAGGCCATCATCGTCCGCAAGCCCAGGACAAATACAGTTGCCAGGATCACAAACGGAATCAAGAAACCGCCGGTGAGGATCCAATCTTGCCCACCTCCGATATCTATAGGCTCATGCTCAGATAAAGATCCGCGGCGCCGCCACGCTGCCCAACCCAGCAAGACCCACATGATGAGGGCTACGGCTGAGAAAATTCCCAAAACAATCCAGCTTAAGGTTGAAATCTCTCGCGCCGCTGGTCCTGCCGGGCCTAACATGTTCTGCGGGCCGCCGCATCCGGACAAAAGAATTATCAGAACCGTCAGCAAGAGAATTCGCAAGGGCATCAGTTTAGACCGGGGGTTCCGGCTCCTTCGGCGTTCTTAATGACTTGATATAGGCCACCAGCTTCCAGATCTGCGCTTCGGGAAGTTTGGTGCCCCACGCAGGCATGCCGTTCGCGCGGCCTTCTGCCACGGAATTGAAGACCTGGGCGTCCGTACTGCCGTAAATCCAGTCTTCATCGCGCAGGCTGGGGCCCATGCCCCCTCCCGCATGATCGCCATGGCAGCCCGCGCAGTTATAGGCTTCGAACAAGTTGCGCCCTTCGGCCAACGCCACCGCGTCCTGTTGATACGGATTATTTCGCGGCATCGAAGCGATTGGCGCCCCCGGCACCGGTCCTACTGGCGTCCCAATCGGCGGCGCGATACCTTCCGCGGCGACCTCGATTGCGGGCCCTCTGCAGCCGGCGACGGTGAACATCGCGAGAACAAGGGGGATTACTAAAGTCCAGTTCCGCATATTAGTACCTCATGGACGGCTCCCGGCGCGTAGATCGGCGTCCAGCAAGGGAACGCCATAACTCATCAAAATTTTGCGTATTTCGTTCCTGCGGTGTTCGAGCGCGCTGTTGATGGACTTCAGCAAATCTTTATCCGTCGGGCGCACGCCTATTGATATCGAGAAAGTGAATGGCAGAAAGGGCCGATCCACCTGCGGCGAAACGGGAACCATAGCCATTCGCGCCGCTTCCCGCTGCGCGAAGAAACCAGCCAGCGGTCCCCAGACAATGGCAAGATCCACGTTCCCGCGCGCGACCGCATCGATCAGAGCCGCCGGAGGATTCGGCTTCGATAGATCGCCATAAATGCTGTATGAAACCATGTTGCGGAACATTCCGCGATTGGCCAGCGCCTGCGCGGGCGGCAGGTTCGACGCGTCGTCGCTCACCACATGCACTCCGATCCGGAGCCTGTGAAGGGCCGGATCATTCAGCGAGCGCACTTGCAGATTCCGGTCGCGGCGCCACAAAAATACATACGTAGAACGGTAATAGGGTTCGCTGGCCAAAGCCTCAGGATAGGCAGACGGGATGCCCATCAGAACGTCGCAGCGCTTGGCAAGAAGAGTCTTGCGCACGAAGGATTCGCCACGCTCCGGCGCCCAGACATACGTGACCCCCTTGCCGAGGTCGGCTGCAATTAGCTTGGCGATCTGATTATCGAAGCCCTGCTGTTGGCGGTTAGAGAAGGGAAGATTATTTGGGTCGGCGCATACTCTTAGGTCCGCGGCCTGAAGCGTCGCGAGGCTCAGAACAGCGCCGGCGGCAAGGAGCAGCCTAGAGGCCGAACACATACAACATGCCTCCGGGTGCCGAATAATTCTTGATTTCCTTCATCGCGCCGACAACTCCGAGAGCAGCGTACGGATCGTCGGTTGAAAGCGAAGGGAACGCGACAGCCCCCATCCATCCACCGATTCCGGCGTAAATCGCGACGTATTGTTTCCCGTCCGGACCGGTGAACGTCATCGGATTCCCGACAATTCCGGACGCCGTCTTGTACTGCCACAGCGGCGCCCCGGTGCGTGCATCGATAGCCTTGAACCATCCGTCCATGGTTCCGTAGAAAACCACGTCGCCAGCGGTCGAAAGAACGCCGCTGTACACCGGAAACTTTTCCTCTTTCACGCTCCACGCAGGCTTTGCGTTTTTGACATCCCAAGCCACCAGTTCGCCTTGGAAGCCGCCGGGGCCCGGAAACATTTTTACGCTCGCGCCCAGATACGGAGTTCCCGAAATGTAATTGGCTTGCAGCGCCTGATAGTTCATGCAGGTGTTGTGCGCCGGAATATAGAGCAGGCCCGTCCGCGGCGAAAGCGACGAAGGAACGAATTCTTTGCCCCCGGTCGACGAGGGACAGATATTTTCCGTGATCTTTCCCTGATGGGTCGCCTTTTCCGGGACCTTGTGAGGCAATCCGGTGTGCAGATCGTAGCCGCTCGCCCAATTCGTGGACTTCTCGAAGATCTCCGCCGACAACAATTCACCGCTTTGCCGGTCCAGCACAAAGACAAACCCATTGCGCGCGGGATGAATCAGGAGTTTGCGCGGCTGCCCGTGCCAGTTCATATCGACGGCGATATTCTCCATGATTTCGTCGTAGTCCCACTCATCGTGAGGCGTGAACTGGTAAGCCCACTTCGCGTGCCCGGTATCGGGATCGCGCGCGATCACCGATAGAGACCATTTGTTATCGCCAGGGCGCAGGTCGGGATTCCATGCGCCCGGATTGCCGGTGCCGTAGTAAATCTGATTAAGCTCAGGATCGTAGGTGATCCACCCCCAAATGGTGCTTCCGCCCAGCTTCCATTGATCCGGCGGCCAAGTGGCGGCTCCTAAATCCTTCCCCTGGTCTTTCGGGTAGAAGGGTTTGAAGTCCGACCCGATAAGGACATCCTTGTCGGGACCTGTATTGTATGCGCGCCACACTTCCTTGCCGCTGCTAAGATCGAGCGCAACCATTTTTCCGCGGACGCCCAATTCCCCTCCGGCATTGCCGACATAAACGTGATTTTTGACAATCAGCGGCGCGCTGGTGATCGTCTCACCCAAATTGGGATCGCCCACCTTGGTGCGCCAAACTTCTTTGCCGGAATTCGCATCGACGGCAATGGTCTGGTCGTCAAGCGTCGTATAGACAATCTTGCCGTCCCCGTACGAGGCTCCGCGGTTGACCACATCACAGCAAGCGATGCCTACGGCGCGAGGGTCGGCATGCGGATCGAATTTCCACTTAACCGCTCCCTTGGGCTGGGACAGATCGAGAGCGATCAAAATATTGGGATACGGCGTCACCACATACATCGTGCTGTTCACAACCAGCGGCCCGCCCTCATGCCCATGCGGGATACCGGTGGTCATTTCATTTACGACGTGCAGGCCTTTGACGTTGCCGGTATTGATCTGGTCGAGAGCGCTGAAGCGCGTTCCGGCGAGATCGCCTTCCGGAGTGAGCCACTGGCCAGACGACACCGGACTCACCACATGGATGTCCGATTGCGCGCCGGGCACGTTCTGCGTTCCGGCCGCGTCTAGCTTGGGATCTCCGCGCATGCGGCTGCATCCCGCGAGCGAAACCACCGCGACGAGCGCAATCGGCAGTAGCAGGACGCAATTCCGTTTCATTCAGCTCCTCCATTCCAGTCTCGCGAGCGCAGGGTGTAGAGGTAGGACGCGATGTCGCGCGCCTGCTGCTCGGTTAATCCAAGATTCGGCATCGCAGTTCCCTGTTCTATCGCTTTGGGATTGCGCAGCCATGCCACCAAATTTTCCGGCGTGTTCGGAACCTCTCCGGCGATATAGGTGCGCCGTCCGAATAACAGCAGAGGGGGGCCCACTAATCCCGCTGCGTTGCGGATTCCGGGAATCGAATGGCACGATCCACAGCCATAGCTTTCGATGAGAGCCTTGCCGCGGTGCAGATCGCCCCCGGTCGCAATGGTGTATGCGAATACCGTTCGGCCACCAGTGCATCCCGCGAGCAGACTCAGCCCTGTCAGCGCGATTGCGGCCAGGCCTATCCTTTTCATCTTGCCCTCTCGCAGATCTGCAGCATAAGGAGGGGAATCGACGCCCACACAATGCCGAGCGAAAACACCGTGCTGATCAGAACGCCTCCCAGAGCCATGAAAGCTTCGCGTGCCGTACCCTCGGCATGCGCGAATTCCCGCTGGCCCGATAGCCTTCGCCAATTGTGAAATGAGGTCACGCCGGCTGACACGGCAACGGCGAGAAGGCACAGGGTGATCGCCGCCAATCCCACACGAACGCCAGGTTGCCGTAGGATTTCCCATCCCGCCACGCCGGCGGGACAAGCCTCAGCGGAAAGAATTACTCCTACCAAGCCTTGCAGGGCCCAAGCGAACGGCGCGGCGGCGAATCCGTACCAGAGGCTGGCTTGCGGTAGCCGGCGAGGTTCAGCGGGAAAGAGATTTGCTTGCATAACTCAACGCAAATTCGGCAATACATAGAGAATGCCGACAATGAAAATCCAGACAATATCGACGAAATGCCAGTACGAAGCTGCATCCGAATAAGCCCGGTGTGGTGGACGGTCGGTGCGGCCGATACGAGGCAGCAAAAGCACGTAGCTCAACATCAGCAAGCCGCCAATGACATGCAACACGTGGAAGCTTGTGATGGTGTAAAAGATCGATCCGTAGGAATTCGTCTGCGGCGCTAAATGTTTCAGGTGCTCGCGATATTCGAACGCGGAGAGAACCAGAAAGCCGAGTCCCAATAGAACGGTGAGCCCCATCGCACTTCGCCCCTGAGCAAAGCGACCGGCTTCTACCTGCTTCTCGCCCCACCTGAGGACCGCACTGCTGCTGAGCAGAACAGCCAGCATCACCAACGCATACGTGATCTTCGGCGGTTCTTGCTGCAGCCAGCGCCAATCGCCATTCGAAAGGAAGAAATATGCGAAGAACAAAACCACAAAGAGTGATGCTTCCGTGGCGATCAGAAGCAACATTCCCTGCCTGCCGCGAGCCTGGTCAATCCCGAGCGGCTGAAGAAGCACCTCTACCGGCGCCTGCCCCGCATGTATCGTACTCATGCCACTACCCTTTCGTGCTGTGGCCACAGCCAGTACCCCATTGCCGGTATCACCGCCAGCGCGCCGATAAGCACGATCCACAGATTTTCAGCCAGTGCACCACTGAAAAAAATTACCAGCGCAATCGTGAGGAGCAGCGGCGCGAACGAGTCTTCAGGCATCTTGCCCAGCGCCACCGGCTCGGCGTCTAGCAGGCTGCTGGCAATCGTGAGCCGCCCCTGATCGTACACGCGCTGATCACCCGGATCGAATTCCTCGTCGTAATCGTCCCAAAGGGGATGGCGCGAGCGGACGGTAGGAATGTGCACGAAAGCGTAAGGCGCGGGAGGCGAGTCGGTGGACCATTCGAGGGAATCCGCGTTCCACGGATTCTTGCCGGCCAAGGCGCCCTGCTGTAGGCTCCAAATCACGTTAATGATGCTTAGAAGAATTCCCACTCCGAGGATGAAAGCTCCCACGGTCGAAGCCATGCTCAAGCCGTCCCAGCCGAGTCCCGGAGGATAAGTGTAAATTCGCCGTGGCATGCCTGCGATCCCCATGAGGTGCATCGGAAAGAATGCCAGATTGAAGCCAATGAACATGACCCAGAAGCTTGCCTTGCCGAGAGCCTCATTCATCATTCGTCCCGTAATCTTGGGAAGCCAGTAATAGAACGCCGCGAAAACCGGGAACATATTGGCGCCGACTAACACGTAATGCAGGTGGGAAACCACCCAGTATGTGTCGGTAACCTGCCAGTCGATCGGGATGACGGCGGTCACGATTCCGTCCAGGCCGCCGATCACCAGTGACGCCAGAAAACCCAGAGCGAAGTACATCGATGTAGTCAGCACGGGTCGGCCCTTCCAAATCGTGGCGATCCACGCGAAGACCTGAACCGCGCTGAATACGGAGATCGTCATACTCGCGGCGCTGAAAAAGCTCATGGACATATGAGACATGCCCACCGCGAACATGTGATGCACCCACACGCCGAAACCAACCACCCCGGTCAGGACTGTCGAGAGCGCGACATACGGGTACCCGACAATGGGACGCCTGCTGAATACCGGTATGAGCATAGAGATCATCCCGGTGGCGGGAAGAAAAACGATGTACACCCAGGGATGCCCAAAAAACCAAAAAAGCTGTTGCCAGAGCAGCGCGCTTCCACCGTAAGCGACATCGAAAAAATGAAATCCCCAGTGGCGTTGAAGTTCGAGGCAAACGCAGGCTACTGTCAGGGCCGGCAACGAGAACACTGCGGAAAAGGACATTGTAAGAGTGCTATAGGCGAGCAAGGGCATGCGGCTGATCGCCATGCCAGGGGCACGCAACCTGAAAATCGTGACGATGAAATTCACGGCGCCCACCGTCGTCGAAATTGTCAGAAACAGGAGTGCCAGCGCATAAAAGTCCATGCCCAACCCCGGAGAATAAAGCGAGTCAGTATAGGGCGGGTACGCGAACCACCCCGCGTGCGGAGACTGCCGGAAGGCCACGCTGGCATACAAGAATAGGCCTGAAGTTACGAATGACCAATAGGTAAACGCGTTGGCCCGAGGGAAGGCCATGTCTCTGGCGCCGATGAGTAACGGAATGAGGTAATTGCTAAAGCCCGAAAGTATCGGCGAGGCATACCAGAAGATCATCGTCATGGCGTGCATCGTGAAGATCTGGTTGTAAGCTTCCGGGGTCAAAAAACCCTGATTCGAGCGGGCTAGCTGCAAGCGCATGATCAGCGCTTCGAGTCCGCCCACTATGAGAAAGACCATCGCGGTGACAAGGTATCGCTTGCCGATTTCCTTGTGATCGACCGTCGAGAACCATCCCTGCGCTGTTGGCGGCGTCTCCCAAATCTTAACCAGCCTCTCCTCAACTGCGGCGGAATCCATTTCAACCTACCGTTCCTTTGACTGCGCAGCGGGTGAAGTGTTTCCGAATTTTAGATACACCTATACTGAGGCGCTCACGCGTTAATTGTGCGAAGCACTTGATGCTTGCATCCCTTTAGGTCGGAGAAATAGAGATGACCGGGGAGGAGAAGGGAAGTGTCCAAAGAAACGTAACCTGTGAGCGACACTCCATCGATTGGCGGGCGAATTCGCGGTGCCGTGCATCTGTCGTGCTCGTAAATCCCTTCAGCGGCGAACTGAAGGGGTCGCCGTTGCTTCCTCATCCGTAACACCCGCAGGCAACGCCATAGTGGCCCGATTCTATCACTGGCGAAGATGGATCTTGAGTGATCCGTTATCAAATACTATCGGAACCCACCGCCGACAATTTTGGGCCTAGGCTATCGCAGACGCATGCCCTGCTAAATATCCGTGAGATGCTCAATTTTCCCGGTGCTATCGCCAAGTTTTTCTGCATGCACACCCATCCGGTCCAGTAGGGTGAGCCAAAGGTTGGTTTGGGGCGTATTGTTATTCGGATAGACAATGTGCCGGCCCGGCTTTAGGCTGCCGTCTCCGCGGCCGAGCACTACACAAGGCAGGTTGTAATGCAGGTGCTGGTTAGGGTCGCTCATGCTGCTTCCATAAACCACCATCGAATGATCCAGCAGGGTTCCGTCCCCCTCCTGAATCGACTTGAGTTTTCCAATGAGGTAGGCGAACTGTTCCATGTGATGACATTCGATTTTCGTCGCCTTCTCGATCAGTTCGGCTCTGCCGCGGTGATGCGTCAGCGGGTGATGGGCATCCGCAAAGCCAAGTTCGGGGTAGGATCGCGTACTGGCTTCCTTGGCGTAAACCAGCGTTGCTACTCGCGTGACATCCGCCTGCAACGCCACCGTGAGCAAATCGTTGTCGAGTTTGGCGTGTTCGACAAAGCTTGTCGGAACTCCCGTGGGCTTTTCGGTTTCCGGCGTCAAATCCCGATTTTCGCCTTCCACCCGCGCGATCCGCTGCTCAATCTCACGAAGCGATGTGAGGTATTCATCGATCTTTCGGCGATCCGCTGCACCTAAAGTCCCGACTAACTTCTGAGTATCCTCAGAGATGAAATCCAGCATGCTTTGTCGGTTCTGTTTGAGCCGTTCGCGCACCTTCGGATCGGGATCAGTGTCCAGCGTTCCATACAACCGCTCGAACACCGATCGCGGATTCGTCTCCGGCGGCACCGGGGTATTGGCGTTGCGGAAAGACATGTTGTTCATATACGCGCAACTGTAGCCCCCATCGCAGGCGCCCACTGCGCGCGTTGCCTCACAGCCCAATTCCAGGGATGGCAAACGGGTTTGCGAGCTCATCGCCTGCGCCGCAATTTGATCGACGGAGATACCCAGTTCGATGGCTGCCAGGTCGCTCACTCTTTTCGGTGCGATTCCGGTCAGGTAGGTCGCGCTCGCCCGGGCGTGGTCGCCGCCGGTACCCTCGCCATTTCGATGATGTAGTCCGGAGAGCACCAGCAAATCCTCACGGAAGGGTTCGAGCGGCTTGAGAATTCGGGTGAATTCGAAATCTCGACCCACGCCAGCAGGCGTCCAGTCGTTCATCATCATGCCGTTCGGGACATAACCGAAGACCAGTCGCACCGGAGTTTTTCGGTCCGCCGGAGCCGCGAACGCAGGCACCATTGCATCCAGCCACGGCAACGCGACGGCCGTACCCAGCCCTCTCAGGAACGTTCGCCGAGGAAGATGCTTGCGCGTCGCGATCATCATCATTTCGCCACCCCTTCCGATTTCATCCGAAACGGAGCGCTGTCGACAATGCCCAGCAATAAACTGGAGAACTTGTAATCATTCGCCGCCATGCTCCTGACAATCTGCCTGACCGCCGGCTGATCGGAACGATCCAAGCCCCTGCCCAGAGCGTACGTAAGCAGCTTCTCGGCCAAGCCTTCCGCAAAAGTATCCTTCTCCTGCCTTAGGATGATCTTCAGTTCATCCGCACCGCGAAATGTCTTGCCGTCCGGAAGCACGCCCGATGGATCGATGGGGAACTTTCCGTCCATAGTTCGCCAGGAGCCGACGGCGTCGAAGTTTTCGAAACCGAAGCCGAGGGGGTCCATCCGTGCATGACACGAAGCGCATACGGCATTCTTGCGATGTTGTTCTAATTGCTGCCGGAGGGAAGCCGAGGAACCTACCGCATCTTCGTCCAGGCTGGGGACGTTTGCGGGAGGCGGCGGGGGAGGAGAGTTCAATATGTTGTCGAGAATCCATTTCCCGCGCAGCACGGGCGAGGTGCGGTTACCATACGACGAAACTTCCAGCACGCTAGCCTGCGTGAGTATGCCGCTTCGGCCAGTGCCCGATAAATCCACTTTCCGGAACTCACTTCCCTTAACTCCCGGAATTCCGTAGTGCCGCGCCAGACGCTCGTTTAAGAACGAGTACGGCCCGTCGATGAAGTCCAAAATGCTTCGGTCTTCCCGCATTACGTATTGGAAGAACAATTCGGTTTCCTTCAACATCGAGGCCCGCAGATATTCATCGAAGTCGGGGAAACGCTCCCGGTCCGGTTGCGCCGATTCCAGGCGCCGGATCTCCAGCCATTGGCCTGCGAAGTTCTCGACCAGCGCCCAAGCCTTCGGGTCCGCCAACATGCGACGCGCCTGCGCATTGAGCGTTTCCGGATCACGCAGCGTTCCCTTTTCGGCGGCGCGCAGTAATTCTACATCCGGCATACTGCTCCACAAGAAGTAAGAGAGTTTCGACGCCAGCGTATATTGGACCGACTGGGTCTCTTGCAAGTTAGCCGAAGAGTCCTCGATCCGGAAAAGAAAATCCGGCGATGCCAGCATGGTCGCTATTGCCAGCGAGATCCCCTCTTCGAACGAACCACCTCGTTTTTGAGCGCCGTCCGATATTGCGACGAGCCGATCAACCTTCTTAGGGCTCACCGGACCTCGGAATGCCCGGTACGCCAGCTTGGCGATGATCTTGCGCTGGCAGGAAGGCAGGTGATGGCCATCGAGATGACCGCAACTGTAAATCTTCCGCAGGCTCTCCGGCGACGGTCCTTCCTTGAAATCGTAAGGCCCGGTGATATCCACCTCGTGAACGGACAAGCCATTAAACTTCGGCGGACGCGAAGCCGCGTCCTTAGCGCTTTGGATGGCTTCGTTCCTCCGGGCGATTCGCTCGGGCGTCGTCGGGTTGGCATTTCCATCATTTGGGTCATCCAGTGCCTTGAGCGCCGCCGCCAAGCACTGAGGCCCTCCTACTGGACCGAGTCTGCAAGGGTCGAAAGGCCGCTTGGATGGGTTCGGACCTCCGAATAATGCAGGCAAGCCGTCGAACTGATTCGGAAATGCGGCTACCAACTCATGCGGGCCGGCCGCGATCTTCAGGCGAACATCCCAATGATCGGGCCGCCGTTCGAAGCCGGACTGTTCTACATCAACGTCCACCTGAAAAGTTTTCACCAGCTTGCCATCCAGCCAAAAAGTCATTTGTCCGGGTTCTGACCCAGTCGGCCGAAAACCCGCACCGGCGATTCGGATCTGGTATTCTCCGTCCGCCGGAAAGTTATGCGTCATGTGAAATGATCCAGGCTGGGAGAGACCTGTGGCGTCATAATTCGTCATGGAGTAATAAGCCGGGAACGGGACCAGCGTGCGGTTGGTCGTCTCCATCCGCCGCGGCAATGGGGGCAAGTAAACTGTAGTCAAAGTCTTCAGCGCGGGTCCAAATACCGCCATCCTTGAAACCCGCTCCGCGGTCGCAATGTACTTTTCCATGAGCAGCGGGGACACCGAAAGCGCCTGCGCAATATTGTCGAAGCCGTAGGCCGAATCATCCTGCGGAAAGTCGTCGGCGGGGCGGACGTCTACTCCCAAAAGGTCGCGCACCGTATTGTTATACTCGACGCGATTCAACCGCCGAGCCATCACGCGGCGAGAATCAGTCTGGGCCTGACGGTCCAGATCGTTTTCGATCCAGTTCGTCACCGTCTTCACTTCCTCAGCGCTGGGACGGGGTCGTCCCTTGGGTGGCATCTCGCCCGCTTGAAGTTTTTTCAACACTTTCTCGGATTCGTCGCGAGCCTGAGAGAATAAAATGGCGCTGGTGTAGGCCTGGAGATTCAGCCCTCCAGTATTCAACTTCGGGTTGTGGCAGGCGTAGCAGTTTTTTGCAAAAAATGGCTGAATTGATGTGGCAAAAGTAGCTGTATCCAGCGAGCCTTGGCTGGCCGCTGGGATCGCAGCCAATCCGAGCATCACCATTGCTGCGGTTGTTTCGGCGGCAAATTTCGCGGCCCGAAACAGTTTACTTCGGATCAAGGACATTCCTCCATCGGTGTGTGAATCGAGGCGCCCACTTCATCATCCAAACAGTTTGCATCAGTATACACCCGCGTTCCTCGACTAGGAATGGTCCCGGCCGTTTGGCGATGCGACAACATTTCCCTGATGGAAGCTTGTGTCGGCGTGCCCCGGCCGGAACCTTGGCTTGGCGGCTCCGGGATTACGCTGAATAAGAGCCTCAGCCTCCGCCATCAACTGATTCTGGAACGTTCTTCACGCATTCGGATTACAAGATGCCGTCGCAGGAGTCACGCTACGCCACAACGGCGAGAATTCGAGGTGGTCCCGTGGCAACCGCAATGGTCCTGAAAGATTTGGTGAGCGCGGTAGGAATCGAACCTACAACCTACTGATTAAGAGTCAGTTGCTCTGCCAGTTGAGCTACGCGCCCTTTTGGGTTCGCCCATCGGGGATGGAAATCTTTTGGCGGGGGAGTGCCAAGAGCCGACCTAGTTATTGTATCCTCACTCCCGCTCGCAAACAACCGCTAGACCAGCATCGTCGCCACATCCACCGTTGACCGGTGACCTTCCACCACCACAATCCCGCTTTCGGTGGTGTGGTACAGCAGTCGGTCCTGCGCGGGGTCGTACCCAATCGAGGCGTCCTCGGGAACGTGCACGTTTTTATCCAGGATCGCCCGGCGCACCCGCGAGCGGCGGCCGATGACGCAGTTGTCGAATACGATCGAATCCTCCACCAGCGCCCCTGAGAGCACGCGCACGCCGCGGCCGATCACGGAATTGCGCACGGTGCCTCCCGATAAAATGGCGCCGCCCGAGACGATGGAGTCGGTGGCCTGTCCGGCGTGGCCGGCCTCATCGAAGATGAACTTCGCGGGCGCATCGAAGTAGCCGGCGGTGCGCAGCGGCCACTGGCGGTTATACAAGTTCAAAGCCGGCGTGGGCGAGCGCAGGTCCATGCTGGCGGCGTAATACGCTTCGATGGTCCCCACGTCGCGCCAGTAAGGTTCCTGGTTCAGCGGGTCGCCGGGGATATGGTTGGCCTGAAAATCGTAAGCGAACATTTCAGCGCGTCCGATCAGGCCGGGCAGAATGTCGCGCCCGAAATCGTGCGAGCTGTCCGGGTTTGCGGCATCGGCGTAAAGCTCGCGCATCAGCAGATCGGTGGAGAAAATGTAGTTGCCCATGGAGGCGTAGACCCGGTCGGGATCTCCCGGAAGCGTGGGCGCGTCGGCGCGTTTTTCATGGAAAGCAACGATGCGGCCGTCGCTCTTGGCTTCGATCACACCGAACTCGGCCGACAATTCCTTATCCACCGGGATGGCGGCGATGGTGGCCGCCGAGCGCTTCTGGATATGGTATTCCAGCATCGCGCGGATATTCATGCGGTAGATGTGATCGGCGCCGAAGATAATCACGTAGTGGGGGTCGGCCTGTTCGATCAGATTGATGTTCTGGTGAATGGCGTCGGCGGTGCCGCGATACCACATCTCGTCGTTCGAACGCATTTGCGCCGGAACCGGAATGATGAAGTGCTGGCGCAGCAGGCCGCTCACTTCCCAGCCGTCGCGCAGGTGCTGCAGCAGCGACTGGCTCTTGAACTGGATCAAGACGTAGACCGAATAGATTCCGGAATTGATCAGGTTGCTGAGCACGAAGTCGATGATGCGGTAGCGGCCACCGAAAGGGACGCTGGGCTTCGCGCGTTCCTTGGTCAGCGGATACAGCCGGGTACCTTTGCCTCCGGCCAGGACAAATGCAACAACGCGAGCTTCCATGGGCTCCTATTGTATCTGTCCGGAGGCCAGCGCTTCCACGAAGCCGCGCTCCACCGGCCAAGTGCCGATAACGGTGGACTGGTGCTGTTCAAAAGTTCCCGCCACCAGCACGCCGCTTAAATCGCGCGGGTTGGGCGTCATATGCTCGCGCTCAATCATGCTATTGAGCAAGCCGGTGACGCTGGAAAATTGCTTCGCCAGTTCGGCGGCGGCCTCCGGAGTGGCACAGACAACCTCTAATCGAAGTTGCAGGCGATCACCCTGCGGCCCCGCCGCGAAGGTAACTTTTTCGGCATGCGCGAGGGGACTGAGAAAAGCGCGCGTGCCGGCGGGGAAGGCCTCCGGCCGATTGAAGACCGCTGCAGGAACGGAAATCCAAAATGGGTCGCGCGGCACGGGCATATGCGACCTGCCTCCGGAACCGATACTGGTGACGGCTCGCGGATTGCTGGAAACGGCAAGCGCCAGAACGTCGGATTTCAAAGGATAGAAAGATATGTTGCGGTCCGCAGTGCTGCCGAGCATGGTGCAGACGGAGTAATGGCATTCCCCGCCTTGGCTTTCGGCGTAGGCTGTCAACTGTTCCCAGCGAAAGCGGCCGCGTAGCGTGGCGTAAAACCGGCCGTCCACAAAAGTAGCGGCTAGAGCGTCGAGATCGGTGCGGTAATCGAAGCCGGTATCATTGACGAACTTGAGATAGTCCGGCTCTTCGGCGGCTTTCGACCCAGCCAGCAGTGCCAGCATTCCGCTGCGGCGCAACTGTTCGGTATCCAGGTATACGACGGTGGCTCGCTCCGTGGGCAGCGCCGCCACCAGGCGCGCGGCGTCGTAGGGCAAGGAGACGCGCCACCAGCGGGCCACCGCCACGGCAGCCACGCACAAGGCTACCACCACAATTGCGAGCTGCCACGGCCGAAAACGACGAAGCACTGTGCTGAGCCTAGACGGCGACTGCTTCGTGAACCCGCGACTGCTTCCACAGCGCTATGTAAGGTTGCAAGTCCTGCATCATCTTGGCCCACTGCTTGGGATCCAGCGACTGCGCGCCATCGCTGATGGCTTTTTCCGGCTGCGGATGCACTTCGACGATCAGGCCATCGGCGCCGATGGCGACCGCGGCGCGCGCCAGCGGCGGCACCAGGCTGCGTTTGCCGGTAGCGTGGCTGGGATCGAGGATCACCGGCAGATGGGTCAGTTCGTTCAGCACCGCCACCGCGACGATATCGCACGTGTTGCGCGTTACGGTTTCAAAGGTGCGGATGCCACGCTCGCACAGCATGACCTCGGGGTTGCCGTGGGCCACGATATATTCGGCCGACATCAGCAGCTCCTTAATAGTGGAGCTTAAGCCGCGCTTCAGCAGAATCGGCCGGCCGCATTTGCCCAGCGTCTTGAGCAGCGAAAAATTCTGCATGTTGCGCGCGCCGATCTGCAGGATGTCGGCGTACTCCGCCACCATCTCGACATCGCGGTCGCTCATGACTTCGGTGATGATTCCGAGACCGGTGGCACGGCGGGCTTTATCCAGCAGCTTGAGGCCTTCGAGCTCGAGTCCCTGGAAATCGTAGGGCGAAGTCCGCGGCTTGAACGCGCCGCCGCGCAGCAGTTTGGCGCCGTGCTTCGCCACCAGCTCCGCCGACTCAAGAATCTGTTTTTCGCTTTCGACCGAGCAGGGGCCTGCCATCACCACGAACTCATCGCCTCCAAAGACCACATCGCGCACTTTGATCTGGGTTTTTTCGGGGCGGAATTCGCGGCTCACGAATTTATAGGGTGCGGAAATGCGCACGGCCCGCTCGACGCCCGGCAGCGCTTCGAGCGACTCCAGGCACGCGGTCACGTCGCCTTGGCCCACCGCGCCGATCACGACGCGCTCCTCGCCGGCGATGGAATGAACTTTATAGCCGAACTCCTCAATGCGCTCGCGGACACGGTCGATCTCCTCTTTGGTCGCATGCAGCCTCATCGAAATGATCATTGCGGTCTCCTGATCTTAAAAGTCCTGGGGTTCCCCCCAAAATCAAAAAACCCACTCTTTCGAGTGGGTTGCTTTGTAACTCTTACTGCTCCAGCCCACTCGTCGCGATTCAGACGGTAAAGTACCACCAGTAACTAAATCGAAACGAGTTGGTTGGGCCAGACAACATGAAACGACAGTATACCACATACTTATTTCGAAAAGGGGCAAAATTTGAAGTTTTTTCGGGGGTTCCTGCTAGCGACGGGCCAGAAACAGCGGCTGTGTCCAGGCGCGCCGGCCGCCGCTATCCTCAATTCGAGCGCGCACATACCCTTCGTTCCCCTTAACTTTGTAGCTCGCCGGATTTTGGCTTGAAACCGCCAAGACGCTGCCACCCTTGCCGACAAACACGACGCGATAGTGCTTCGGACTCGACGGCGCGGGCGAGGCTGGCTGGATCTCCACCGTCAGTGACTCCGGAGTCGCCTGGATATCCTTCAGCGTGACACCGGTCGAAGCGTAAAAATCACCGCTGTTCAAGGCCGCCAGGATTGCCTCGCGGGATAATGCCGCAGCGCGCACCACCACCCATCCACGGCCTGGATTGGCGCGGTCCATCGTGAATTCTTGGCGAAAATTGTGAACATCATCGACCGCCACGCCGAAAATGCGCATGCCCGACGTCAACAATTGATCCCACATTTGCTCATGGGATGGAATCGTGCCGTCGCCCTCGGAGTTCACGAACGGATGTCCACTCGCAATCTCCAGCAGGCCAACTCCCCGCAGCGGCAGCATCTCCTTCGCGGTAAACGCCCACTGAAAATTCGGATGGTTGATCAGCGGTATTCCGCCCTCGGCGCGGATCGCGTCGATGCACGCCTGTAAGATTTCGGTGACTGTCGACCCGCTCTGAGCGGGTATGGTCCGCTTCACGCCTATCGCGTTTACATGTACCGTCATCGGGTTGGTGACTTCTTCGGCGCCGATCAGCAGGAATTTGTCATTAGGATTTGTGTCAAACAGGGCCGGGTCGGTGAACGTATTGTGGTCGGTAAGCGCGAGGAATTGATATCCATTGCGCTTGTACCAGGCCAGGACATCATAAGGTGGAGAATCGCCATCGGAATTGATGGTATGCGTGTGCAAGTTGCCGCGATACCAAGGCAGCGGCGCACTTTGCCCAGCCGCATTCCTAGCGCCCAGCACCAGACCCGTGCTCGCCCCCAGGACCTGGAGGAAATCACGGCGATTGGCGATCGTGCGGTAGTTCACCGTTGCCTAGCCTAGCCGATCCGGCAAATTTTTGCACCAAGCCGCCGCGGCCATCTACGGGCGTGCGGCGCCGTTTCTGGCGGAGATCGAAGAGAGGGCGGTTATAATAGCTTCTATCAGGGGGGGAATTGCGGTCTATTAGATTATGCAGCCCGCGAACTGCTGCATTCGGATTATTGGCTATCCTGCTATCGGCGCCATGCGCAACGGCAGTGGCACAGGAAGTCGGCACCGATACGAACCAAGTGGCCTTAGCGGAGTCCGCTGATTCCGTATCCGCTGACGCGCAAAGAGACCAGTCGCCCGATGGCTCCGGGGCATCCAACGCGGCGAGCGAAGGCGCGCCCGTA
>Ga0207657_10000120_pt1 | contig 78496 bp, 81 predicted proteins | sample KBSC33metaG_FD_184316 | JGI IMG/M metagenome (GOLD analysis project Ga0207657, IMG submission 184316) | Corn rhizosphere microbial communities from Kellogg Biological Station, Michigan, USA - KBS C3-3 metaG (SPAdes) (version 2) | ecosystem: Host-associated > Plants > Roots > Rhizosphere > Soil ...
GCCGCCTTGCCGGAGCGTTCGTCGATTATCGTGAGATTTCGAAGATTGGCCTGGCGCCGAAGCTTGCCCAGCAGCTTCGCCCGATCGCGTTTCGCCAGGCCACGGTAGATCACGATTATTCCGCTTCCTCTGGGCAGCTTGCGGACCGCGCTCCATAGACCATCCGCCAGGCGGTGGTCGGCGATCAGCCACTGGCGCGCAATCCTGGTCTGGCGGCGAGTCATGCTGCTTCCTATAGCCGCTTGCCATGAGCAGCGCCGAAGACCGTCGAACCGCCGTTCTCGACACGATGGCGTCGGCTGCCAAGGTCGCCCGACGCGATCCCGGCGACATTACCCTGATCGCGGTCAGCAAGACGCGAACCGCCGAAGAGATCGAGGGGCTGATTGTCGCCGGCCAGCGGGATTTCGGCGAGAGCCGGGTCCAGGACGCGCTCGAAAAATGGCCGCCGCTCCTGGCTCGCCAGCCCGGAGTCCGGCTTCACTGCATCGGCCGGCTCCAATCGAACAAGGCCGCGGACGCGGTGCGGCTGTTCGACGCGATTCATTCGCTGGACCGGCCATCGCTCCTCGATGCGCTGGTGAAGGAGGCGGAGGGGACCGGGCGATTTCCGGCTGTGTATGTGCAGGTCAATATTGGCGACGAGCCGCAAAAGGGCGGCTGCCCGATCGCCGAAACAGGCAAGCTGGTCGCGGCGGTGCGGGCGTCGCCGCTTCCGCTCGCGGGCCTTATGTGCATCCCGCCACGCGGGCTCGAGCCGTCGCCGTTCTTCGCGTTACTCGCGAAGCTCGCGCGTGAGCAGGAAGTGGACGGCCTGAGCATGGGCATGTCCGCCGACTACAGGGCCGCGGTGATGCTTGGCGCGACCGCGGTCCGGATAGGGACCGCGCTGTTCGAGACCGAGGGCTCCTAGGGCAGGTGTCCGCTCTTCTCGCGCTTGGTCGCGAGATAATCGGCATTGTGGGGGTTGGCGGGCATGTGGTGCCCGACCCTTTCGGCAACACGAATTCCGGCTCTCTCCAGGCCGGCGACCTTTGCTGGATTATTGGTGAGCAGTCGGACCTCATCGACCCCGAGTGTCCGCAGGATCGCTGCGGAATGCCCGTAATCGCGCTCGTCATCGGCGAAGCCGAGGCGAAGGTTCGCGTCGACCGTGTCGAAACCGCGGTCCTGCAGCGCATAGGCCCTAAGTTTGTTGCCGAGCCCGATCCCGCGGCCCTCCTGCCGCAGGTAGAGCAGGATCCCACCGCCAGCCTTGGCGATCAGGCGCAAGGCTTCCCTGAGCTGCGGACCGCAGTCGCACTTAAGCGACCCGAACACGTCGCCGGTGAGGCATTCACTGTGCAGGCGCACAATCGGCGCCTCACCGCCGAATGCACCGACGATGAGCGCGACATGCTCCTGGCCGTCGTCGCTTGCGCGAAATGCGGCGATCTGGGTTTCGGGCATGGCGTCGAGCGGCAATTTGGCGCGCGCAATGAGCGTGACATCGGGTGTGGCCCGCTCGAGCTCGCGCGCCGAAATCGCGATTGCGCCCGGCACCGCGTCGACCGCCCACAAAGCCGGCAGCAATCCGGCAAGCCGCGCCAGCCTGAGCGCCGCCTTTGCCGCATCAACGTCGGCAAGGAGCATGGGCCTCAGCGGGCCGGCCGGAGCGCGCTCGAAATCGCGACCGGCATCCGCCAGCGCCCGTGCGGCGTGCGTGTCCAGCCAGTCGCTGCGTTCCAGAAGCACAGGGTCGGCCGGGTCGGCGGAGTCGCGGCGGTTTCCGAGCGACAAGGCGGCCGCTCGCCGGCCGCTTATGAGCAGCGGCGCCCGTTCGTCGGGGTCGGACGCGCGCAGTATCTCGGGCGCTGCGGTTTCTATTGAAAGCACGGTCATCGGCTCGGTAGCGTCGATTCGGACCGGCCGACCGGTCTTCAGCGCGGCGATCGCCTCCCGGAGCGTCGCGGGACTGTTCAAATCGCGAGCTCGCAGACGAGCGGCACGTGATCCGACGGCCGCTCCCAATTCCGGCAGGGCTCCAGCACTTCGTGGGCGGCCAGGTGACCGGCGAGGAGGGGCGACGCCCACATATGATCGAGCCTCCGGCCGCGATCGTTCTTCGTCCAGTCTGGCGAGCGGTAGCTCCACCAAGTGAAGCAGCGCTGGGGAGCAGGCACGAAGTGGCGGCCGATATCGATCCAGCCATGCGCCTGCTGCAGTCGGTTCAGCGCTTCGACTTCGACCGGCGTGTGGCTGACGACGGTCAGCAGCGCCTTGTGGCTCCAGACGTCGCATTCGAGCGGGGCGACGTTGAAATCGCCGACGATCAAGGTTGGCTCGGCGAGGCCTTCCGACCAGCGCGTCATCCGTTCGATGAAATCGAGCTTCTGCCCGAACTTGGGATTGACCCGGCGGTCGGGCGTATCGCCGCCTGCCGGTACATAGACATTCTCGAGCCGAATGCCGCAGGGCAACCGCGCTCCGACGTGGCGCGCCTCACCATTGTCCTGCCAGTCGTGGCGGCCCGGCTCCTCGAGCGGAACGCGGCTGAGGATGGCGACGCCGTGGTGCATTCGCTGGCCGTTGAGCGCCGAATGCATATAGCCATGGCGGCGGAACAGCTCGGCCGGGAAGATGCTGTCGAGCACCTTCGTTTCCTGGAGACAGAGGATGTCCGGCTGCTGTTCGACGATCAGGCGCTCGACAAGCGCGGTTCGGGCCCGCACCGAGTTGATGTTCCAGGACGCGATCTTCAGCCGGTTGCTCACGTGTTGTCGCTTAGCCCGCCGCGAACGGAAAGAAAAAGGAGGGCCCTCGGACTAACCGTAATAGTCCTGAAAAAAGGAGGACCTTCTTCGGACCATCCCCAATGGTCCTGGAAAAAGGCCCTCGCTCCGGGGGCATGGAGCGAGGGCCGACCAAGCGTTCGTCACGCAAGGGATTGCCGGGGCAAGGGTAACAGGGGGAAACCCCTAGCCCAATGCGGCAATCCTCTCATGCCTTACACATAGGTTGCTGTCGCCGCGATGAACGAGTTTCGATCTGCTACGGTTTTTAACCGCGCCTTTTCTTCGGTTCGGCGTAAGTGAACGCGCTCGGGGAAACCGCCACGTTGTACCGCTGATTGGTCAACCTCACCATTGTCCGCTTGCCCTGTGCATCGACCGCGGTCCAGCCGTACAGCTTGAGCCCGCCAGGCGAGGCCGGATCCTTGATGAAGGCCAGGATCAGCGTTCCATATTCATTGTGCGACGGGTCCAGGGCACGGACAACAACGATACGCGGATCGCTGCTCGGCTGGATTCGGGCAATTCGGGCGAGATCGGGATTGTCGGACAGCAGCACGCCGAGCGGTGTCTTGTTCAGGTCCCAGCTCGACTTCTGCCCGACGTCATAATCGATGAAGACCAGCTTGCGGCCGTCGGCCACGACCAGCACGTTGGCCTTGCCGTAGTCGAAGCGGATGTGGCCCGGCCGCTTGAGCTGCAGGGTTCCGGAGAGCGTTCGCCCCTTCGAATCCGTTTGGCTGAAATCGGCCGTCATCGTGTCGACGCTCTTCAGGTGCGCCTCGACCTTGGCGAGATCGGCATTCTTCGCAGCGATTGCCGTAGCCGGCGCGACGACCAGGGCCGCGGGGATCAGCGCGCGCGCGAAAGTGGTTGCAAAGGACATTCTTGGCTCCTCGGGGGATCTGGCCGGAAATCTGGCTGTTTCCGCTTGAATGCGCTCTGAACCCGGCGGTTCCCGGCCGTTCAGGCGGGCGCTGCCGCTAGATTGGATGGCCGTCGGGGTCGATCAGCACCTCGCGGCGGCCGACATGGTCGGGCATCCCGACCTTCCCTTCCTTTTCCATTCGCTCGATCAGCCGTGCGGCGCTGTTGTAGCCGACGCGAAGCTGGCGCTGGAGATAGGAGACGGATGCCTTCTGGCTTTCGGCGACGATCTGCACCGCCTTGCGGTAGAGCTGGGTCTCGGGATCGTCCTCGCCGGTCGGCTGGCCATCGAACAGATATTCGCCGTCTTCCGGCTCCTCGGTGACGGCCTGCACATATTCCGGAACGCCCTGCTTGCGCCAATGCTCGGCGACCGCGCGGACTTCCTCGTCGGAGACGAACGGGCCGTGGACCCGAAGGATCTGCTTGCCGCCGGGCATATAGAGCATGTCGCCTTTGCCGAGCAGCTGCTCCGCGCCCTGCTCGCCGAGGATCGTCCGGCTGTCGATCTTGCTCGTTACCTGGAAGCTGATCCGGGTCGGAAGGTTGGCCTTGATAACGCCGGTGATGACGTCAACCGACGGGCGCTGGGTAGCCATGATCAGGTGAATTCCAGCTGCGCGCGCCTTTTGCGCCAGACGCTGGATAAGGAATTCGACCTCCTTGCCGGCGGTCATCATGAGGTCGGCAAGCTCGTCGACGACGACGACGATCTGCGGCAGCACTTCGTAGTCGAGCTGCTCCATCTCGTAGATCGGCTGACCGGTTTCCGCATTATATCCGGTCTGGACGCGGCGCCCGAGCTGTGCGCCCTTGGCCTTGGCGTCGCGGACCTTCTGGTTGAAGCTGGGAAGCGCGCGAACCCCGAGGTTCGCCATCATCCGATAGCGCTCTTCCATCTGCTCGACAGTCCATTTGAGCGCCCGGATCGCCTTGCCGGGCTCCGTCACGACCGGTGCGAGCAGGTGTGGGATTCCCTCGTAGGTGCTGAGCTCGAGCATCTTCGGATCGATCAGAATCATCCGGCACTCGTCCGGGTTCAGCCGATAGAGCAGCGACAGGATCATGCAGTTGAGGCCGACCGACTTGCCCGATCCGGTGGTGCCCGCGACCAGCAGGTGAGGCATCGGCGCGAGGTCGGCAATGATCGGATCGCCGGCGATATTCTTGCCGAGGATCAGCGGCAGCGCCAACGACTCGTCGGCAAAGGCGTCGGTTGCGACCAGCTCCGACAAGGTGACGCTTTCGCGCCGGGCGTTGGGCAACTCGATCCCGATCACGCTTCGGCCGGGGATGATCGCAACGCGCGCGGAGATCGCCTGCATGTTGCGAGCGATATCGTCGGCAAGCTGAATCACCCGGCTAGCCTTGATGCCGCTTGCCGGCTCCAGCTCGTACATGGTGACGACAGGGCCCGGTCGGACTTCGACGATGTTGCCGCGCACGTGGAAATCCTCGAGCACGGACTCGAGGATTCGGGCATTGCGTTCGAGGGCTGCGCGATCGATCTGCGTCTTGCTTTTGCCGGGCGCAGGCGAGAGCAGATTCACGTCGGGAAGGGCATAGCTGTCGCCGAGCGCCAATCCGGGCTGCATCGCCGGCTTCCGGATGCCGCCTCGCGAGCGCGCGGAGGCTGCGGCCGGTTCCGTGACTGCAACCGCCGGCCGGGGTCTTGGCGGCGTGGCGGCGAGCCTGTCCTCGCGTTGCTCCTGGGTCTTGCGCGGAACCGCCTTGGACTGGGGCGAACGAGTGAACAGCCGGCCTAGCCACGCTTTCTCGTCCGAGGTCAGCGCAAGCGAGAACCAGGCAAGGACGAGCCCGAGCGCGGCGAACAGGACGAGAAGCGCGTCATGGGTGGGGGTGCTGAAACGGTGATCGGGAATGAGCTGGACCGCCGAATCCAGACCGTTGGCGGCGGCAAGCGCCACCGCGCCGCCCCAGCCGCCCGGAAGCCCCGAAACCGAGGAGGCGCTCGTGAGGCTGAGCGCGACTCCGAAAAGGAACGCCGCGATTCCGGCGAGCAGGAGCGACCGCAGGGTCCGTCCGGGCGGCTCGAGGCGAAGCATGCGCAGGCCCGCAAGCGCGATGATCGGCAGGAACAGCAGGCAACCGAGGCCAAATAGAAGAAAGGCGAGATCGCTCGCATAGGCGCCGAACGCGCCGAGCATGTTGTCGGGTGGCCCGCCGGCTGCAGTGGTGAAGGACGGATCGGTGCTGCTGTGAGTCGCCAGGGCGACGGCCCCGCCGGCGCTGGTCGCGACCAGCAGGGCGCCCCAGGTGCGGAAGGCAAGCCTGCGCAAAGACTGCCGCAACCGGTCACGCCAGTCCGGCCCCAGTTCCTTTGGACGCGCCGCGGCCGTCGCCATCATCCCACCCCTGAAATCACCGGCTCTAAAATGCCTTGTCCGGGACTCGCGGGCAAGCGAAGTCGTGGCGACCTTCGCATTTCTCCTCCCCAGCGAATGCGGGGAAGGATATAGGCGGCGTCATGGATCGAGCGGACGTGATCATCTTGGGCGGCGGGCTGGTCGGCCTCGCCCTTGCATCGGCACTCGATTCGAACGGCCTTTCGGCAATAATTGTCGATCCGGCCGATCCGGAAGAACGCAAGGACGCGAGCTTCGACGGCCGGACGAGCGCCGTCTCCTCAAGCTCGACGCAATTGCTGCGCGCGACCGGCGTTGCCGATCATTTTCCGGCCGCGGGCTGCCCGATCCTCAAAATCCAGGTTGCCGACGGGCTTGCCCCTGGCGGCCTGGCGTTCGAACCCGGCGAGGATGACGAGCCGCTTGGCTGGATGCACGAGAACCGGCACCTGCGCGCCGCCCTCCGTTCGAGGGCCGAAGCCGGAAAGAATCTCTGGCTGTCATGGAAGTCCAAAGTCGCGGCCATCGACCGTGGCGAGCATGCAGCGGTCGTCGCGCTCGAGGACGGCCGCAAGCTGTCGGCGCCGCTTCTGGTCGGGGCCGAAGGACGGAACTCGCCGACCCGCGAAGCTGCCGGAATCAAAATGGCGCGGTGGCGCTACGATCACGTGGCGATCGTTTCGGTGCTTCGCCACGAGCGCGAGCACGAGCAGGTTGCCTACGAGATTTTCTACCCCTCCGGACCGTTCGCGCTCCTTCCGATGACCGACGACAAGAAGGGACATCGCTCGGCGATCGTCTGGTCGGTCAGGAAAGACGACGCACCCGGCTTACTGTCGCTTAGCGATGGAGATTTCGCGCAGGAAGCCAGTGCCGCGATGGGCGGGTTTCTCGGAGCCATCACGCTTGCCGCGCGCCGCTCGACCTATCCGCTCGGTTTTCACCATGCCTCGCAGATCACCGCACAGCGGCTGGCGCTGGTCGGCGACTCCGCCCATGCGATCCACCCGATAGCCGGCCAGGGCCTCAATCTCGGCTTCCGGGATGCCGCAGCGCTCGCCCAGGTGCTGGTCGAAGGCGCTCGCCTCGGGCTCGATCTCGGCGACCGCCGATTGCTCGACCGCTACCAGCGCTGGCGCTCGCTCGATTCGTTGATGGTGGCGATGGCCACCGACGGGCTGACACGCATCTACGGAGTCCCGGGCCGCACTGCTTCGGCCGTCCGTCGACTCGGGATGGGCCTGATCGACCGCATCGGCCCGGTGAAGGATCGGCTGATGAGCGAAGCGCGCGGCACCAGCGGCGACCTTCCGCTGCTGCTCAGGGGATTGCCGATCTAGTCGTCATTGGAGCGTCGGCTGGAGTTCTGCACCGCCCTGGCTCAGCCGCAGGAACTGCATCAGCTGGACTAGCAGATCGGCGCGAATCTCGAGCGTTTCCGCCTCGAGCAGCGCCTGCTTTGCGGATATGTCGAACGGGGCTACCTGCGCGATCGCATTGACCAGCATCTCGTCGTCGAGACGGCTGACCGCCGACCAGTCCACCGCCAGGCCGAGTGCGTCACCCAGGCGCCGCGCCTCGCGCTCCACTTCCGCGCGCTCGACCATCGCCAGCGGCGGCGGCTCACGGTCGTCGAAGGCGGCCACATCGAGATCGCCGACCCGGTAGGGCGTGTCGAGCTTGACCTCGCCGAGCAGCCGGAACCGGTTGGTCCCATTGAGAATGATGTTGAAGCGGCCGTCGTCGAGCTCTTCCAACCCGACGATCTCGCCAACGCAGCCGACCGGAAAGAGCGGCTGCCGCTTATCGTCCTCGACCTCGACGAGTTGCGGCTGGACGACTGCGATATGGCCGTCGCCGTCGACCGCGTCGCGAACCATCTCGCGATAGCGTGGCTCGAAGATATGGAGCGGCAGCTGGGCTCGGGGGAAAAGGATCGCACCGGCGATCGGGAACAGGGGCGCCTGCATCGGAAGCGCTCCGCTCACGTGAACAGCAGGGCCGAAAGCCGCCGGCGCTGCGCGCGAGCCCATTCGTCCTCGATTCCCTGGGCTTCGATGAGCTGGAGGAGGCGCTTGCGAGCGGCGCCTTCGTCCCAGTCGCGATCACGCTCGATGATTGCGAGCAGCTCGTCGGCGGCGCGGTCGCGCTTGCCCGCGGCCATTGTTGCTCCGGCAAGGTCGAAGCGCGCCTGCAAATCGTCGGGGTGTGCGGCGACCTTCCTTTCAAGCTCGGCGGCCTGGGCGGCGCTGCCCGCCGCGGCGGTCTCAAGTGCGGCCCGTGCTCGGCCGATCGCGGCGTGGCCGGTAAGCTCCGGCGACAACTCGTCGAGAATCGATTTCGCTTCGGCGGTCTCGCCACCTGCGACCAGCGAGCGAACGAGACCGCCGATCGCCGCCGCGTCTTCCGGGGCCATGTCGCGGACCTGCCTGAAAATGGCGGCGGCGCGGGCCGCCTCGCCCCCCGCCAGGAGTTCCTCTCCCATGGCGATCAGCGGGCCGATCTCGGCCTGCGGCTGGGCCGCGGCGCCGTCGCCGCCGACTCCGAGCTGCTCGATCAGCTGGTCGAGGACCTTCTTGAGCTGCCCCTCGGTCCGGTAATTGGTGAGGTCGGCAACCGGCTGGCCCTGATAGAAGGCGTAAACGGTGGGGATGGATTGCACGCGGAATTGCGCCGCGATGATCTTTTCCGCGTCGACGTCGATCTTGACCAGCTTGACGCCCTTGTCGGCATAATCGGCGGCGAGCTTGTCGAGCACCGGCGAGAGTTGCTTGCAGGGACCGCACCACTCTGCCCAGAAATCGATCAGGACGAGACTGTCCATCGACGGCTGGATGACTTCGCGGTCGAGTTTCGCGACCGCCTCGCGTTCCGCTTCGCTCAGTCCAAGTGTCGCCACGCCGGCCCTTCCGCTGCTGCTGCGCGATGCTCATATGGCCTTCGCGTCACGGCCCCACAAGCCGGAGTGGGGCGCTTGCAGCGGGCCGGTTGCCCATGCTAGGCGCCCGCCACCCTGCCGCCGGGCCATCTGGTCCAATGCGGGCAAGCCGAATCGAGCGGGCGTAGCTCAGGGGTAGAGCACAACCTTGCCAAGGTTGGGGTCGAGGGTTCGAATCCCTTCGCCCGCTCCAATTCTCAAACGCGTCGCGGTCCAGGCCTGGACGGGCTGAGACTCAGTCGAACAGGCTCGAGACGCTGGCTTCGTCGGCGATTCGCCGAATGGCTTCCGCGAGCAGAGGCGCGACCGTCAGCCGGCGGACCTTGCCGCCTTTCTCGTCGGCCTCGCCGCTCCAGATGGAATCGGTGACGACCAGTTCCTTGAGCTCGGAGGCGGCGACCCTCGCCGCGGCCCCGCCCGACAGCACGCCGTGGGTGCAATAAGCGAAGACGTCGACCGCGCCCTGCTGCCTCAGCGCCGCGGCGGCATTGCACAGGGTCCCGGCGGAATCGACGATGTCGTCGATCAGGATGCAGGTCCTGCCCTCGACGTCGCCGATGATGTTCATCACCTCCGATTCGCCGGCGCGCTCGCGGCGCTTGTCGACGATTGCGAGCGGCGCGTTGTTCAGCCGCTTGGCAAGGCTGCGGGCGCGAACGACGCCGCCGACGTCGGGCGAGACCATCGTCAGCTTGTCGGTCGAGAAGCGCGCCTGGATGTCGGCTGCGATCACCGGCGAGGCAAAGAGGTTGTCGGTCGGGATGTCGAAGAAGCCCTGAATCTGCCCGGCGTGCAAATCCATCGTCAGCACCCGGCTGGCGCCCGCGACGGTGATGAGATTGGCCACCAGCTTGGCGGAAATCGGCGTTCGCGGGCCCGGCTTCCGGTCCTGCCGGGCATAGCCGAAATAGGGAAGGACCGCGGTGATCCTCTTGGCCGATGCGCGGCGGAGCGCATCGATGCAGATCAGCAGCTCCATCAGATTGTCGTTGGCCGGATAGCTGGTCGACTGGATCACGAAGACATCCTCGCCGCGGACGTTCTCGTTGATCTCAACGAAGACTTCCTCGTCGGCGAAGCGGCGAACGCTCGCTTCCGTAAGCGGCATGTCGAGATAGTCGCCAATCGATCGGGCCAGCGGCGGATTGCTGTTCCCGGCGAGCAATTTCATGAGCGGTGCGTCCCCTGCGGCGGTGCCGCTGCCTTAGCGACCGGACACGTTTGCCGTAAAGCCTTGGTTGCCCCACCGCATTCCTGCGTTAAAGCGCGGCCATGACGGCCAAAGGGACCGATCGTCTCATCATTGCGCTCGCGCAGATGAACCAGCGCGTCGGCGACCTCGAAGCCAACGCGGCGGCGATGCTGGACATACGCCGCAAAGCCGCGGGAGCGGACGTCGTCCTTTATCCGGAGCTTCAGCTGACCGGTTATCCGCCCGAGGACCTGGTGCTGAAGCCCGAATTCGTCCGCCGGACAATGGACGCGGCCGAGCGCCTCGTCGATGCGACCGCCGAACCGGGCCCGGCGATCCTGTTCGGGACGGTAATCGCGGAAGACGGCGCAACCTACAATGCCATGGTGCTCGCCAACGGCGGCCGGGTGATTGGGCGTACGCTGAAGCACGAGCTCCCGAACTACGGCACCTTCGACGAAAAGCGTATCTTCGCGCCCGGTCCGCTTGCCGACCCGCTCGAATATAAGGGCGTGAAACTCGGCGTCCCCATTTGCGAGGATATCTGGTGGGAACCGGTCTGCGCGCACCTTGCAGCGAGTGGCGCAGAGATCCTGCTTGTCCCGAACGGTAGCCCCTACGAGCTGGACAAGGACGAGATCCGCCAGAAGATGGTCCGGTCGAGGGTGCTGCTCACCGGCCTGCCTATGGTCTATCTCAACCGCGTCGGCGGGCAGGACGAGCTGGTGTTCGACGGCTCGTCCTTCGTCGTTCATCCGGATGGCGGGGTCGTCACGCAGATGCCCGATTGGGAGGAGGCGCTTCTCCTGACCGAGTGGCGCCGCGAAGCGGACGGCTGGCGCTGCCTCACGCAGGAGAAGTTCCGGCTCGATGCCTACCCCGAGGACATCTACCACGCGATGATGCTTGGGCTTGCGGACTATGTCGGCCGCAACGGCTTTCCCGGCGTAATCCTTGGCCTGTCAGGCGGAATCGACAGTGCGCTGTCGGCAGCGGTCGCGGTTGACGCGCTCGGTGCCGACAAGGTGCGGTGCGTGATGATGCCCTCAAAATATACGAGCGAGGAAAGCCTTGAGGACGCGCGCGAGTGCGCCCGGCTGCTCGGCTGCCGCCATGACGTCATTTCCATCATTCCGGCGGTCGATGCCGTGGAGCGGATGCTCCCCGATCTCGAGGGCCTGGCGGCCGAGAACGTGCAGGCGCGCCTTCGGATGATCACCCTCATGGCGCTGTCGAACGCCGACGGGCGGATGCTGCTCACCACCGGCAACAAGAGCGAGATGAGCGTCGGCTACGCCACCCTCTACGGCGACATGGCCGGGGGCTTCTCGGTGCTCAAGGACGCCTACAAGACGACGGTCTTCGCCTTGTCCAGGTGGCGCAACCGCAACAAGCCCGGCGGCGCGCTGGGTCCTGACGGACCGGTCATGCCCGAGCGGGTGATCACCAAGCCGCCGACCGCCGAGCTCAGGCCAGGGCAGACCGACCAGGATTCGCTTCCGCCCTACGCCGTGCTCGACCCGATCCTCGAAGGGCTGGTCGACAAGGAGATGTCGGTCAAGGAAGTCGTGCTCGCGACCGGCTCCGATCTCGAACTGGTCTCGGCGATCGAGGCGATGCTTCTTCGCGCGGAGTACAAGCGCCGGCAGGCGCCGCCGGGTGTGAAGATCGGCGTTCGCAACTTCGGCCGCGACCGCCGCTACCCGATCACCAACTTCTTTCGGACCGGCCAGAAGTGAGCGCCCGATGAGCGTCGTCACTCGCTTCGCGCCCTCGCCGACCGGCCGGCTGCACGTGGGCAATATCCGTACCGCGCTTCACAACGCGCTGTTCGCACGGAAAAACAGCGGGAAATTCCTTCTCCGCATCGACGATACCGACCGCGAGCGATCGACGGCCGAGTTCGACGCCGCCATCCGCGCCGACCTCGACTGGCTCGGGTTGAAGGCGGACTCGACGGTTCGGCAGTCGGAGCGATTCGGACTTTACGAGGGCGAATTCGAGCGACTGAAAGCGGTGGGGCGGGTCTATGCCTGTTACGAGACGGCGGAGGAGCTGGAGCTTCGGCGCAAGGTGCTACTCGGGCGCGGCCTTCCGCCGGTTTACGAGCGAAAGCCCGCCGACGCTCCCGTTCCGGAAGGACGAGCGCCGCACTGGCGATTTCGGCTGGAACACGATCGCCCGATCGAATGGACTGACCTCATCCGCGGCCAGCAGAAGTTCGATCCGAAGCTGCTGAGCGACCCGGTCGTCCGCCGCGAGGACGGGAGCTGGCTGTACCTGCTGCCGAGCGTGATAGACGACATCGACCTGAAGATAACGCACGTCGTCCGGGGCGAGGATCACGTCTCGAACAGCGCGGTGCAGATCCAGATGTTCGAGGCGCTTGGAGCCCGCCCGCCCGAATTTGCGCACGAGGCCCTGCTGGTCGCCCCGGAAGGCAAGCTTTCGAAACGTCTTGGAGCGATCGGGGTCGACGAGGTGCGCGAAGCCGGACTGGAGCCGATTGCGCTGTTGTCGGTGCTTGCGCGGATCGGGACATCCCAGCCCATCGAGCCGGCGCACAGTCTCGACGAGCTCGCACGCGACTTCGATTTCGCGCATTTCGGCCGCGCTCCGGCGCACTTCGACCTGCACGAGGTGGAGCTGATCAACGCCAGGCTGATTCATTCGCTCGATTTCGGAAGTGTTCGGGAACGCCTGCCGGCCGGAGCATCGAGCGAGGACTGGGATCTCATCCGGTCCAACCTCGCCAGAGTTGAGGATTTTCCCGACTGGATGCAGGTCCTTCACGGGGAGATCGACACGCCGGAGCTCGACCGCGACGAGCGGGCCGTCGTCCGCGAAGCCTCGACTTTCGCGCCCGAGCTGGATTGGGCGACAGGGCCCTGGAAGCAACTCACGGAGCGCGTGAAGGCTGCGACCGGCCAGAAGGGGCGCGGTCTCTTCCATCCGCTGCGGCTCGCCATAACCGGCCGCGACAGCGGCCCCGAGATGGCGGGGCTCGTCGAGCGCATGGGCAAGGAGCGCGTGATTCGCCGCCTCGAGGCCGCGGCCAGGCGCTGAACCGGCTCGGGCTGCTGGCTACCCGGCAAGCGACTGGCGAGAGGCGGCTTCAGCGCCTACATTTACGCGCATGTCCTGGTTTCCCCATCCGGTCGGTCCGCTCGCCGCCTTGCGCGACCTTGCGGCCTTCATGCGGCAGCGCAGCCGCGAGCAGGTGATCGGTGCGGTCCTGGCGATTCTGGCGACGACCATCATCATCATCGAGTTTCTGGTGGATTCGAAGATGGGCACCGCGCCGCCGCCGCAGGTGGTCGAGGTGCAGCTCTATTCGTCCAATCGGACGGACGCCCAGATCGTCGCCGATCAGAAGAAGGACCAGGCGGCGCGGCACGCATATCAGCTTGAGAAGCAGCGCCAATTCCAAAGGCTAGAGAAACAGCTCGGGATGAAGTGAGCGACGCGCGGGGCCACGATCGCCGATTCATGACCGAGGCGATTGCGCTCGGCGAGGCGGCGCGCGGGACGACCGCGCCCAACCCGAACGTTGGCTGCGTCATCGTCGCGGGGGACGGGCAGGTTGCCGGGCGCGGGGCGACGGCACCGGGCGGACGGCCGCACGCTGAGGCCATCGCGCTCGAGGAGGCGGGCGGGCGCGCTCGCGGATCGACCATTTATGTGACGCTGGAGCCGTGCGCGCACGAAAGCGACCGGGGTCCGGCCTGCGCCGGCCTGCTGGCCGAAGCCAGGCCGGCTCGCATCGTGGTTGCCCTGCAGGACCCTGATCCGCGAACGGGCGGCAGGGGTATCCGGCATCTGCGATCCGAAGGCATCGAGGTGAAGGTCGGCACCGGCCGCAAGGCGGCTGGGCAGTCGCTTTCAGGCTATCTGACGCGGCAGAAACTCGGCCGTCCCCGGATCACGCTCAAGCTGGCGCTATCCATCGACGGCAAGATCGCGCTCCCCTCGGGCGAATCGCAATGGATCACCGGCGACGACGCCCGGCGGCACGTCCACCTGGAGCGTTCGCGCTCCGACATGATCCTGGTCGGGCGCGGGACCTACATGGCCGACAGGCCGGCGCTCGACGTCCGCTTGCCGGGGCTCGAAGAACGCTCGCCGAGGCGTGCGCTCCTGACCCGGGGGGAAGCAGTCGCTGGGTGGGAAATCCTGCAATCTCCGGAGGATGTATATCGGCTTCATGACGTCAACGACCTGCTGGTCGAAGGCGGATCGGCAACCGCGACGGCCTTTCTCTCCGCCGACCTGGTGGATCGGATCCTGATCTATCGCGCGCCGATCATTGTCGGGGAGGGAAAGTCGTCCTTCGGCTACGTCGGCCTCGATGCCATCGCCGACGCGCACGGGCGCTGGCGGCCGGCTGGCGAACAACGCCTCGGAGTCGACCGTCTCGAAGTTTACGAGCGCGCCCGGGACGCTTAAGCGCGAGCCATGTTCACCGGGATCGTCACCGACATCGGCAGCGTGGCCAGCACCGACCAGCGTGCGGACCTGAGGCTGACGGTCCGCTGCGGCTACGCCATGGCGACGGTCGAGCTTGGTGCGTCGATTGCTTGTTCGGGCGTGTGCCTGACCGTTGTCGACAAGGGCGACGACTGGTTCGCGGTCGATCTTTCGACCGAAACGCTGTCGCGGACCGCCAGCGACCTGTGGAAACCGGGCACCAGCCTGAACCTGGAACGCTCGCTTCGAGTCGGTGACGAGCTCGGCGGCCATTTCGTCGCCGGCCATGTCGACTGCGTCGGTGACGTGATCGGCGTTTGCCCGGAGGGCGGATCGACCCGGATCGGCGTCTCGGTACCCCGGGACATTGGGACGCTGATCGCATCGAAAGGATCGATTGCACTCGACGGCGTGTCGCTGACCGTCAACGACGTCCACGAAGCCGAGGACGGCACGACCCATTTCTCGGTCAACATCATTCCCTATACGGCAGAGTGCACGACCTTCGGCCGGATCCAGCCTGGACGACAGCTTAATGTCGAGGTTGATGTGCTTTCCCGCTATATCGACCGCATGCTCGCCACTCGGTCACAATAGAGACCTCTATTTTCACTTTTAGTCACATTGCGATGTGATATTGGGGTGTCGATGTCCGCAACCCTGATCGAACGACTGACGGCGATCATCGACACCGGCGAAGTCAGCCGGGCAGCGCTCGCGCGCGCCGCCGGGCTTCATCCCAACAGCCTCCGCAAGCTAGGAAGCGCCGACTGGAATCCGACCGCCGACACCTTGAAGCGCCTTGAAAAGCTGATTCAGCGCGGCAACACCGGAGTCCTGGTCGGGGCCGAGGCAATTATCGACGAGGCGCGCAACGGGCGGATGTTCATCCTGGTGGACGACGACGACCGCGAGAATGAAGGCGACCTCGTCATTCCGGCGCAGATGGCGACTCCGGACGCGATCAACTTCATGGCACGCCACGGGCGAGGGCTCATCTGTCTTGCGCTGACCAAGGAGCGGGCGGATCAGCTCGGCCTCGAGCCGATGACGCGCACCAACCGAAGCCGCAACGAGACCGCCTTCACGGTGTCGATCGAGGCGAAGGAGGGGATTTCGACCGGAATCAGCGCCGCCGACCGCGCCCGGACGGTTTCGGTCGCGATCGACTCTGCCAACGGCCCCGAAGCGATTGTGTCGCCCGGCCATGTCTTCCCGCTCGTCGCCCGGCCCGGCGGAGTGCTGGTCCGAGCCGGCCATACGGAGGCGGCGGCCGACGTCGCCCGTCTTGCCGGCCTCAACCCGAGCGCGGTGATCTGCGAGATCATGCGCGATGACGGAACGATGGCACGGCTCGACGATCTGATGGATTTCGCGCGGACTCACGGGCTGAAGATCGGCACGATCCGCGACCTCATCGCCTACCGGCTGCAGAAGGACCATCTGGTGGAGCGCACCGCCTCGACCCTGTTCCGCGCCAAGAGCGGCGCCGAATGGGAGGCGCAGGTGTTCCGCGACAAGGCCAGCGGCGAGGAGCAGCTGGCGCTCGTCCACGGCACCCTCGACTCGCGGGAGCCCGTGCTGGTGCGAATGCACAGCCTCGATCTCTTTGCCGATGTCCTTGGAGAGACCGGCGCGCGATCGGGCGTATTGCAGGGCGCGATGCGAATGATCGAGGCGGCTGGCGGCGGAGTCGTGGTGGCGCTTCACGCAGCCGCCCCCGGGTCGCTGTCGCGGTCGATCGACCTTCGTGCCGGCAATCCGGTCGAGGGCGGCGATGCGATTCGCAGCTACGGAATCGGCGCGCAGATTCTCGCCGCTCTTGGAATTCACGACATGATTCTGCTCTCCAACACGCGTCACTCACCGGTCGCTTTGTCCGGCTATGGCCTGGCGATCGTCGACGAACGGCCGATAGAAGTGGCTGATTGAAGCAATGTCCACCATCCTGCTCGCCCAAGCCCGTTTCTATCCGCACCTCAGCGACATGCTGCTTGACGGAGCCCGCGCCGCGATCGAAGCGGCGGGACACAAGCATGAGACGATCTCCGTTCCCGGAGCGCTCGAGCTTCCCGCTGCGATCAATCTGACTGCCAAGAGCGGGCGCTTCTGCGCCTTCGTCGCGCTTGGAGTCGTGATTCGCGGCGAGACCTATCATTTCGAAATCGTCGCAGAGGAAAGCGCCCGGGCGCTGATGGAGCTGACGCTGCAGGGCTTCGCGATCGGCAACGGAATCCTCACTGTCGAGAGCGAGGCTCAGGCGATCGAGCGCGCCGACCCACGGCGCGGCGACAAGGGCGGTCATGCCGCCAGAGCGGCTTTGGCGCTTTACGACCTTCGCGAGCAGTACGGGACTTAAACAGGAGCGATCCCGCCGCTAAGCGCGTGCGGTGACTCGCCCCCATCCCCACCCGCTGGCCTTTCCGGCGCTGCTGTTCGGTAATGCCGCGCTTGCATTCGGCCCGTGGATGGTCCGGCTCGCCGATGTCGGCCCGGTAGCCGCCGGCGTCTGGCGTCTGGTGCTGGCGCTGCCCTTCCTCTGGCTGCTTGCGCTGGCGAGCAGGCAGAAGCCACACTGGCCCAAGCGCGCGCTCGTCGTCACGCTGGCGATCGCCGCGATATTCTATGCGCTCGATCTCGCCGCCTGGAATGCCGGGATCCTGATGACCAAGCTCGGCAACGCGACCCTGTTCGGGAATAGCGGCAGCTTCGTCTTCGCATTTTACGGCCTGTGGCTGGCGAGCCGCATTCCGTCGACCCGGCAATCGGCGGCACTCGGACTCGCGGTGGTCGGCGCGGCGCTGCTGATGAGCAGCAGCTATGAGCTCAGTCCGAAGAATGTCGGCGGCGACCTCCTCACCCTCGTCGCGGGCCTGCTCTACGGCGGCTATCTCATCTTCGTCGAACGCGGCCGGTCGGAGCTGCAGCCGCTTCCCCTGCTTCTTCTCGTCACCGTCTTCTCCATTCCGATCCTGCTCGCAATCAGCGTCGGCTCGGGCGAGCGGCTGTGGCCGCACGACTGGACCCCGCTGCTCATCTTCGCCTTGTCGAGCCAGGTCGTGGGCCAGGGCCTGCTGGTCTATTCGATCGGCGTTTTCCCGCCGCTCGTCGTCGGGCTCGCGCTTCTTACCCAGCCGGCAATCTCGGCGCTCATCGGCTGGCTCGCTTATGGCGAGACCCTGTCGGGCGCGGATTGGATCGGCGCGTTCGCGATCGCGGTCGCGCTCGTCGTGGTGCGCCTGCCCGAGCGGGGGTTGCGCGGCGGCACGGTCCAGCCCAGTTGAGCCGCGATGAGTGGCCCGAGTCCCCTGGAAAAGCTTCGCGAGCAGCTGGCGCTGGCAGTTGGCGACAATGCGGTGTTCGACGGCTGGACTCGCAAGGCCGTAGAGTCCGCCGCGGCCCAGATCGGAATCGATCGCGCCCAGGCACTGCTCGCTTTTCCAAAGACCAGGCACGCGATGGTCGATTGCTACATCCAGGCGGTCGACCGGGCGATGGAGAAGCGGCTTCCGGCGGCGAAGCTCGCGAAAATGAAGATCCGCGAACGAATTCGCGCGCTCGTCTGGACCCGCCTCGAGGTGATGGGCCCAGCGCGGGAGGCGGTCCGAAAGGGACTTTCGGTCCTGGCGATGCCGCAGAATGCACCGCTTGGCCTTCGTATCGGCTGGCGCTCTGCCGACCTGATGTGGCGGCTCGCCGGCGATACCAGCACCGACTTCAACCATTATACCAAGCGGATGACGCTGGGCGCCGTTTACGGATCGACGCTGCTCGCCTGGCTCGATGACGAGAGCGAGGGCTGGACTGACACGGCGGCGTTCCTCGACAGGCGGATCGACAATGTGATGCAGTTCGAAAAGTGGAAGGCGCAATGGCGCGGTCAGGAGCATTTCAGCGTCAGCCGCTTTCTGGGCCGTCTTCGCTATCCCCCGCGATAGGGGCATTCCCGATTGGAAGCGGGCTTCAGCAGAGCCTATTCCCAAGGCCACTCGTTAATGATAATCAGTCGCAAGATGAACGCGGTTTTCCATCCCGAGTCGCTGTCGCTCGACCAGCTGAAGGTCGGCTCGCGCGCCCATGTCGCGTCGATCGACTGGGATGTGCTCGAACATTCGGAAGCGTGCCGGCTCCGGCATTTCGGCTTCGATGAGGGCGTGCTGGTCGAGCCGCTCCACCTCGGGCCTTTCGGGCGCGATCCGCTGGCGATCCGGGTTGGCCGGATGACGGTCGCGATCCGCCGCAGCCATGCCCGCGCGGTGCGGGTCGTCCCTGCGTAAGCTCCGGTGAATCCGCTTCCGCTGGTTGCAGTGGCCGGCAGCCCCAACGCCGGCAAGAGCGCCCTTTTCAACGCGCTGACCGGCGCTCGCCAGAAAGTAGGCAATTATCCCGGCGTCACGGTCGAACGGCATTCGGGCCGATTGACGCTTGCCGATGGGCGGCCGGTCGAGCTGGTCGACCTGCCCGGCGCCTACAGTCTCGACCCGGCCAGCCTCGACGAAGCCGTCACTCGAGACGTGCTGCTCGGACGGCAGGCCGGTGAGCGCTCTCCCGACGCGCTGATCATCGTTGTCGATGCGTCCAACCTCGACAACCATCTCCGCTTCGCATTGCAGCTGATCGAGCTTGGCCTTCCGACGATTGTGGCGCTCAACATGGTCGATCTCGCCAGGCGCGACGGGCTCGAGCTCGACCCGGGCAGGCTTGCCGAGGCGCTTGGAGTTCCAGTGATCGAGACCATCGCCGTCCGGCGGCGCGGAATTCCCGATCTCCAGGCGGCGCTCGACGACATGCTTTCGGCGCCGCGTTGCCCGGCCCGGCACGATGCGCCGAGCGACCTCGTCAAGCTGCAACGGCGCGCGCGAGAGATCGCGACCGCGGCGGTGATCAGCGAAAGCCCGGTCCGCCGCTGGACCCATCGGCTCGATTCGATTCTCCTCCACCCGGTCGTCGGCCCGGTGATCCTCGCGGCCATCCTGTTCGTCATGTTCCAGGCGGTATTCGCCTGGAGCCAGCTTCCGGTCAGCTGGATCGAGGATGGTTTCGCGATGCTCGCCGATGGAATGACGGCGCTGCTTCCGGCCGGCCTCCTCCGGTCGCTGGTCGTCGACGGGGTCATCGGCGGAGTCGGCGCGGTGGTCGTCTTCCTTCCGCAGATCCTGATCTTGTTCTTCTTCATCCTGCTTCTCGAAAGCACCGGCTACATGGTCCGGGCGGCGTTCATCATGGACAAGCTGATGCACTGGGCGGGCCTGTCCGGGCGCGCGTTCATCCCGCTGCTGTCCAGCTTCGCCTGCGCGGTGCCGGGAATCATGGCGACCCGGACGATCGACAATCAGAAGGATCGGCTGACGACCATCCTGGTCGCTCCGCTGATGACCTGTTCGGCGCGCCTCCCCGTTTACACCTTGATCATCGCCGCATTCATCCCGAACCGGACGGTCGGCTACGGGGTCGGGCTCCAGGGCCTGGTGATGTTCGGGCTCTATGCGGCGGGCGTTGCCGGCGCGCTGGTCGCCGCACTGGTGCTCAGGCGGACGATCGTCCGCGGTGGCGGCGGCGCGTTCATGATGGAGCTTCCGAAATATCAGATGCCGGCCATCAAGGACCTGGCGCTCGGCCTGCTCCAGCGCGCGATGATCTTCCTGAAGCGCGCCGGAACCATCATCCTCGGGACGACCATCCTGCTGTGGGCGCTGGCGAGCTTTCCGCAGGCGCCGCCGGGCGAGCGGCAAGTCGAAGCCTCGATCGCCGGCCACATCAGCAATGGCATCTACGCGGTCGTGAAGCCGATCGGCTTCAACCACGACATTTCGCTCGCCCTGCTTCCGGCGATGGCGGCGCGCGAAGTCGCGATCAGCGCCATCGGAACCGTCTATGCGATCGATTCGACCGACGATGCCGCGGGCTCGCAGAGCCTCGGCGATCGGCTCCGCGGCAAATGGCCGCTGCCGACCGCGCTCGCCTTCCTCGCCTGGTTCGTCTTCGCTCCGCAGTGCATTTCGACCATTGCGGTCACCCGCCGCGAGACCAACGGCTGGAAATGGCCAGCCTTCATGGTCGGCTACCTGTTCGCTCTTGCCTATATCGCCGCCGGCCTGACCTACTGGACGGCGGTGTGGCTCGGTTTATAGCTGGCCTCAGCAAGAGGAGAGTGAAATGGCGGGCGTGAACAAGGTCATCCTGGTCGGCAATCTCGGCGCGGACCCGGAGGCGCGATCGCTCAACAGTGGCGGCGAAGTCGTCAACATGCGAGTCGCGACGTCGGAGAGCTGGAAGGACCGTGAGGGCAATCGCCAGGAACGGACCGAGTGGCACAATGTCGTGATCTTCAACGAGAATCTCGGCCGGGTAGCGAAAAATTATCTTCGCAAGGGCTCGAAGGTCTATCTCGAAGGCCAGATCCAGACCCGCAAGTGGCAGGATCAGTCCGGCAACGACAAATATACGACGGAAGTTGTGTTGCAGCGCTTCCGCGGCGAACTCGTGCTCCTGGATTCAGCGTCGGGCGGCGGGCGGGGCGACTTTGCCGACAGCGCCTCGAGCGGCGGCGCGCGCCAGCAATCGCGGCCGGAGCCGGCGACGTTCGACAGCGATCTGGACGACGACGTCCCGTTCTAGGTTTCGTCGCTTCCCTTCTTCAGTCTCGCAAGCGCAGCGAATGGGCTCGCTTGTTCCTCGGTCATGATGCCGGAATCGCGCGATGCGGCCTCGGCGCCGGCGCTTCGCGGATACGGATCGACGCTGAGGGCAAGGGTGTCGGCGAGTGCCGCGCCGAGGTCTATTGCGGACCCGTCGTAAAAGACGACGTCGCATTCCTCGTGACCTAACTCGATTTCCTCGCCCGCGCTGGCAGGCTCCGGCTCAGGCACGAAAACCAGCTCGAACGCCTCATCGACATGTTCGCCAACCGGATCGCCGGTGATGACGCAGCATTGCTCGAGAGCCGCCCGAATGCGGCCGGCCGCCCGGATTCGTTTCCCGTCGCGCGTAAGACCGACATGCGCGTCGAGCCGCGCGAGCGACACAAGCCCGATTCGCTCGGCGATCGCGCCTCGCTCCGCGGAATCGGCAACCAAATCGATCCGCTCGCCGTCCCGGATCGCGTCGACGGGAAGATGATGGGCGAAGCGGTCGCCCATCAAAAGCGCCCTTGCAGGAGCAGCGACTCGGAAGCTCGCGAAAGCCGATCCCACAAATTGCGGGCGGCGCGTGCGCTCCAGGCGAGAGCTTCGTCTTTGGGCGCCTGGCCCCGATAGAGAGTGGATACGACGGTCTCGCTCCAGTCGCGTTCACCGGCAATCGCCTCGCGCCATTCGTCGACCCGCCGTTCGAGCGATCCGACGAGCTTGCGCACACGCCGGCCGAGCCCGGGGTCGTTCAGTCCGAGCTCGCGATGCTCCGCATCCATCGACTCGATGAAGCGCTCGGTCAGCGCCGCAGATGCAGACGCTCCCGCTGCGCTTCCCGATTCGAGCTTGACGATGACCAGCGAACACACGGTCGCGAGCACCGCGAAGCGGCCGTCTATACTGTCGGGAATCTCGCCCTCGACGAACCAGCCGGCCTGGCGCGCCTCCGCGACAGCGGTCTCGAACAGCGCCCGGCCGCGTTTCGGCTGGCTCGTTAATCGCGCGAACAGGTGGGCCAGCATATTCCTCGCAACCTATGGCGCGGGGTTGCGCCTTTGCCGCACACGCGGATATTGGCGATTGCCACTGCGCCGCAAGTGGCGATTCCTGGAGAAGGTTCAAGCATGAAGGTTGCGATGGGGAAAATCGCACTGGCGATTGCAGGCGCGGTCCTGGTTTCGGGATGCGTGTCGATCCACGACCATCGCGGGTCGGTGATCGATACCGAGCTTCTCTCGGCGCTCCAGGTCGGCGTCGACAACAAGGATTCGGTCGAGCGGACCCTGGGGCGGCCTAGCTTCGCCGGCGAGTTCAGCCCGAACGACTGGTATTATTTTTCGCGGGACACCAAGACTTTCGCATTCCGCAACCCGCGGGTCGAGAAGCAGACCGTCGTCCACATCAGCTTCGACCCCGCCGGCAATGTCGCCTCGATCGACAAGACCGGCAAGGAGTTGGTGGCCAACATAAACCCGGTCCACGACAAGACCCCGACGCTCGGTCGCAAGCGCAGCATCTTCGACGACATCTTCGGCAATATCGGGACGGTGAATTCGCCGGGCGTGCCAAACGATTCGGGCCCTTACTGACGCACGTGCTTTTGCGGCTGCACCGTTTGGCCTAAGCGGGGCCGCATGACCGCCACGCCCGCCGGCATGACCTATGCCGACTATCTCAAGCTCGATCAGCTTCTCGGTGCGCAGCAGCCGCTGTCGGACCTGCACGACGAGATGCTGTTCATCATCATTCACCACACCAAGGAACTGTGGCTGAAGCAGATGCTTCACGAGTTGCGGTTCGCGATCGGCCTGGTCGAACGAGACAAGTTTTCCGAAGCGTACAAGGCGCTTTCGCGCATCAGCCGGATCCAGTCGGTGATGACCCTGTCGTGGGAAGTTCTCTCGACTCTGACACCCGTCGATTATCTGGCGTTCCGCGACGTGCTCGGCACCTCGTCGGGTTTCCAGTCGGCGCAGTTCCGGGAGCTCGAATATCGGCTCGGGATCAAGAACGAGCGCTACCTTGTCCATTATGCCGGCGTCAGCGACGAATATTCGCGGCTCAAGCGCGCTCTCGAGGAGCCGAGCCTTCGGGAAGCCTCGCACTCGGCACTCGAACGGGCCGGTTTCGATCTCGGCGACCGCTCCGAAGAGGCGATCGTCGGTGCGTGGCTGCAAGTCTATCGCGATTCCGACCGCTGGTTCGAACTGTACCAGCTTGCCGAGAAGCTGGTCGACATCGACGATGCGCTCGCAGGCTGGCGCCACAAGCATGTGGTGACGGTCGAGCGGATCATCGGCAACAGGCCGGGGACCGGCGGCTCGGCCGGCGCGCCCTACCTGCGCTCGACGATCGACAAGCGGGCTTTCCCGGAACTGTGGGCGCTCAGGACCGAGCTTTGAGTTTCAAGCGGCTGTTTTCGAAGAGCCTGGAGGCCGACCCGAGCCGGCTGCACATGGCCGCGCACAGCCATCATCTGTGGCCTGATGCGAGTTTCGACGGGCAGGTCGAATCCTGGAACGATGCTGCTCGCCTTGCCGATCGCAAGTGGGACCGGATCATGGACGAGGTCTGGCCGGAAGCGCAGCGTCACGTGGCGTCCGAGCTTGGTACCGGGATGCCTGGCGCGATCGTCTTTGCCCCGAACACGCATGAGCTGATCGTTCGAATAGCCGCTGCCGCGCCCCGCGCCGCGGCCGGTCCGCTTCGGGTGCTGACCAGTAACGGCGAGTTCCACAGCGCTCGTCGCCAGTTCGCGCGATGGGCTGAGGAGGGGGATATCATCCTCGAGCAGGTACCGGCGGAGCCTTTCGACAGTTTCCCGGACCGATTCATGGAGCGCTCGATCGCGGGAGGGCATGACCTGATCTTCGTAAGTCAGGTCCTGTTCGCAAGCGGGCGAACGTTCGACCGCGTGGACGAGGTTTCAAAACTCGCCCGGCCCGAGGGCCCCTGGGTCGTCATCGACGGTTACCATGCCTTCATGGCGGTCGAGGCGCCCTTCGGGCCAGCCGGCGCGCAAAGCGCCTTCTATCTCGCCGGCGGGTACAAATATGCAATGGCGGGCGAGGGCTGTGCGTTCCTGCACGCTCCGCCGGGGTTCGGTCCGCGACCGCCAGTCACCGGCTGGTATGCGGAATTCGAGGACCTGACCCTGCCCCCGGGAAGCGTCGGATACGCAAGCGACGCGATGCGATTCATGGGCGCGACGTTCGACTCGTCCGGGCTGTACCGCTTCAATGCGGTGCAGCGCATGGTCGATCGCGAAGGACTCGGCACGAGCCGGATTTCCGGCCACGTCGCGTCGCTCCAGGCTAAGGCCGTCGAAGCGCTTCAGTCGACCGTCTTCGCTTCAGCCGAGCTACTCAACCCGCTCGACGGCAGGCCCCACGCCCGCTTTCTCGCGTTCCGCAGCCCGAGCGCGCAACGCTGGTGCGCGCAGCTCGCCGGCCGCAACTGCATTGTCGATGTTCGCGCCGATGTGCTTCGGATCGGCGTCGGGCTTTATCACGACGAAGAGGACATCGATCGCTTCGTCGCGTTTGCGGCGGAGCTGCAGTCCTAGGGTTCCAGCCCGCGCCGGATCATCCGATTCGCCAGACGCGCCACTTCCTCGGGCCTTTCGCGGCCCCAGACTGCAAAGCGCAGGCCCAGGAAGACGTTCATCCCCATGATCGCCCAGGCCTCGACCTCGCTCGCAAGCTTCGATTCCGTAGCGAAGACTTCCCCCTTTGCCTTGCCTTGGTCGAGCCGCGCCGCAATTCGTGTCGCGGTCGTCCGGTAATGTTTCTCGAAGCCCTCCGGATCGGCGAATTCGGCTTCGTCGATGATCCGGTAAACATGTTTGTGGGCGCGGGCGAACTCGAGATAGGATTCGAGCGCCTTGCCTTCGCCGTCCAGCGCGTCGGACGCGACCTTGAGCACCGGTGCGACATGATCGCGGACCCGCGTGGACATGTCGTTGACCAGCGCCTTGAACACCGCCTCCTTGCTGTCGAAATAGGTGTAGAAGGTGCCGAGCGCGACACGCGCTCGCTGGGTTATTCCGACGATCGAGCCTTCGGAAAAGCCGCGCTCGCCAAATTCATGAAGCGCCGCGTCGAGGATCTTTCTGAGCGTGCGCTCGCCACGCGCCGTTCGCGGCGCTTTGCCCTCGCTTGCGGGGCTGGCTTCGCCGGTAGTTGACGGTGTAGCCCCCATTCGGATCCCCTCGCCGGGATCGCCAATTGCGAAGTTGAAACCCGGTTCACCTTTCAGTATAGCCGCTTCTCTTATCGGCGCAATCCACTTGGTTGCGCAGTGGAGGGGGAATTCAAAGATGCGAATCTTTTCTGCTCGGACCGTCCTGCTCGCCTCGGTCGCGGCGATTGCCTATGTCACGCCCGCCTGGGCCCAGGAACATGCAACGTCGAGCGCCCCTGCTACGCCGGACAAGACGACCGAGGCTCAGGCGCCGCAGGCCAGTGATACGACCATCGTCGTCACCGCTCGTCGCCGCAACGAAGTTCTCCTCAACGTGCCGATTGCCGTCACGGCCTATTCCGGCGAACAGCTGAACCGCGCCGGCGCGCTGGACATCACCGATATCGCCAAGACCACGCCGGACGTCACGTTGAAGGCCTCGCGCGGCACCAACACGACGCTCACCGCCTTCATCCGCGGCGTCGGCCAGCAGGATCCGGTTGCCGGTTTCGAGCAGGGCGTCGGAATCTACCTCGACGACGTCTATCTCAACCGGCCGCAGGCGTCCGTTCTCGACATCTATGACGTCGAACGGATCGAAGTGCTGCGCGGACCGCAGGGCACGCTCTACGGGCGCAACACCATCGGCGGTGCGATCAAATATGTGACCCGGCGGATCGCGACCGACGGGCCGCACCTCAGCTTGCGCAGCAACGTCGGCACGCACGGCCAGTTCGACGTCGTCGCCACCGCGTCGGCGCCGATCACGTCGGCGCTTCGGGTGGGCGCCTCGGTCGCCCGGCTCAGCAACACTGGCTTCGGCAAGAACCTGACGACGGGCCAGAACAACTATAACAAGGACATCTGGGCAGCGCGGGGCACGATCGAGCTCGAGCCGAGTCCGGATGTCTTCTTCCGCCTGTCCGGCGACTACACCTGGGACGACACAAATCCGCGCGGCGGTCACCGGCTTATCCCCAACCTGTGCACGACAACGGGGACCTTCGGATGCGCCGGTGCATTCCCGGTACTCGGCAACGTCTTTGATTCGCAGGGCTCGCTCAACGATCCGAAGCAGCGCGTGCGTTCGGGAGGAATCGCGCTGAGCGGCGAGATCGGGCTCAACGACTGGCTGAAGTTCCGGACGATCACCGCCTATCGCAAGGATCAAAGCAAGACGCCGATCGACTTCGACGCCCTGCCGTTCGCCGACGTCGACGTTCCCGCGATCTATCGCAACCACCAGTTCAGTCAGGAACTGCAGCTCGTCGCCGACAAGGGCCCGTTGCAGGGCGTTGCCGGCCTCTATTATCTCAACGCCAGCGCCTATGATGCGTTCGACGTCAGGCTCTACACGACTCTGCCGGCAGTTCTTCCCGGCCTGACCGCGGCAACCGTCGGCGACGTCAAGACCAAGACCTGGGCCGGATTCTTCGACCTCACCTATAATTTCTCGCCGCAGTGGAGCGTCTCCGTCGGAGGCCGCTATACCGACGACAAGCGCCACGCGAAGATCCTGCGGCAGACCTATATTCTCGGCGGTCAGCCCGGACTTGGCGGCTCGGACGGATTCGGCGACGGCACCGTTATCGCCACGACGTCGAATTTCGAAGGCCGACGCGACGACAAGGCGTTTACGCCGCGCGCCTCGGTGAGCTTCAAGCCGACGCCCGACCACAATATCTACTTCAGCTATTCCAAGGGTTTCAAAGGCGGCGGATTCGATCCGCGTGGCCAATCGAGCCAGGCGCCGTCGCAATCGCCGCAGGACGTCTTCAATTTCATGACGTTCAAGCCGGAGAAGGTCGACAGCTATGAGCTTGGCTGGAAAGCCTCTGTGCTCGACCACAGGCTGCAGTTCGCGACCGCCCTGTTCGACGCCGAGTACAAGGACGTCCAGGTACCTGGCTCCGCCGGGTGCTTCGTCGGCGGTGTCCAGACCTTCTGCGGGATCACGACCAACGCCGGAAGCGCACGCTTCCGCGGAGCCGAGTTCGAAGGCAATCTTCGCGCGGCAGAGAATATCGGCGCGGCTGGCGATCGGCTGAATTTCAGTGGCTCGGTGGGCTATCTCGACGCCAAATATCTGCACTTCGTGACGAATATCGGGGGAGCGCCGGTCGACGTAGCGAAGTTCCGCAAGATCCAGAACACGCCGAAGTGGACTGCCAGCGCCTCGGCCGACTACAACACGCCGGCATGGGGTGGGCGGCTCGATCTCAACACGACGGTTTCATATCGGAGCAAGAGCCAGCAGTTCGAGCTGGCGAGTCCGGGACTCGATCAACCCGCCTTCGCGCTGTGGGATGCGAATCTCGTTTGGCGTTCGCCGACCGGCCGGTATGAAATCGGGCTCCACGGCAAGAATTTGACCAACAAGAAATATATCATCGGCGGGTACAATTTCCTCGCGCAGAACCCCTTCACGGGCGCGTACGTCCTTGACGGAGCCGGCAATCCGATTCCGACGCTGGGCAAGACAGGCGTGCTGACCGCTTATTACGGAAACCCGCGGCAGCTGTTCGTGTCGTTCGGATTGAACTTCTGACCAGAATCTCGGCTTCAGGAGGACGCCGGCCCCATGCCCGAGTCCTCCTGTCGCTGCTCCTCGTCGCCTACATCTTCAATTTCCTCGACCGCCAGATTCTCGGAATCCTGGCGCAGCCGATCAAGGCCGACCTGCACCTGACCGACACGGAATTCGGGGCGATCGGCGGCCTTGCCTTCGCCCTTCTCTATTCAGTCCTGGGCCTTCCGCTCGCCTATCTCGCGGACCGGACCCGGCGAAGCTGGGTGATCGCGGGCTCCGTTGCGGTCTGGAGCGGCTTCACCGCCGTATGCGGGCTGGCCGGCAGCTATTGGCACATGTTCGTATTCCGGCTCGGCGTTGGCGTTGGCGAGGCAGGCGGGGTTGCACCCTCCTATGCGCTGATTGCCGACTATTTCCCGCCGGAGCGGCGGGCGCGGGCGCTCGCAATCTATTCGCTCGGAATTCCGCTGGGGCTCGCCGGCGGGGCACTCATCGGCGCCTATCTCGCCGCCTGGATGAGCTGGCGGGCCGCGTTCCTGGTCATGGGGATCGCCGGCGTCGTGCTCGCTCCCGTCCTGCTCATCTTCGTGCGCGACCTGCCGAAGAAGCCGCCGGTCGCGGGCGATGAGGCACCGGTTACAGCCGTATTTGCGCTGCTGGCGCGCAAGCCGTCCTTCTGGCTGCTCGCATTTGCCTCCTCCAGCAGTTCGCTGATCGGCTACGCCCTCGCCTTGTGGACCCCGGCCGTGATCATGCGCAGCTTCGGCCTCGACCTGATTCCCACCGGCCAGTTCCTGTCGTCGCTCCTGCTCATCGGCGGGACGGCCGGGGTCTTTGCCGGTGGCTGGCTCGCCGACCGGCTCGGCACCCGCGACCGCGCCTGGTACGCGCGGCTTCCGGCGATCGCATGGGTGGTCTCGGCCGTGGCCTGGACGGCCGGCCTCCTCGCCCCGAACCTGTGGATAGCCTGGCCGTTGCTGCTCGTCGGTAATGCGGTGAACATCCTCTGGCTCGGCCCTGTAATCACGGCGGTGCAGCATCTCGCGCCCGCCCGGATGCGTTCCACGGCGTCGGGCAGCTTCCTCCTGATCAACAATTTGATCGGCCTTGGCGTCGGCCCCCTGTTGATCGGCCGTGTCTCGGACGCGTTGAAGGATTCCTATGGCGTTGACGCGCTTCGGAACGCCGCGGTCGCCGGAACATTCTTCTATTTGCTCGCGGCGATTCTGATGGCGTTTGCGGCGGCAAAGCTTCGTGCCGACTGGGTAGAAGACTCCCCAAAAGCCTGAACGACGCGGAAATCCACCATTCATTCTAGTGCGCTAGGGTGCAGTTGAGCGCCGATGAAGCGCATTTCGCCGCAGGAACGCGGCCCAATCGATCTTCGTTGATGCGTTGAAACGAAGGGAGTTTCGTTATGATCAGGATTATGCTCGCAGCAGGCGTCGCCGCGCTGGCAATCAGCGCCCCGGCCGCCTCGGCGCCGGGCGGCGGCAAGAATGGCCACGCGCAAGAACAGCAGCGCGGCGGCGGCCATGCCCAGCAAGCTCGCGGCGGTGGCGGCGGTGGCCATGCACAGGTCCGCGCCAGCGGCGGTGGCCAGGCACGGGCGCGCGGCGGTGGAGAGATGCGGATGAACCGCGTCGCTTCCAGGCCACAACGAGTAGAGAGGGCAGCGGCTCGCCAGCAGCGCCAGGAGACTCGAATGGCTTCCGGCCAGCAGGGTCGCGCCCGTCAGCAGGCCCGGGTGCAGGAGCGCCAGGCCAATCGGGCGCAGGTCGACCGGCGCGCAATGCGCAATGAGCGGCAGGCCCAGGTCCAGCAACGAGCCAAGGTTCGCAATGAGCGGCAGGCACAGGTCCAGCAGCGGGCCAACATGCGCACCCAGCGGCAGGCACAGGTCCAGCAGCGGGCCAATATGCGCAACGAGCGGCAGGCCCAGGTCCAGCAGCGGGCCAACATGCGCAACGAGCGGCAGGCGCAGGTCCAGCAACGGGCCATGCGGAATAACCAGGCGCTTGCACGTGCCGAGCAACAGCGTCTCGGCCGGAACCAGAATCCGGTGATCGCGGCGCGCGACCGCAATGTGGTCGCCGGCGGGCAGTTGAATGGCTTTGCCGGTCCTCGCCTCGCCGAGGGCGGCCGCGGCTTTGGCGTCGGTGGATGTCCTCCTGGGCTCGCGAAGAAGCCGATCGCCTGCATGCCTCCGGGGCAGGCGCAGAGCTTTGTCGGTGCGCGAGTGGCGGATGTCGCGCGTGTTTCGGCATTCGATCCGCTGCCGGATCGTCTCCGCTACATCTATCCAGACACGTCCGATTATTACTACCGCTACGGTGACGGCTACCTCTACCGGGTCAACCGCACGGATCAGGTGATCAGGGCGCTTCTGCCGCTGTTCGGCCTCGGCTACGGAATCGGCCAGCCATTCCCGACGGCCTATTCCAATTATTACCTGCCGTCGGCCTATCAGCCATTCTATCCGGCGACGCCATATTACGATTACCGCTATGCGGACGGCTACATCTACGAGGTCGACCCCTACACGGGCCTGATCGCCGACGTCGATCCGATGCTCGGCTACGGATACGGGTACGGCCAGATGATGCCGCTCGCTTATTCGGCGTACAACGTGCCGTACCAGTACCGGCCTTATTATTACGATACGTCGGATTATTATTACCGATACGCTCCGGGCGCGATCTACCAGGTCGATCCGACAACCAGCCTGATCACGGCAGTGGCGGCGCTACTGACCAACGGGCTGACAGTCGGGCAGCCGCTTCCGGTCGGCTATGGCGCTTACAATGTGCCCTATGCCTATCGGACGAGCTACTACGACACGCCAGACGCGTGGTACCGCTACTCGAACGGCTATATTTATCGGGTCAACCCGATGAGCGGGATCGTCACCGAACGGGTGGTCACCATCGTCTGATGAATTCATGGATCGCAAACGGCCCCGCAAGCGTTGCGGGGCCGTTCTGTTTCTCACGAGAGACTCGAGGAGAAGACGATGTTGAAGATGGTTCCGCTCTGCCTGTGCGCGGCAGCGTTCGCGCTTGGCGGCTGCAGCCAGTCCGGATCGCACAATGCCGCCTCCGCCCAAACCGGGGCCGCCAGGCAGGCCGCCGGCGACAAGACGATCGCGGCATCGCTCGACACGAACGGAAAGTTCTTCCAGGCCGCGAAGGCCGTAGGCCTCGACGCAACGCTCGCCGGGCCCGGGCCCTACACCGTCCTGGTTCCGAGCGACGATGCGTTCGGGAAGGTCCAGGGTAGTCCGCTCAGCGACGCTTCGAACCCGAAGAACCGCGCCGAAATCACTCGGATCCTCACCTATCACATCCTTCCAGGAGTGATCCTCGCCGACGACATCGGCAAGGCGATCGACAACGGCAAGGGCAAAGCCGTGCTCGCGACCATGGGCGGCGAAACGCTCACCGCTACGAAGGACAATGGCAAAATCGTCTTCACCGATGCCGGCGGGGCCAAGGCGACCGTCACGCAGGCGGATATCAAGGCGTCGAACGGAGTCATCCACGATATCGACGGCGTCCTCACTCCGCCCAAGATGGCGCAAGGCGGCGCAAAGCAGCAACAGGGCCGCTGACGCCCCGCATTTCGTGTGCCTGGCCTCTGGCAAGCGGCTGAAGGCTCGCTATAACGAGTTCGACCTAAGGATTTGACGGGGGGCAGGGCGCGCGATGAAGGCGACGATTGAGCGGGCGACACTCCTGAAGAGCCTCGGCCACGTCCAATCGGTCGTGGAGCGGCGAAACACGATCCCCATTCTCTCGAACGTGCTGATCGAGGCGCGCGACGACAATTCGATCCGTCTGATGGCGACCGACCTCGACCTGCAGGTCGACGAGAGCGTTCCCGCCACCGTCGAGCAGGCAGGCGCGACAACGGTTCCGGCGCACACCTTGTTCGACATCGTGCGCAAGCTTCCGGAAGGGAGCCAGGTCGAACTGGACGTTGCCGAGGGCAAGATGAACCTGTCGGCCGGCCGTGCGCGCTTCCATCTGTCGACTCTTCCGCGCGACGATTTCCCGGTCATCTCCGAAGGTGAGCTTCCGACCCATTTCGAGCTTCCCGCGGCGACCCTTCGCCAGATCATCGACAAGACGCGCTTCGCCATCTCGAGCGAGGAGACCCGTTATTACCTGATGGGCATCTTCCTCCACATCGCCGACGACCACCTCAAGGCCGCGGCGACCGACGGCCACCGGCTCGCGCGAGTCGTCATTCCCAAGCCCGACGGCGCCGACGGGATGCCGGACGTGATCGTTCCAAGAAAATGCGTGGCCGAATTGCGGAAGTTGCTCGAGGAGGTCGAAGGCACGGTCGAGGTCTCGCTGTCGCCGACAAAGATCCGGTTCGGCCTCGGCAGCGCGGTCCTCACCAGCAAGCTGATCGACGGGACCTTCCCCGACTATAACCGCGTCATCCCGACCGCCAACGACAAGCTGCTGAAGCTCGACCCGAAGACTTTCTCGGCCGGCGTCGACCGCGTCTCGACCATCGCCAGCGAGAAGACCAGGGCGGTGAAGATGAGCGTCGACCGCGACAAGGTGACCCTGTCGGTGACCTCGCCCGAAAGCGGCACCGCGACCGAGGAGCTTCCGGCCGATTACGGCTCCGACGCGATCGAGATCGGCTTCAACGCCAAATATCTGCTCGACATCCTGGGCGAGATCGAAGGCGACACGGTCGAAGTGCATCTCGCCGACGCCGCGGCCCCGACGCTGCTTCGCGAAAATGACAAGTCGAATGCGCTCTATGTTCTCATGCCGATGAGGGTGTGATTGATCTGCCGGCTGTGGCGCGGGTGGACGACGAGGGAAAATGCCGACGATTATGAGCGGATCGTCCGTGACGAGGTGATCTCGGGCATCGAGGCGCGCAACATTCGCGGCTTTCGCCATATCGACCTGATGAGGCGTGATCTGATCGATGAGGTCGAGTTCCAGACATTCATGTGGTTCGACAGCGTCGACTCGATCAAGGCATTCATGGGTGAGGATTACAGCATCAGCCATGTCCCCGACGCTGCGCGGGCCGTGCTGAAGCGCTTCGACAGCCACGCGGCCCACTACGAAGTGATCGACCGGCGCGAACAATAAGTCGAAGCGCATCTGCATGCTGGGCATGCGGGAGCATCGGCCCTAGACGGCGGCGTGCACGTCAGCCGCCTCGCCCTCACCGACTTCCGCTCCTATGCGGACGCCTTGATCGATCCCGGGCCCGGCTTCGTCCTGCTCTACGGCGAGAATGGCACGGGCAAGACCAACCTGCTCGAAGCCGTGTCCCTGCTCTCGCCCGGCCGCGGCATTCGCGGCGCGGCGTTATCGGATATGGCTCGACGGGGCGGCAGCGGCGGCTTCGCGGTCGCGGCTCGGATCGGTGATGTAGATATCGGCACGGGCACGGCTGCCTCCGCATCCGAACGGCGGCAGGTGCGGATCAACGGCGCGCCCGCTTCGGCCAATTCACTCGGCGAATGGATGTCAGTCCTGTGGCTGACACCGGCGATGGATCGGCTGTTCACGGGGCCGGCGGGCGACCGCCGCCGCTTCCTCGACCGGCTGGTGCTTGCCCTCGATCCGGGCCACGCCCACCATTCGGCCCGCTACGAGGCGGCGATGCGATCGCGCAATAAATTGCTGTCGGAGCCGGAGGCTGCCGACCGCGCCTGGCTCGACGCGCTCGAAGCTCAAATGGCCGAGCATGGCGGTGCGATCGCCGAGTCCCGGGCGCGGACTGTGGCCGCGCTGGACGGACTGACTTCAGGGGCACCGGACGATGAATTCGCCCGTGCCGCCTTGTCGCTGCAGGGGTGGGGCGGGGACGACCTTGCCGGGCAGCTGCGCGAAAGCCGGGGACGAGATGCGGCGGCCGGACGGACGCTGGTCGGCCCGCACCGGCAGGATCTCGCCGTCACCCATCGGACCAAGGCCATGCCCGCCGCTTTATCTTCGACCGGCGAGCAGAAGGCGCTTCTGCTCGGCCTTGTGCTCGCGCATGCGGAAGTGGTCGCGGAGAGGCGCGGGCAACCGCCGATCCTGCTTCTCGACGAGGTCGCGGCCCATCTCGATCCCAAACGCCGGTCGGCGCTGTTCGCTCGGCTTGAAGGGCGCGGGCAGGTGTGGATGACGGCGACCGAGGCGGCGCTGCTCGAGGGCATCGGCAAGGCGTCCCGCTTTCATGTCCGGCCGGGGTCAATCACGGCGGAGTGAGGCGCCGGTGGACTTTTAAGGTTTTGGCCTTATATTGCACTGCAACACGAGGCGCTTTTTCCAAGCGGCGTGATCGAGCCGGACCCGGTCCGGACGGCCCGCGCCTCGATTTCCTGCTCTCCTATTCACGCGGGGCGCTTCTTTGACCCGCTCGCGGCGCGCCTTCCGGCTGTGCCGCCCGCACAGTTTGGATTCCATCAATGTCATTCATGAACTTGGGGCTCTCGAAGCCCCTTCTCGATGCGCTCGCCGCGAAGGATTATTCGCAGGCGACGCCAATCCAGAGCCAGGCCATCCCGACAGTCCTGTCGGGCCGCGACCTGCTTGGAATCGCCCAGACAGGCACCGGCAAGACGGCCGCTTTCATGCTTCCGTCGCTCGACCGGCTCGCCGCTGACCGCCCTTACCTCCGTCCCGGCCAGATCCGGATGCTTGTGCTCGCGCCGACGCGTGAACTCGCCTCCCAGATCGCCGCGAGCGCCAAGGCCTATGGCCGCTTCATGAAATTGAGCGTCGGAGTCATCTTCGGCGGAGTTTCGAACCACAAGAGCGTCCGCGAGGTTTCTCGCGGTCTCGACGTTCTCGTCGCCACGCCCGGTCGCCTGCTCGACCTTATCGACCAGCGCGCGCTGAGCCTCCGCGACCTCGAAATCCTCGTCCTCGACGAAGCAGACCAGATGCTGGACCTCGGCTTCATCCATGCGCTCAAGCGCATCGTCGCGCTCGTCCCGGCCAAGCGCCAGACTTTGTTCTTCTCGGCAACCATGCCCAAGGCGATCAAGGATCTTGCCGACAAATATCTCACCAACCCGGCAGAAGTATCGGTGGCGCCGGTCGCCACGACGGTCGAGCGGGTCGAGCAGAGGGTCATGCAGGTCAACCAGCCTGAAAAGACCGCGCTCCTGATCCACACGCTCAAGTCGAACGCGGTCGAGCGGGCGCTTGTCTTCAGCCGCACCAAGCACGGCGCCGACAAGATCGTCCGCCTGCTCGAATCGGCCGGAATCCCGGCCAACGCCATCCATGGCAACAAGAGCCAACCGCAGCGCGAGCGGGCGCTCGCCGCTTTCCGCTCGGGCGAGGTGAAGGTGCTCATCGCGACCGACATCGCTGCTCGCGGCATCGACATCCCCGGCGTCAGCCATGTCATCAACTTCGACCTTCCGGACGTTGCGGAACAATATGTCCACCGGATCGGCCGTACCGCCCGTGCCGGCGCGAGTGGCATCGCGATCGCTTATTGCTCGCACGAAGAGCGCGGCAATCTCCGCGATATCGAGCGGCTTACGCGCCAGAAGCTCACGGTCGTTCCGCTGCCGCAGGATTTCGCGCAGCTGGTGCAGACGACCAAGGCGTTGAAGCCGGCTACTCCGCAGCGCTCGGGCCGCGGCGGAGCAGGTTCGCGCGATCATCGCCCGAACCGCCATCCCGCACATCGCACGAATGCCGGGCGACCGCATGGCCAGCGCAGGCGGGGCGGACAGCAGCGGCGCGCGGGGGCCTAGCTTCCCCGCCGCGCCTCACGCGCGTGCGCGCCCGCGCGCACGCGTGACTTTCCGGCGCAAATCCCTATATCTGGACCATGGCAACAGATCCCAATCAGAACAGTTACGGCGCCGAATCGATCAAGGTGCTGAAGGGCCTCGACGCGGTCCGTAAGCGTCCCGGAATGTATATCGGCGATACCGACGACGGATCTGGGCTCCACCACATGGTGTTCGAGGTCAGCGACAATGCCATCGATGAGGCGCTGGCCGGGCACTGCGATCGTGTCCTGATCACGCTCAACCCCGACGGCTCGGTTTCGGTCGAGGACAACGGCCGCGGGATTCCCACCGGAATCCACAAGGGCGAGGGCGTTTCCGCCGCGGAGGTCATCATGACCCATCTCCACGCCGGCGGGAAGTTCGACAACACGTCGGATGAAAATGCCTACAAGGTCTCGGGCGGCCTCCACGGAGTCGGAGTCAGCGTCGTCAACGCCTTGTCGGAATCGCTCGAGTTGACGATCTGGCGCGACGGCGAAGAGCATTGGATGCGCTTCCGCCATGGTGATGCCGAGGCGCCGCTCAAGGTCGTCGGCAAGACCGACAAGCGCGGCACCCGGGTCACCTTCCTTCCGAGCTCCGACACCTTCAAGATCACCGACTTCGACTTCGAACGGCTGGAGCACCGCTTTCGTGAGCTCGCCTTCCTCAATTCCGGGGTACGCCTGGTCCTCACCGACGACCGCCACGATGAACCGAAGACCGTGGAAATGTTCTACGAGGGCGGAATCGCCGCTTTCGTGAAATATCTCGACCGCGCCAAGACCGCGCTGATTCCCGATCCGATCGCAATCACCGGCCAGCGCGACGACGTCGGCATTGAGGTCGCTCTCGAATGGAATGATTCCTATTACGAGAACGTCCTCACGTTCACCAACAACATCCCGCAGCGCGACGGCGGCACCCACCTCGCGGCATTCCGGGCGGCGCTCACGAGCACGCTCAACAATTATGCCGAGAAGTCAGGCCAGCTTAAGAAGGAAAAAGTCAGCCTGACCGGCGACGACATGCGCGAGGGGCTGACGGCAATCGTGTCGGTCAAGCTTCCGGACCCGAAGTTCTCGAGCCAGACGAAGGATAAGTTGGTAAGCTCGGAGGTGCGGCAGCCGTTGCAGAGCCTGATGGCTGACAAGCTTGCCGAGTGGCTCGAGGAGAATCCGGCTCACGCGCGCACTATCGTCCAGAAGATCATCGATGCCGCCGCCGCCCGCGAGGCCGCCCGCAAGGCGCGCGACCTAACCCGCCGCAAGGGCGTGATGGACATTGCTTCCCTGCCCGGCAAGCTCGCCGATTGCCAGGAGCGCGATCCCGCGCTTTCAGAGCTGTTCCTTGTCGAGGGCGACAGCGCCGGCGGCTCGGCCAAGCAAGGCCGCAACCGGCACAACCAGGCGATCCTGCCGCTTCGCGGGAAGTTGCTCAACGTCGAGCGCGCGCGCTTCGACCGGATGCTGTCGAGCCGCGAGATCGGAACGATCATCCAGGCGCTGGGCACCGGCATCGGCCGCGAGGAATTCAATCTCGAGAAGCTGCGCTATCACAAGATCGTCATCATGACCGACGCCGACGTCGACGGAGCCCATATCCGTACGCTTCTTCTGACCTTCTTCTATCGGCAGATGCCGGAGCTGATCGAGGCCGGGCATCTGATGATCGCCCAGCCGCCGCTCTACAAGGTGAGCCGCGGCCGCTCCGAAGTCTATCTGAAGGACGATGCGGCGCTCGACGATTATCTGGTCGAGGCGGGCCTCGACGGCCTCGTCCTTCATACGGCGGAGGGGCAGCGGACCGGTGCCGACCTGAAATCGCTGCTGGACCATGCCCGGCGAGTGCGGACGTTGATGCGCTATGCGCCGCGCAAATATGATTCGGCGCTTCTCGAAGCGCTAGCCGTGGGCGGCGCGCTCAAGCCCAACCTTGACAGGGCCGGCCGCGAGAAAGCGGTCGCGCACGTCGCCGAATGGCTCGGCTCGATCGACGAGGAATCGGCCTGGTCTGGAGAGATCACCGAGGAGGGCGGCTATCTGCTCCGGCGCCGTTGGCGCGGAGTCACCGATGCCTACATCATCGAGAAGGCGTTCCTCGTCTCCGCCGAGGGCCGCAAGCTCCATACGCTCGCGACCGAGCAGGCCGCCGTCTACCGCCAGCCGCTCCTTCTGCGCACCGTGAAGAAAGGCGCTGCAGTCACTGAGGAGCAGAAGCCGGAACCGGTCGAGGGAATCGAGGCCGACGAACAGCCGACCGAGGCCGAGGCGGAGAAGAAGGGCATCACCGTTACCCGTCCGTCGGAGCTTCTCGACGCCGTCCTTGCCGCGGGCCGCAAGGGCCTCTCGATCCAGCGCTACAAGGGCCTTGGCGAGATGAACGCCGAGCAGTTGTGGGAAACGACTCTCGATCCGTCCAACCGTTCGCTGCTTCGGGTCGAAGTCTCCCAGGCCGATGTCGCCGACGAGATTTTCACCCGCCTGATGGGCGACGTCGTCGAGCCACGGCGCGAATTCATTCAGGAGAATGCGCTCAGCGTCGCAAACCTCGACGTTTGAGGAACTGCCGCTCGGGCCTAGGGTTGGCGGTGTCGTGACCGGCCGAACCATCACCGTCGCCAGCTATAACATGCGCAAGGCGATCGGCACCGACCGACGGCGCGACCCGCACCGGGTTCTCGAGGTCTTGAGGGAAATCCACGCTGACGTGGTCGCGCTGCAGGAGGCCGACAGGAGATTCGGCGGCCGGGCGTCGGCAGTGCCGCATGAGCTGATCGACTCTCACGGGCTCTACAAGCCCGTGCCGTTCGGAGTTCGCCACAAGCGGCCGCTGGAAAAGGCACGCAGGCACGCCGAGCGGCTGTTCAAGATCGATACCCGCAACATCGGCTGGCACGGGAATGCGCTGCTGGTGAAGCATGATGTCGGAATCCTCGACTGCAGGGCCTTGAACCTACCGATGCTGGAGCCGCGCGGCGCCGTAATGGCCGAGCTTCTCCTTCCCGGTGACCGGCCATTTCGGGTGATCGGCATGCACCTGGACCTCTCGGGCCTTTGGCGCAGGCGGCAATTGCGGGCGATCATGCAGGCGATCGAGGAGCGTCCGCAGACGATGCCGACGATCCTGATGGGCGACACCAATGAATGGCGGCTCGCCGGCGGCTGCCTCAAGGACCTGCCGCCGGGCTATCGGATCGTGCCAACCGGGCCCAGCTTCCATTCGCGCCACCCGCTCGCCACTCTGGACCGGATCATCGTCGGATCGGATTTTCGGATCGATGCGGCCGGCGTACACATGAGTCAGGTCGCGCGCCGCGCGTCGGATCACCTGCCGATCTGGGCGCGGCTGTCGCTCTAGCCCAAGCCGGCGATCTTGCGTTGGCGCCGCCGCTGGACGGACGAGCCGAGCCCCATCGATTCGCGATATTTGACCACGGTCCGCCGGGCGCAGTCGAACCCGCGCTGCCTGAGCAGGGCCGCGATCGCATCGTCGCTAAGTATCTCCGTTTCGCGCTCGATGATGTCGCGGATCGCGGTCTTGACCGCTTCGGCCGACGCGCCGTCACCATCGCCTTCGGTCGACGCCACACCGGAGCCGAAGAAATATTTGAGCTCATAGAGCCCGCGGTCGCACAGCAGATATTTGTTCGACGTCACCCGGCTTACGGTCGATTCGTGCATTTCGATCGCTTCCGCGACCTGGCGCAGGGTCAGCGGCTTCAGCGCTTCCGGACCGCGGTCGAAGAAGCCCTGCTGGGTCTTCACGATCTCCGAGACCACTTTGACGATGGTGCGCGCCCGCTGGTCGAGCGCCCGGACCAGCCAATTCGCTGTTGCCAGGCATTCGCTCAGCCACGCCTTCGAATTCTTGTCCTGCGGTCCGTGCTTGAGTTCCTGATAATAGCGCCGGTTGATCAGCAGGCGCGGCAGCGCGGCTCCATTCAACTCGACCGCAAAGCCTGTCCGGGTCCGTCGGACGAAAACATCCGGGCTGACCTCTGTGGAAGCTTCGGACGCGAAGCGGCTGCCGGGCTTGGGATCATAATCGCGAAGCTCGCGGACCATGTCCGCCAGGTCTTCGGCGTCGACTCCGCAAATCCGCTTGAGGTCCGCCATCCGGCCCTTGGCAAGCAGGTCGAGATTGTCGATCAGCCGCGCCATCGCCGGGTCGTAGCGGTCGGCCGCTTTCGCCTGGAGCGCGAGGCACTCGGAAAGGCTGCGCGCGCCTACGCCGGACGGGTCGAGATCCTGGACGAGTGCAAGGGCGCGCTGGAGCTCTTCGCCTGTCGCGCCCGAATCCGCGGCAATTTCCGATAGCGGTGTCGCGAGATAGCCGTTCGGATCGAGCTGCTGGATGATAATCGCGGCAAGCGCCGCCTCCGTCCCGGAATATCCGTGAAGCTGGTCCAGCAAATGCTCCGACAGGGACGTTCCCCCGGCCTCCAGCCGATCGAAATCGAATCCGTCACTGTCGGAAGCCGAAGCCGCCGCGACATCGCTGTAGCTATCGGTTTCCAGCGCCTTCTCGTTGAAATCATAATCGAGCGGCCGGTCGTCCTCGCTTGCGCCCGGGATCAACTCATCGCTCAGCGACGGCGCCGATTCGGCCTCCGTGACCTCGTCGGCTGGCGAATCGCCCTCATCGCCCGAGCCAGTCTCCAGGAGCGGATTCTTCGCCACTTCCTCGGCGATCACCGATTCCAGCTCGAGATTGCTGAGCGTCAAAAGCTTGATCGCCTGCGTCAGCTGCGGTGTCATCACCAGCTGCTGGGATTGGCGAAGCTGAATTTGCGGGCCGAGCGCCACGCTCACTTACTCCTACGACCTACAGGGCGAAGCTTTCGCCGAGGTACAGACGCCGGACCTCGCTGTCTGCAACTAGCGCCTCGGGCGTGCCCTGGAAGAGCACCTGGCCGTCGTAAATGATGCAGGCGCGGTCGACGATATCGAGCGTCTCGCGGACATTGTGGTCGGTGATGAGCACGCCGATGTCGCGCTGCTTGAGCTCGCGGACCAGTTCGCGGATGTCGGCGATCGAAATCGGGTCGATGCCCGCGAACGGCTCGTCGAGCAGCATGATCGAAGGATCCGCCGCCAGCGATCGCGCGATCTCGCAGCGCCGCCGCTCGCCGCCGGACAGGGCCAGCGCGGGGCTGTCCCGAAGCGGAGCCAGGCCGAATTCGTCGAGCAGCCGCTCGAGCCGCTTGCTCCTCGCCTCCTCGTCCGGCTCGCTGACCTCCAGGACCGCTATGATGTTCTGTTCGACCGTAAGGCCGCGGAAGATCGAGGTTTCCTGGGGGAGATAGCCAAGACCCAGGATCGCGCGCCGGTACATCGGCAGCGACGTGATCTCCTGCCCGTCGAGGAAGATCCGGCCCGCGTCAGGTTTCACCAGCCCCATCACCGAATAGAAGCAGGTGGTCTTGCCGGCCCCGTTCGGGCCGAGTAGCCCGACGACCTCCCCACGATGCACGGACAGCGAGACGTCGTGGAGAACCGCGCGCCGGTCATAGGCCTTGGCGATCGACCGGACTTCCAGCCCGACTCCGGTCCGGGCGGCCTCTTCGCCGGGCCGGACTAGGACAATTGCCTCGTTCACTGGAGGCTCAGTCGCCGCGCTGCGGGACAGTGAAATGCCCGGTAACGCGGCCTCCGGATTGGGCGACCCCGGCCGGCCCGCCATCGATCACCGCCCGGCCGCTCGTCAGGTCGATGACCAGCCGCGAGCCGTTGATCTGAGAGCCGCTGCGGGTCAGCACGACGTCGCCGACCAGGGTGATCAGCTTGCGATTGAGGTCATAGACACCGAAATCGCCGCGCGCCGTCTCCGAAGGGCTCCTCACCGTCACTCCGCCGCTGGCGTCGAGGCGGTCGATCTGGATCGATCCGGTGCCGGAATAAGCGACCGTCAGCCGAGCGGTGTCGAGCGAAAGCTCGGCCTGCCGGACGTGGACGTTGCCCGAGAAAATTGCGCGGTCGGCGCGGTCCTGGACCTCGATCCGGTCCGCAGCGACATCCACCGGCGCATTGCTGTTGTGGCCTTTCAGCGCTGAGACAGACGACGACTGAGCAGGCGCCTGTGCCTGCGCGAGCGCGGCCATGCCGGCAAAGGCGGCTGCAATTACGATGATGAGGTTTCGGCGCATTTCCATCATCTGACGGCGCCCTGCACGATTTTCAAGCGAGCGCCATGATCGAGCGTCACTGTTCTCTCCCCCAGATCGGCGGTCATGCGACCCGCGCTGAACTCGCCGAGCCGCATTTGTCCACGGACCTGGCCGCTTCCGGTCACGCTGCGCTGCTTGAGATCCACGTCGACATTGCTTGTGGCGAGTCGATAGCCCTGCGGGCCGGAAACCCGGATGGGACCTTCGACGCGGACCTTCTGCTCGTCGAGATTGTAGTGGGCGAGATTGGCTGCCATCGTCACCGGACCATCCTGCAGCCACAAGCGGGCGAGCATTCCTGAAATGTCTACGATCGGAAGGTTGGACCTGCGCTGGATCGCAGACCTGGCGACGATCGCGAATGGCCGACTCTTGTCGTCTTCCCCCGTATAGCGGGCGACGTCCACCCGCATCCGCTCGGGTGCATTCTCGACCTTGTTCTTGTCGAGGATGAAGCTGACGTCGCCTCGCCGATCGAGCGGGGCCAACGCCAGAAAGGCGACCAGCAATGCGACGGCCGCCGGAAGCGCAAACTTGGCGATCCTTATGACCCGATCGTGCTGGCTTCCGGGCACCGCCCAGTGCTGCTTGATCTCCCGTCCGCGCGTAGCGGCCTCAGACATGGCGAAATCCACTAGCCATCATGGGCGAATATATCCTGCTCGGCCCAGCCGGCCACATCGAGCAGGGCTCGATACGGCAGGAAATCGAAGCAGCCCTGCGCCAGTGCCGTTCGATTCTCGCGCTCGAGCCGCTCGTCGAGCTTCGCCTTGAGCGCATGAAGATAGCGAACGTCGCTGGCCGCATATTCGCGTTGCGCCTCGTTGATCTCGGGGGCGCCCCAGTCGCTGGTCTGCTGTTGCTTCGAGATCTCGTGGCCGAGCAATTCCTTGACGAGATCCTTCAGGCCGTGCCGGTCGGTATAGGTCCTGACCAGCCGCGAAGCGGTGCGGGTGCAGTAGAGGGGCGCCGCGATGATTCCGAGATATTTGCTCATGATCGCAACGTCGAATCGCGCGAAATGATAGAGCTTGAGCCGCTGCGGATCGCCGAGGAGGGCCTTGAGACGAGGCGCCGAATATTCACTACCGATCCTGAATCGCACGAGATGCTCGTCGCCCTTGCCGTCCGAAAGCTGCACAAGGCACAGCCGGTCGCGGCCGGGTACCAGCCCCATCGCTTCCGTATCGACGGCGATTGGCCCGTCGGCGAACGCGATTCCTTCGGCCAGGTCTTCCTCGTGGAAATGGACACTCATTCATTCACCTCATCATCGGCACGAAGACCGAATATAGTAATTGCGGCGGCCGCGCGCGCCCATTAGCAGCCCAGCAGCAATGGAATCACTAGAGCAGCCCGCTTTTTTCATGTAAGGCTGTGGACGGTGTGTGGATAAAACACGCTGAAGACCGATTGCGCGGTTGTTGCCCAGCGCGTTGGTTGAAGTCGGGTCGGGCACAAGGAAATTTGACGGGCATGGGTTTCGACAGAGGGCGTAAAGGCGACCGTGGCGGTCGCGGCAGGGACAAGCGCGACGGGTTCTTCGAGGAAAGCTACAGCGACCGCGGTGGACTCGAGGAACGTGGAGGCTTTGGGGCCAATCGGGGATTTGGCGATCGTGGCGGCGGCGGCTTCGCGGGTGGCGGCGGTAATGACCGCGGCGGCGTCGGCGGCGGTTTTCGCGGCGGCGGCGGTGGCGGAATGCCCCCGCAGGTGGTCGGCGAGGGCAAGGGTATCGTGAAATTCTTCAACCCGCAGAAGGGATTCGGGTTCATCGTCCGCGACGATGGCGGCGAGGACGTGTTCGTTCACATCTCGGCGGTCGAACAGGCGGGCCTGACGGATCTTGCCGACGGGCAGCCGCTCGAGTTCACGCTGGTGGATCGCGGCGGCCGGATTTCGGCGACCAATCTCCGGATTGAAGGCGAGCCGATTGCGGTCGAGCGCAGCGGTGGCTCGGAGCGCGGGCCGCAGCGGCAGCTGACCGGCGAAAAGGCGCAAGGGACAGTCAAGTTCTTCAATGCGATGAAGGGCTTCGGCTTTATCCAGCGCGACGACGGACAGCCTGACGCATTCGTTCACATCTCGGCGGTCGAGCGCGCCGGCATCCCGACTCTCAACGAGGGCGACCGGCTCGCGTTCGAGCTCGAGGTCGACCGGCGCGGCAAATATGCGGCCGTGAATCTCCAGCCTATCGGTTGATCCCACCCACCGCACCGATAGGTAAGAAGCGCCCGTCCGGCCAAAAGCCGGGCGGGCGTTTCCGTATTCCGCCGAGTTACATCGCGCTCGCGTAGAATTGCGCGAGATCGGCCTTCAGCTGGCTGGCGGAGGCCGGGTCGATGTACATCATGTGGCCCGCCGCATAGTAAGTATAACGAATGTTCGCCTGAAGCTGCGGCTCGAGCGCCATGTGCTGGAACTCATATTCCGCGCCGTGGAAGGGGGTCGCCAGGTCGTAATAGCCGTTCACCGACAGGATCTTCATCCGCGGATTTTGGCGAATTGCGTTGGCGAGGTCGACGCTGGTGTCCGCAATCTGTTGCCGGCCATCCGGCGCCTTGTGCGTGAAGTCCCAGCTGCTCTCCCCGCCATAGATTCCGCCATAATTGTTGGGACGGTAAACCAGCGGCGTCTTGTAACCGAGATCGCGGAACAGATAATCGTTGAGGGCGCCGACGAATGCGCCGGTGATCGCGCTTCCCTGCGGGTCGTAATCGGTACCCTCGCCGGCATTGTCGGGCTCCGTGCCGACGTAGCGCGAATCGATCCGCCCGATGATCTGGTGGCGGTCGCGCAGTAGCTCGCGCCGGAACCGGTCCGGGTTCACCCGCAGGTTCGACCGCAGGATATAGTCGGGTGAAAGGCCGGTGAGTTGGGCCATCTGCTGGGCGATCGACTGCTTGTCCGTATCGCTCAGCATGTTCCCCTTCTGGAGAGCGAGCGCATAGGGGCCGCTGGCAAAGTCGCGGGCCTGCTGAAGGAATTGGTCGAGCGGCGGCTTGTTCGCGATCTTGTCGTGATACCAGGCGTCGGCGGCATAGGTCGGAAGGAAATTGACCAGCGACTGGTCGCCCTGGAAATCGGCGAAGTTGAACACCGTCGAGACGAATGTAATTCCGTTCAACTGGACGCCCGCGTCGAGCAGCGAGTTGGACAGGCCGGCCGCGCGCGTGGTGCCGTAGCTTTCGCCGATGATGAACTTCGGGTCGTTCCAGCGCTGGTATTTGGTCAGGTAGCGCTGGATGGTGCGGGTGAACGCGTCGAGGTCCTTGTCGACCCCGTAGAAATCCTTTGGCTCCGCCTTGCCGATCTCGCGCGACAGGCCCGTGGTCGGAGCATCGATGAAGACGAGATCGCTGACGTCAAGCAATGTGTCGGGATTCGGGCCGTAGCGGAACGGTGGGCCGGGAATTGTTTCCGGCATCGAGGCATCGACCTTGATCGGGCCGACGGACCCCATGTGCAGCCACATGGTCGATGAGCCGGGGCCGCCGTTGAACAGGAAGGTGACCGGCCGGCGCTGGCCCCGGGCCGACGGCACGGTGTAGGCGACATAGAACATGCTCGCCGTCGGTTCGCCCTTGTCGTTGCGGATCGTCAGGTGCCCCGGTGTCACCGTGTAGGAAAGCGTGCGGCCATGAAGCGACATGGACCGCTTCACCGGCTGGGCGTCCTCCTCGACGCTGGCCTTGACCTGGTCGGGGTTCGGCTTGGGCGCCTCGGCCTTGGCTTCCTTCGACGGAACGTCGCCGGCCGGTGTGTCCTGGGCGTAAACTGCGGCGCTTGAGAGCGCGAGCGCGATAGCGAGCGTGGACGTGCGGATCATTCTGCGCCTTTCATCGGAATTGGCTGTCCCTTGACCATGACATAATCGACGTGCTGGACGGCGGCCGGATCGGTCAGCGGATCTCCATCGACGGCGATCAGGTCGGCGGATTTGCCGGGATCGAGAGTTCCGGTCTCCGCCGAGACGCCCATCAGGTCGGGACCGCCCTTGGTCGCGGCGATCAGCGCATCGCGCGGGCTCATTCCGCCCTTTGTCACCATCAGCGCCAGCTCCTTGTTGGCGTCGGTGTGCGGGGCGACCGCGGAATCGGTGCCGAGCGCGATCTTGACTCCGTTGCGATAGGCGAGGTTCAGGCCCTTGCCCCAAACGCCGAGGGTCTGGCGGGCCTTGGCCTCGCTGGCCGGCGCCATGACTCCCTTGCCGAGCGCATTGGCGACGCCGCTGAAGGCCATCAGGGTCGCGACATAATATGTCCCGTGCGCCTTCATGTCCTTGACGCCCTGGTCGTCGATGAAGGTGCCGTGCTCGATCGAATCGACCCCGGCGCGGACGGCGGCGTCGATTCCTCGGGCTCCATGCGCATGAGCGGCGACCTTGAGACCCATGAAGTGGGCCATGTCGCAGATCGCCTTCATCTCCTCGTCGGTGAAGTGCTGCTCGAGCCCGCGCGTGCCGGGGTCGAGGACTCCGCCGGTGGCCATGATCTTGATGACGTCGACGCCCGCGGCGGCCAGCTCGCGGACGACCTTCTGGCATTCCTCGGGCCCTGTGCAGACCGACGGGTTGAGATGGGCCTCGTTGACCGCCTCGGCCAGCTCGGGGGGAAGCCCGGTGGCCTCATCCGCGTGGCCGCCGATGATCGAGAGCGGAGCGCCGGCAACCTGGATTCGCGGGCCTGGGAAACGGCCTTCGGCGACCGCGTCGCGCACCGCGATGACCGCGCTCGTGTCGCCGCCAAGGTCGCGAACGGTAGTGAAGCCGCCACGCGCCATCTCGAGCGCGTGCGTAAGCCCGACGGTCGCGGCATAAGGCACCGAATATTTCTTGGTGAAGCCCAGGTACCAGGGCTGGCCGCTCGTCCCGGTCAGGTGAACATGGACGTCAGTCATTCCCGGCATGACGGTACGGCTGCGCTGGTCGACGACGATCGCGCCGTCAGGAGCGACGAACCCGTTCTCGATGCTGGCGATCCGGCCATCCTTGACGATGACGGTCGACTCTCCGCGCTCGGGCTGGGCGGCGTCGACGATCAGCCTTCCGGCCTGGATCGCATAGGTTTGTGCGGATGCCGTGGTGCTCGCAAGGAGCGCCGCGACTGCAACTAGCGTCTTCACCATGTTTGCAAGTCCCCTTCCCCGCGCGCGACCGTAGCGCCCGCAAGGTCGGTTTCAAGTCACCATGGAGCGCAGCGTTTGTAGCCGGTCGGCCTCCGCCGCCGGTTTGTCGATCCGTATCCGGCTGATGCGCGGAAACCGCATTGCCAGGCCCGACTTGTGGCGCGTGCTCGAATGGATCGAGTCGAACGCCACTTCCAGGACCAGGTTCTTCTCCACCTCGCGAACCGGACCGAATCGATCGAGGGTGTGATTGCGCACCCAGCGGTCGAGCCACTTCAGCTCCTCGTCGGTGAATCCGAAATAGGCCTTGCCGACCGGAAGTAACTGACCGTCATCGGCCCAGCAGCCGAATGTGAAATCGGAATAATAGCTCGATCGCTTCCCTGACCCGCGCTGGGCGTACATCAGGACGCAGTCGGCGGTGAGCGGGTCGCGCTTCCATTTGTACCACAGGCCACTGCGCCGGCCGGGAACGTAAGGGCTGTCGCGGCGCTTGAGCATCACGCCCTCGATCGCGGCATCGCGGGCGCCGGAACGGATCTCGGAGAGCTCGTCGAATTCGCTGGCGTCGATCAGCTGCGACAGGTCGAAGCGGTCCGGATCGAGCTTCGGGACAAAGGCTTCGAGCCGCGAGCGCCGGTCGGTCCAGGGCAGGCCGCGAACGTCCTCGCTGCAGTCGAACAATATGTCATAGAGGCGGACGAAGGCGGGATATTGCGCCTGCATTTTCGTACTGACGGCCTTGCGGCCGAGCCGCTGCTGGAGTGCGTTGAAGCTTGCCGCGGCCCCGCCGTGCAAGTGGGCCGACCCCTGGTCCGAGCCGCGCACCAGGAGCTCTCCATCGAGCACGCCTTCGGTTTCGAACGCGGCGGCAATCTCCGGGAAGCTCGCCGATATGTCGTCGCCGGTGCGGCTGTATAGCCGCGTCTGGCCGGCTGTCCGGACCAGCTGGACCCGGATTCCGTCCCACTTCCACTCGGCCGCATAATCGTCGAGCGAAACGACCGTCTCTTCGAGCGGGTGGGCGAGCATGAAGGGCCGGAAGACGGGCACATCCTGCGGCGTCGGCTGCGGCCCGCGGCCTTCGGCCCAGTCGAACAGCTCGGAATAGGGCGGAGCGAGCCCGTGCCAAACCTCCTCGACCAACTCGACATCAAATTCGAAAGCATTGGCGAACGCCTGCTTCGCCAGCCGCGCGGAAATCCCGATCCGGAGGTTTCCGGTTGCAAGCTTCAGAAGCGCGAATCGGCCCGAGGCGTCGAGATGGTCGAGCATCTCGGCGAGCACTTGGGGCGCGGTTGCCCTTCCGGCAGTCGACAGCCGCTCGACTGCGCCGGTAATCGACAGGGTGCCATCGTCCTCGCGCTCGCCGTCGGGGGTTGGCCACAGCAACGACACGGTCTCGGCCATGTCGCCGACATAGTCGCGGCTCATGTAGAGAAGAACGGGATCCAGCCGCTCTTCGGCGATTGCGCGGATTGCCGCACCTTTGACCGCGGGGATGCTGAGCGAGCCGGTCAAGGCGGCGAGCGCGATCCCCCGATCCGGGTCCGGCGTTTGCTTGAGGTAGTCGCCGATGAGCCGGAGCTTCGTGTTGCGCGAGCGCGTGTAGACGAGGTCGTCGAGCAGCTGCGAAAATGCGCGCATGGGTCCGTAACGAACCCTGCGCCGCCGGGGTTTCTCAGGTCAATGGAGGCGAAGCGCCAGCGCGGCGAGGATGGAGGTGCTGTCGGCGCGCGACTCGCTCGCCATCGCTTCGTCGAAATGCTCGAGGCAGGATTGCGTGGCGATTCGGTGGCCTGGGAGCAGCGCGAGTTGCGCGGAGCGGTGCATCAGCGCTTCCAGTGCGTCCAAGCCGTTTGCGGCGGCGATCTGGCGAATTGCATCCATCCGGGCGTGAATATCGAGGGGCGACAGGCGCTCCGCGCGGGCGGTGAAGTCGGCGAGGCGCTCGCCGATCTGCTCCCACACTGGCCCGAGCCTGTCCGCGACCATCGTCCGTCTCCCCGTTAACCGCAGCCTCTCGCACTTTGGTTAAGCAGCCGTTACGATCCTGTGACGTTCGCGCTTTGGGGGCAGCCATGATCCTTCGTCGAATTCGCGAGCACGTAAACCATCATAACTGGTTCGCGGTCGCGGTCGACTTCATTATCGTCGTCGCGGGAGTGTTCGTCGGCATCCAGGCGAGCAACTGGAATCAGGAGCGACTCAATCGCGCCCAGGGGCGCGAGTACCGCGCAATGCTGCTCGACGACCTCCAAGCCAACCAACAGAATCTCGCGCTGCGGAAACGCTATTACGCGTGGGTCCGCTTGAATGCCTTGAAGACGCTGGCGGCGCTCGACCGGCCTGAATCTGCGCTCGACGGGCAATTCCTGGTCGAGTCCTATCAAGCAACCCAGATCCTGCCTTGGTCGCTCAAGCGGAACACCTACGATCAGATCATCGACGCGGGGCGAATCGCCGAGCTCGGTGACGCCGATCTTCGTGACAAGATCAGCAATTACTACGTCGGTAGCCAGGTCACGGGCGAGAATCTCGCTTCGGTCATGCCTTATCGGGACATCCTTCGCCGGGTGATGCCTTATGCCGCGCAACATCGGATCAGGGCTGAGTGCGGCGAAACGATCAGCGAGAATTCACGCGGCGAGGCTTTGATGGCGCTTCCCGAGAATTGTTCGATTCGGCTGGACCCGGCTACCTTGCGCCAGGCTATCCATCAGGTCCGCGGCACTCCAGGTCTGTCGCTCGACCTCAATCGGCAGCTTGTCGATCTCGATCAAAAGCTGGTGTCCGTCGACCTCATCGCGCGCCGGGCGAGTGATCTTGAGCGAACGTTGCGGCATTCGGCCTAGCTGCGCGAGGTCCGCCACCTTGACATTTCGACGCCCGCCAAGCAGAGGGTCCGCCGAATGGGCGGCGGAGGCCGCTTTTTGTTTTTCAAGCATTTGGGACGCTTCCGATGGCCAAGCCGGCAACCGTCAAGATCAAGCTCGTCAGCAGCGCCGATACCGGCTTCTTCTACGTGACGAAGAAGAACCCGCGCACCCAGACGGAGAAGCTGAGCTTCCGCAAGTACGATCCGGTCGTTCGCAAGCACGTCGAGTTCAAGGAAGCCAAGATCAAATAGTCTCGGGCGTTTTCGCGTCCGTATTCTGCGTTCCCAACAGGTCGTTCACCTGCGCGACGAATTTCGCCACCGAAATCGGCTTCGACACATAGGCCTGCGCGCCAGCCGCGCGAATCCGTTCCTCGTCCGCGGCGGCCGCATAGGCGGTGACCGCCATGATCGGCACTTCCTTCAGCTGCTTGTCGTTCCGGATCATCCGGATCAGCTCGAGCCCCGTCACGTGCGGCAGCTGGATGTCGGTAATGACCAGGTCCGGAGTGAACTCGCGCGCCTGGTCGAGCGCGAAGCGGCCGTCGGTGACCGCCCTCGGCTCATGCCCGTGCGCGGCGAGCAGGTCGCAGAACAATTTGACGTTCAGCGCATTGTCCTCGACGATCAGAATCTTGGCCAACTCAGTCTCCGCAACCTGTGGCAGTGCTTAGGCGATGCTCGATGCGACGCCAACCGACCCGCTCGCGATCGCGCTTGTCGCGCTCGCGACCGCGCTTTCCGACGAACGGCGCGCGAAGCGGTTCCTTGACCTGACCGGAATCGGGACGGATGAGCTTCGCTCTCGAGCCGGCGAACCGTCGCTGCTCGCGGCCCTGATCCGGTTCCTGGAGGCACACGAGCCGGATCTGGTCGCGGTCGCGGCGCAAATGGATGTGAAGCCGGAGGCGCTGGTGGGCGCGCGGCAACAACTTGAGGAGCTGGGATGACGAAGACGATCCTGATCACGGGCGCTACGGCGGGTATCGGCGAGGCAGCCGCCCGCCGATTTGCTCGAGGCGGTTGGAGGGTCATCGGCACCGGCCGGAGAGCCGAACGGCTGAAGGCACTGGCTGCAGAGCTCGGCGATTGTTTTCTTCCGCTCGATATCGACATGCGCGACCTCGATGCGGTGACGCAGCTGGCGCGGCTCGAGGCGCCGTGGGGTGAAATCGACCTGCTGCTCAACAATGCGGGGCTCGCGCCGCCGACGGACCCGCTCCCGGATACCGATTGGGACCTGCTGCAGACCGTGATCGAAACCAACGTCACCGGCCTCGTCGCGCTCACCCGGGTGCTTCTGCCCGGGCTGACGAAGCGCAAGGGCGCGATCGTCAACCTCTCGTCGGTTGCCGCGACTTACCCCTACAAGGGCGGCGCGGTCTACGCAGGCACCAAAGCGTTCGTCCGCCAATTCTCGCTCGATCTTCGCTCGGATCTCGCGGGTACTGGAGTCAGGGTCACTTCGATCGAGCCGGGAATGGTCGAGACCGAGTTCACGATCGTCCGCACCGGCGGCGACAAGGCGGCATCGGATGCGCTCTATGCGGACATGGAGCCGATGACCGCGGAGGATATCGCCGAGACGATCTGGTGGGTCGCGAACCTCCCGGGCCATTTGAACGTCAATACGATCGAGCTGATGCCCACGAGCCAGAGCTTCGCCGGCTTCACCGTTTCCCGAAAGGCTTGATTCGGCCGCGCTGACTGGTCAGGAGGCTTGCCATGAGCATCGACCAGCGCCTCGCCGAACTCGGCATCACCCTCCCCGAACCCGCGGCCCCGGTGGCCGCTTATGTGCCGGTGGTCATCGCCGGGGGCTTTGCCCACGTGTCGGGGCAGATTTGCCTCGACGAGAACGGCGAGATCATCACCGGCAAGCTGTCGGACGCAACCGACATTGAGTTCGGACAGAAAGCGGCGCGCGCCTGCGGCCTGATGATCCTCGCCCAGCTCAGGATGGCGCTGGGCTCGCTCGACCGGGTCGAGCGCATCGTGAAGCTCGGCGTCTTCGTCAACTGCGCGCCCGATTTCACCGACCAGCCGAAGGTCGGAAACGGCGCATCCCAGCTGATGCAGGACGTATTCGGCGACGCCGGCAGGCACGCCCGCTCGGCCGTTGGCTCGCCTTCGCTTCCGCTCGGCGTTGCCGTCGAAGTCGATGCGATCGTCGCCGTCAAAGCCTAGTTCATCGGCGGCTGCCTACCCATAAAAGGGTATGGCCGACCGCGAAACCGAAGTCCTCGCCCGGATCGCGCCAGGGATCGGCGCGCTCGGCGCGGCGGAATGGGACCGGCTTGCCGGCCCTCACCCGTTCGTGAGCCACGCTTTCCTTGCTGCGCTCGAAGAATCGGGCAGCGTCGGGCCTGGAACCGGATGGGCTCCGGCGCCGATCCTGGTCGAGGAGGAATCCGGATCGCCAATCGCCGCCGCTCCGGCCTATCTCAAGACCCACAGCCAGGGCGAATATATATTCGACCATGGCTGGGCCGACGCCTGGGAGCGAGCTGGCGGACATTATTATCCCAAGCTCCAGGTGGGGGTGCCCTTCACTCCGGTGCCGGGGCCGCGGCTGCTCGGATCGCGTCCGCAGCAACTGCTCGCCGCGTTCGAGGCGGTGACGGTGCAGAATGATCTATCCTCGGCCCACATCACCTTTATCGAGGATTCCGATGCTGCCGAGGCGGAACGGCGCGGCTGGCTGATCCGGCACGGGATCCAGTATCACTGGTTCAACCGCGGCTATCGGGATTTCGAAGACTTCCTGGACGGCCTGACAAGCCGCAAGCGCAAGGCAATCCGCAAGGAGCGGACGGTGGCGCGCGAGGGCCTGGAGTTCCGCGCCACGACCGGGAGCGCCATCGGGCCGCCCGAATGGGACGCCATGTGGCGATTCTACCAGGACACCGGAAGCCGCAAATGGGGTCGGCCGTACCTCACTCGAAGCTTCTTCGATCGGATCGGCGAGACCATGGGCGACAAGCTGCTGCTGTTTCTCGCCTATCGGGATGGGCAGCCGATTGCCGGTGCACTCAACGTGATCGGACCGGATGCGCTTTACGGCCGTTATTGGGGGACGACCGACGAAGTCCGCTTCCTGCACTTCGAATTGAGCTATTATCAGGCGATCGAATGGGCTTGCGAGCATGGCCTGTCGTCTGTCCAGGCGGGCGCGCAGGGGGAGCACAAGATCGGCCGCGGCTATGAGCCGGTGATCACGCGCTCGGCCCATTTTATCGCCGATCCGGGATTCGCGCGGGCGGTGGCTGAATTTCTTGGGGAGGAGCGCAGTGCGATTGAAGCCGAAGCCGAGTGGCTGCGGCGCGATCTGCCCTATCGCTCGTCGTCCTCGGAATAGAGGCCGACCTTCCGTCCGGTGGAGTCGGCAAGTCCGCGATACATTCCGGGAGTCGTGAAGCCCCATGCGGCCTCGCCGTCGCAGCCAACTGCGATCAGTCCGCCGCCCCCGCCGAGGCTCGTGATATCGGCAAGGGTCGAATCGAGCGCCTGTCGCAGGCTCTCGCCGCCAAGGCGCACGCGCTCGGAAAGCTGGTGTGCCGCCACCGCGCGGATGAAGGTTTCGCCTGAGCCGGTCGCCGAGACCGCGGCCGAGCGGTCGTCGGCATAGGTTCCGGCGCCGATCAGCGGAGAATCGCCGATCCGTCCCCAGCGCTTGCCGGTGAGCCCGCCGGTCGAGGTCGCCGCGGCGACGTGGCCGTGGACGTCAAACGCGACGGCCCCGACGGTGCCGTACTTCAGGTCGAAGTCGAAGGCGCTGCCTTCGCGCGCTCGCATTTCGTCGAGCTGCCGAAGGCGTTCGGGAGTGGCGAACCACTCGGCCCCGGCCTGCTCCAGGCCCTGCTCGCGCGCGAACTGGTCAGCGCCGCGCCCACGCAGAAGCACATGCTGCGACTTCTCCTTGACTGCCCGGGCGACGCTGACCGGGTGGCGCGCCGTCGTGATCCCGGTCACTGCCCCTGCAGACCGGTCGCGGCCGTCCATGATGGCCGCGTCGAGCTCGTTCCGGCCGTCGAACGTGAAGACCGCGCCGCGCCCGGCATTGAAGTGCGGATCGTCCTCCAGCTCCTTCACCGCCGCCTCGACCGCATCGATCGAATTGCCGCCGCCTTCGAGAATAGCGGCTCCGGTGCCAAGCGCGTGATCGAGCGCCGCTCGAATGTCGCGATCCTTGTCCGGCGTCATCCGCGCCTTCTCGATGATTCCGGCGCCGCCGTGGATCACGAGCTTCCATTGGTGGCCGTGCATTCGAGCCCTTTGGCGGGCGTTGCGGCGGAAGGAAAGGGCCGTCAGGCGACGGACAGGTCGCGCTGCTGATTGATCAGCCGCCATTCGTCGAGATGCTCGAGCATGATCCTTGCGGCCTGCTCCACCAGGTCGGCGGCGCGGGTCAGCGGAATTCCGCTCTGGAGCTCTTCGTCGATCGTCCCGAGCGCGTTCGCGGCCGACAGCGACCGGACCGCGTCGCCACCGAAATCCGCCTGGAAACGGATTCCGAAGATTGCGGTCGCAAGCGCCGGAAACCCGGCTTGAACGAGCGTGAACCAGTTGCCGTAGGTGTTCACCCAGCGGGCATTGAGCGCGATACCGATCAGGGTCGCGACCGAAACGACCACGGTCGCGATGAACAGGAAGAAGCCCAGCGCTCCGAGCCGGTGATCGAGCGTGTGGATTTGCCCCGAATTACGCCGATGGTAGCCGACCTGCGGGGCGATTTCATATTCGCCGATCGCCCGGGCCAGCTGTGCGGCACGCTCGCCGTCGAGCGAGCCGGCGACACATCCCATGGCCCTCCAGATGCCGCTTGCATACCAGTCGAGCCAGCGGCGCGGCACCGGATTGGTCGGAGTGCCGGGCGGGTCCGGCGCCGCGATGCCCAGCAGCTTGAGGCTGCGCATCGGCCGCAGGCGCTCGGCCAGCTGGCGGTAATCGAGCCAGCGGCGGTGCCATTCGTTGCGGGTGCCGATATGGGCGTTGAGGATGATCCCGAGCGTGATCGCCATCTCCAGGGCGGCTTCCTCAAACTTCAGGTGCGGCGCCATGAAGGCGCTTAGGCCGAGGCAGACCGCGAGCCCGCCGAGCACGAAGTTGAAGATGTTCCCGCTCCGGTAGGTCTGGGCGAAGTGCGTCGCCAGCCGGTCCGCCCAGCTGTAGGCTTCCTCCAGGATATCCATCGGCGCCGCGATCTGGTGCGCTTCGGCGCACAGCTCCCGATAACGCCGCCACTCTTCTCGGGTCTGGCGGACGCAATGGGCGTTGGTGAAGTCCTTCTTTCCGAACCGGCCGACTCCGGCGGCAGCAAGGAGGAGTGGATATTCGATCCTGGTGCGGATCCGCCTGAGGCGCTCGCCAATGAAACTCTCGGCGAATTCCCTGTCCTGCGAGTCCGGCGGTGGCAGGAGCAGACCGGCGAGCAGCGAATCGACATTCTCGCGGTCGAGCGGGCGCTCGGCCGTGGACTCGTCCGCCTGGGTAAGCACCGTCGGATCGAACGCGGCCCACAACAGGCGTGGCGCAGTCTTCGGGTCGACGGGAATGTGGGCAATCGCCGTCCCGCGGGTAAGGGCGATCTGGACGACCTCGCCGGTTCCGCCCCGGCCGCGTGGCGGAAGCCCGTCCCACAGCGCGACCAGTACGTCGCAATGGGCCACCGTGGCGCGACCGGCCATGACGAAAGCCTTGAGCTGATCGTCGATCTCGCCCGGCAGCTCGAGCACGCACCCGGCGCGGCAAACGAGGTCGTCGAAGCGTTGCAGGCCAGAATTGTGCAAGGTCGTTCGATAAGTCTCGCGGTCGAACGGAAGAATTGCCTGGAGCTCAAAGCCGAGATCGAGCGCGATTTCGGCGGCGAACTGGTCGGCCCCGTCGGCGAGCGGCGAGACGAACAGGAGCCGGGGCGGCGAGTCCGCGAACATCGCTCGCTCCCGCCCATGAAGTTCGATCGCCTGCGTCTTCAGCTCGTAAAGTGCGGTGCCGATCCGCTCGATGATGGTCTCGACCGCCTCTTCGGGGAGCGCTTCGATCCGGTGGCCGGTAATGCCGACGGCAAGCACGAACGGGACCCGCGGCGGGTGCGCGGAATCGACTGCCTGCGCAGCCTCGATGGAGCTGCTCTCGACGTTCACCGCGGGACGTTAGCGCGTCGGCAACGGCTTAGCCATTGAATAGCCGCCGTGTGCGGGCCGGTTGCCACCTGAGCGCACCGATCGCTTATCGCCAGAGCGACTGGCCGTTATTGCCTGTGCCGCCGGGGTCAAGCTGAAGCGGCTGAGCCCCGTCCTTGATCACGTTCAGGGTGTAACGGAAATCGCCAACCGGCTCTCCGTTCATCTTTTCGTTTTTGAAATCGACGACAAGCGTCGCACCGTCGGGTTCCACCACGCGCACCGGCTCGAAGACTTTGTCCTTGCAGAACTCGCGCGGGCATTCGTCGCCGCGTTGCGACCAGATAGCGTCGTCGGCCTGATGAGGGAACCTGTACCCCTTCGCGGTGGGGTCCTGGTTCGTCAGATCGTGCAGCTCGAATAATATTTTGAAGCCCGGTCGGCAATTATTGTTGAAAAGCAGATATTTCTCATCCTTGCCGCCGAAGTTGCGTATCTGTTGGGGAAGGCAGGATTCGAGATGGAAGGCCAACGGGTCGGCCGAATCCAGATACACGTCCACCTGGACGAGCCAGGGCTCACCTTTTGGCATTCCTCCGTCGAATTCACTTAGCCGCGCGCCTTTTCCCTTCGAACCATCATTCATTGCTCGATCCTCCCCTTCACTTCACTTCAGATGGCGTTTCGATATCCAATTGCGGTCAGCCTCGCAGTCAGCGGCCGCGCTTCAGCGTCTCGCCCCAACCTGCGAAGCAGCTCGACATGCGTGTTCATGTCCTGCGGGCGTTCGGCAATGCCTTGCGGAAGTTGTGCGAGCCCCGCGTTCCAGGCGGCTTTTCCGCCGTCGGAATCGCCGCTGCGTCGCCTGATATCGCCGAGCAGGAGATAAGCTGCAGCAACCCTGTATCGATCCGTGATCGGGTCTTGATTGCGCTCCAGCCGAGCAGATGCGAGCGCCCGTTCCGCGACGGCGATCGCGCCGCTGGTGTCGCTTGCAAGTACGAGCCGGGATTGAAGAGTCAGACAATCCGTCTGGACAGATCGGGCCTGGCTGATCCCGGAACCGCTGACCTTGAGACCGGCGGCCAGCCTGCATCCCCCGGCCCATTGAGACCTGGCTTCGGAAGGATTGCCCATGTTGAGCAACACTCGGGCCAGGTTCAGATGCGCCATTGCGGCCGTCAGCTTCCACACGGCGTTACGCGGTTCGAGTGCGGAAAGTTCGTCAGCGTCGAGGGCGGCCGTCTGGAGGTCGCGCGCCCCGGCTGCCGGACCGGTCCGCTCGCTGACCATGAGTCCGCGGGCCATGTGCGCGACGGCTGCCTGGTACCGAAGCTGGACGTCGATTGCGCCTCCGCTGATCAACCCTTCCACGAGCGACAGCTGGCGGTCGCGAGTCGCAATTGCAGAGTCGTAATTTCCTCGTGCGCGCTCCGCCTCGGCGAGCCATGACAAGATCGTTCCGACCTCCCTTTGGTAAGCGAGGTTCGACGGGTCCAATGACGCAAGCTTCTCGATCGGGCCAAGCGATGTCTGGAACTGCCTGGAGGCTTCCGCATAGCGCCGCTTGTTGAGGAGGGAAATTCCGACGTCCTCCTCACCATAATAGACTTCCATCCGATATTTGAGGTTATCGGGATCGAGCGCCGAGAGACGGTAGGCGAGGCTCCGATACTCGCGGTATCCCGCTGACGCGGTGTCAGGATCTCCACGCCAGCGGGCGACTTCGCCCACCCAAAATACATTCTGCGCATGATCGTAAAGACGCTGCGGATCGCCCGGAGAGCGGCTGACCGCTTCAGCAGTGCCGGCCATGGCCTGGCGGTAAAGACTCTCGGCCTCGCCGAGCTTTCCGGACTGATAGGCTACGTCGCCCATCAGACCGAGCGCGCGCGAGCGTTGCAGGAGTCCCGCGTCGGATAGCTGCGACGTATCTTGCTTGCTGTAATAGTCGAGAACTCGAGAGCCGACCCCGTCGAGCGCTGCGAGCTGGCCCAAGGGTTCTAGCCTGTCCCTGAGGTCGCCGACCATGAATTCGATCAAGGTCTCCGCCTGCCGGCGCTGGTCGCGCGCGGCATCGCGAGCCCGGATTGCGGTGACGGCGAGGGCGATGGCGATCAGCATGCCGAGGAGGGACCCCGCCGCAATCAGCGCCAGGCGCCGCTGGCGCCGAAGCTGTTCGCGCTGGACCAGGTCATCGAGGCCGACCCCGAGTATCCCGGCGACGATCTTGAGGAATCCTACCCGGCGGCCGCCCTTGCCTTCCCGCAGGTCCGCCGCCAGCGGCTCCGCTTTCCTGCCGGTCGGCTTTCCCCGGCGATCGTATTTGGCGAGCAGGGCGGGCGGGAAGCATTCCTCGCTCTCACGCCCCGGAATGTCTGTGGCGAGCGGTTCGCCTGCAATTACCGCGGCGATGATGCAGCCGTCCGGATGGAGCCGCTTGAAGCTCTCGATCTCGGCGTTGGTCCATTTCGATTTTGCCGCCGCGGGCGAGCACAGGACGATGAGACAGCGCGAGGCTTCCAGTGCATCCCTGATTTCCTCGCCGAGGTCGTTGGCGGCGGCCAGCTCATGCTCGTCGCGGAAGATCGGGGTCAGGCGCTTTGGAATGACGCCGTTGGCGGTCAGCCGTCCGGCGAGGCTTGATGGAACGCGAAACGCCTCGAGCTCGTCATGCAGCCAGTCCGCGTCGGCGGAATCGCTGTGGCTGTAGCTGAGGAATGCAAAATAGTGATGCTTCGGCGCGTCCCGGCGACGCCTTGCTGAAGCGGCCGATGCAAGACTCCGGTCATACGGGCGAGTCCATTTGTTCATCGGCGCCCCCGCAACGACTATTTCCTTAGCATCTTTGAATAATCGCCGCGAATCCTTCCGGTTCGGCTTTGCGGGCGGCGGACGGGGCGCCTATATGCGGAATATGTCCATTCGCCCCTGGCGAGATATCGAGCGGCGCAAGTCGCGGCAGATCATGATCGGCTCCGTCCCGGTGGGCGGGGATGCGCCGATCAGCGTCCAGACAATGACGAACACGCCGACCGCGGATGCGAAGGCGACGATCGACCAGATTCGCCGCTGCGAGGATGCTGGCGCCGACATCGTTCGCGTGTCCTGCCCGGACAAGGACAGTACCGAGGCTCTCCGGACGATCGTTCGCGAGGCGCGGGTGCCGATCGTCGCCGATATCCACTTTCACTACAAGCGCGCGCTGGAGGCGGCTGACGCGGGCGCCGCCTGCCTGAGGATCAATCCCGGCAACATCGGTTCGGAAGAGCGGGTCCGGGAGGTCATCGCGGCGGCTCGGGCCAACGGCTGCGCGATCCGGATCGGGGTCAATGCCGGGAGCCTCGAAAAGGACCTGCTCGAAAAATATGGCGAGCCGTGCCCCGAGGCGCTGGTCGAAAGCGCCCTCGACCACATCCGGATCCTCGAGGACCATGGATTTCGCGACTACAAGGTCGCGGTCAAGGCGTCGGACATCTTCCTCGCCGTCGCTGCCTACCAGCAGCTCGGCAGCGAAGTGGATTGCCCGCTTCACCTGGGCATTACCGAGGCGGGCGGCCTGATCGGCGGCACCGTCAAATCCTCGATCGGAATCGGAAATCTGCTGTGGGCCGGGATCGGCGACACAATCCGCGTGTCGCTGTCGGCGGAGCCCGAGGAAGAGGTCCGCGTCGGCTATGAAATTCTGAAGGCGCTCGGGATCCGCAGCCGCGGAGTCCGGGTCGTCTCCTGCCCGAGTTGCGCCCGCCAGGGGTTCGACGTGATCCGCACAGTCGAGGCGCTCGAACAGCGGCTTCAGCACATCAAGACTCCGATGTCGCTTTCCGTGCTTGGCTGCGTCGTCAACGGGCCGGGCGAAGCGCGGGAGACCGACATCGGGATCACCGGCGGCGGCAACGGCACGCATATGGTCTATCTGTCGGGGGTCACCGATCACCATGTGAAGGATGCCGAGATGATCGACCATATCGTCCGGCTGGTCGAGGCGAAGGCGGCGGAGATCGAGGGCGCGGCGGACGCCGAACAGACGCTCGACGCGGCGGAGTAAACCGGTACAGGCGGCGGGTGAACCGCGTCGCCCAATATCCAGTCCAGGCTTTCCTTGTCGCGCTCGGCGCGGTGGCGGTCCTGTCGATCATGGATGCGGTGATGAAGCATCTCGTTCTCGCGATAGGCATCTTCGCGGTCAGTGTCTGGCGATCCCTTGCGAACCTGGTCATCGCCGCACTGCTCTACCTTCCGCGACGGTTGGCCTGGCCGAGCCGGGCGACGATCCGAATTCACGTCTGGCGCGGAATTGTGGTCACGGTGATGGCGCTTCTCTTCTTCTGGGGAATCGGGCGAGTCCCGCTTGCCCAGGCGATCGCACTGACCTTCATCGCGCCCCTGATCGCTCTTCTGCTCGCCGCCGTCTTCCTTCACGAGCAGATCGGGCGGCGCTCGATCGCCGGATCGGTCGGGGCCTTCGCGGGCGTGATCGTCATCGTTTTCGGCCAGGCGCAGGGCGCGCTTGGCAACGGGGTCCTGCTCGGCAGCGCGGCCATCATCGGCTCGGCTCTCTGCTATGCGGTGAACATCGTCATGATGCGGCACCAGGCGCTTGCAGCAAGACCGCTCGAGATCAACTTCTTCCAGTCGCTGACGGTGATGACGCTATGGCTCGCCGCCATTCTCCTGCTCGGGGTTCCCCAATGGCCGCGGGAGCAGACGGCTTGGGTGGTGGTCGCGGCGCTGATGTCCACTTCGGGCACCTTGCTGTTCGCTTTCGCTTATGCGCGCGGGGAGGCGAGCTATCTCGCCGTCACCGAATATAGCGCCTTCCTGTGGGCATCGCTGCTCGGCTGGCTGGTGTTCGCGGAGCGCGTGTCCATGTACACGCTTGCGGGCGCGCTCCTGATTGTCGGCGGCTGCCTGGTCGCCGCGCGCCGCGGGATCGCTGTTCCTCCGGAGATCGAAGTCGCGGCTTAGGGCGGCCTAGCCCGAGCCCAGGACGTTGATGGTGAAAGCAAGCACACCAATGTTGAATGCGAAGGCGGCCAGGCAATGGACGGTCACGACCCTGCGCACATGCTGGTTGGTGATTTGAACGTCCGAGGTCGCGAACGCCATGCCGCAGGTGAAGGAGAAATAGACGAAGTCCCAGTAATCGGGATGTTCGGTGCCTGGGAATTCGAAGCCCGAGCATTCGTGGCAATCGTCGCCATAGGCCAGATGCGCGTAGTGCAACGCGTAAATCGTGTTGCTGAACAGCCAGGCGAGCGCGAGCGTCCCGATGATCAGGGTCTTCGTCACCGGCTGTGGGCTGTGGCCAATCGTTTCCGCCGCAATTGCGATCAGCAACACGCCCGTCACGCTTCCGGTGACGGCAAGGAGGATTTTGCGGTTCGCGTCATTTTGAACTGCATGTTCGCGGATTTCCGAGGCCTCGCGCGTGCTGAGCAGCGGAAGGCACAGCAGCAGGAACAACGCCGCAGCGACGTCGAAAGCCGCCATTCCGCCGAGCGCCCAGCGATGAAGGTAATGGTGCCCGACCGGCACGCCGACGATCAGCAAGGCAATGAACAACAAGAAGCGCCATGGCGCGATCCAGTTGCCGATGCCCGTCCGGTCAGCCATGGACGCGCACGTTATCGCGCGAATTTCGCGCGTCCAGTTAAAGGATGGACAGGTCAATGCCCTGGCTATGGCTGGTCGTCGGCGGACTTTTCGAAGTGGGCTTCACGACCTCGCTGCGTTTCGTCGACGGATTCCGCAACCTGCACTGGACTCTCGTCTTCCTCGTCTCCGTCGCGATCAGCATGGCGCTCCTCGAAGTCGCATCGCGCTCTATCCCGATGGGTACGGCCTATGCGGTCTGGGGCGGGATCGGCGCAGTTGGCACGGTAATCGTCGGCCTCGCCTTTTTCGGAGAGCCGGCGTCGACCGTCAGGATCCTGCTTATCCTCGCGATTGTCGCCGCGATTGCGGGCCTGAAGCTCTTCGGCTGAGCTAGGGGAGCCGCTGCGGCTCCAGCGCCGGTGCAACCTCGGGGCTGCTTTCGATCGACGGGAGGAATTGCGGCGCCGGGAACGGGCCACGCGCCTGCTCATAGGCGTAGCCGAGGTTCAGGAGCAGCTTCTCCGACCATTTCGGCCCGATGAAGCTGAGGCCCACGGGCAGACCTTTCACAAGCCCCATCGGAACGGTGAGGTGCGGATAGCCGGCGACTGCAGCAAGACTCCCGGCGCCGCCGCCCGCCGACTGGTCGCCATTGACCGCGTCGATCTTCCAGGCGGGTGCTTCTGTCGGGCCGACCAGCGCAACCACGTCATAATCCTTGAGGAGCTTGTCGATCCCGTTCCGGCCCGCCGCCTCGAAGCTCAACCGCCGGGCTTTCTTGTACGCGGGGTCGTCGAGGCCCTTGGTCGCCTGCGCCTTCTCGAACTCTTCCTGGCCGAACAGCGGCATCTCCTGCATGGAGTGGGCCTTGTTGAAAGCGATGAGGTCGGCGAGATTTCGCGACCGAACCGACGGCGGAGTCGTTGCGAGATAGGCATTGATGCCGACCTTGAACTCCGTCAGCAGAACCTTGGACTCGTTCGAGCCGATGCCCTTCCGGTCAAATGCCTTGATTTCGACCAGAGTCGCGCCGTGCGCCTTGAGTAGCTCGAGCGCGGCGTTGAATATGTCGTCCGTGCCGAAGCCCGATGCGAATCGCATCACGCCGATGCGCTTGCCCGCCAGCGCATTCGAGTCCAGCGCCGCGGCGTAATCCATCTTGTGCCCATCCGCCTCCGCGGTTGCCGGGTCCGCCGGATCGCTTCCGGCAATTGCGGTCAGGAGCTCGGCGGCCTCGCGGACGCTCGCGGCCATCGGACCAGCGGTGTCCTGGCTCGCGCTAATGGGGACGATGTGCGTTCGGCTGACGAGCCCGACCGTCGGCTTCAATCCCACGATTCCGTTGATCGCCGCGGGGCAGGTGACCGATCCGTCCGTCTCGGTCCCGATGGCCAGGCGCACCAGGCCCGAAGCGACCGCGGCCGCGCTCCCGCTTGATGACCCGCAGGGATCGCGATCGAGCGCATAGGGGTTGCGGGCCTGCCCGCCGACCGCGCTCCAGCCGGAAATCGAGTTGTTGGAGCGGAAGTTCGCCCATTCCGACAGGTTGGTCTTGCCCAGGATAACCGCACCGGCCGAGCGAAGCCGAGCCACCAGCGGGGAGTCGCGACCGGTAACGTTCTCCGCGAGTGCGAGGCTGCCGGCGGTCGTCGGCAGTGGCCCGGCGACTTCGATATTGTCCTTGATGAGCACCGGCTTGCCGGCGAGCGGCCCGTGCAGGCTCGACCGGTCGATGTCGCGCGCCTGGCGCATGGCCGTGGGATCGATCGCAATCACGGCGTTGAGCGACGGATTGAGCTGTTGGATGCGGTCCAGCGCGGCTGCCGTCGCGGTTTCCGCCGGACCAACATCCTGCAGCGGCGCTGGTTGCGGCAGGACCGTCGGTTGTGCGTAGCCGGAGTAGTCTGGCGCCATGGTCGAACAGCCGGCAGCCAGGAACGCCAGCGTCACACTCGCCAAGACCCGCATTGCGACCTCCCCCTAACCCGTACTGCGCCTTTCGATCGTTGCACCGACGGCGGACAATTTCTCTTCGAGCCGCTCGTAACCCCGGTCGAGGTGGTAGACCCGAAGCACTTCCGTTTCGCCTTCGGCCGCGAGGCCGGCAAGGATCAGGCTCATCGAGGCTCGAAGATCGGTTGCCATCACCTGGGCACCGGTCAGCTTTTCAGCCCCGTGAACGATCGCCGAGCGGCCGTGAATCTCGACATCGGCGCCCATGCGCCGGAGCTCCGGAACATGCATGTAGCGGTTCTCGAAGATCGTTTCCTCGAGGAAGCTGTCGCCCGCGGCCAGGCTCAACATCGCCATGAACTGCGCCTGCATGTCGGTTGCGAAGCCCGGAAATGGCGCGGTCGACAAGGCGAGCGGCTTCAACGGGTCATGGGCGCCTACCTTGATTCCCTTGTCGTGAAATTCGAGCAGAAGCCCGGCGTTCGACAGGGCTGTCAAAGTGGCGCGCATGTCGTCGGGCCGAGCGCCGATGAGGTCGATCGATCCGCCGGTGATAGCTGCGGCGCAGGCATAGCTTCCCGCTTCGATGCGATCAGGCATCACTTCGTAAGTCGTGCCGTTTAGTCCTTCGACCCCGTCGATGATCAGGTGGGCCGAGCCGATCCCTTCGATCCGGGCGCCCATCGTGACGAGCAGGTTGCACAGGTCAGCGATTTCGGGCTCACGGGCGGCATTGAAGAGCTGCGTCCGTCCGGTCGCGAGGACCGCGGCCATCACCGCATTTTCGGTGGCTCCCACGGAAACGACGGGGAAGCTGAAATCGCCGCCCGGGAGCCGGCCGCGGGGCGCGCTCGCCTTCACATATCCGGCCGTGAGTTCGATGTCGGCGCCCATGCATTCCAGCGCTTTCAGGTGCAGGTCGATCGGCCGGTCACCGATCGCGCAGCCGCCCGGGAGCGACACGGTCGCTTCGCCCGCGCGCGCAAGCATCGGCCCCAGGACGAGGACCGAGGCGCGCATCTTCCGGACCATGTCGTAGGGAGCGACCGTGGAGGCGACGTCGTTTGCCTGCAGGGTCATCCTGCGGCCGAACTCACCCTTCTTCACGCCTGCGACGCTGGTCGAGACGCCAAGCTGATTGAGAAGGTGGCCGAAGCTGTCGACATCGGCCAGGCGGGGCAGGTTGGTGAGAGTCAGCGCCTGGTCGGTCAGCAATGCGCAGGGAAGCAGGGTCAGCGCGGCATTTTTCGCGCCGCTAATGGGGATTTTTCCCTCCAGGCGCTTGCCGCCCTTGATCCAGATGCTGTCCACCTCGCGGCTTTAGCGGACGCCCGGCGCTGCGCAACAGCAGCCAGGATCAAGCCTTCTCCAGCGTGCATTGAAGCGGGTGCTGGTTTTCGCGGGCGAAGTCTATCACCTGGGAAACCTTCGTCTCCGCCACTTCGTAGGTGAAAACTCCGCAGACGGCGATGCCCTGCTGGTGGACCTGGAGCATCACTCGCGTCGCATCCTCGATTCCCATCGAGAAGAAGCGCTGGAGAACGAGGACGACGAACTCCATCGGAGTATAATCGTCATTGAGCATCAGCACCTTGTAGTTGGACGGCTTCTTCGTCTTGGGGCGAGTGCGCGTCGCGACGCCGATCTCGAGGTCGTCGTCGAGACCGTCACCGCGCCCGGGTCCGTCTCCAATGCTTGTCACAGGCCAAATCATAGGTCGGTTACAAATATGGCACGGTCGAAACGCGCCGCAAGGCAGGAGCGATGCCTGGACCATAGAAAAAGGCGGCCGCTCCACATGGGAGCGACCGCCTTGTCGTACCTGACCGGAGGGGAGGAGGGTGGTCAGGCAACGATTGCGTTGAGCTTCTCGACATTGGCGCTCGCGCGATTCGAGATCGGCTGAAACGCCTCGCCGGCAAGCTTCACGACCGATTCGGTCAGGTTCGAGCTTTCCTCGACGAAACGGTCGAAGGCAGTGCGGGCGAAGTCGCTCTGAAGCTGCAGAAGGTCGGTTGGGTTCTTCGCCTCAGCGAAGGAACGGACGGTGTTCGCGGCCTGCTCCATATTGTCGCGGCTCTTGGCGACGATGTCCTGGCCTATGGTCTGCGCACCGCCAACGGCGATCCGGCCGGCCTCGACGAAGGCATCGATGTTACTGCGATGGAGATCGGCGAACTCCTCGGCGGCCTTGCGCGACCGCTTGACGGCTTCTTCACCGCGCTCGGTGGCCTCTGCGAACAGCTTCTCGAAGGCCGCTGCGCCGGGGAAAGCCCCGAAGCCGGCAAAAACGTTGATTGGCTCGAACTTCATCTCATGTTTCCTTTGCTTGGCGCGAGCCTGGCGCTTCGCGCTCGCGGATTTGGTCTTGCGGGGGCTCTTGGATGCCGTCTTGGGCGCAGCCTTGCTGACGGGCTTCGCAGCGGGAGCGGCGATCGTCCCGGAACTCGACTCGGACTGATCCTTGCTCGCCTCGGCGGAATCCGCGATCGGGCTGTTCGTCTCGGCAACCATTGAGAGCTCCTTTGCTGCACTGCAACATAAATGGTGCGCAGCACAATTTCAAGGGCGAATTTGTGCGGCGCAGCAAGAGCTCTTGACGAAGCGGCCAGGGGTATCGCAATTGCGCCTATGGACGCCCCCACCGAGCCATCCGAGGGTCGAAACCGCCGCGGCCTGCTAATCGTCCTTTCCTCGCCTTCAGGGGCAGGCAAGTCGACGCTGTCGCGAATGCTGATGCACGCAGATCCGGAAGTCAGCATGTCGGTTTCCGCCACGACGCGGCCGATGCGCCCGGGCGAGAAAGAGGGCGTCCACTATCATTTCGTCGACGATTCCGAGTTCGATCGGCTGATCGCTGCCGGAGAGTTCGTCGAATGGGCGCCGGTGTTCGGCTATCGCTACGGAACCCCCAAGGCGCCGGTCAAGGCTGCGCTGCGCGATGGACGCGATATCCTCTTCGACATCGACTGGCAGGGAACCCAGCAACTCCATGCTGCGATGGGCGAGGACCTCGTGCGCATCTTCCTGCTCCCGCCGTCGATGCAGGAGCTGGAGCAGCGGCTGCACGCCCGCGGCACCGACAGCGACGGGGTCATCGCGGACCGTATGGGGCGCGCGGAGTCGGAGATCAGCCACTGGGCGGAATATGATTATGTTCTGATCAACAGCGAGGCGGATGCCTGCCTCGATGAGATCCGGACGATCGTCGCAGCGGAGCGATTGAAGCGGGCTCGCCAGATCGGCCTCGTCGCCTTCGTTCGGGACCTTGTCGGCCCCGCTCATTAAGCGTCGAGAAGGTCCAGAAATCGCGCCGCCGCCAGGAAATCCTTGCGGCGGGCCTCGAGCGCTGCCTCGGCATGGGCATCCGGGCCCCATTGCTCGGCCTGCCATCGCTCGTCGATCGTGACCGCTTCCCACGCCTCTTGAGGCGACAGGTCATGTTCCAGGACCGCGAGCGCAGCAACCAGCGAGCCGCCGATCGTCACCAGCGGCGACAGGCCTGCAAGGCGGTAGGAATCGAGCGATTCGACCGCATAGGCCAGTCGCCGGATCGTCGCGTCCGGCTGCCGCACGTGGACGAGCCCCGATGTCGTGCAGAAATCGACGTCGAATCGGCGGCGTGCCCAGGCGAGCAGCTTGTCCCAGCCCTTCTGCTGCCGCTCGATCAGCGCGCGCGGGGTATCAGCTCGATAACAGGCAAGGTCGCTCTCGCCATATTGCGCGAGGCCCGCCGCGAATTGCTCCGGGTGCGGGGCGACCCTGTCGATCGCCGCATTGGCAAGGCCGGTCAGCTGCATCGCCCTGGGGTCGACGGTCTCGGCCACCCCCTCCCATTCGGCGGCGATCGCCTCGGCAAGCGCCTTGCTCGGGACGAGAAGCGGCTTGCGAGCCGGTGTCCGCAGCGGCTTCCCGTCCAGTGCGACACCCCAGCCGCCGGTCTCCGCGACTGCCCTGGCATGCTTCCAGAACCGCTTCACTTATTCGCGGGCCCGTCCCGGTCTTCGCGCTTCCATTGCTTCTTGAGCAGATTGGGCGCGACGACCGCGTCGATGAGGCCGAGGACGATCAGCACTGCGCCGGCCACCGGCCAGCCGCCCGGCCTCAGGATGTCGCTATAGAAGACCGCGATTCCAGCGATGAAGGTAAGCAACCCGAATAGCCGCGCGGCAATGAACAGAAGAAAGCGGCGCTTCCATTTGGCTTCATCGGCCATTCGCCGCGTCCCTTGCAAAGTCGAGCACGTCGGCTGGACGGTCCGCCACGCCGAACGCTCCGGCAGCAATCAGCTCTTCCGCTTCGTGATAGCCCCAGCCGACTCCGATCGACGTCGCGCCGGCAGCCACGCCCATTGCCATGTCATAGCTCGTGTCACCGATCACGATCGTATTTTCGCCCGAAGCTCCGGCGTCGGCCATCGCCGCCAGCGCCATCGACGGCGATGGCTTGGACGGGTGGCGATCCCCGGTCTGGAGCGAGATGAAGCGGGCGTGCAACCCATGGCTTTCGAGGCACAGGCGCAGCCCGCGGTCGGACTTGCCGGTGGCGACGGCCAGCAGCCATCCATCGGCCTCGAGCGCATCGAGCAGGTCGAGGATGCCGTCGAAGAGAGGCTCCTCGACGCGGCCTTCCTGTCGCGCGCGGTGGAAGCAGCCCTTGTAGGTTTCGGCGAGCTGGTGATGGTCGCGCTCATCGGCGTTGGGGAGGAGTGAAGCCATTGCATGGGTGAGACTCAGCCCGATGACCTTCCGGCACTCGCCCGGCGGCGGGAGATCGAGCCCGTGCAAGCCGAACGTCTCGGCGAGCGCACGGTGGATCGTCGCGCCGCTGTCGACGAGGGTCCCGTCGCAATCGAAGATCGCGAGCTTGGTCATCGCCGGACCCGGCCTCCCCGGGCGCGCCGTTCGCCTCGGCGACTCTCGCGACGAGGTTGCGGCCGCTTCGAGACTCTTGGCGGCGAGACCGCCACGCGATCGCCCGCCGCGACTTCGAAGCCCAAAGTCTCCAGGCTCTGCTCGAAGTGATCGGGAAGCGCGGCGGTCACCTCGATCCGTTCTCCCTCGGGCGCGTCGATCCGGAGCCGGCGGGCATGGAGATGGAGCTTGCGGCTGATGCCGCCGGTCAGGAACGAGTCTGCTCCGCCATATTTGCCGTCGCCGACGATCGGAAAACCGATCGCCGCCATATGCGCCCGCAGTTGGTGGGTTCGGCCCGTTAGCGGCTGCAGCTCGAGCCACGCAGCCCGGTTCCCCGCACGGTCGATGACTCTCCAGCGCGTCTTGGCCGGCAGCCCGTGCTCCTCGTCGACGTGCATCTTTTCGCCGCCGGTGCCGGGCTGCTTGGCCAGCGGCGCTTCGATCATTCCCTCGCCGGCCGATGGCACACCGACCACCAGCGCCCAATAGATCTTGCGGGCGGTCCGTCCCGAAAATCCCTTTGAAAAGAAGGCGGCGGCGCGCGCGGTTCGCGCGACGAGGAGCGCACCCGATGTGTCCTTGTCGAGCCGGTGGACGAGCTTGGGCCGGTCACCCGCCTCATCGGCCAGGCCGTCGAGCAGCCGGTCGAGATGATTGCTGGTTTTCGTCCCGCCCTGGGTCGCGAGCCCGGGGGGCTTGTTGATGACGAACGCGGTCTTGTCCTCGTAAATCACCAGCGATCGGACAAACTCGACTTCGTCGGGCGCCAGCGGCTGGCGCCTGGGCTTCGCCGGCCCGCTCCGGGCGGGGGCCGCGTCCGCCGGAGGCACACGAATCTGCTGCCCGGCGGCGAGTCTCTCGCCTGGCGCGACCCGTTTCCCGTCGAGGCGAATCTGCCCGGTCCGCGCCCATCGCGAGACCACGTTGAAGCTGATTTCGGGCTGGTTGCGCTTGAACCAGCGGTCCAGCCGGATGCCGTCATCCTCTTCGGTGACGATGAATGTTCGGTGCTCGGGCATTGGCGCCCACTTAGCGGCTGCGGCCGCGAATTCTAACCCGTTGGATGATTCGCCCAATATTCGAACGCCTCGCGCTGCAGCTTCCGGACCAGCTTCGCCGCCGCGGGGCCGGTCCACAATCCGTCGTATCCGTGGAAGACGGTCTTTCCGCCGACCCACCAGCCCTGACCGGGAAGCCCGTCCGATTGCCGAACGACGAGGACCGCCAGCTCCGGCTCTCCGAGCTCGGCCGCTTCCTCGTCGATGACGGTAAGCACCTTGCACAAGGCCCGCATCTTCGGCCTGGTAAAACCATGGCCAAGCGCCGCCAGCAGCTCGGAATATGTAATCGATTCGCCAGCGGCGGCGGACTCGATCAGACGCTTCCGAACCACGGCAGGGTCGGCCAGGAGCCCCGCGCTCATCCCTCGGGCTGGTCAGCGACCGGTGTAAGCTCGAATACCTCGACCTTCGCGCCGCTCCGCGGCCACGGAATCACCAGTCGCCAGCGGAATGGCGCAATTCGCTCGAACACGCCGGCCATGTCGCGATTCGGATTTTCGCCGTAAGCGAGCGGCTCCTCTTCGTCGCCGAGGGCGAGGCTGCCGAGGAATATCATGCGCTTCGGGTCGTCGTCATCCCAGAGCCGCCCGGCCGGCCGCTGGCTCCCCGTCTGCTTGACGATTGTCAGCACGCCGCCGCCGTCGACTAGGACGTAACAGAAGAATGGCTTGAACTTCTCGAACGCCGTCGCGCCGCGATCCGCCCTGCCGATGCTGATCATCCGGCAGTTGTAGCTGCCCGGTGTCGGCTGTGGCCGTGCCAAGGCGGAGCGCGGCTTCAGAAGGTCGCCTTCGGCGGCTATGTCCTTTCCATATTTCGGCCGTGCCTCCATCAGAGCCTGCTGCCAGGCAAGGCCGAGGCGATCGATCCGGTCCTGGTCGCCAGCAGTCGCGACCGCTTTCCAGGCCGCGGAGATCGGTGGCGCTTCGATGGTGACCGACGCGCCGCTCCGGGCGCGCTTCATCGTAGTGTCGCACCCGCCGCTTAGCGTCAGCAGCGGCAGCGCCCAAAGCCAGGGCGTCAGTTTCACCGGTCGCAGTTTATCCTGCATTTCGGATGAAACGTGGCAGCGAGCGCGGCGGGATGCAACCAATGGGGGCTTCACCAAGAGCTTTGACTTCCGGTTTGCGGCGGCTAGGCGCGCGGCGGATGAACGCGAGCAACCGGGCAGATCGCGGTGGGGACGAGGCCGGCCGCGGCTTCTGGCTCGGCGTTGCGGCCTACGGCCTGTGGGGCGTTCTTCCGATCTATTTCAAGGCGATCGCAGCGGTGCCGGCCTTCGACATCGTCGCCCATCGGGTGCTGTGGTCACTTCCGTTCCTTGCGCTGCTGCTGACGCTCCAGAACGGGTGGAGCAAGGTGCGATTGGTGCTTGCGCGCCCGCGCACCCTCCTGATTCTTGTCGTGACGGCGCTTCTGATCGGCGGCAACTGGCTGCTTTACGTCTATGCCGTGACCCGCGGACATATCCTCGCCGCCAGCTTCGGCTATTATCTCAATCCCCTGGTCAATGTGTTGCTCGGCCGCTTCGTGCTTCGCGAGCGCCTTGCCCGCCTTCAGTGGATCGCGATCGCAATCGCCGGCGCGGGCATTTCGGTGCTTGCTGCGGGGGCGCTTGGGCAGTTGTGGATCAGCCTTGCCCTGTGCGCCAGCTTCGCGCTCTACGGCTTGTTGCGGAAGATCGTTGCGGCCGACGCGCTTACGGGCCTTGCAGTGGAGACCGGCCTGTTGTTGCCCCTGGCGATCGGCTGGCTTGGCTGGGTGGCGCTGGCTTCGCAGCCGGTGATGGGCAGCGACCGTTTCGAGGCCGGCATGCTGCTCATTGCCGGCATCGTGTCGACGACGCCGCTGCTACTGTTCACGGCCGCCGCGAAACGCCTGCGCTTTTCCACTCTCGGAATGCTTCAGTTCATTGCGCCGACAATGCAGTTCCTCATCGCCGTGCTGGTTTACGGTGAACCGTTCACAAGGGCGCATGCGATCGCCTTCGCCGCGATCTGGTCCGCGCTCGCATTATATGTGGTCGCGCTGCTTCGGGCGCCCAGGGCGGCGTTGTCGGCAATGACCCCGGAGTGAGGCTCCCAAAGGCACGCGAAGCTGTTAGATTGAGGAGCCAAGAGCAGGAGACGCAATGCTCAACCTCGTTTCGGTCACGATCGGCCTCGTCGCCCTCGTCTTTGTCGCGATCGCATTCCTGCCCTTCCTCGGCTGGGCGAACTGGCTCGTGGTCCCGCTCGCGATCATCGGCGCTGCAATCGGCGCGATGAGCCGCGGGAGGGCGGGCCTCAACCTCAACATCCTCGTCATCATTGTCGGCGTCCTTCGCCTCATCCTGGGGGGAGGGCTGCTGTGAACAGGGAACCCCGGATCGACACCTATCTGGACAAGGCGCAGCCCCTCGCCCGGCCCATCCTCCAGCACATACGGGACCGCGTCCGTGCAATGGTGCCGGGCGCCGAAGAGACGATGAAGTGGGGCGCCCCGGCCTATACGCTTGACGGCAAGATCCTGTTGATCACCGCCGCCTTCAGGCAGCATGCCGCGCTCAACTTCTGGCGCGGGCAGGAGCTTCGCGGCCAGCAAGCCGACGCCGATGCCATGGGCCAGTTCGGGAGGCTCAAATCGGTGGAGGATCTCCCGACCGATGCCGAGCTCGACCGGCTGATCCGACAGGCCGCCGATCTGGCGAAAGGCGCTCCGGCGCCGCGCAAGACCAAGCATTCACCGAAGCCCGCTCCCACGATGCACCCCGAATTTGTTGCGGCACTGGCCAAGGCGCCAAAGGCCAAGGCCGCGTTCGATTCCTTCCCGCCGTCGGCCCAGCGCGATTATCTCGAATGGATCGCGGAGGCGAAGCAGGACTCGACCCGGCAGAAGCGAATCGCGACCGCCATCGAATGGCTGTCGGAGGGAAAGCGCCGGCATTGGAAATATGAAAAATGTTGAGCCACCTCAGCGCGCCTTGACGTAGCGCCCCGGCGCCTCCTCGATCGCCTTGAGCTTGCCCTTGCCCGGGATGCGGGCGCCCTGCGCCTTGACCGTGCGTGGCGACAGCTCTTTCAGCCAGTCGAGCCAGTCAGTCCACCAGCTACCCTTGTGTTCGGTCGCGCCGCCGATGAAATCCTCGAGCGAACCGCAAGGCCGGTCGTTGGTCCAATAGCAATATTTATTCGCCGCGGGCGGGTTGACCACACCCGCGATATGGCCGGATCCGGCGAGGACGAACCGCTTCGGCCCCGCGAAATGGTCCATGATCTTCCACACGCTTTCCGGCGGGGCGATATGGTCCTCGCGGCCCGCCTGGATGTAGGCGGGAGTCGTCACCTGGTCGATGTCGATCGGGGTTCCGGCGACCTTGATGCCGCCGCTTTCGGCCAGCTTGTTGCCGTCGTAGAAATCTTCAAGATAGGCCCGGTGCCAGGTCGCCGGCAGATTGGTCGTGTCCGAATTCCAATGGAGCAGATCGAACGGCGGCGGCTCCTGCCCGAGCAGGTAATTGCTGACGACGTAGTTCCAGATGAGGTCGCGCCCGCGCAGCAGGTTGAAGGTCGCGGCCATGTAGCGGCCGTCGAGATAGCCTTTCTCGGCCGTAAGCCGGTCGAGCAGCGCCATCGTCTCGGGGCCGGTGAATAGCTTCAGGTCTCCGGCAAGCGTGAAGTCGACCTGCGCGGTCAGGAAGGTCGCCGATGCAACTTTCTTCTGCTGCTTCTTCGCCTGCAGATAGCCGAGCGTCGCCGCCAGAGTTGTCCCGGCGACGCAATAGCCGATGGCATGAACGCGCTCGACTCCGAGGAGGCCCCGGATGGTGTCGATCGCGTCCATCTGGCCGCGAAGCACATAATCGTCGAGAGTCGCGTCGGCGATGCTCTCGTCAGCCGATTTCCAGCTGACCATGAACAGCGAAACGCCACTGTCCACGCACCATTTGACGAAGCTTTTTTCCGGGCTGAGATCGAGGATGTAGAAACGGTTGATCCACGGCGGGAACACCACCACCGGGGTTTCGAGGACTTCCCCGGTCGCCGGCGCGTACTGGATCAGTTGGTAGAGCGGAGTCTCCCTGATCACCTTTCCCGGAGTGGTGGCGAGGTTTCGCCCCACCTCGAACACTCCCGGCCTGGTCTGGGTCAGTTGGCCCGCGGCAATGTCCTTGAGCATGTTCGCGAGGCCATTGAGCAAATTCTCGCCGCGGGTCTCGATGGTCGTCTTGAGCACCTGCGGATTGGTCAGTGCGAAATTGGACGGGCTCATCGCGTCGACGAAATTCCTGGTCGCGAACTTCAGCCTGGACCGCGTCTCCTCGTCGATTCCCTCGATCTGGTCGACGCTTCCAAGCAGCCGGTCGGAAACCGCGAGATAGGTCTGGCGGATCTGGTCGAAGAGCGGATTGTCGCGCCATTCCGCCGCAGAGAACCGCCGGTCCTTCTTCTCCGCGACATCGCTGGTGTCGAGCCCGAACATCCGGCCCCAGCTATCGAGCCCCTTCGCCCAGACTTCGGCGCCGGCGCTCATCATGCTCATCGGATGGGTCGAGGCCTCCGGCGCGCCGACGAAGGCCGGCGGGAAGGCCCCCCAGGCCGGCGGGCTGGCCGGCCACGGCTGCGCCGTCTTCAGGCTCTCGGCCCAGGCTTCCATGAGCATTTGCTGGGCCCGGCCCATCACCCAGGTCCAATGCTGCCAGTCCTCCAGCGAGGGGATTGCGTTGGTCGTGTCCGGATCATCCGCCATGCACACAATATAGGCGGCCGAAGTGACTATCGTCACCGCCTCATCGTGCAGGCACTTGAGAAGTGAAGGCGGATAGCGGATCAAGCCTCGGCATGAACGCGCCGATCCCAGCCGCGCTTCCGCACGCGCTCGTGCTCCTCGATTATTTCGGGATCGCGGTGTTTGCCGTCTCGGGCGCCCTGGTCGCCGCGGAAAAGAAGCAGACCCTGGTCACCTTCATCTTCTTCGCGGTCGTTACCGGAATTGGCGGCGGCACGCTTCGCGACCTGTTGATCGGTGCGCCGGTCTTCTGGATGCGGACCAACGGCGTGCTCCTTATCTGCATCGCCGCCGCACTCGCGATCTGGCTGACCAGCCGCCGCTGGTTCGCGGGCAAGGCCCTGCTCTGGTTCGACGCGGCGGGCCTTGCCGCCTACGCCGCCTATGGAGCAGCCAAGGCGCTCGCCTTTGGGGTGGCGCCGGTTCCGGCGTTCGGAATGGGCGTCCTGACGGCCTGCGCCGGAGGGATCATCCGCGACGTGCTTGCCGGCGAGCCGTCGATCCTGATGCGCCCGGAGCTTTATGTGACCGCGGCGGCCCTGGCCGCGGGGCTGTTCGTGACGCTCACGATCGCGGGGATTGGCGGATGGCCCGCGGTGGTCGTGGCCGCCGCCGCCGGATTCGGACTTCGCGGCCTCGCCATCGTTCGTGGCTGGTCGCTTCCGGCCTATCGCGACTAATAAGGTCGGCATGATCGCGATTCCGCCCCAGGCCACCCGCGTCGCCGAGATTGCCGACATCATCCAGTCGGCGCTCGCACCGGTCTTCCTCCTCGCCGGTATCGGCGCCTTCCTGAACGTCTGCGCGGGCCGCCTGTCGCGGATCGTCGACCGGGCCCGGCAGGTGGAGCCGCTGCTTCTGAAGAGCCGCGGCGCGGAGCACGATCGCTACTTGCGCGAGATCCGTACCCTCGACCGGCGAATTGTTCTTGTCAGCCGAGCGATCTGGCTTGCGGTCCTCGCCGCCGTGCTGACTTGCCTTGTCGTGACCCTGCTGTTCGCCGGCACCCTTGTCCGCGGCCACTTCGGCACCGCGATTGCCGTCCTGTTCATCTTGTGCATGGCAGCGCTCGGCACCGGCTTCGCCGTCTTCCTCGTCGAAACGCAGGTCAACTCGCGCGCCGTCCGGGTCCGCAACGCGCTGCTCGAACACCAGGCCGAGGAGCACTCCTAGGCGTCTCGACAGGGGCGACGGGCGCCCCTATCGCCCTCGCGGCCAACAGGGAGTTTCCGTCTTGCCGAATCGCGACTGCGTGCAGACTTCATCGGTCCTCGACCGGGTCCTCGTGCTCGAGATGGTACGGGTCACCGAAGCGGCGGCGATTGCCGCGTCCAGCTGGATCGGCCGGGGAGACAATGACTCGGCCGATGCGGCCGCGGTCGAAGCAATGCGGTCCGAGCTAAACCAGCTGCCGATCGATGGCACGGTGGTCATCGGCGAGGGCGAGCGCGACGAAGCGCCAATGCTCTATATCGGCGAAAGGGTGGGTTCGGCGCAGGACGGCGGCCCGAAGATCGACATCGCCCTGGACCCGCTGGAAGGCACGACGATCACGGCCAAGGCCGGGCCGAGTGCGCTTGCGGTGCTGGCTATCGCCGAGAACGGCTGTCTGCTGCATGCGCCCGACGTCTATATGGAAAAGCTGGCGATCGGTCCCGGCTATCCCCAGGGAACAATCGACCTCAACCGGCCCGTCGCCGACAATATTCGTGCGATTGCGAAGGAAAAAGGCGTCGAGCCGAACGAGATTATCGCCTGCGTGCTCGACAGGCCGCGTCACGAGACGCTCATCGCGGAGCTTCGTAAGCTGGGCTGCGGGATCAACCTGATCGGCGACGGCGACGTTGCCGGGGTCATGAGTACCGCGGATTCCGACACGGACATCGACGTCTATATCGGCACCGGCGGAGCGCCCGAGGGCGTGCTCGCCGCCGCTGCGCTGCGCTGCGTCGGCGGCCAGATCCAGGGGCGGCTCCTGTTCCGCAATGATGACGAGATCAGCCGCGCCCGCCGCTGGGGAATCGACGATCTCGACCGGGTCTACACGGTGACCGACATGGCGAAGGGCGACTGCATCTTTGCTGCGACGGGGGTCACCCACGGCTCGCTTCTGAAGGGTGTCCATCGCCGCAAGGATTGCGTGACGACCGAGAGCCTGGTGATGCGAGCGAGCTCCGGCACGGTTCGCCGGGTCTTCACCGAGCATTACAAGCTGGGAAGCCGCCGAAGCCTCTAGAGCCGCGGAGCCGCGGGGGTTAAGGTCCGCCCGTGGGGGTTGCTCTCAACATCGAAAGATCCGTCAGCGGACAGCCGTGGCGCAGGCGAGGAGCCGGCGAGGACGGCCTGGACTCGCTGGTTGACGAGCTCCTCCTCGCTCGCGGAGTCGCTCGCGACGATCTCGCCCGGCACCGTGATCCGAGGATCCGGGATTTCCTCCCTGACCCGTCGGCATTCCGGGACATGGATAGAGGCGCGGAGCGCATCGCGGATGCTGTCGATGCCGGTGAGACGATCGCCATTTTCGGCGACTATGACGTCGATGGTGCAACCAGCGCCGCGCTCCTGGCACTTTTGTTTCGCCAGCTCGGGGCGGAGCCGATCGTCTATATCCCGGACCGGCTGATGGAAGGCTATGGCCCATCCGGGGCCGCGCTCGTCGAGCTGAAGAAGCGCGGCGCGAGCCTCGCCGTCACCGTCGATTGCGGAGCGCAGGCGTTCGATGCGCTGGAGGAAGCCAAGGCGGCTGGCCTCGACGTGATCGTGGTCGACCATCATCAATGCGGGACCCTGCTTCCGGTCGCCTATGCGATGATCAACCCGAACCGGCTGGACGAGGGGGAGATCGGGGCTGCGCACGGCCATGTCGCGGCGGTCGGAATGGCATTCCTGCTCGGTGTCGCGCTCCTCCGCGAGCTGCGCCGCCGCGGTTTCTTCGAGACTCGGGAAGAGCCCAACATCCTCGATCTGCTGGATCTCGTCGCCCTCGGGACGGTCGCCGATGTTGCAAAGCTTCAGGGCCTCAATCGCGCGTTCGTGACCCAGGGCCTGAAGGTGATGGCGGCGCGGCAGAATGTTGGGCTCACCGCGCTCGCCGAAGCCGCGAGATTGGTAAAGACCCCAAGCTGCCGCGATCTCGGCTTTGCGCTCGGGCCCAGGATCAACGCAGGCGGCAGGGTCGGCAAGTCCGACCTTGGCGTTCGCCTGCTGACCTCGACGGATCCGGAGGAGGCGCGAACGATCGCTGCGGAGCTAGATCGGCTGAACGAGGAGCGGCGGGCAATCGAAATGATCGTCTGCGAGCAGGCGGCGGAACAGGCGGCAAAGCTCGACGCGCCCGTGATCACGGTCATGTCCTCCGGCTGGCACCAGGGCGTCATCGGAATCGTCGCCGGCCGGTTGAAGGAAAGATTCGGGCGGCCTGCGATTGTCATCGCCGAAGACGAGGACGGGACGGGAAAGGGCTCCGGCCGCTCGATTTCCGGAGTGGATCTTGGCGCAGCGGTGCTCGCCGCCAAGGACAGCGGGCTGCTGTCCGCCGGCGGTGGCCACGCGATGGCGGCCGGGCTCACGCTCCCCGGCGGGGGGCTCGATGCCTTTCGTGATTTCATCAACGCGCGGCTTGCGGCAGACGTCGAACGCTCGCGCGGCGGCCGTGCCCTGCTGATCGATTCGGTGCTCGCACCGGGTGGAATCGTCGGATCCCTTTGCGACTCCCTTGAAGAAGCTGGCCCCTATGGCGCCGGCTGGCCGTCTCCCAAGATCGTCGCTGGTCCGGCGCGCCTGCTTCGGACGGGGATCGTCGGCGATGGCCATGTGCGCGGGCTCGCGTGCGGCGACGACGGCAAGAGCTTCAAGTGGATCGCCTTCCGAAGCGCCGCGACCGACCTTGGCCAGGCTTTGCTCGCTTCGCCCGCGGACCGGCGCTGGTGGCTGGCGGGAAGCATCAAGCGCGACGAATGGAACGGCGGCAACGCGGCCGAAATGCACCTCGAGGACGCTGCACTTGCCTGACGCCCCAATCGCTTGACCCTTCGGGGTCGCTCGCCTAACTCGCCCCCGCTTTCCCGGCCCCATCGTCTAGCGGTCTAGGACGTCGCCCTTTCACGGCGAAAACACGGGTTCGAGTCCCGTTGGGGTC
>Ga0207657_10000123_pt1 | contig 77348 bp, 78 predicted proteins | sample KBSC33metaG_FD_184316 | JGI IMG/M metagenome (GOLD analysis project Ga0207657, IMG submission 184316) | Corn rhizosphere microbial communities from Kellogg Biological Station, Michigan, USA - KBS C3-3 metaG (SPAdes) (version 2) | ecosystem: Host-associated > Plants > Roots > Rhizosphere > Soil ...
GCTCGCCGCGCAGCTCGAGCAGCACGTCGCCGAGAACGCGGTCGACGTGATGACGCTGCAGACGGCGAGCAAGCTGATCCCGGCCAGGGTGCCCGGCGGTCTGCATCACGTGCAGTTCGCGAACGGCGCGACGCTCAGGGCGCGCAGCGTGGTGCTCGCGACCGGCGCGCGCTGGCGCCAGCTGGGCGTGCCGGGCGAGGAGGCCTACCGCAACAAGGGCGTCGCCTATTGTCCGCATTGCGACGGGCCGCTGTTCAAGGGCAAGCGCGTGGCGGTAATCGGCGGCGGCAACTCCGGTGTCGAGGCGGCGATCGACCTCGCCAATATCGTCGCGCACGTGACGCTGATCGAATACGCCGACGCCCTGCGCGCCGACCGGGTGCTCAAGGACAAGCTGTTCAGCCTCAAGAACGTCGACGTCGTGCTGTCGGCCGAGACGACCGAGATCACCGGCGACGGCGAACGCGTCGACGGCCTCGTCTGGCGCGGGCGCCACTCGGGCAACGAGCACCGCCTCGAGCTCGAAGGCGTGTTCGTGCAGATCGGGCTCGTTCCGAACACCGAATGGCTGGTGGATTCCGGGCTGGAGCTCAATCGCTTCGGCGAGATCGCCATCGACGAGCGAGCCGCGACCAACCTCCCGGGCGTGTTTGCCGCGGGCGACGCGACGACCGTACCCTACAAGCAGATCGTCATTGCCCTGGGCGAAGGCTCCAAGGCGGCCCTGTCGGCGTTCGACTACCTCATCCGGCACGAGCCCGTCGAAGACCTGTCGCAAGCGGCGTAAAACCGTTCATTTCCTCCTTTAGGCACGATAGCGGGGAGCCGAGCGGGATGAACGTGGCGCGCCGCGCCCGGTCGCCGGCTGACGAGCTTAATCGAGCCACTCGCTCAAGCACGGCTGATTGATTTAGTCGCTCAACCTTATCGGATAGTCTCGTTTAGCTCTCCCCCCGCCGCTCGCTAGGGTGCAAGCTGTCAGATGGCGGTGGCAGAGTCGCCCACAGGGCGACGGCAAGAGGAGAGACGATCATGGACATGAAGACCGGCGATCCGCTGAGCGGCAGCCCGATGGAAAAAGGCGCGGCCCTGCGCTCGCTGCTCGGGCGCACCAACCGTGACTGGTGGCCGAACCAGCTCTCGCTCGAAATCCTGCCGCAACACGGCGCGACGGGCGATCCCTACGGCGACGATTTCGACTACGCCGAGGCGTTCAACGCGCTCGACTACCAGGCGGTGAAGCGCGATCTCACCGCGCTGATGACCGACAGCCAGGACTGGTGGCCGGCGGACTACGGCACTTACGGCGGCTTCTTCATCCGCATGGCGTGGCATGCGGCCGGCACTTACCGCACCGGCGACGGGCGCGGCGGGGCCAACTCGGGCAACCAGCGATTCGCCCCGCTCAATTCCTGGCCGGACAACGCCAACCTCGACAAGGCGCGGCGCCTGCTGTGGCCGGTCAAGCAGAAGTACGGGCGCAACCTCAGCTGGGCGGACCTGCTGATCCTTGCCGGCAACGTCGCCATCGAATCGATGGGCGGGCCGACTTTCGGCTTCGGCGGCGGCCGCAAGGACATCTACGAACCGGAGAGGGACGTTTACTGGGGCACCGAGGAGAACTGGGTCGGCCAGGGCGCCAAGACCCGGATCGTCGAGGGCCAGGTATTCGAGAGCCCGCTTGCCGCGGTGCAGATGGGGCTCATCTACGTCAATCCCGAGGGACCGGACGGCAACCCCGACCCGCTGCAATCGGCGCGCGACGTGCGCGAGACCTTCCTGCGCATGGCGATGAACGACGAGGAGACCGTCGCCCTGACGGCCGGCGGCCACACGTTCGGCAAGTGCCACGGGGCGGGCGACGCCTCGAAGGTCGGCCGCGAGCCCGAGGGCGCCGATATCGCCCAGCAGGGCCTCGGTTGGCAGAGCGGCCACGCGAGCGGCATGGGCGACGATACGATCACCAGCGGCCTCGAGGGTCCGTGGACCCCGACGCCCAACCGCTGGAGCATGAACTACTTCCACATGCTGCTCGACTACGACTACGAGCTGGTCACCAGCCCCGCCGGCGCCAAGCAGTGGCAACCGGTCAACCCGAAGGACGAGGACCTGGCCCCGGCGGCGCACACGCCGGGCAAGAAGGTCCCGACCATGATGACCACCGCCGACATGGGCTTCAAGATGGACCCGGAATACCGCAAGATCTGCGAGAGGTTCCGCAACGATCCGCAGGCCTTCGCCGACGCCTTCGCCCGCGCGTGGTTCAAGCTGACCCACCGCGACATGGGCCCGAAAGCGCGCTACCTCGGGCCGGAAGTACCGGCCGAGGACTTGATCTGGCAGGACCCGGTTCCGGCCGGCAGGGTGCCGAGCGACGGCGCGGTGTCGGACTTCAAGAAAAAGGTCCTGGCAAGCGGCCTGTCGGTCTCGGCGCTGGTCAAGGCGGCGTGGGCCTCGGCCTCGACTTATCGCCAGTCGGACCACCGCGGCGGCGCCAACGGCGCGCGCATCCGCTTCGACGCGATCCGCAACTGGAAGGTCAATGATCCGGACGAGCTCAAGGCGACGCTCGACAAGCTCGACAGCTTGCGCGGCGACATCTCGCTCGCCGATGCGATCGTGCTCGCCGGCTCGGCCGCGGTCGAGAAGGCGGCGAAGGATGCAGGCTACGAGGTCACCGTCAATGTCACGACCGGCCGCGGGGACGCCAGCGAGGACCAGACCGACTTCGACAGCTTCCAGGTTCTCGAGCCCAAGGCGGACGGTTTCCGCAACTACCTCGGCGTGCGCTACAATGTCCCGACCGAGGAGCTGCTGGTCGACCGCGCCCAGCTGCTCGGCCTCACCGCTCCTGAAATGACGGTGCTGGTCGGCGGCCTGCGTGTCCTCGGCGCCAACCAGGGCGGAAGCAGGCACGGCGTGTTCACCAACCGCCCGGGCCAGCTCACCAACGACTTCTTCGTCAACCTGCTCGACATGGGCACGGCGTGGAAGCAGACCGACGACAGCGGCGACGAGACGTTCGTCGGCACCGACCGCAAGACCAACCAGCCGAAGTGGACCGCCACGCGCACCGACCTCGTGTTCGGCTCGAACGCGCAGTTGCGGGCGCTGGCCGAAGTCTACGGCGCGGCCGATGCGGGCGAGAAGTTCGTCCGCGACTTCGTCAGCGCCTGGACCAAGGTGATGGACGCCGATCGGTTCGACGTCCGCTACGCGAAGTACCGCAAGGCCGCCTGAGCCGGGCGGAAACCGTCAAGGCCCCGGCAGCGTCCGGGGCCTTTTCGGTGGGCCCGGCCGAGCTCGCCGCGAGTGGCCTGCCGGCCGGGCCGCGGAAGATGACGAGCAGCACGCCGGAGCGCAGCGACAGGACGGGCCAAGGCCCAGGCCCATGGCGTCGAGCGGGCCGTGCGCGACCGTGCGCCGCCTCGCCTGGACCAGCGCGGGCGAGGCCTCGAACCGGCGGTTGACCACGAGGATGTCGAAGCCGAACGCGCTGCGGAAGATGACGACGAGGCCTTGCGAGGCCGTCGTCGCGTCGCATGGCGAGCCCGCGGCCAGGGCCGACTACAGGCCCTTCGCCTTCAGGTAGTTGTTGATTTCGAGCTCCTTCGGCGGCGTGCCCTTGCACTCCCCGGCCCTCTTCAGAACGCACCAGTCGACGCGGCCGTCGTAATACGGATAGCATTTGACCTCGTCGAACTGGCGCGGGAGCTCGGCGATTTGCGGCGGGCTGGCGATGATCGCGCCGAAGGCGCTTGCCGAAAGATCGAGGTCGAAGCGGGCCGTGTCGCCGCGAGCATAGACGTAAAACGACCTGTTGGTGTTCGATAGCGCGTAGGACCCGGCGATCTCCTGCCGCAAGTCGTAGATCGCGATGGCGCAGGACGGCGCGATGGCCCCTGCATCGAACAGGGCTTCCTCCATCGGATGGAAGCGCAGGTAATCGCTCTTGAGCTTCGGCTGCAGGGCGACGAACCCCGATGCCCCGGCAAATCCCAGGCAGACCAGCGCCGCGCTGCGCCAGGAGCGTCCTTCGACCAGGCTGCCGGCGCCGATGCCCGCGAGCAGCACGATCAGCACGTGGAACAGGTAATCGAAGCGCCATTCCTTGTGCGGGATCAGCGAATGGACGGCCATGTGAGCCACGGCGGCGGCGAGCAGCGCCGGGTACCTTCGCGCTCCGAGAAGCGCCAGCAGCAGCAGCGGGACGATAAGGAAACTCCAGCGGCTGAGCAGGTCGACCGGATAGGCCCAGGGCGGGGAAACGCCGAACGAGGCGCTCTTGTGCTCGATGAAGTTGATGGTGAAATTCCTGACGATCCACATCATGGGCACAGCGCCCATCGCCGCGTTCGCCGCGCTGTCGAGCGCGAGCGCCACGAGCCCGCCCACCAGCAGGCGAGGCCAGCGCGCCTTCCATTCCGGGAAGGTGGACAGGATCAGCACCGCGATCGCCGGCGCCGTCTGGATTCGCACGACGAACGCCAGGCCGAGCAGGAGGCCGGCGAAGTAATCGTGGCGTCTCGCCCGGCTCAGCAGGAGCGCCGCGCCGCCGGCGAACAGCGAGGCGCTGACCGAATCCGTCAGCGCGCGCGGCGCCATGTAGACGAGCTCCGACCAGGTCGCCGTCGCGAAAGCCGCGATGAGCGCGTGGGCCGGGCCGAGGGCCTTGCCCAGCCGGCAGGCGGCCCAGACGATGAGCAGCGACAGCGCGGCCATCGACAGGCGTACCGCGAACAGGTGGGCTTCGCTGTGCGGCGAGAGAAGGTGCCCGAGGTACATCGGCACGGCGAGGACTTCCGGCAGCAGCCACGAGCGCAGGCCGGCCCGCTGGTCCCAGGTCACGACGGCGTGGCCGTCGATCAGCTTGTAGGCCGGCTCGAGATATTGCCAGATCTCGTCCGGATGGAGGGCCGAGAACGGGATCGCGCTCATGAGGCGCAGCGCGATGGCGAGGCCGAACACGGCCGGCACGCCCCAGCGCGACGCGATCTGTCGCCTCCCCTCCTCCATCGATGATGGAACAGCCAGATTCACCGGACGAATGCAACGTGCCGGCCGGCCGTGCGCACAACCATCAACGCAACCTCTTCATCACCAGGTACAGCGCGCCCTCGCCCCCATGGCGGCGATGCGCGTTGCGCACGGCGGCGATCGAGGACGCGTGGGGGCCGGCGGCAAGCCAGTCGAGGACCTTGGCGCGGATCGCCCCGCGCCGCTCGCCCCGGTCGGCGGCCTCGGTCGGGCGCGGCTTGCCGGTGACGAGCAGCACGACCCGCGCGCCGAGCGCCTTTGCCTGGGTGAGGCCGTGGTCGAGCCGTTGGTGGGCCGCCGCCAGCGTGTGGCCGTGAAGGTCGAGGGTGAAATCCGGCGACAAGGTGCCGCGAGAAAGACGGCGTTCCCAGGCGGTGTCGAGGCCGATGCGGTCCTCGCCGGAAGCTCGAGGAGCACCGCCGGGCATCGGGCCAGCGCGGAGCGGCGTGCGCGCCTGGCGCTTGGCGGGCGGCTTCGTGCCGGCCGCGGGCGCCGCTCCACCGGCGGGCGCCCCGTCCCCCTCTCGTTCCCCTCGGGGATGGATTCGCCTCACCGTCGCCGCCAGCCGCGCCCACGCGGCAGCCTCCTCTCCCGTCAGCCCGCGCGGGGGCTTCATTGCGCCTTGAGGCGAGCGAGCGTGCCCTTGGGGACCAGCACCAGCGCCTGGCCGCGCGCGCTCATCCCGCCGGCGACGGCCTCGGCCTCATCGCCCGTGCCCCAGAAGCTGTCGAACCGGTTGGCGCCCTTGATCGCGCCGCCGACATCCTGCGCGACCCACAGGCCGTTCACTTCCTGCCGGTCGGTCGAGATGAACACCGGCGCGCCCAGCGGCACGAACCTGGGATCGGCCGCGACCGAGCTTTGCGGCTGGACCGGAACGCCGATCGCGCCGACCGGCGACTGTCCCGGCAGTTCCTGGAAGAAGACGTAGCTCTGGTTGAGGTCCATGAGGCCGCGCGCCTCGCCCGGGTGATCGCGCAGGTACTGGACGATGCCCTGCATGGAGGTGGCGTATTGCGTGCCGGGGCCGATCAGCCCGCGCTCCTTCATGACCTGGCCGATGCCGGTGTAGGCCCGGCCGTTCTGCCCGGCATAACCGATGCGCATCGTGGTTCCGTCGGGCGCGCGCAGAAGGCCCGAGCCCTGGATCTGCAGGAAGAAGAACTCGATCGGATCGGCCGCCCAGGCGATCTCGAGGCCCCTGCCCGCCAGCGCGCCGTTTTCGATCTCGGCGCTGGTGAAGTACGGCACGAAGTTGCCGCTCTCGTCATAGCGGCCGAGCGGCGGCTGTCCGCTGCGCTGGTCGGCCGGCGTGCCGGCGGGCCAGGCGCGCACGAGATCGGGCGGGACGCGGTACACCGGCACGTCGAACCCCGGCGCGCGGGTGCGTTGCCCGGCGATCTCGGGCTCGTAGTAACCGGTCACGAACGAGCTGCCGTCGCCGACGCGGACGGTCTCGAACCAGGTGTCGAAGAACCGCAGGGCATCGCTGCGCGGCCAGCTCGCCGCCGCATTGCACGCGCCCTGCCAGTCTTCGGGCCGGGTCAGCCCGCTGACATCCTGCCGGCGCAACAGTTGCGGGCAGCTCTGCTGGAACGTGGCGAGCGCGGCGGAAGCCTTGGCCTGGGCGATGCCGTAAGAGGCGATCGCCGGGCCCGCGGCGACGCCGGCTACGATCGCGTTGGCAGGAGGCGGCGGGCTCGGCGCAGGTGCCGGAAGACCTTCAGGCGGATGCCCGGGCGGAATCAGCGGTCCGCAGCTTGCGAGCAGGACGACGGCAGGAAGGGCAGTTGCGTACTTGCCGAGCAACCCGCGTCCCCTCCCCACCATGCCGGGCCATCAGCCCTCGTCGGTTTCGTCGAGCAGCCAGTCGGGCCCGGCGGCGGTGATGTCGCGCTTGAAGGTCCAGATGTCGCGGCTTTCCACCGCGTCGTCGAGCGATCCCGCGATGACGTTGCCGTCCTTGTCGCGGGTGACGGTGGCGATGTCGGCGACGAAGCGGACCGCAATGCGCGCGATCCGGCCGTCGAGCGTGGCCGAGTGAACGGTCGTGTCCTCGACCCGGATCAGCCGGTTGTCGAGCGTCTCGCCGGCAGCCTCGCGCGCGTCGATCGCGTCCGAGAAGCCCTTGTAGACGTCATCATCGCACAAGTGCTTCAGCTCGGCCTTGTCGCCGCGCCAGAACGCTTCAAGGACCATCCCGTAAGCCGCCCTCGCGCCATCGAGGAACGTCAAGAGGTCGAACCGGCGGTCGGCCGCCGCGATTTCGCGCACCCCGCGCTCCGTGGCGGGCGGGTATCCGGCGAGCTCGCGCTGCGGACGCACCGTCTGCTGGCCCGGCGGCAGCACCGGCTTGGGAGTCTTGGCCGCGTCGCCGGCGTCGAAGCGGTTCGGAATCGGCTCCTCCTCATGCTCCGCCCGGCGACCGAGCACCGAGTAGAGACGCAGGCCCAGGAAGGCCGCGATCATGGCGAGGATGACGATTTCGTAAATCACTTAGACTTCGGTCCTGTTCATGCCGGACAACGAGGCAACGTGCCGCTTGGCCGATTGTGCCCGAGATAGGTACGAAATACAAATGAACAACTGCGGAACAGGCCGCTTCGGCGCGATTCGCCGGCGCTTTGGCCGTTTCCGTTGCGGGCGCGTCACACGGCTGCTAGGCGCCCGCCATTCCCACGCGTCACGCACTTAGCAGGAAATGGTTAAATGGCCGAAGAAGGCGACGTCCTCACCGATCTCAATCCCGAGCCGAACGGCAACGGCGCCGACACCGCCCCCGTCGCCGGCATCATTTCGCAGTACGTGAAGGACCTTTCGGTCGAAAACCCGAAGGCGCCCGAGTCCTTCGGCTGGACCGACGCGCCCGAGCTCGACGTGCAGTTCAACATCGCCGCCAATCCGGTGAGCGACGAGGTGCAGGAAGTCACGCTGAAGATTTCCGTGACCGCCAAGACGGGCCAGGGGACGGCTTATATCGTTGATTTGTCCTATTGCGGCCTCGTCGGCATGCGCAACATGCCCGACGAGCAGAAGCACGCCTTCGCCTTCGCCGAGGCGCCGCGGTTCCTGTTCCCGTTCGCCCGCCGCGTGATCGCCGACGCCACCCGCGACGCCGGTTTCGCGCCGCTCGTGCTCGATCCGATCGATTTCGGCGCGGTCTACATGCAGCAGCTTCAGGCGCGCCAGCAGGAGCAGGGGTTCGATACTCCGCCGAGCGCTGCCTAGCCCGCTCACGGGAGGGGTCGCGTGAGCAGCCTCGTCAAGAACGTCGGCACGATCGGAGGGCTGACGGCGGTCAGCCGCGTGTTCGGCTTCATACGCGACATGATGCTCTCGCGCGTGCTCGGCGCGGGGCTCGCCGCCGACGCCTGGCAACTGGCGTTCACGCTGCCCAACACCTTCCGGCGCCTGTTCGCCGAGGGTGCGTTCAGCGTCGCGTTCGTGCCGATGTACACCCGGCGCCTGCACGGCGAGGGGGGAGAAGAGGCGGCAGACCGCTTCGCGAGCGACGTGCTGTCGGTGTTCGTCTGGGTGCTGCTGGCCTTCTCCGCGCTGTGCATGATCGCCATGCCGGCGATCGTCTGGCTGCTGGCGCGCGACTACCTCGCGATTGCCGGCAAGTTCGATCTCTCGGTCATGCTCAGCCGCATGACCTTCCCCTACCTCGGGCTGGTCAGCCTGGTGGCGATGCTGTCTGGCGTGCTGAACGCGCGCTCGCGCTTCGGGCCGGGCGCGTTCGTGCCGGTGTTCCTCAACCTGGTGATGATCGGCGGCATCGCCACCGGCTGGTACTTGCGCGGCCCGCACGGGGACGACCGGATCGTCGCCTGGTCCCTCGCCGTCTCGCTCACTCTCTCAGGCATCGTGCAGCTTGGCTACATGTGGTGGGCGAGCCGCGGCGCGGGGGTGCACATGAGGATCAGCGCGCCGCGCTTCACGCCCGACGTGAAGCGGCTCGGCATGCTGATCCTGCCGGCGACATTCGGCGCCGGGATTTACCAGATCAGCCAGCTGGTCGACACGTTCTTCGCGACCAGCCTGCCGCAAGGCTCGCTGGCCCTGCTCAAGTACGCCGACCGGCTGAACCAGATGCCGCTCGGCATCTTCGGAATCGCGCTCGGCACCGCGATCCTGCCGATGCTCGCCCGGCACATCCAGGCCGGCGACGCGCGCGAGGCGCAGCGCCTGCAGGCGAACGCGGTCGAGGTTGCGACGCTGCTCACCCTTCCCGCGGCAGCCGCCCTCGCCATCTGCGCGCCAGCGTTCGTCACCGCGTTCTTCGTCGGCGGCAAGATGACTCTGGCGAAGGGCGCGATCATGGCCGACATCGTCACCGCGCTGGTCTGCGGCCTTCCCGCCTATGTCCTGGTCAAGGTGTTCCAGCCGGCGTTCTTCAGCCGCGAGGACACGCGCACACCGGTGCTCGTGGCGGGAGCGGCGCTGGTGATCAACATCGCTCTCAACTTCATTGTCGTGCCGCGCTTCGGGATTGTCGGCCTCGCCGCCGCGACCGCAACGACAGCTTCACTCAACGTGCTGACGCTCTACACGCTCCTGCGGATGCGCGGCTGGTTCCATGTCACAGGCAAGCTCGCCGGCCGCATCGGCCGCCAGATCGTCGCCACCGCCGCGATGTCGGCCCTGCTGTGGTGGCTGACGCCGCTGATGGCGAGCCGCTACCACGGGAACATCGTCGAGCGGGTGTGGTCGCTGGGAGTACTGGTGCTTGCCGGAATGGTCGTCTTCTTCGCCGTCGCGTGGCTGGTCGGTGCGCTCGACAAGGACCTGATCGCCCAGCTCCGGCGCAGGCGGCCGCAACAGCCGGTCGATCTCGCCGAGTAGGGGTTCCGCGCCGTCGGGTTTGTGATATGGGCCTGCCCATGGACCGAACCGCCCGCCTCGAACGGACAGCGCTGCGCCGCCTTGCGGGTCGCGGCCGGGCGGCCCAAGACCGTTCGGGGCGATGGCGCGCCTGAGCTAGCGCTCCGGCCCGGCGAACGGGCCGCCGTCCCCGACAATCCCCTGACAAGAAGGCTTTCGTCATGCGCGTCGTTTCCGGCATCCAGCCCACCGGCAACCTCCACCTTGGCAATTATCTTGGCGCCATCCGCAACTGGGTGCGGATGCAGGACGCGATGGAAGCGGGCAATCGCGCTGAGGCGGCCGCAGGCGGTGGCGCGAGCAAGAATCAGTGCCTGTTCTTCCTTGCCGACCTTCACGCGATCAGCCTGCCGCACAAGCCGGCGGAGCTGAACGCCGCCACTCTCGAGATGACCGCCGCGCTTGTCGCCTGCGGCATCGACCCCCGGCGATCGATCCTGTTCAACCAGGCCCAGGTGCCGGCCCATGCCGAGCTGCAATGGCTCCTCTCCGGCACCGCGCGGATGGGCTGGCTCAACCGCATGACGCAATGGAAGGACAAGGCCGGCAAGAATCGCGAAGGCCAGAGCGTCGCGCTCTTTACCTACCCGGTGCTGCAGGCGGCCGACGTGCTGCTCTACCAGGCGACCCACGTGCCGGTCGGCGAGGACCAGAAGCAGCACCTCGAGCTCGCCCGCGACATCGCGCAGAAGTTCAACAACGACTTTGCCAGCGAAGCCGCGCCGGTCTTCACCCTGCCGGAGCCGATCGTTCCGCCGGAAGCGGCGCGGATCATGTCGCTGCGCGACGGGACCGCCAAGATGAGCAAGTCCGATCCGTCGGACATGAGCCGGGTCAACCTCAGCGACGATGCCGACGAGATCATGCGCAAGGTCAGGAAGGCCAAGACCGATCCGGAGCCGCTGCCGAGCGAGGCATCGGGGCTGGCAGGGCGGCCGGAAGCGCTCAACCTCGTCACGATCTACGGCGCGTTGACCGGCCAGTCGATCGACGACGTGCTGAGGGAGCACGGCGGCCAGGGTTTCGGCACCTTCAAGCCGGCGCTTGGCGAACGGTTGGTGGCGGAGCTTGCCCCGATCGCGGCGCGATTCAACGAGCTGAAGGCCGACCGGGAAGCGCTCGATGCCATTCTCGCCCGCGGCGCCAGCAAGGCGCGCGAGATGGCCTCCGGGACGCTGACGGCGGCGTACGCGGCGCTGGGGCTGGTGCGCGGCTGAACGTGAAAAAGGCCCGGCGGGGACGCCTCGCTCCCGCCCCAAGCCGCTCTTGGCAAACGCTTTTTACAGATGCTGTATTCAATCGCGGTTCAGCCCGTCATATCTATGACACGCTCTACCGTTGGCAGGAGCGTGGCGGCAAACCGCAGAACCGCGCCGCCGTACCTGTTCATGAAAGAGATCAGATCATGCGCATGACAACCCACCTGAATGCGGTGAAGCTGGCGGTGATATCGCTGGCCCTGGCCGCGCTCGCCGCGTGCACCAACACGTTCAACGCCGACGTGACGCACTTCAACAGCCAGGTCCCCCCGCCCGCCGGACAGACCTTCGTCGTCGTTCCCGAAGATCCCGCCCTCGCCGGCGGCATCGAGTTCCAGCAATACGCCTCGCGCGTGGCCGACCACATGGCCGCGCTCGGCTATCGCCCGGTCAACAGCCCGTCCCAGGCCGACCTCATCGTCAAGTTCGACTACGGCGTCGATCGCGGCCGGGAGCGGGTGACCTCGAGCCCGGGCTTCTATGATCCGTTCTGGTCGCCGTGGTACTCGACGCCGGTCGTCTACCACACCCGCCACGGCGCGCGGATCGGCTACATTTCCCGTCCGTGGGGCTTCGGCTGGTACGATCCTTTCTTCGGCGGCCCGAACATCGACAGCTATACCGTCTACACCAGCGGCGTGGACCTGAAGATCGAGCGCGCTTCCGACCACTACCGGTATTACGAAGGCAAGGCCCAGGCCGTGTCGATGTCGAACCGGCTGCAGTACCTGGTGCCGAACCTGGTCGAGGCGATCTTCACCAATTTCCCCGGCAACTCCGGCCAGACCGAGCGCATCTCGATCGCCCCCGAGGGCCGCAAGGTGACGCCGGTTCGCCGCTGAGGCCGAACGGCCAACGAACGACAGAAGAAGGCGGGCCTTGCGGCCCGCCTTTTTTGTGTTCCTTGCAAAGGCTTGTGCCGGCGTTGCGCACGCGGCATCCTCGCCCCGAGGGGGTCAGGAATGTCATTTCGCTTCATCGCCGCACTGCCTTGCATCGTTGCCCTGGCGATGACGGGCGCAGCGCACGCGCAAACACCGCTCGCCAATCCATGGCGCCTCGCCCAGGCGTCGCAGAGCTGCTTTCTCCAGCGCACCTACGGGAGCGGCGCCGGCAAAGTTGACCTGTTGATCCAATCGTTCGGGCCGACAAGCCCTTACCACTTCATTCTCAGGGGCCCCGGCTTGCCGAGCGACAAGGATCGGGCGAGGCCCGCTCGCGTCGGTTTCGGCGGAGAGGATGCCGCGAGGGACAGTGTCGTTCTCGTCGGCAGCGCCGGCGGCCAGCCGATGGTGCTCATCACCGTCGCCCCGCCGCGTCCGCTGACGCTGATGAGCTGGATCTACACGTATACAGCGGTGAAAGCCGACTTCGTCGTCCCGCTCGACAAGCAAGCCGAGGAGTTGTTCGTCGACTTTCCGGACAAGGATCCGATAACCCTTCCGCTTGGCCCGATCAGCAGCGAATACGACGCTCTCGACGCCTGCGCCGACAAGCTCGCCGAAAGCTCGGCGCTGGCCGCGACGGGCCATGGTCCTGCAGCAAGCGCGCCCGTGCTGCTGCATGACAAGGAGACGATCTGGCATGTGAGCTATCCGCCCAACCTTCTGCTCAACCGGATCAACGGACTTGTCGAGCTGCGCCTGACGGTGGATGAGAAAGGGCGCGTCCGAGACTGCCTCATCCAGAACGTGACGTGGGTCCAGCAATTCGGCGACGATGCCTGTCGCAAGTTCAAGGAGGAAGCCCGCTTCGAGCCCGCAAGAAACGCCGCCGGCCAAGAGGTGCCCGCCGCGTTCAGGGTCGCGGTCATGTACATCATCTACAACTGGTAAGCGTCAGGGAGAGAAGCATGATCAGGGTTTGGGTCGCCATGGCCGGGTCGCTCGCCATGGCCGGTGTTGCAAGTGCACAAGTGCCGCCCCTGATCGCCGAGAAGGTGCGCGCGGCCGGTCATTCGATGGATCCGGCGAGCGGCGGCGATTACGCGAAGATGTTCGGGCCCGATGCCTGGGATGGGATGACGATCGAGCGCGACGTGGCGTACGGCAGCGACCCGCTGCAGAAGCTCGACTTGTTCGTTCCGGACACCAGCGGCGGCAACCGACCGGTATTGCTTTTCGTCCACGGCGGCGGCTTCACGCGCGGCGACAAGCACGGGCCCTTCTACCCCGACAATATCACCGCCTGGGCGGCGAAGCACGGCATGGTCGGCGTGAACATCGACTATCGCCTGGCGCCCGGGAACCCATGGCCGGCGGCGGTGCAGGACGTGGCCAGGGCGGTCGCCTGGGTTCACGCGAATATCGCGAGATACGGCGGCGATCCCGACCGCATCGTGCTGTGGGGCCATTCGGCGGGTGCCAACGATGTCGCGGACTACGTCGCGCATCCCGACATGCAGGGCCCGGCCGCCGCGTCGGTAAAGGGCGCGATCATGCTGTCGCCGTTCTATGCCGCCGATCCCGGGCCGGCCCCCAAACACGCCTACTACGGCACCGATGGTAAGTTGCAGTCGGCGGCAACGGTTATCGCCGGTCTCAAGCAGAGCCGCATTCCACTGTTCTTGGCCGATTCCGAATTCGACCCCGAGCCCTTCCAGGCCTTTGTCGAAACGGCCCGCGGCACGTTGTGCGAGGTTGCGGCAACATGCCCGGCCTATGTCCACCTGCTCAACCGCAACCATTTCACCGAGGGAATGTCGGTTGGCACGAGCGACAAGACGCTGACCGACGCGATCGAGCGGTGGATAAGGGAAAAGGTCCGCGCCTAGCCGCCTAGAGCTTGCGGTGACCGCCGGTCGAACCGAAACCGCCGGCGCCGCGATCGGTCGAATCGAGCTCGGCGACTTCGCGCCACTCGGCGATCGTCACCGGGGCGAGCACCAGCTGCGCGATGCGGTCGCCGCGGTGGATCGGGAACGGCTCGGCGCCGTGGTTGATCAGGATCACCTTGAGCTCGCCGCGATAGTCGGAATCGATCGTCCCCGGCGTATTGGGCACGCTGATGCCGTGCTTGAGGGCGAGGCCGGAGCGGGGGCGGACCTGGATCTCATAACCGGGCGGAATGGCCACGCTGAGCCCGGTCGCCACCGGGTGACGGGCACCCGGAGCGAGCGTCACGTCTTCTGCCGCGAGCACGTCCATCCCGGCCGCTCCGGCGGTGGCGTAACGTGGCAGATCGAGACCCTCGCCGTGCGGCAGGCGCTTGACCTCAACCGCGACACGCTCACTTGAGCTCATCGGCGATCCGCAGGATGAGTTCCCTGGCGACGGCTTCCTTGCTCATCGGGTCCCACGTCTCCTCGCCGTCTTCCCTGATCAGGGTCACTTCGTTCTCGCCGCCGCCCATCACGTCCCCGGAGACGTCGTTGGCAACGATCCAGTCGGCACCCTTGTTCTTGCGCTTCTTGCGCGCGTTGGGAAGCAAGTCGTCGGTTTCCGCGGCGAAGCCGACGACCAGCTTGGGGCGCTTGCGCTCGGCGGCGATCGACACGAGGATATCCGGATTCTCGGTGAGCAGCAGGGCCGGCGGCGCGTCCGCGCGCTTCTTGAGCTTGTACGGCAGGTATTCCTTGGTCCGCCAGTCGGCGACCGCGGCGACGAGCACGGCCACGTCTGCCGGCAAGGCGGCTTTCACGGCCTTGGCCATTTCCTGGGCGCTTTCGACGTCGATCCGCTTGACGCCTTTCGGCGTGGCGAGGTTCACCGGGCCCGAGACGAGCGTCACCTTGGCGCCCGCCGCGGCTGCCGCGGCGGCAACGGCGAATCCCTGGCGCCCGCTCGAGCGATTGGCGATATAGCGCACGGGGTCGATGGGCTCGTAGGTCGGGCCGGCGGTGACCAGCACGTGCTTGCCCTTGAGCGGGGTCCCTTCGAACATCGGCGCGACAATCGTTTCCGGTGCGAGCGCCTCCACCGCCGCCTCGGCCTTGCGTGGCTCGGCTTTGGGCTCGTCCCCGGCGGGAAGCGGCTCGGGCTCGGCCTGGTTGGGATTGACTTCGTGGTTCAGCGCCTCGGGATCGGTCGGCGGGGCAGCCTTGGCCTTGCCCTTCGAGGCGAGGATCGGAGCCGACAGGTCCGGCTCCGCGACAACCTCCTCTTCCTCGACAGCGAGCGAGGCGAATTGCGCGTCGTCGAATTCGACTTCGTCCTCGCGGATGCGCCTCGGAGTGGTTCTCGGGATGATCGATGCGAGCAAGCCGCCAAGGCCGCCGCGCTTCGCGTGATCCTCGCCGCTCTCCGGCTCGTCCTCGGGCTCGAGCGCTTCGAGGTATTCGGCGATTTCCGGCGCGCCGGCTTCGCCCGGGTCGAGCCCGAGCACGTCGGCGATCTCGAGCCAGACCATCTCCGGCTCGGGCAGGCGGCCCGCGCCGAACTCGCCGCAGGCCATCTCGCCTTCTTCCGGCTGCATCACCCGCACGCCGGCCTTCTTCAGCATCTCGACGTTGCGCTTCGTCGCCTCGTGCTCCCACATTCGCACGTTCATCGCCGGAACGGCCAGCACCGGCTTGTCGGTCGCGAGGATCAGCGTGGTGCCGAGATCGTCGGCAATGCCGGCGGCCATCTTGGCCATCAGGTCGGCGGTCGCCGGGGACACCACGACGAGATCCGCCTGCCGGCTCAACTGGATATGACCGATCTCGGCCTCGTCCTTGAGGTCCCACAGGCTGGAATAGACCCGGTTGCCGGACAGCGCGGCGAGGCTCATCGCCGTGACGAACTGCGCCCCGCCTTCGGTGAGGACGCACGTCACTTCGCCGCCGCCCTTCTTGATCAGGCGGACGAGCTCGCACGACTTGTAGGCAGCGATTCCGCCGCCCACGACCAGGAGGATGCGTGGCGCCGCCATGCTTCCTTTAGGTATCCCTCCATAGCCCCAATAGCATTAGAGCACCCTAACCGGGCGCTCCGTCCAAGGCCAGACTTGCCTCAGGATGGTAAAGATTTTGCCTAATAGGCGCTCCCGGGGCATTGTCGCGCCGGCAGCAGGAGCCGTGCCTATGCGCTTCGTACTTACCGCCCTCGCGATGATCGGCGGCATCGCCTTTACCTTGATCGGGCTCGGCTTCTTCTTCGTGCCCGACAGCACCGGGGCCAGTTTCTCGCTGCTGCCGGACGGCGTCGCCGGGCTGGCGGTCATGCGCGCCGACATGACGGCGTTCTTCCTTGTCGGGGGCCTGTGCATGATCTGGGGCGCCTGGAGGCGCAACGGAGAGCTGCTCCTGGTCCCTGCCGCGCTGTTCGGCATCGCCTTTTGCGGGCGGCTGCTGACGGTGATCGTCAACGGCCCCTCGCCCGATTTCTGGCTGCCGATGGTGGTCGAGGCGGCAACCGTCGCGGTTACGCTGCTTGGAAGCCGGCACTTGCCGCACGACGCGGTCGGCGAAGGGCACTGACGAGGTCGTAGATCGCGCGCGGGGCGAGCGCGAGCCCGGCGCCGTAGGCCGGCAGCACAAGCGACAGCCAGTAGAAGTTCTCCTGCCGCGCGAATAGTGACACGGCGAGCAGGAATCCGCCGAACCAGAGCGTGGCGAACAGGCCCTTCCGGCCGCCGAGCGCCGCCCAGCCGAGCATCGGCAGCAGCAGGAGCGGCGGCCCGAGCCAGTACGGCAGGTTCTTGCCCAGCGGCGTGACCGACATCAGGCCGTAGAGGGTAAACGGCAGGCCCTGCATCCCGGTCCAGCCGGGCGAGCGCAAGTCGCCGGGCAGGCGCTGTGCCATCACCTCCTGGGCATGGAGGGCCATGCCGAGCGCGAACAGCGCCACGACCGCCGTCACCGCGGCGAACTCGCGCCAGCGCCTTTGCGAAGCGGCGAACAGCGCCCACAGCAGCACGAACGGCAATGCCAGCTCGCGTATCGCGAGCGCGCATGCGGCGAGGATCAGCGCGGGCCACCAGTGCCTGGGGCGATAGACCACCAGCGCAGCCGACAGGAACGCGCCCGCAAGGATCTCGTGGCTGAGGCCGACCTGCTTGATGAAGTCCACCGTGCCGAACGCTCCCGCTGCCGCGGCCGCGCCGAGGCGCTCGATCACGAGCGTCCGGCGCTTGAGGAACGGTATCGTCCCGAACACCGTGACGGCCCACAGGCCGATCGCGACGACCAGCCAGCCGGTCAGGCCAAGGAGCATCGTCGCCCACGCGAGCGTCGGCGGCCGGACGGCGACGAACGGGCGCGTCGGGTAACGGCTCTTGCGCTGCTCGGCGAGCGCGGCGTGCCAGTAGCTCTCCCCGTGGGCGACGCGTTGGTCGATGGTCCGGTAAAGATCCATGTCGCGCCGGTCGCCGCGCTTGAGCCGGGCCTTGTTCACCGCGACCGCATGATGGCCGTAGCGGTACTCCGCCGGCACGCTCCACACGCACAAGGCAGTGGTGGCCACGAGCAGGACGGCCGCGGCCCATCGCGGCAGGCGCCGCAACGGGCGGTCCATCGCGCGCCACCAGCCGACGAAATCGGGAACCTTCACGCCTGGACCGCCCTCCGCTCCATCGCGGCGGCCGGCAGCGAGCGCAGCGCCATCGGCAGGAACGCGTAACCGACGAACCACGCCGGCGTCACCACCAGCGCCCAGTAGAAGTTGTTGGCCCGACCCGCGATCATGAACAGCAGCCCATAGCCCGCGAACAGCAGCGTGAAGAAGCGTCCCAGCGGGCTTTTCCACGCAGCCCAGCCGACGAGCGGCAGCAGCGCCAGCGGTGCCGCCAGTCGATACGGCAGCAGGTGCAGGACGCTCGATTCGATGATGCCGCCGGTCCAGCCGGGCAGCCCGCGGAACGCCAGCCACGACGGCGAAGGCCGGTCGCTCGCAAACGTGTACTTGCCGACCTCGTGAAGGTGCCAGGCGAGACCGACGGCAAACAGCGCGGCGAGGGCCAGCCAGGCGACGAGCTCGCGCCAGTCGCGCCGCCACGCGGCCAAGGCGGCGAGCAGCAAGACGAACGGCAGCGCCAGCTCGCGAATGGCGAGAGCCAGCGCCGCCGGCAGCCACGCCGCCCACCACTTGCCCGGCCGGTGCAAGCCGCCGGCGAGCGCCAGCAGCAGGCCGGCCCAGACCTCGTGAACCGCGAGGTACTGCGGCTTCAGTCCCATGAGCGAGCCGATCGCCAGCAAGACGATGGCGATCGCCCGCCGGTCCACGCCGCCGGGCTCCTCGCCCAGCCGGTTCCACCACGCGGCGAGGACGCCGACCCCGAGCGCCAGCGCGAGCATGAACAGCCCGGTGGATCCGAGCGAGGCCGTGAGCAAGGCGAGCGTCGGCAGCCGCACCGCAAGCCCCGGCCGCACGGGGAAGTTTCGCGCGCGCTGCTCCGAAACCGCGGCGGCGTAGTAGTTCTCGCCCGCGGCGACCCTTTGCACGATGCCGTCGTAAAGCTGCAGGTCGGTATCGCGCTGCGTGGCGGAGGAATTCGCTGCCTGACCGGGTGCGCTCGGGCGCGGGACGGGGGCCGTCGGCGCGGTCCAGATCGCGGCGAGCAGCACCAGCACGATGACCGCGAGCGCCGCCCGAGCCGAATTGCGTGGCCACGACGCGAAGCGGTCGAAGCCGGGGGCGGAAGTCACCGGAGCCACCCCAGCGTCACGGCCGCCCAGACGAGCACCGCACCCGCGAGCGCCGCGAGACCGTAGCCGAGGACCCGCAAGGGCCACAGCTGCCGCTCGTCCCAGATCAGCTTGATCTCGGGCAGCGGCGGCTGCTCGGGTGCCCCGCCCCGCGCGGGGAACATGTCCTCGATCCGGCGGATCAGGCCGGGCAGCCGCAGCAGGGTCTGGAAATCCTCGCGGATGCGGTCCGCCAGCGCCGCCTCGGGGCCGAGCTCGTCACGGATCCAGCTCCTCACGTAGGGCGCCGAGACGTCCCACATGTTGATTTCGGGATGAAGCTGGGTGGCGATGCCTTCGACCATGACCATCGTCTTCTGCAGCAGCAGGAGGTGCGGCTGGGTCTGCATGTCGAAATCGCGGGTGATCGCGAACAGGCCGTCGAGCATCATGCCGACGGACAGCTCGCTGACCGGCTTGCCGCGCATCGGCTCGCCGACCGCGCGCAGAGCGGTGGCGAACTCGTCGACCGAGTGATAGCTCGGCACGTACTGCGCCTCGAAGTGGATCTCGGCCACGCGCCGGTAGTTGCCGGTCGTGAGCCCGTAGAGGATCTCGGCCAGCCATTGCCGCGCGCGGCGGTCGATCCGGCCCATGATCCCGAAATCGATCGCCACGATCGTGCCGTCGGGCCGCACGAACAGGTTCCCCTGGTGCATGTCGGCGTGGAAGAACCCGGCGCTGATCGCCTGGGTCAGGAAGGCCAGCACGAGACGGCTGGCGAGCGCCGGCAAGTCGTGCCCCGCGGCCTTGAGCGCCTGCGTGTCGCTGATCTTGATGCCGTCGATCCACTCGATGGTCATCACCCGGCCGTTGGTGCGGTCCCAGTCGACCGAGGGGATGCAGTAGCCGGCGAAGCCGCGCATGCTTTCGGCAAGCTCGCTGGCCGATGCGGCCTCGCGCCGCAAATCGAGCTCGCGGTTGGTCCAGCGCTTGAAATTGGCGATCGTCAGGCGGGGACGCAGCCGCTTGGCCTCACCACCCAGCGCCTCGAGATGCGCCGCGGCCCACTCATAGGTCGAGATGTCGCGCGCAAAGCGCTCGCGAATCCCCGGGCGCAGGACCTTGACCGCGACCTGCGCGCCGTCGGTGGTCACCGCGCGGTGGACTTGCGCGATGGAAGCCGACCCCACCGGTACCGGGTCGATCTCGGAGAACAGGTCCTCGACGGGCCGGTCGAAGCTGCGGGCGATCTCGGCACGCACCGCCTCGAACGCCACCGGCGGCAGGTCGTCCTGCAGCGTCAGAAGGTTGCGTGCCGCCTCTTCACCGACGAGATCTGGCCGGGTGGCGAGCGACTGCCCGAGCTTGATCGCGGCCGGGCCGATGTCCTGGAAGGCGGCGGCGTAGTCGGGCGTCCTCGGCTGAATCGTGCCGATGCGCGCGACGCGGCACAGCCGCTTGACCGGCTGCGGGGTGTTAGGGTCGCGCTCGATGCCGCGCAGCGCGCCGTGCCGCGCCAGAGCCCTGCCCCACTTGAGCAGCCGCCAGATGTGAACCGAGGGGCGGGTCACCTGACCCCTCAGACCTTCCAGCCCGAATGGATGGCGACAAGCCCGCCCATGATCGGCTCGACCTTCGTGCGCGCGAACCCTGCCTCGCGGATCATGGCTGCGAACTCGGGCATCGGCGGGAAACGGCGGATGGATTCGACGAGATAGCGATAGCTGTCGGCATCGCCGGCGATGGCCTTGCCGATCCGCGGGACCAGCTTGTGCGAGTAGGCATCGTAGGCGTCCTTGAAGCCGGGCCACTCGGTGGTCGAGAACTCGAGGCAGAAGAACCGTCCGCCGAACCTCAGCACGCGGTGCGCTTCGGCCAGCGCCTTGTCGATGTGCGTCACGTTCCTGATGCCGAACGCAATCGTGTAGGCATCGAACATCCGATCGGGGAAAGTCAGCTCCTCGGCGTTCTGGCGCGACCAGACGAGGCCGTCGATGCCGCGCTTCAACGCCCGCTCGATTCCGACGTCGAGCATGTCCTGGTTGATGTCCGACACGGTCACTTCGGCACCGCAATCCGCGAGGCGAAAGGCGATGTCGCCGGTGCCACCGGCCATGTCGAGGATCGCCTCGCCCGGCTGCGGCTTGACCCTGCGGACGAAGCGGTCCTTCCACAACCGGTGGAGGCCGCCGGACATGGCGTCGTTCATGATGTCGTACTTGCGGGCGACGCCCGAAAACACCTCGCCGACGCGCCGCGTCTTTTCCGTCGGATCGACGTCTTCGTAGCCGAAGGATACCTGATCGCTCATAGCGGCTCCTCTAGCGGTGCGCTTTGCGCAGCGCCAGAACCGCCATGCGCGCGCCGGCCGGCCAGAGATAGGACAATCCCCAAAAGGATCAGCACCATGCCGACGAAATGGTATCTGTGGAGCTTCTCGCCGAGCAGCGCGGCGGAGAGGAACGCGCCGAAGATCGGCATCAGCGTGATCGCAAGGCCGGCGCGAGCGGGGCCGACGGTCTCCGTGGCCGAATTGAAGATGAAGTACGACACGATCGACGGCAGCACAGCGACGTACGCGAACGCGCCGATCACGCCGGGCGTGAAGGCGATCCGCTCGCCGCTGATGAGGTCGTCGGCAAAGAACGGCGCCATCGCTAGCGCGCCGATCAGGAAGGTCGTCGCGAGAAAGCTCGCCGCCGAGATGGCCGGCTTCAGGCGCAGCAGCACGGTGTAGAGCGACCACACGACCACCGCGATGAGGATCAACACGTCACCGAGGCCGAAATGCAGCCGCAGCGCTTGCGCCGGGTCGCCTGCGAACACGATGGCGGCGACGCCGAGAATCGAGCTGACCACGCCGAGATTCTGCAGCGGCGGACTGCGCACACCGAAGAACAGCCGGTCGAAGACGACGACACAGGCGGGGATCGCCGCCTGCAGCAGCAGGCCATTGGTCGCGGTGGTGTATTGCAGCCCCGAGTAAAGAAGGGCGTTGAACGCGCCGACGCCTAGGAGTCCGAGCAACACGATGGGCTTCCAAGCTGCCCGCACCGCGGGCCATTCTCGCCGCAACCCGCGCCACGCGAACGGCAGCAGGATCGCCGAGGCGCCGGCCCAGCGCACGAACGCCAGCGTCAGCGGCGCGACGTCATGGCGAACCGCGCGGCCGACGATCGAATTCCCCGCCCACAGCACCATCACCAGCGCGAGCAGGGCAAAGGCGCGGAACTGGCGGGAGTCGGCGGACATGGCGCGCTGCCCCTTACGGGCCCGCTTCCAGCTTGGCGATGACAGAATCGCGGCTTACGTCTAACGGCCGCAGTCCATGCCCGAGCTTCCCGAAGTCGAAACCACCGTGCGCGGCCTTGCCCGTTATCTCGAAGGGGAGCGGCTCGAGCATGTCGCCCTTTTTCGCCCGGACATGCGTTTTCCGTTCCCCGAGGGGTTCGTCCAGCGCCTGGCCGGCTCGCGGGTGACGGCCGTCGGCCGCCGGGCGAAGTACGGCCTGCTTCACACCGACCGCGACGAGACGGTCGTCTTTCACCTGGGCATGAGCGGGCGCTGGCGCATCGATCCTGACGCGCTCGGCAAGCATGATCACGTCATTCTCGAAACAGCCGACCATCGGTTCGCTCTGTGCGACCCGCGCCGCTTCGGCTTCGTCGACCTCGTGCCGACCGCCGAGCTGGACGCGTGGCCGCCGTTCGCCGCCATGGGCCCCGAACCGCTCGGCGCCGACCTGACGGCTGGGCATCTCAAGCACGCCCTCGTCGGGCGCAAGCAGGCGATCAAGTTGCAGCTGCTCGACCAGCGCATCGTCGCCGGGCTCGGCAACATCTATGTCTGCGAAGCGCTTTACCGGGCCGGAATCGACCCGCGAAAGCCGGCCGGAAAGGTTTCGCTCAAGGCGCTCGCGCGGCTGGTCGACGCGATCCGCGACGTGCTGCGCGAGGCGATCCAAGCCGGAGGGTCGTCGTTGCGCGATTACGCGCGGCCGGACGGCGAACTCGGCTATTTCTCCAAGCGGTTCGCCGTCTACGACCGCGAGGGAGAGCCGTGCGGGCGGGGTGATGGAGGGACGATCGGGCGCATCGCCCAGGGGGGCCGAAGCACCTGGTATTGCGCGAGATGCCAGCGCTGAAGCGGGCCGGCTGCATCATGTCCATAGCGCCCGCGGCATGCCGAAAGCGACGCCGATAGCTGTAGCTCGTTGCGGGAGATCGGGACGGCGTGCGCGCCTCTCGGCCGCGCCTCGTCCCGGCAGCGATTGACGATTCGCGCACCTGCCGCTAAGGGCGCCGCTTTCCGGCGAGGTCGTGGACTTCGCCGATCCAACGAAAGCACGATTATCGCGGCTGCGCGCCAAGCGGCCCGACAGAGGAACAGACATGGCCAATACGCCGCAAGCCAAGAAGCGCATCCGCCGCAATGCCAACCGGGCCGAGATCAACGGCGCCCGCGTCAGCCGCATCCGCAACTTCGTCAAGAAGGTCGAGACGGCGATCTCGGGCGGCGACAAGAAGGCCGCGGCCGAAGCGCTGAGGCAGGCCCAGCCGGAACTCGCCCGCGGAGTCGCTCGCGGGGTGCTTCACAAGAACACCGCGTCACGCAAGCTGAGTCGGCTGAGCAAGCGAGTCGCGGCGATGTGATTCGCCGTTAAGGACGTTTGCGCAAGAACGGAATCGGAACAGGGCCGGCGCCAAAATCGCCGGCCTTTTTTGCATCTGCGAAACGCCCGCGCGGCGCCATGCAAAGAGTGTAGGATTTTCCGCGATTCGCACGCGTTGCCATGCACAAACCCGCAGAAAACAGCGGTTTCAACGCAAGCCTGCGGGGTTCAGCCGAGTCAAGACTCAATATTTCAGATTTTTTGCACCACGCCCCCTTGCCCTGCAGCGCAAGCCGTTCGAAAGAACGTCTCACGGGCTGCGGCATTACTGCCTCGGCTCTCTGCAGTGAGATGACGATTTGGCGTGCGCCGCCCCTGCTCAAAACGGGGATTCCGGCGAGGGGCGGAGCTTTTTCCGGCGTGGCGCATCGTCTGGGGGTTTGGTCGCTTTTGACGGGGCGGGAGCATGATTCGCATCGGATCGCATGCCGGGCATTCGGCGACGGGTGGGGAGAACCGCAAGGTGGGGCAGATCGAGGATCAGGAAGCCGTTGACCTCGCCGCCGACTGGGCGGACATCAGCCAGGGTCTGCGCAAGGACCTCGGTCACCAGCTTTTCAGCCAGTGGATCAAGCCGATCCAGCTCGGCGGGTTCTGCAAGGAGACGGGCACGCTCGACCTGTTCCTGCCGACCGAATTCTCGGCCAACTGGGTGCAGGACCGTTACCAGGATCGCCTGAGCCTGGCGTGGAAGATCGCCCGCGGCGAAGTACGCAACGTGCGCATCGGCGTGCACCCCGGCCGCCGCAAGCTCGGCGACATCGACCTGCGCGGGCAGGACGGCTTCGGCCACCGCGCGGCGAACGATGCGGTGCCCGGCATGGCCATGGCTTCGATCGGCGAGCACGGCTTTACCAGCTCGGTCGGGCTCGACCCCTCGCTGACCTTCGCCGCGTTCGTCACCGGCACCACGAACGTGCTCGCGTTCAACGCCGCCGAGCGCATGTCGAAGACCGAAACGCCGCAGTTCTCGCCGCTCTACCTCAAGGCCGCCACCGGCCAGGGCAAGACGCACCTCTTGCACGCGATCGGTCACGCCTACCTGCAGGCGCACCCGAGGGCGCGCATCTTCTACTGCAGCGCCGAGCGCTTCATGATCGAGTTCGTCCAGGCGCTGCGCCAGAACGAGATGATGGAGTTCAAGGCCCGCCTGCGCGCGTTCGACCTGCTGCTGGTCGACGACATCCAGTTCATCATCGGCAAGGCCGCCGCGCAGGAAGAGCTGCTCTACACGATCGACGCGCTGCTTGCCGAGGGCAAGCGGCTGGTGTTCGCAGCCGACCGCGCGCCCCAGGCGCTGGACGGCGTCGAGCCGCGCTTGCTGTCGCGCCTCTCGATGGGCCTCGTCGCCGACATCCAGCCGGCCGACATCGAATTGCGCCGCTCGATCCTCGAATCGAAGCTCACCAAGTTCGCCCCGCTCGAAGTGCCGGCGGACGTGATCGAGTTCCTCGCCAGGACCATCAACCGCAACGTGCGCGAACTGGTTGGTGGCCTCAACAAGCTGATCGCCTACGCGCAGCTGACGGGGCAGGAAGTCAGCCTGCAGCTCGCCGAAGAGCAGCTGACCGACATTCTCTCGGCCAATCGCAAGCGCATCACGATCGACGAGATCCAGCGCACGGTGTGCCAGTTCTACCGCGTCGATCGCTCGGAGATGTCGAGCAAGCGCCGCGCGCGCGCCGTCGTCCGGCCGAGGCAGGTGGCGATGTACCTCGCCAAGGTGCTGACGCCGCGCAGCTATCCCGAGATCGGCCGCAAGTTCGGCGGTCGCGACCACTCGACGGTGATCCACGCGGTGCGGCTGATCGAGGACCTGAGGAAGCGCGACGCCGACATGGACGGCGATGTGCGCAGCCTTTTGCGCCAGCTCGAGAGCTGACGTGACGGGAGCGGGCGAGGCCGGAGTCGATCACATCGTCGACGGCCTCGCCTGTCGCGTTGTCAAGGGAACGCACTCGGGCAAGGGGGGCACGGTCCAGGACCGCCAGACGAGCAAGAGCGGCCACGTGACCATCACAGTGCGACAGGCGAACGGAGTTTGCTTCAAGACACTCGCCCGAAACGTCGTCCCGGCTTAAGCCGCGCCTTGTCGTAGGCCGCGCGCCGCCCTAGCTGCATCGCATGGCTCTCCCCCCCGAACGCCTCGATCGTTTCGCGCGCCATATCGTGCTGCCGGAAATCGGCGGCGTGGGTCAGCACGCGCTGGCGAAGGCGCACGTCGTGTTGGTCGGCGTCGGCGGGATCGGCTCTCCGGCCCTGCAGTACCTTGCGGGCGCCGGCATCGGCAAGCTGACAGTGATCGATGACGACACGGTCGAGCCGAGCAACCTGCAGCGCCAGACCCTCTTCTCCGAATGCGACGCGGGCAAGCAAAAGGCCGAGCTCGCCGCGCTGTGGGTGCAGGAGTTCGACTCGTCGGCGGAAGTTCACTGGCACGCCGAGCGGCTCTATCGGGAAAATGCCGCCGGGCTTATCGACAGCGCCGACCTCGTGCTCGACGGCTGCGACAACTTCGCCACGCGGCTTGCCGTCTCCGACGCCTGCGTCGCCGCGCAAGTCCCGCTGGTCAGCGCCGCAGTCGGCCGCTTCCAAGGCCAGGTCGGTGCTTTTGCCGGACATTTGCCCGGCCAGTCATGCTACCGCTGCTTCGTCGGCGAGGCGTTCGACGCCGACGACTGCGACACATGCGCCGAAGACGGCGTGCTCGGCGCGATGGTCGGCTGGACCGGCACGTTCGCCGCCCTCCAGGCCATTCGCGTCCTCCTCGCGCCGACCGGCGGTCTGGGTGATCCGCAATGGGGCAGGCTGCACGTGCTCAACGGGCTGGAACCGAGCCTCAGGACGATGACGATTGCGAAGGACCCCCAGTGCCGGAGTTGCTCGGGCCTTTGACGGCAAGCGATTGGCGAGCTTGACCTGCAGGCAGTCGCAGCTACATTTGTCGGAGTTATAAGGTTGGGGGTCTTATGGTGGCCAAGGGATTTGCGGTACGAGCGCTGATGGTCGTGGCGCCGCTGGCGCTGGCCGTGCTGGCGCTTCCGGCATCGGCACAGAACGATGCGATGACGCCGATGGCCACCCCCGCCCAGCCGAATGCGATCAAGCTCGACACCGGGCCGCTACCGGGAGCGAAAGAGACCGAGAGCTGGCACAAGCAGTACGGCAGCTCGTTCGTCCGCAACGTCATCGAAGCGACGCTGACGCCGTTCCTGCCCGATCCCGCCAAGGCGACCGGCGCGGCGGTGATCGTCGCGCCGGGAGGCGGCTTCGTGACCCTGTCGATGGAAAACGAAGGCTGGGACGTGGCCAAGGCGCTGGCGAAGGAGGGGGTGGCGGCGTTCGTGCTGAAGTACCGGCTGAACCAGACGCCGGCCTCGCTCGACGCCTATGCCGTCTCGATGCGCCGTCCGCGCACAGGGCCGCCGCCCGGCGGTTCGCCGGCGGCGGGACAGGCTGCCGCGGGCCTCAAGCCCCAGCTTGACGACGCACGGGCGGCGTTCGCGCTGGTGCGGGCACGGGCCCGCCAATGGGGCATCGATCCCGACCGCATCGGCATGATCGGCTTTTCCGCCGGCGCGATGCTGACGATGACCACCGAGTACGCGGTTCCGGACGCGAAGCCGGCGTTCCTGGGAGACATCTACGGTCCGATGGGTACGGTCGACGTGCCGAAGGACGCGCCGCCGCTGTTCGTCGCGGTCGCCGCCGACGATCCGCTGTTCGGCAGCGCGGGTTTCGGCATCGTGGAGAGCTGGCACAAGGCAGGGCGCCCGGTCGAATTCCACTACTACGAGCAGGGCGGCCACGGCTTCGGCATGTACCCCAAGGAAACCACCAGCACCGGCTGGTTCGCGGCCTTCTCGAGCTGGCTGCGGATGCACGGCTATCTCAGTCGAAGGCGCTGAGCGTGCCGGCCACGCGTCAGCTGGTCAGCAGGGCCTGCCGCCCAGCGCGTCCTCGACCCATTCGGGCACCCGCTCGCTCGCCGGCCCGAGCCGCGTCTCGTCGAACCAGTGTGAGCCCTGGCTTCGTTCGAGGTTGAGCTCGAGGGTGCGGGCGCCGCAGCTCTTGGCCTGCTGGACGAAGCCCGCCGCCGGGTAGACCGCGCCCGAGGTGCCGATCGAGACAAACAGGTCGGCGCGCGCGAGGGCGGCAAAGATTTCGTCCATCCGGTACGGCATTTCGCCAAACCAGACGATGTCGGGCCTCAAGGCCCGCGCGCCGCATGCCGGGCACGGCGGCTCGTCGCGCAAGGTGCCGGTCCAGTGGTGGCGCGCATCGCACGCGCTGCACCAGGCGCTGAGCCCTTCACCGTGCATGTGCAGCACGCGGGCCGCGCCGGCCCGTTCGTGCAGGTCGTCGATGTTCTGGGTTACGATCAGTAGCTCTGCCGGCCACTCGCGGTCGAGCCGCGCCAGCGCACGGTGCGCGGCGTTGGGCTGCGCGGCCATGATGCTCGCCCGCCGCTCGTCGTAGAAGCGCTGGACGAGGTCGGGATCGCGGCGGAAGGCCTCGGGCGTGGCAACATCCTCGACGCGGTGGTCCTCCCACAGGCCGTCGTCGGCGCGAAACGTGCGCAAGCCCGATTCGGCGCTGATGCCGGCGCCGGAAAGGACGACGATGTTGCGGATTTGGGCCATGTCGCGCATGAAGCACGCCACCCATGGGAGAGGCAATGGCACGCATCGGCATCATCGGCAGCGAAGGGCGTATGGGTCACGCGTTGGCCCGCGCCGTCGCTGCAGCGGGGCACGAGGTCGCCGGCGGGGTCGACAAGGGCGGCGACGTCGCCGCGCTGGCCGATCACAGCGACGTCCTGGTCGATTTCTCGGCTCCTTTCGCCGTCCACGCGAACCTTCATGCCGCGATCGGCGCGGGAATCCCGATCCTCATCGGCACGACCGGCCTCGAGGACACGCACCATGCCGACATCGATGCCGCCACTCGGGCTATCGCGGTGCTGCAGACGGGTAACACCTCGCTCGGCGTGACACTGCTCGCTCACCTGGTGCGCGAAGCCGCGAGCCGGCTCGGCCCCGAGTGGGACGTCGAAGTGCTCGAAATGCATCACCGGATGAAGGTCGATGCGCCGAGCGGAACCGCGCTGCTGCTTGGGCAAGCGGCGGCGGACGCGCGCGGCGTCGAGCTTTCGGACCATTCAGAGCGCGGCCGCGACGGACAGACCGGCGCGCGCCAGAAGGGCGCGATCGGCTTCGCCAGCTTGCGCGGCGGCACCGTCGCCGGCGAGCACACAGTCATCTTCGCCGGCGAGCAGGAGCGCCTGACGCTGTCGCACAGCGCCGAGGATCGGATGATCTTCGCCCACGGCGCGGTGCGCGGCGCGGCCTGGCTGATCGGTCAGCCGCCGGGACGCTACTCGATGAACCAGGTGCTGGGCCTTTGAAGAAGGACGACGTTTTCGAGTTCTTCCGCCTGCTCGCCGAGGCCAATCCCGACCCTCAGACCGAGCTCGAGTTCGGCAACGTCTACCAGCTGCTGGTCGCCGTGGTGCTGAGCGCGCAGGCGACGGACGCGGGCGTCAACAAGGCGACGCGCAAGCTGTTCGCCGAAGTGAAGACGCCCGAGCAGATGGTCGCGCTCGGCGAGGATGGACTGAAGGAGCGGATCAAGACCGTCGGCCTGTTCAACACCAAGGCGAAGAACGTCATCGCCCTCAGCCAGAAGCTCATCGCCGAGCACGGCGGCGATGTGCCGCGCGATCGCGCTGCGCTGACCGCCCTTCCCGGCGTCGGCCGCAAGACCGCCAACGTCGTCCTCAACTGCGCGTGGGGTGCAGAGACCTTCCCGGTCGACACGCACGTGTTCCGCGTCTGCAACCGCACCGGCCTCGCCCGCGGCAAGACTCCCGAGAAGGTCGAGGCGAAGCTGGAGACAGTCGTTCCCGGACCTTTTCGCCGGGGCGCGCACCACTGGCTGATCCTGCACGGCCGCTACACCTGCAAGGCACGGCTGCCGGAGTGCTGGCGCTGCCCGGTGAACCAGCTATGTGAATATCGGAACAAGGTTCTCGAAAAGCCCGTTGGCAAAGGCAAGCGGGCGTCGGCTCCGTCATCGGTGTGACGTCATGCCCGCTGCGAAAGGAGAACCCGTCATGAGCAAACGCGCGATCGCCGCGTCGGCCGTAATCGCCGTGCTGGCGCTGTCGGGGTGCGCCCGCACCGGCGCGCCCGGCGAGCAGTTCGTCTCGAGGGCGCCGGCTGCGACGGTCATCGGTCCCGCCGTCAGCTGTGTCCAGACGACCCTGATCCACGAAACAAGGGTGTGGGACGACCAGACGATCGACTTCGTGATGAACGGCGGCAAGCGTTACCGCAACACGCTGCCCATCCGCTGTCCGGAGCTCGGCTTCGAGCAGCGCTTCGCCTACAGGACCAGCAATTCGTCCTTGTGCGACGTCGATACGATCACCGTTCTCCACACCGGTTCGTCGATCCCCGGCCCGACCTGCGGCCTCGGCAAGTTCGTGCCCGTCACGCTCGCCGGCTCTGGGCGCTGAGCGCCGCCAGCGCGACGCGCCCGTAGATCCGCGAGAGCGCGCGAAGGTCCTCGATCGCGATGGCCTCGTCGCGCTTGTGCATCGTCGCGTTGACCGGACCGAAGTCGATGACCGGAGCCAGGTCCTTGAGGAACCGCGAATCCGACGTGCCGCCGCTGGTCGAGAGCTCGGGCGTGATCCCGGTTTCCGCTTCGATGGCCGCCGCCAGCAGCCGCGAGAACTCGCCCGGATCGGTCAGGAACGCCTCGCCGGAGACGACCGGCTCAGCCCTGCCGCCGTGCTTCTCGGCAATGGCACCGACCAGCCGGGCGAGCCCGGCGCCGGTGTGGAGGTCGTTGAAGCGGATCGATATGCGAGCGAGAGCGCGAGGAGGAATGACGTTGTGGGCCGGGTTGCCGACCTCGAGTTCGGTGATCTCGATGTTCGAGGGCTGGAACCACTCGGTGCCCTCATCGAGCGAAAGCGCGTCGAGCTCTCCGAGCATCGCCACCAGCCGGGGGATCGGGTTGTCGGCCCGGTGCGGGTAGGCGACGTGCCCTTCGCGCCCCTCGACCGTCAGCCAGACGTTGACCGAGCCGCGGCGGCCGATCTTGACCATGTCGCCGAGCCTCGCCACGCAGGTCGGCTCGCCCACGAGGATAAGGTCCGGCACCTCGCCCCGTTCGCGGACAAGGTCGATCAGCGCCCGCGTGCCATGGATCGCCGGCCCTTCCTCGTCGCCCGTGATGATGAAGCTGAACGTACCGGCTTCGGCGGGAATGTCCGCCGCCGCGGCAACCATCGCGGCGATCGAGCCCTTCATGTCGACCGCGCCGCGGCCGTACAGCAACTCGCCGCCCGGCGTCGGCTTGCGCACGGGCACGAAAGGGCCGCTGCTCCAGCCCTCGCCCGCGGGCACCACGTCGAGATGGCCGGCAAAGGCGAAATGCTTCGAGCCGGCCGGCCCGCGCCTGATGGCGAGGCAATTCTCGACCGCCCCGGCTCCTTCGCCGGCGATGAAGCGGTGGACCTCGAACCCGAGCGGCGCCACCATCGCCTCGAGCGCGTCGAACACGGCCCCGCGCGCCGGCGTCACGCTCTCGCAGGCGATCAGCCTCTCGGCGAGCGCGACGGGGTCACTGGCGCCAGTCATGGCCGCGCGTTAGACGAGCGCGCCCAAGCTTTCCAGCCGGAGGGAACAATCATGCCCAAGCTCGATCTCGCGGCGATCCCGCAACTCAACCGTACCGGCTATCCTGCGCCTTACGACAAGGCCGTCGCGGGCCGCTGGGTGCGGCGCCTGCGGCCCGCGGCCGGCCTCACCGACCTCGGCGCGGCCCACGTCGTGCTGAAGCCCGGCGCCTGGTCGTCGCAGCGGCACTGGCATGCCGCGGAGGATGAGCTGGTCGTCATCCTGTCGGGCGAGGCAGTGCTGGTCGAGGACGATGGGGAGACGGTCATGCGCCCCGGCGACGTCGCCGCGTGGCCCAAGGGGGTCAAGAACGGCCATTGCCTGCAGAACCGCGGGCAAGCCGACTGCGTGATGATCGCGCTCAGCGCCGGTGACACGGCGAACGATTACGGCGAATACCCGGACATCGACCTGAAGTTCTCAGGCGACGGCTACCTGCACAAGGACGGCACGCCATACCCGCCGAAGGTCTAGCTCACCCGGCCGTCGCCGTCTCGAACTGCTCGATCGTCCATTCCTCCGCCTCGGCGGCGTGGACCCATTGCTGCATCCAGTCGTGTTCCCAGATCGCCTGCATGTAGGCCTGGGCGAAGCCGGGAACGCCGATGCCATAAGTGACGAAGCGGCTGACGACGGGCGCGTAGAAGATATCCGGCGCGCCGAAAGTGCCGAACAGGAATGGCCCGCCCTTGCCGAACCGCGCCCGGGCCTCGGCCCACAGGCCGAGGATGCGGACGATGTCGCTGCGGGTCTCCTCGGTGAGCTCGATGCCGCGGATGCGCTTGCGGACATTGACCGGGCACTGGCGCCTCAGCGCGAGGTAGCTCGAGTGCATTTCGGCGACCATCGCCCGCGCCATGCCCCTCGCCTCGTCGCTCTTCGGCCAGAAGCGGTCGCGGCCAACCTTGTCGGCGAGGTACTCCATGATCGCCAGGCTGTCCCACACGACCACCTCGCCGTCCCACAACACCGGCACCTTGCCGGCCGAAGGCTGGAACTCGCCGTCCTCGCGCTTGGTCGCCTGCCAGTCGTCGCCGTCGATGTGAACGGTCAGCTCCTCGAACGGCAGGCCGGACTGCTTGGCCGCGAGCCAGCCGCGCAGCGACCAGCTCGAATAGTTCTTGTTGCCGATGATCAGCTTCATTCCGGGCACCCTGTATGTGCGTGAGGGCCGCCCTAGGGATTCATCCCAGCGCTGTCGAGGCTGAACGCCGCGGCGTATCGCCGCTGCACGCTTGGCAGCCCGGCAGCGCGTGCTATCGTGACCGTAACGCGCGATACGATGCGCGAGGGAGAGTTGTCACCATGCCTACCAGACACTTGCTGGCCCTGTCGGCGGCGCTCGCGATGGTGCCGGGAGCAGCGCGGGCCCACCATTCGTTCGCCGCCTTCTTCGATCCGGACAAGAGCGTCAGCATTACCGGCACGGTCACCGAGTTTCGCTTCACCAACCCGCACGGGATGATCGCGCTCGATGTGAAAAAGCCGGACGGCTCGATCGAGAAATGGCGGGCCGAGACCAACGCCCCGGTCGTGCTTGTCCGCCGAGGATGGACGCGCGACGTGATCAAGCCCGGCGACGTGGTCACGATCGACGGTTGGCCGAGTCGCGACGGGCGCAACTACATGCGCCTGCGCGACATGAAGGATGCGCACGGCAAGCCGATCGGCGCGGCGCCGTTCGACCAGAAGGCGCAGAGCTGACGATGCGGCTTGCGATTGCGCTTGCCGCCGCGCTTGCCTGCGCTCCGGCCTTCGCCAAGTCCGACGATGCGCGCCACCCTGACCTCACCGGCTATTGGGGACCATCGCTGAAGGTCGGCGAGATGCCGGCGGATCTCAAGGGCAAGCTGCCGGCGAACACCGTGATCCTCAACGACACCGGCCCGGCGGAATTTCCGCGCGGCGAGTATGGCGGCCTGATTCCGACGGCCAAGGCCAAGGCGAAGGCGGCGGCGTGGAAGCCCGAGGACGAGATGACGCTCTCGCGCGTGTGCCTGCCGCAGTCGGTGATCTATGCCGAGCAGGGGCCGTTCCCGATGGAAATCGAGCAGGCGCCCGGCCTTGTCGTGATCCGCTACGAATACTTCGACGAAGTGCGCCTGATCCACACCGACGGCCGTCCGCACCTGCCGGCGAACGCGCCGCACACCAAGATGGGCGACTCGATCGGCCACTGGGAAGGCAACACGCTGGTTGTCGACACCGATCACCTCGAAGCCTCGACCATCACCAACAACGGCCTCGACCACTCGAGCAACGTGCACCTCGTCGAACGCTATCGCCTGAGCCCCGACGGCAAGCACCTCGAGGCGTCGCAATGGTTCAGCGATCCGGAGATGATCGAGAACAACGGCGCGCGCCACATCGTGTGGGACAAGCAACCGGGGCAATACATCCAGCCCTACGAATGCGACCCCAGCCTCGCGCTTGAATATCAGGGCGTGAAGACAGGCCAGTAAGCCCGCTAGGTCCTCGCATCGGCCAGCACCGAGGCACGCAATCGGGCGATGCCCGTGCCCTTCTCGGCGCTGGTGGCGTGAACTTGCGGAAAGGCGGCGGGATGCTTGCGCGCCTCGGCTTCAGTGGCTCCGAGCACGGTTGCAAGCTCGCTCGCCTTGACCTTGTCGGCCTTGGTGAGAACCAGGCGGTAGCCGACGGCGGCCTCGTCAAGCATCTTCATCATCTCGATGTCGACCGGCTTCAGCCCGTGTCGCGAATCGACCAGAACCAAAGTTCGCTTGAGGTTGGCCCGGCCTCGCAGGTAGGTCCGCACCAGCTGTTTCCACCGCTCGACCACCCTCACCGGCGCCTTGGCGAAACCGTAGCCGGGCATGTCGACCAGCCGGAACTGCGTTGGATCGCCGACCTCGAAGAAATTCAGCTCCTGTGTCCTCCCCGGCGTCACCGATGTGCGGGCGATCGCCTTGCGGGAGGTGAGGGCGTTGAGAAGCGAGCTCTTGCCGACGTTCGAGCGCCCGCACAAGGCGATCTCGGGTACGTCCGCCTCGGGCAGGAACTTGAGCTGCGGGGCGGAAAGCCGGAACTCGACGCGGCCGGAGAAAAGCCGGTCGGCCTCTTCCTCCAGCCCTTCGGGGCTGCTCACTTGCCCTTGTCGCGCGCGGCGGCGCGCGCCTTGTCGACCTTGTCCTTGCTCGCCTGTGCCTTGAGCTGCGGGTGCTTCGAATAGAGGTACTGCTGCTGCGCGACGCTGATCAGGTTCGACGTGATCCAGTACAGCAGCAGGCCTGCGGCGAACGGGGCCATGACGAACATCATCACCCACGGCATGATCGACATCACCTGCTGCTGGGTCGGGTCCATGGCGGTCGGGTTGAGGCGGAAGGTCAGCCACATCGTCACGCCGAGGACCAGCCCGAGCACGCCCAGGCTCAAAATGCCCGGCGGGGTGAAATGCAAGAGGCCGAAGAGATTGAAGATGTGCGAAGGATCCTGCGCGGAAAGGTCCTTGATCCACAGCACGAACGGCTTGTGGCGCATCTCGATCGACAAGAGCAGCGTCTTGTAGAGCGCGAAGAACACCGGGATCTGCAGGAAGATCGGCAGGCAGCCGGCGAGCGGGTTGATCTTCTCCTCGCGGTAGAGCTTGGCCATCTCCTGCTGGAGCTGCTGCTTGTCGTCCTTGTAGCGCTCCTGCAGCGCCTTCATCTTCGGCTGCACCGCGCGCATCTGCGCCATCGACGCGAACTGCTTCTGCGCGACTGGGAACATGAGCCCGCGGATGATGAAGGTCAAAAGGATGATCGCCACGCCGAAGTTGCCGACGAGCCGGTATAGATGCTGGAGCAGCCAGAAGATCGGGATCTCGAACCAGCGGAACCAGCCCCAGTCGATCGCCAGGCCGAACTTGGGAATGCCGGCATCCTCGTAAGCGTTGAGGACGTCGCTTTCCTTGGCGCCCGCGAACAGGCGGGTCGTGCGGGTGACCACCTTGCCGGCAGGCACGGTCACCGGGCCGTAGATGAGGTCGGCGCGATAGTGCTCGGGATCCTGGGCGAGGAAATCGGCGGTCACGGCGTCAGCCTGGGGGATGAGAGCGGCGAACCAGTAAATATCGGTGAAGCCGATCCAGTCGGGCTTCCCGGCCGGCGTCACCTTGCCCGCCTTGGCGACGTCCTTGTAGTCGTTGGAGAAATCCACGGCATCGTTGAACGCCCCGATGGGCCCCGAGTGGACAGTCCACGTGTCTTGGCTGGCCGTAAGGCTCGTGCGATTGATGAACGAATAGGGCTGCACGATCACGGGCGCGCCCGAGGCATTGGCGACGCTCTGCTGGGCCGTGATCATGTAGTGCCGGTCGATCGTGAAGCGGATCGTAAAAACCTGGCCCGCACCGTTGTCCCAGGTCAGCGTGACCGGGCTGGCGAGGCCGAGGACGTTGCCGCTCGCCTTCCACGTGGTGTGCGCATCGGGCACCTTGATGCCCTGCCCGACCCAGCCGAACTGGGCGAACTGCTGCGCCGGTGTGCCCTCGGGCGAGAACAGCCGCACGGGGCCCGAGTTCTTGTCGATCGTCTCGCGGTGGCTCTTGAGCTCGATGTCGTCGACGCGTGCGCCGACGAGGTTGATCGAGCCGACCACTTCGGGCGCATCGATCCTCACCCGCGTCGGTTGCCGCAGCTCCGTGGCGAGGTCCTTCTTTTCGAGCGCGATGTCGGCGGGGCTTTGCAGGCCGCCTTCGCGCGTCGGGCGCTGCTTGGGCGTTGGCGCGGTCCCTTGCGCTGCGGGCGCGGCGGTCGTGATCTGGGCGGCCGGCGGCGTTGGGTTCTTCGGCTCCGGGTTGATCCGGCTCATCACGAAGTCCCAGCCGAACAGCAGCGCCATGCTGAGCACAACGGCAAGGATGAGGTTGCGGCTATTGTCCACCGATGGTCCCTAATTCAGTCTGCAGCGGCGCATCAGGGCACCGGGTCATATCCATGTCCCCCCCAGGGGTGGCAGCGCATTAGCCGCTTCACCGCCATCCATCCACCCTTGATCGCGCCGTATTTCTGCACGGCGTCGATGGCGTATTGCGAGCAGGACGGCTGGTAGCGGCACGAGGGCGGCAGCACGCGCGAAGGGCCGAGCTGCCAGCCGCGGGCGATGAGGATCAGGAGGCGATTCACCGCCGGCTCCGGCGCATCGGATCGCCCTTGCCCTCGCGCGCCCGGGCGAGCGCCGCGGAGAGCTCCTCGCGCATCCTGGCAAAGTCGCGCTCGATTCCGCCTTCGCGGCCGATCAGCACGTGGTCGGTGTCCGGCAAGCCCTCGCCGGGCAGGGCGGCGCGCAGCAATTCGCGAAAGCGGCGCTTCATCCGGTTGCGAACAACCGCGTTGCCGATCTTCTTGGTGACGGTGACGCCGAACCGCTTGCCGAGGTTTTCGTTGCGCCGGGTCAACAGGACGAAGCCCGGCCGCGCATTGCGCAGCCCCTTGTTGGCCGCCAGGAACTCGGCGCGCTTGCGCAGAACGGTAATGGTTTCGCCCATGACGGCGCGCATGTAGGCGCGGATTCGCCTCGCGGCTAGGCAGCCGCAGGCGCTGTTGTCTGCGAACGGTCTAAATCAGGCGCTGAGCGTCTTGCGGCCGCGAGCCCGGCGGGCGCGCAGGACCTTGCGGCCGCCGACGGTGGCCTTGCGCGCGCGGAAGCCGTGGCGACGCTTGCGCACGAGATTGCTCGGCTGAAAAGTGCGCTTCATGGCGGACGTCCTCGAATCAAACAGAAACGGCCGCCCGGGGGCGGCCTCCGATATGGCGGCGCGGTTAGTTGAGCGATCGGGCCAAGTCAAGCCGGCCGGAACCCGATTTACCTCGCCCGAGCGCGCCTGGCCCCCTTGCTGGCGCGCTCGCGACGAGGCCCGCCGTTCGATCGCTCGGATTTGGCCTCGCGATCGGCGGCGCTGTGGGCGAAAGCTTGCGCCGCCATGGATGCCGGCGGGTGAAGGAAATAGGTTGCCGCAAAATTCACCATCGCCGCCGGGAAAGGCCCGCCGATCGGGACCTGGCCAGGTCCCGCCAACAGCGGCAGCCCGCGATCACGCGAGCGCTTGGCCGGACCGGAACGAGGCCGGCCGCCAGCAGCTGATCGAGGCTGCATCCGCTTGCTGCGCGTCGCGCACGCGCCGGCAAAGTCGGGCGGGCCTATATAACCGAGGCCCGCGGTGATCGAAGACAGCCGCTCCGCGACAGATCTTCAGATCGCAGCCTGAAGTAAAAACCATTCCAAGAATCCCTCTTCTCCCCAAACAACTGTGCTGCTAGCTCTCTTTTCGCGGTCGCAGTGATGGGAGGAACTGTCATGGCGACGGCTGCGGGTTCGTCTGTCGGTGCGGCAACTGTGCAAGAGGGACGCTCAGTTGCACAGTTCGTCGATCGCTGGATCTTCGTATTCATGGCCGGGCTGTTCTTTCTGACGGTCATGGCCGGATTCATTCCCGACTCGGTCGGCAAGATCATGGCGCTGAGGGCCGGTCTTCGTCCGCCCTTCCCGGCGGTGCTTCATTTCCACGCGGTGCTGATGGGATCCTGGATTCTGCTGCTTCTCGTGCAGACGACACTGATGGCTACCGGGCGATCCGCCGTCCACAAGCAACTGGGGCTCGCCGGATTGTTCCTTGCCCCGGCGATCGTGATCGTCGGCTCGTTCGTGGTCCCGGCCATGTTTCATTACAACTGGACCCTGGTTCATTCCGCACCGTCCGGAGCGCTCCCGGTCCCGCTCGAAGTCGCCGAACGCTTCATGAGCAGCCTGGTCGCGTTCCAGATTGCGGCCGGATTGCTGTTCTCGGTGTTCGTGGCCATTGCTCTAATGGCGCGTCGCCACGACGTCGGCCTGCACAAGCGGTTGATGATACTGGCGACCGCGGTACCCTTGCCAGCCGCCATCGACCGTATCGTTTGGCTTCCGACCACTTATCCACAAAGCGCGCTGTCGCCCGTTCTCTACACGCTCGTGTGGATAACGCCGATGCTTGCGTGGGACCTCATACGGCACAAACGGCTGCACAAAGCCTACATCATCTGGTTCGCCATCTTCATTCCGGTTGTCATCGTGGTCATGAACCTGTGGTGGACACCCTGGTGGGTGGGCACCGTGGAGCGGATGATGGGCGTCGCCAGCTGACAGCGACGGCTTGCTCCCTCGCCTCTTCGCCCGTAGCGGGATGCAGCGCGGCCGAAAAGCGGACAGGCGATGGAGCGACCCCGGTTCAAGCAACCCGTGTACCTGAGGCATCCGGTCTACCGGAGCCGATCGTGGCTGCGCACGAGCGACCTTTCGCTGATCCTCGTCGCCATCGGTATCGGCGTCTGCGCCGGGCTCGTGACCGTCGGCATAGCCGAGCTCGCCCACGGCCTGCAGCGCCTGATGTACGGCGTCGGCATCAACCGCCTGAGCGCCCTCGCATCGATCCGCCATCCGCTGAAATTGCTGTTCCTTCCGCTCGGGGGAGCGCTTCTCGGCGGCATTTACTGGATCTCGCGCAAACGCCCTGCACCGATCGACGTCGTCGAGGCCAACGCCCTCCACGGCGGGCGAATCCCGAAAACCGACAGCCTGTGGGTATGCGTGCAGACGATCGTCTCGAATGGCTTTGGAGCTTCCGTCGGGCTGGAAGCCGCCTATGCCCAGGCCGGCGGCGGCATCGCCTCGGTCGTGGGCCGTTGGCTGCGCCTGCGACGCATGGACATGCGCCGGCTGGTCGGCGCCGGAGCGGGCGCGGCCATCGGCGCGGCCTTTGCCGCCCCGCTGACGGGCGCGTTCTACGGATTCGAGGTCGTGATCGGCGCTTATACGCCCGCAGCCATCGCGCCCGTGACCGCCGCTGCCCTGGCTGCCGCCCTTGTCACCCGCGCGACCGGCGAGACGCCTTACCTTACGGTCGCCAGCATTCCCGAGCAGATCACCACCCTCGACTACCTGCTGTCCTGCGGCCTCGGGGTGCTTTGCGCCGTTGCCGGCATCCTGATGATGCGCGCGCAGACGCAAATCGAGCGATGGATCGCCCGTTCGCCCTTGCCCAAGCATTGGGCTCCGGTGGTCGGCGGGCTGCTCATGATCCCGATCGCCTGGACCAGCCCGCAAGCGCTTTCCTCCGGGCATGGCGCGCTGCGGCTCGAGATCGCGCTGCAGCCGGCGTTCACCTTTCTCGCGTTCGTCTTCCTGCTGAAGGCCCTGGCTTCCATCGTCTCGCTCAGCTTCGGCTTCCGCGGAGGGCTGTTCTTCGCCTCGCTGTTCCTCGGGTCCTTGCTCGGCCCGATTTACGCCCAGCTGGTCAACGCCGCGTTCGGGCACCCGGTGCTCGGCAACCTCGACGCGGCGCTGGTCGGAATGGCGGCGTTTGCCACCGCCGTGATCGGCGCGCCGATGACAGTCTCGCTGCTGGTTCTCGAAACGACGCACGATTTCGCCGTCACCGGCGTGGTCATCGCCGCCTCGCTGTGCGCCAGCGCGTTCACGCGGGCCAACTTCGGCTATTCGTTCTCGACCTGGCGCTTTCACTTGCGCGGCTCGACGATCCGCAGCCCGCGGGACATCGGCTGGATCAAGGGCCTCACGGCAAGGCGCCTGATGCGACGCGACGCGACCCTGGTGCCCGAATCGGCAACGATCGCCGAGTTCAGGACGAAAGTGCCGCTCGGCTCGACCAGCCGGGTATTGCTGGCGGGGCCGGAGCGCGAATATTGCGGAATCGTCCAGACCGCCCGGGCCTACGACCCGGCGCTCGATCCGGGGGCGCCGGTCGCGTCGATCGCCGAGCTGGAGGACGACGCCATTGCGCCGAGCACCGACATCGCCCAGGTCCTCGACTGCTTCGAAAGGCTCGGCACCGAAGACCTCGCCGTGGTCGACGGGCGTGGTCGCATCCTCGGCGTGGTCACCGAGAAGTACGCTCATCGGCGGTACATCGAGGAAAGCGAGAAGACGCACAGCCAGATGTTCGGGGAAGGTTGAGCTTTCGCTCTAGCGGTTCCCCGCGGGCGCCGGCCCTGCTATGGCGCCCGGCACAACCGGAGTTATTTCGAATGGGTTCGTTTTCGGCAGTTCACTGGATCGTCATCGCGATCGTCATTCTCGTGCTGTTCGGGGGCGGCAAGTTGTCGCAAACAATGGGCGACTTCGGCAAGGGCGTGCGCGAGTTCCGCAAGGGGATGAAGGAGGACGACGAGGACCACGAGCGCAAGATGGCCTCGAAGCATCCCGAGATCGCCCCGCCCGGCAAAGTGACGATCGACGCCGAAGAGAAGGAAAAGCAGGCCGAAAAAAGGGACTGACCGCCCTCAGCTCGCTTGGCGCGGCGGCAAAGGCTGCTGCGGCCAGCTTTCGAGGTCGGGATCGGGCTGCGCCCAGGAGGGGCGCTCGCTGGTCCAGATGACCATCTGCGGCGCGAGGGCGTGCGGCTCCTCGATGAAGCCGAGGCGCAATGTCATGAACTGCGGCCGCGCCGAGCTTTGCGCATAAACCGGCGTCGAGCAGATCGCGCAATTGTGCATCGTCAGCGTGTTGCCGCTCGGCGCAAGGTAGCTCCACGCACGCAAGTCGCCAGCAAGCGAGACGTCTGCCGTGTGGAACATGACGTTGTGCGTCGGCCCGCCGGCGGCCGCCTTCTGGCACTGACGGCACCAGCACTTGCGCACGGCGACCGGCTCGCCCGCCATCGTCGCGCTGACCGCACCGCAGTTGCACCTGCCGCTGTAAACCATCTCGCCATCCTTCCGCTCGCCTTCTACTCGAAAGGCGCCGAGGCGCGGAACCGTTTTCAGCCGAGCAGACCCAGCCGGACGAGCTCGGCTTGCAAACCTGCGGCGCCGTCGAACAGGTGCGCATGCCATCCGCGGCTCCGCGCCGCAGCGACGTTCGAAGGATTGTCGTCGGTGAAGAACAGGGCCTCCGGCGGATGACCGAAGCGCTTCTCGGCGATGGCGAAGATCCTGGGGTCGGGCTTGGCGACCCCCTCCTCGCCCGAGACCACCACGTCCTCGAACAGCTCGAACAGCGGCCAGCCGCGCCGCGACTGGGCCCAGAACTCCGCGCCGAAGTTGGTCAGCGCATAGAGCGGGACGCCGCGCTCGGCGAGCCGGCGCGCGATCGCGTGCGTGCCGGGAATTTCGTGCGGCAGGGTCTCGGCGAAGCGGTCGCGATAGGCATCGATCAGAGCCGCGTGCCCGGGAAAGCGCGCCTTCAGCTCCGGCACCATCTCGGCGAGCGGTCGACCCTTGTCGCTTTGGAAGTGCCACTCGTCGGTGATGACATGGGCGAGGAACCAGTCGAGCTCCTGCCGATCGACGATCAGCTTCTCGAACAGGTACCGCAGGTTCCAGTCATACAGCACGCGGCCGATGTCGAACACGACGGCGCGAGGGGTGTCAGGCATGCAAAAGGCCTCCGAACACTCGGAGGCCTTGCAGGTCTTCGCGGCCGCGAGCGAGTCGCGGCGCGGCAGGCATCAACCCTGGCGCGCCTTGAAGCGGCGGTTGGTCTTGTTGATCACGTAGACCCGGCCGCGGCGGCGGATCACGCGGTTGTCGCGGTGGCGGCCCTTGAGCGACTTCAGGCTGTTGACGATCTTCATGGCGGTGCTTCCAAAAAACTGCGGCACCGGAGAGGCCCCCCGATGCCGAAAATCCAGCCGCGCCGTTACGGGCCGCACCGCGCGAAGTCAAGCGCGAGAGCGGACGGAGTCGAGCTTGCGCTCCCATTGCAGCGCGTGGCGCACGATCGTGTCGAGATCGTCGAATTGCGGCGCCCACGCCAGCGTGGCCTTGATCCTCGTGTTATCCGAGATGAGCGATGGCGGATCGCCCGCGCGGCGGCCCTCGAGACGCCGCTCGATCGCCAGGTTCGTCACTCTATCGACCGCATCGAGCACTTCGAGCACCGAATAGCCGTGACCGTAGCCGCAGTTCATCGTCAGCGAGCGCTGCGGGTCGGCGATCAGCGCCTCCAGCGCCAGAACGTGCGCCGCGGCAAGATCGGAGACATGGATATAATCGCGCACCCCGGTTCCGTCCGGCGTGTCGAAGTCGGTGCCGAACACGCTGACGTGACCGCGCTTGCCCAGCGCGGCTTCGACGGCGACCTTGATCAGGTGCGTCGCCCCGGCCGTCGACTGCCCGCTGCGAGCCTGCGGGTCCGCCCCGGCGACATTGAAATAGCGCAGCGCGCAATAGTTGAGCGGATGGGCAAGGGCGGTGTCGGCCAGCATCCGTTCGGTCATCAGCTTCGACCAGCCGTAGGGATTGATCGGGGCTTGCGGTGTCGTTTCGGTCACCTGCGCCACCTCCGGAATCCCGTAAGTCGCCGCGGTCGAGCTGAAGATGAAGTGCGGCACCCGCGCCGCGACTGCCGCTTCGATCAACGTCCGGGCCTTGGCGGTGTTGTTGTGATAATACTTGAGCGGGTTCTCGACCGACTCCGGCACGATGATCGATCCGGCGAAATGCATGATCGCCCGCGTGCCCTGCTCGGCGAAGATCCGCGCCAGCAGCCCGGCATCCTCGATGTCACCCTCATACAGCGGCACGCCTTCGGGAACGGCGAAACGAAAACCCGTCGTCAGATTGTCGATGACCGCGACGGGCCATCCGGCATCGATGAGCGCCAGCACCGCGTGGCTGCCGATATATCCGGCGCCGCCGGTGACGAGGACGGGAAGTTTGCGGTCCATGACCGCCGACCTAGCATGAAGCACATTTCCAGCCAGTGCGAATTGCCTGCAATCGCCGGCAAAAACGGATGTATAGCCGGGGCGACCCACCGCCCGAACGGATGACTATCAGCCATGACCCGCTTCATCCTCGCTCCCCTCGCCGCCGCGATCGTGCTGGCCGGCTGCACGCAAACCATCGTGTCCCCCGTCTCGGTGACGCGGTTCGTCGGGGCGCAGCCGGCGCGGCTCGGCCAGGGGCCCATCGCGGTGCGCCCGGCTCCTGGCGCGCCGGGGACGCTGGCCGACTTCGAGGCGTTCCAGGACGCCGTCGCCGCCGGCCTCGCCCGGCTCGGCTACCGGGTCGTCGCCGGCGACAGCGCGGCGCAGGTCGCCGAAGTTCGAGTGCTTCGCGCACTCGAGCGGCCCGTGCGCGGGCGCGGCCCGGTGAGCGTCGGCGTGGGCGGCGAAACCGGCTCCTACGGCTCGGGTGTCGGCCTCGGCCTCGGCATCGACCTCACGCCGCCGCCGCCCGAGGTCGCCAGCACGCAGATGGGCGTCGTCATCCGCGACACCGCGAGCGGCCAGTCGCTGTGGGAAGGTCGCGCCGAGTTCTCGGCCAGCAGGAACACCCCCTACGCCAGCGCCCAGGCCACCGCGCACAAGATGGCCGACGCGCTGTTCTCGGGGTTCCCCGGCCGCTCGGGCGAGACTATCGAGGTCAAATGACCGACGTGCAAATCAACGCTGCGTTCGACAGCGGGAATATCGACGTTCTCGAAATCGACGGCCCCAGCGCCCGCCTCGCCATCCGCAAGGACAACCAGGCCGACTTCTACCAGTGGTTCCATTTCCGCGTCTCCGGTGCGGCCGGGCGCGAGCTGGTGCTGCGGATCGTCAATCTCAACGCCTCCGCCTATCCAGGCGGATGGATCAATTACAACGCCGCGGTTTCGGAGGATCGCGAATACTGGGCCCGCGCCGCTTGCGCTTTCGACAAGGACGTGGACGGCGGCACGCTGACCATCCGCTACACGCCGGCCGGCGATATCGCCTGGTTCGCCTACTTCGCGCCGTACTCGATGGAACGGCACCACGACCTCGTCGCCGACGCGGCGGCCAGCGAGGGCGTCACCTACCGGTGCCTCGGCCTTAGCCTCGAGGGCCAGCCGCTCGATTGCCTCGAAATGGGCGAGGGCGACAAACAGGTGTGGCTCTACGCCCGGCAGCATCCCGGCGAGACGATGGCCGAATGGTGGGTCGAAGGCGCGCTGGAAGTGCTGACCGACCCGGCCGATCCCGTGTCGCGCATCCTGCGCCGCGAGTGCCGCCTGCATATCGTTCCGAACTGCAATCCCGATGGCAGCCGGCGCGGGCACCTTCGCACCAATGCGGTGGGCGCCAACCTCAACCGCGAGTGGGCCGAGCCGACGGCCGGGCGCTCGCCCGAGGTTCTTGCCATCCGCGACGCGATGGATGAAACCGGCGTCGACTTTGCGATGGACGTCCACGGTGACGAAGCCATCGCGGCGAACTTCCTCGCCGGCTTCGAGGGCATCCCCTCGTGGAGCCAGGCCCTGCAGGACAACTACGAGCGCTTCCGCCAAATCCTCGCCCGGCGCAGTCCGGACTTCCAGACCGCCAAGGGCTATGCCGCGGCCGCCCCCGGCAAGGCCAACATGACGATGAGCACCAACCAGCTCGCCGAACGCTTCGGCGCATGCTCGATGACGCTCGAGATGCCCTTCAAGGACAACGCCGACTTGCCCGACCCGGAGCAGGGCTGGAGCCCCGAGCGTTGCAAGCTTCTCGCGCGCGACTGCCTCGCGAGCCTCGTGGAGTGGCTGGAAGCCTAGGCCGTTTCCGCTTCGTGCGGCAGGGCCTCAAGGCAACGGCGTGATCGACCCGCCTTGCGTCTTTTTGCAGGTCTGGTGACCGGCAACGCCCTGGCTTGTCGACTCAAGCCTTCTGGGAAGGCGATTGCGCGCACACGATCGACCAGTGGGCTCGCCATGTCCCATCGGCGTCGCGCCTGAAGCCGACAAGGAAGTTAACCTTGTGCGTGTAGGCAACGCCATTGCGCTGGCTGTCTTCGTGGTAGGTCGATCGATAGACCGCCATCTCTCCGGACCGGGCGACCTCGACGGCCTGGTCGATCAGGCGCAGATGCCATTGCGGCGCGTACCTGAAGGCCATCGACAGGCCTTCCCTGTCGGCGGCGGCTCCGACCGAGGGTTCGCGCATGCTTTCCATCGAGACAAGGTCGGGCGCATCGAATTTCGTCGCCTTGTCGATGTCCTTCGTGTTGATGCCGTCCACCATCTCGGCGACATCGGCTTCGATCCGGGCGACAATGGCTGCCTGCGCGCTGGCAGCGGGAGGCGAAGCGTGGGCCGCCGGGAACGGCAAGCAGGCGAGAACGGCGAGCAGCATGCGCTTGGTCATGGACGACTCCCAATTGCCGGCGGTCCTTTCCAAGAATCGTCACCACGAGCGGGTGCGCGGCAGGCGGCCGCTCCGGCGATCGGCCGGACCTTCTTGAGCGGGTGCGCCATCGGCCCCTCGAGCCGGCGGGAGGGGCCGATGCCTTACTGCTTGGTCCCGGTGATCGGGATATCGCCGAAGCTGCTGTGGGTAGTGCCGGTCATCGCATTGCCGTCCACCGTCACGTCGTAGTCGAGGTCGATGGTCATGTCGCCCATCACAAGCTCGCGCTTGAAGGTCAGCTTGTTGCCGTCGACCTTGACGTCGGAGATCGTGCTCTTGGGAGGCGCGGCCGCGGCACCGCCGGCGTCGCCGCCGGGACCGCCCTGCATGGGCTCGTCCTTGATGTCGATCGAGTAGCTTCCGCCGGCCTGCGCGACCGTCCACGTTGCCTTGAAGGTGCCGAAGTCGCTCTTGGCTTCGGTTGCCCAGGTGCCTGCGACCGGCGAATCGGCCGCCAAAGCGGGTGTGGCGACAAACAGGGCCCCGGCCGCCGCGAGCGCGGCGAAATGCAACTTGCGCATGAGACTCTCTCCCCAAGCGGCGGTCTGCCGCCGCCCACGTCTACTCCGCCAGGCTGCGGCCCACAACGGGTCGATTGTCGCAGCCGCGCGAGCGGCGCACTGCGGCGCCGTTCGGCACCAAACAGGCCGAAACGTGTTGTTCGGGCGATGCAAAGGCTTTTCACCCGAGTCGCAAGCGCGATTGCCACCGCCGCAGGCCAGCCTACGGTGTTTCTCCTCGCCGTGCTCATCGTCGTCGTCTGGGGCGTGACCGGTCCCTTGTTCCACTATTCCGACACCTGGCAGCTGGTGATCAACACTGGCACCACCATCATCACGTTCCTGATGGTGTTCCTGATCCAGAACTCGCAGAACCGCGACGGCGCGGCAATGCAGGCCAAGCTCGACGAAATGCTCCGTGCGATCAGGGAGGCACGGTCCGAATTCATCGGCATCGAGCACCTGACCGATGAGCAGATCGAGCACATCCGCATCGCGCTCGAACAGGAAGTCGGCGTGTGCGACGAAGAGAAGGCCGAACTGGTCGAAGACAGCGTCGAACAGCTGCTCAAGCGACGTTGATCACTCGGCCGCTTCCATCATCTCCAGCGGATCGACCTCGCGCCAGTCGGCCTCGCTCGGGAAAGCGAAGCTGACCGCGCGAATCGAGGCGAAGTCGACGTCCTCGCCGGTGAACGACAGTTCGCCCGTCTCGCGGTGCTTCTTGACCGCGTCGAGCAGCAGCCGCCGCGCGCGGTAGATCACGCGGTCACAGGTGCCGAGGTATTCCTTCGAGCGGTCGACGATCGGTCCCATCGATTCCTGCACCGCGAAATCCTCGTAGGCATTGCCGCGGTCGATGATCCCCGACCAGTGGCCGTCCGCCATGGCCTGCCGATCCTGGTGCCAGAGGTTGCTGCTGTCGCCCATGTCGGCGTTGAAGTGGTCCGGATTCTCGCTCCAGGTGCCGAACGCGCCGAGGAGGTTCGGGCCCATCGGTGCGTCGGTGTCGTAAGCGATGTACCATTGGGCCGTGGTCACGTCGTCGATCGGAATCGAGCAGCAGACGATCCGCGGCCCTTTCGGTGCCGAGGGGATGAAGCTGAAGAACGGCAGCGATACTTCGCGCACGCGGGCGTAACGGCGGTTGTCCGGCTCGGTGCGGATGGCGCCTTCGCGGAAGCCGTAGGGGCGCTCGTCGAACTCGAATACCGGCGCCCCGTCGTTGAGCATGTAGTCGCTCTCGTTCTTGAAATAGTTGCGCCCGATGCCGCTCTTGAGGTTGGCCGAGTGCAGGAAGGTCACGTGCGCGGAATCGAGCAGCGCTTCCAGCCCCTGCAGCCAGTTGGTTCGGATGATGCCGCGATAAGGTTGGACGTGGTCGTCCGGCAGCGTGGTGAACTCGTAGTCCGGGAAGCGGGGCGGGGTGCTCCTGGCGCCCATGTAAACCCACACCAGCCCGCCCGCCTCGTGCGTCGGGTGGGTCCGGACCGGAACGCTTTGTGCAAACCTTTCGCGCTGGGCCGCCGGCTCGGTCGGCGCGTCGACGCACTGGCCGTCGACCGAGAATTTCCAGCCGTGGAAGATGCACCTCAAACCATTGTCCTCGTTGCGCGCCAGCGCGAGGCTGGCGCAGCGATGCGGGCAGGCCTCCTGCATGAAGCCGACCCGGCCGTCGGTCGCGCGGAAGGCGACGAAATTTTCGCCGAACAGCCGCACCCGCTCGGGCGCGCCGTCGCGTTCGAGCCTCGCCGAGCGGCAGGCAGGGACCCAGTATTCGCGCAGCATCGCGCCCATCGCCGTGCCGGGGCCGATGCGGGTCAGAAGCTCGTTGTCGCCCGGGTTCATCATCGCTCTCAAGGCTCCTCTTCGCAGCGCAGGCATTCGCCTGTCGTTGCGCTAGCCTACCACGCCTGCCGCGATAGGCGAAAGCCTACTGCGCCCCAGCGGCGCGAAGCCGTTTGACGAGCCAGACCGAGGTCAGCGCCATGAGCACCGCGAGGATGTCGGCCAGCCAGTCGCTCAGCTCGCTGTCGCGATGAAACATCGGGATTTCCTGGACGAGCTCGATGACCCCGCCGAACGCCACCAGCGCCAGGGCGAGCTTCACCCGCGAGACTTTCGGGTAGGCGATGCAGCCGAGGACGGTGATGACGAAGAACGCCGCCATGTGCTCCACCTTGTCCGGTACGTCGAAGCTCGGCGGTTGCGGCAGCACGGCCATCACGAACGCGAACAGCGCGGCGGCCCAGAAGGCGATTCTAAACAAGCGAGGCACTCGCCGCCCATCCCATCGGCGGCCCGGGGAGACAACCCATTATGATCCGCCTGCCGGCCGTCACGGTTGCAGGACCACCCAGCGCACGGCGGCGTCGCTCGCTTCGTTGCGATAGCTCGCATTGGCGGTCCACAGCGTCCACGGGCGGCCGCCGTAGTCGGGCTGGAACCGGTTGCGCGTCAGCCACAGATTGCGCTCCATCCTGGCGGCGATGCCGTAATGCTCCTCGAAAGCCTTCGACACCTTGAGCACGGCCGGCTTGCCGACGTGGCCCTCGATTTCGTTGAGGAACGTCGTCAGCTCGCTTTCGACCGCCGCCTCGCTCACGCGGTTGGGGCATTGGTCGGCGAGCTTGTCGAGCTCGACCGCCGGCGGCAGCATCGCAACCTCGCGCGGGACGATGGTCACGAAGTTCGCCGCCTGCCGGTCGGCCGGCACGCACGGATCGTAGCGGTGCACGACGCCGAACTGCAGCCCGGAGGCGCGGACGGCGGCGAGGTTGGTTGCAAAGGCTGGATCGCGCCCGGCCGCGCCGTCACTCGCGTCGAGGTAGGCGAAGCGCGCGCCGATCGCCCTGAAGGCGCGGAAATCGACCTCGCCATCTGCGGCGCCGATTTCCACACCCTGTACCGGGAACCTCTTTCGGTCCGGCCGCCAATGCCCGAAGTCCCACCAGCCGACCACGCCGGCGACCAGCGCGGCGAGAACCACCACGCCGGCGATGCGCACGCGCCAGCCGATTGCCCGTTTCCTGCCCATCGATCCCTTGCTGCGACCCCGCGCCCGTCAGTTCCTGATATGGAGCACGCAGATCAGCGTAAAGAGCCGGCGCGCGGTGGCGAAGTCGGTGTCCACTTTTCCGTCGAGCGCCTCGCCGAGTTGCCGTGCCCCGCGGTCGTGGATCGCGCGGCGGGCCATGTCGACCGTCTCCAGCTCGCGCGCCGAGGCATGGCGCAACGCCTTGTAGTACGAATCGCAGATCGCGAAATACTCGCGCACCACCCGGCGAAAGCGAGCCAGCCCGAGCCCGATCGCGCCGGCCTCGTTCCCTTCGCCATCGCTGAGCGAAATCCTGAGCCGCCCGTCCGGCACCGCGAGGTGCAGCGACCAGGGTCCCCGGTGCCCGTGCTCCACCGCCCGCAGCGGCACGAAGCAGCTGTCGTGCGCGAGGTCCCGCAGCGCCGCCTTGCGCTCGCGCTCGACGTCCGCGCCGCGCTGAAGCACGGTCGTCTCGTCGAGCGAGATCGCAGCGATGCGCTTGTCGTCGGCCACGAGGTTCATATTGCAGCGCAACATTGGGGCGGCAAGGCTTGTTCCCGCTTTCCACAGGATGCCGGGGGCAACCGCCCCTTGCCGCTCGACTCCGACAAGTCCATCACGCTGGGATGGCCGACGAAGCTCTTCTCCTGCGACCCGAATCGCGTCCTGCCGAAGCACCCGCCGGCCGCGCCCTGCCGGCCAATCTCGAGGCCGAGGCGGCGTTCCTCGGCGCGGTCCTGATCGACAACCGCGTGCTCGAAGAGCTCGCCGTGCCACTGAGGCCGGAGCACTACTTCGACCCGCTCCACCAGCGCATCTACGAGCGCATCCTCACGCTGCTCGACAAGCAGATGGTCGTTACCCCGGTCACGTTGAAGCCCTACTTCGAGGCGGATGAGGCGCTTCGGGAGCTCGGCGGCACGGCCTACCTTGCACGCCTCACGGCCGACGGCCAGGGCCTCCTCGCCCCGCGCGAGCTCGCGCAGCAAATCTACGACCTTGCTCTCCTGCGCGAACTGGTCAGCGTCGGCCGCGAGCTGGTTGAAGGCGCCCTCGACACCTCTCAGGAAGTCGAGCCGATGCGCCAGATCGAGGAGGCCGAGGCGGCGCTTTTCCGCGTGGCCGAGGGGGCGGCCGGCACCAGCGACGCCGAGAGTTTCCGCGGAGCGACCGGCAAGGCGCTGGCGATGATCGAGACGGCGATCAATTCGGGCGGCCACGTCTCGGGCAAGACCACCGGGTTCACCTCGATCAACGACAAGGTCGGCGGGCTGCACAATTCGGACCTTATCATCATTGCCGGCCGCCCGGGCATGGGCAAGACCTCGCTCGCCACCAACATCGCCTTCAACTGCGCCGACCGCTTGCTGCGCGACCGGCGCGACGGGATCGACAAGTCGATCGGCGCCGGCGTCGCGTTCTTCAGCCTCGAAATGTCGAGCGACCAGCTCGCCACCCGCATCCTCGCCGAGCAGGCCGGGATCAGCTCCGAAGCGCTGCGCATGGGCAAGATCAGCCGCGAGGACTTCCAGCAGCTGTCCTACGCGAGCCAGCGCCTTGCCGAGCTGCCGTTGTACATCGACGACACCCCGGCGCTCAGCATCGCCGCGCTGCGCACGCGCGCCCGGCGCCTCAAGCGCCGCAATGACGTCGGCCTGATCGTGGTCGACTACCTCCAGCTGCTCCAGGGCAGCCAGCGCAGCCAGGACAACCGCGTCAACGAGATCTCCGAGATCAGCCGCGGCCTGAAGACGCTGGCCAAGGAGCTCGACGTGCCGGTGATCGCGCTCTCCCAGCTCAGCCGCGCGGTCGAGCAGCGCGACGACAAGCGCCCGATGCTGTCGGATCTCAGGGAATCCGGCTCGATCGAGCAGGATGCCGACATGGTGTGGTTCGTCTACCGGGAGGACTATTACGTCGCCGCGCGCGAGCCCAAGCGCCCGGTCGAAAGCGACGAGCCGAAGGTTCACGAGCAGCATGCCGCCTGGGCCGCGCAAATGGAAAGTGTCTACGGCCTTGCCGAGCTGATCGTCGCCAAGCAGCGCCACGGCGCGACCGGCAAGGTGCGGCTGCGGTTCGAGGCGAAGATCACGAAATTTTCCGACCTCGCCGAAGGGGAATACGGGGCCGACTACGACTAGGCTGCCCCGGCGAGCTGGGCCAACCCCCGACGGGTGGCAGGGCACCGGACGATTGAGGGCGAGTTCCGGGGCATTCTACCCCGCACCCTCAATCGCCAGGCTCGCCTGCCTACTTGTGGTGCTTGTCCTTCTTATTTTTGCCCTTCGTGTCGGTCGTGGCAGCAGCATCGGCATTGCCCGCTCCCGTGGCGGCCGACGTCGACGTGTCGGTTGCCTGCTGGCCGGGGGCGTTGCCGAGGGCGTCGACCGCTTTCGCGGTGGCGTCCGGAACCTCGCTCTTGGCCTGGTCGCTCGCTTGCGGCGAGGTTGCCGGAACGGCCTCGGCCGGGGAGCCGGCCGCGTTGCCCGCCCCGTTGGCGCTGCCCTGAGCGGCAGCCGCGTCAGCCGCAGGCGGCGTTGCCTGCTTAGGCGCCGCGTCTTGCGCGATCGCCGCGGTTCCGGCAGCGCCAAGCAGCAGCGCGAGCGAGAGAGTGGCATAAGTTTTCATGATGGTTTTCTCCAAGTAGTGACCCCCTGCTAGGCCCTTGCAAGCCTGCGCCTTCTCGAGGGGTTCCCGGCTATGCGGCGGGGCGTGGTCCCGGGGGGGCGGCCCGAGGAACCGTTGCCGGCGGCCCGCTCCGCTGCAAGAAAGCTTCCTTGCACACCGCTGGCGGAACACGCCCATGAGCGCATGGAGCGCAACCGCCGCCGCGGCGGCGACCCCGGCGGCCGGGGTTACGGCCCTGCCGCGGGCGCTGTGCGGTTGGCGAGAGCGAGCGTGGAAAATCGTACTTCTGCAAGCGCCTGTTTGGGCGAGGCTGCGGGCAAGAGCGGATCCTGCCTGTCGTCCGGCGAGGCGCTGCGGGCTCGTCAACTTGCCATTCACCCCTGCGCGCCTACATTGGGCGCGAAAGGTAGAGCGCATTCATGAGTGACAACCGCGAGCCGGACAACAACGGCGGCAACCCCTGGCTGAAGAGCCTTCTGGTGTGGGGCGGAATCTTCCTTGCCCTGCTGCTGGTCGTGTCGATGTTCGGCGGCCCGCGCGCCGCTGCCGGCACCGAAATCCGCTATTCAGACTTCCGCCAGAAGGTCGCCGAGGGCTCGGTCGACGAGGTGCAGATCTCGACCGACCAGATCAGCGGCAAGCTCAAGAACGGCCAGGCGTTCAGCACCGTGCCGATCGCCAACGACACGAACCTGACGCAGCTGCTCGACCAGAACAACGTGCGCTACACCGGCGCGCCGAAGGACGAACCCAACGTCCTGCTCTACATCCTCATCCAGTCGCTGCCATTCGTGCTGATCCTGGGCGTGGCCTTCTTCGCTTTGCGCACCGTGCAGAAGGGCGGCGGCTCGGGCGCGATGGGCTTCGGCAAGTCCAAGGCCAAGCTGCTGACCGAGAAGCAGGGCCGCGTCACTTTCGCCGACGTCGCCGGCATCGACGAGGCGCGCGAGGAACTGGAGGAGATCGTCGAGTTCTTGAAGGACCCGCAGCGCTTCTCCAAGCTCGGGGGCCAGATTCCCAAGGGCGCGCTGCTGGTCGGCTCGCCCGGCACAGGCAAGACCCTGCTCGCCCGCGCGATCGCGGGCGAGGCGGGCGTGCCGTTCTTCACCATTTCCGGCTCCGACTTCGTCGAGATGTTCGTCGGCGTCGGCGCCAGCCGCGTGCGCGACATGTTCGAGCAGGCGAAGAAGAATGCACCGTGCATCGTCTTCATCGACGAGATCGATGCGGTCGGCCGCCATCGCGGCCACGGGCTCGGCAACTCGAACGACGAGCGCGAGCAGACGCTGAACCAGCTGCTCGTCGAGATGGACGGCTTCGAGGCCAACGAGGGCATCATCATCATCGCCGCGACCAACCGGCCCGACGTGCTCGATCCGGCGCTGCTGCGCCCGGGCCGCTTCGACCGCCAGGTCGTCGTGCCGATCCCCGACATCGACGGGCGCGAGAAGATTCTCGCCGTGCACATGCAGAAAGTGCCGCTGGCGCCCGACGTCAACCCGCGCACGATCGCCCGCGGCACGCCCGGCTTCTCGGGCGCCGATCTCGCCAACCTCGTCAACGAAGCCGCCCTGCTGGCCGCCCGCCGCAACAAGCGTCTCGTCGCGATGCAGGAATTCGAGGACGCCAAGGACAAGGTGATGATGGGCAGCGAGCGCCGCTCGATGGTCATGACCGACGACGAGAAGAAGATGACCGCCTATCACGAGGCCGGCCACGCCATCGTCGCGGTCAACGAACCCGCGTCCGACCCGATCCACAAGGCGACGATCATCCCGCGCGGCCGCGCGCTCGGCATGGTCATGCGCCTGCCGGAGCGCGACAACTATTCGTACCACCGCGACAAGATGCATGCGAACCTCGCGGTCAGCATGGGCGGGCGCGTCGCCGAGGAAATCATCTTCGGTTACGACAAGGTCAGCTCGGGCGCCTCGTCCGACATTCACTACGCGACCGATCTCGCCCGCAACATGGTCACCAAGTGGGGCATGTCGGACAAGCTCGGCCCGCTGCAGTACGAGGACCAGTACGAAGGCTACCTCGGCATGGGCGGCAGCCAGCGGACCTTCATGGCCGACGACACCAACAAGATGATCGACGCCGAGATCAAGGACCTCGTCGAGAACGCCCACAAGCGCGCGACGGACATCCTGAAGGCGCAGGAAGACAAGCTCCATCTTCTCGCCCAGGCCCTGCTAGAGTACGAGACGCTGACCGGCGACGAGATCAAGGTGCTGCTCGAGACCGGCAAGGTCGACCGGCCCGACGAGCCGCGCGGTCCCGCCATCGCGCGTCCCGCCCAGGGCTCGGCCATCCCGAAGGCCGGCAAGCGCTTCTCCGGCGGCACGGCCCCCCAGGGGGCTTGAGGCGCAAGGCCGGCTTCAGGTCCGGTCCGCCGAAAGCGCGGGCCGTGGTCCAGCAGAACGGCGGCGGCGATCGGCAGCCCGGCAAGGCGACAGACCAGCCATTCGCCGCGAGCGGAGGCCTTGTCGACCGGCCTGGACCTGGGTCTTCAGCCTCGCGGTTGCCGCGTCGCGTCAACTGCACTTGCGACGGGCGGCCTGCAACGGAGGCGACATCGCCCGGGCCGCGCCCTGCCGCGCCGGGACGCGGCAGCGCTTCACGAATATTGGAAAGCGCCTAGTCGGCCGCGCCAAGCACCAGCAACAGGTCGATGAACAGGAACAGGATCCAGAAGATAAAGAAGCTCAGCGCCGCCGTTCGCCAGAGCGCCGAGAAGCGCGACAAGCTGTAGGCGCCCTTGAGCTGCCTGTAGATGTGGATCAGCGGCACGAACACGCCGAGCAGCATCAACAGGCCCGTGCCGACGCCGATCCCGCCGAGCAGCACCAGTGCCACGTAGAACAGCGTCATGAAGCCGAGCGAGTAGGTCACGAACACCGCGTGATCGTATGGCCCGAACCGGCGACGCCAGGCGAACAGCAGCCACACGAACGGGATCGAAAGCGGGATCAGCAGCCAGGAGAACTTGTAGCTGTTCGACTGCAGCTTGTAGCTCATCAGGCTCGGGTTCTCCCGCCACTTGTCGATCGCATGATCGATGAAGCTCAGACCGGTGTACCGCGCCGTAAGCCTCGATCCCTTGCCCGCATTTTCCGCAAGAACGACCTCGTCTCCCGGCACGGGTGACGCCTTCTCGCCGAGTTGTTTTTGAAGGGCCGCGATCTGGGCGTCCACGATCGGCGCGGCAGGATTGCCGGCGCCCATCTGTTTTCGCGCGTTCTTCAAGTCGGCCAGCTCTTGGCGCGCATCGCCGGGGCCAGCCGCCGCTCTGCCGATCTGGCGAGTGTTGAACTCCGTGGGCGGGCCGATGCCTGCAAGCTGGAACACTGCGAACATCAGGAACACCGAAAACAGGAACAGCGCCATTGGGCTCACAAAGCGGGCGCGCTCCCCGGCGATGTACCGCCGGGTCAGCTCGCCGGGCTTCCACGCGAGCAGCGGCAGCGTGCGCCAGGTCTTGCCGTCGAAGTGGAGCACGCCATGCGCGATGTCATGGAAGAAGGCGCCGATCGTACGGTGAATGTGCGCCGCCTGCCCGCAATTGTGGCAGTGCGAACCGATCAGCGCCGTGCCGCAATTGAGGCAGGCCCTTTCGTGACTATGCCCGTCCGCCGCTTCACCCGCCTTGGGCTCGACCGCACGCGCGAGCATGCCGCCTTCGACGACGCTTCCGATTGCCTCGATGCCGCCCGTCATGCGCCCGTTCTAACCGGCGGCGCAACGAGGGTCGAGCGCGTAGGCGCTATTCAGCCTTCGTAATCCCCGCCGACGGAGGTCGAGCGCGCGGGGGCCGCCGCGGAGAGGCGCATGGCCTCGGCCGACTGGCTGAGCGAGCCGATCTCGTCTGCCTCTTCCTCGTCTTCGGGCAGCACGCGCTGCAGCCCCTGGACGACGCTTTCGTGCAACTGCCTGGGTCGCACGGTTTCCTCGGCGATCTCGCGCAGGGCGACGACGGGGTTCTTGTCGCGGTCGCGGTCGATCGTCAGCTCGGCACCGCCCGAGATCTCGCGCGCACGCTGCGCAGCGAGCAGGACGAGATCGAAGCGGTTGGGAATCTTGTCGACGCAATCTTCGACGGTAACGCGCGCCATCGGGCACTCCGGAAGCTAGAATGATCGCCTTGTAGCGGGGAAGCGCGGCACCTAGGTGCAGGAGGGCGAGAAGTCAAGGTTTCGCTGGCTCTTGTCCGTGCTAGGATGGGCTGATGGACAGGATCGCGAGCACCGCCGAAACGGCGCCCCCATTCCCGTCCGGAGACGAGCCGCCGCCGTACCGCGATCCGCCGGTGTTTGCGGTTTCCGCGCAAGGCCAGGATCTGACGTTCTACCCGGCGGGCAAGGACCGCTTTGCGCGCCTCATCCGCCTGATCGACGAGGCCGAAAGCTCGCTCAAGATCGCATTCTACATCTTCTGTCCCGATGAGAGCGGCCAGGCAGTGCGGGACGCGCTGACCGCCGCCGCGCGCCGCGGCGTGAAGGCGTCGGTGATCGTCGACGGCTTCGGAGCCGCGGTCGACGATGAATTCTTCGCGGAATTCGAGAAAGCCGGCGGCAGCTTTTGCATCTTCAGCCCGAGCTGGACACCGCATTATCTCATCCGCAACCACCAGAAGATCGTCGTCGCGGACGAGCGGATCGCTATGCTCGGCGGGTTCAACGTCGAGAACGCGTACTTCGCCCCGCCCGGCGAGAACGGCTGGCACGATCTCGCCTTCACCGTCGAGGGCACGCTGGTGGCGCGTGTCTCCGAGTGGTTCGGCGAGCTGCAGTCATGGGTCGCCAATCCGCACGCGCATTTCCGCGCCATTCGCCGCCGCGTCCGCCAGTGGGATCCGGGCCTGCCGCCGGTGCAGCTGCTGATCGGCGGGCCGACGGGACGCCTCTCGAGCTGGGCGCACTCGGTCTCGCGGGATATGATCCACGGGCACAAGCTCGACATGATCATGGCCTACTTCTCGCCGGCGATGCTACTGATGCGGCGCATCCGCCGGATCGCCGCCAAGGGCCAGACGCGGCTGGTGTTCGCCGCTCGATCGGACAACGCGGCGACAATCGGCGCCTCGCGGCTGCTTTACCGCAAGCTCCTGAAGTCACGCGCGAAGATCTATGAGTTCCAGCCGTGCAAGCTGCACACCAAGCTGATCGTGCTCGACGATGCCGTCTACCTCGGCAGCGCCAACTTCGACATGCGCAGCCTGTACATCAATCTCGAGATCGTCGTCAGGATCGAAGACAGGGCTCTCGCCGACCGCATGCGCGAATTCGTGGCCGCCCACGAGCCGGCCTCGCTTCGCGTGACGACGGCGGTTTACCGCAAGTGGGCGAAGCCGTGGAACCGCTTCCGCTGGTGGCTCAGCTGGTTCCTGGTCACGGTCGTCGACTACACCGTCAGCCGCAAGCTCAACCTCGGGCTCGAGTAGCGGCTTGCTCGCGCTCGCCGTCTAGGGCCTCGCAAACGTGCGCTCGCCGCGCCGCGTCACGTGGATGTCGCAGATCAGTCCGCCCCTTAGGGTATAGGTCACGCGAACCGGCACATCGTACCATTCGCCCTTCTGCAACGGCCCGACGACGAAATCGGGCGCATCCTCGACGGCCGTAAAGCGGCTTATCGCATCGAACACGATGCGATCGTCGCCGAACTCGAGATGCTCGGGAAGCACGGTTTCGCGCACGCGTTCGAACATCGGGCGGTAGAAGGCGACGATACCCTCCTTGCCGTAGATGTCGCCGATCGAGCCGGTCAGGTGCAGCACCACGTCGTCGGTATAGAACTTGGCGAAGCGCTCGAACTCGGCGCCCGAGAAGGCCGCGCAATAGGCCTGGAACGCAGCCTGCTGGCTGGGATGCGAGCCGAGGCGAGGGAGCTTGGTGACGCCGCGCTCGGGCGGCCAGGTCATCGATTTCAGCTCCGCTATCTCGCCCTCCGCGTTCAGGCGATAGGTGACGAAGAACTTGACCGTGACAAGGTCGCCGGGGTGCATCTCGCCGAACGGGAAATCGGGCCGGCGTTTGGTCGCGTGGAAATCCATGTCGACTTCGGCGAACAACAGGCCGTCGCGGCTGATGACTGCTTGCGGCCGCATCACCTCGCGCACGCCGTCATGAGCCCATCTGAGGAACTCCAGCAGCCCGTCGGCCCCTTCGCGGGTGCCGTTCGCGCTGACCATGCGGGTGTCGCGGGCGAAGAAGCGGGCGACCAGCGCTTCGTCGTCGCCGGTGTTGAACAATCGCTCGTAAGCCTGATAGTCCAGTTCCATCGCGCGGGCGGTTATGGCGTGCGCGGCCGAAAGGGGAAAGCCCGTTGACCGACGTATCGCCGCTGTTCACGCCGTTCCGCCTCGGTCATCTCGAACTCGCCAACCGGTTCGTTATGCCGGCCATGCAGCGGGGGATGTGCGACCAGGGCCGACCCAAGCCCGAGCTCGCCCAGTATTACGCGCGCCGGGCCGAAGGCGGCGTGCCCCTGATCATCGGCGAAAGCTCGGCGATCGATCACCCTTCCGCCACCGCCCAGCCAAACTCCTCGTGGCTTACTCCGGCAACCGCCGACGCGTGGGCGCGCTGCGTGGGCGCCGTGCGCAATGCCGGCGGGCACATGCTGCTGCAGCTGTGGCACGAAGGCGCGGTGCGTAACGACGGCAACGCCCTCAGCCCGTCGGGCCGGGTCCATCCGGGAAAGGCCAACGGCCGGGCGATGACGCTTGAGGAGATGAAGGCGATCGGCGAAGGATTCGTCCGCTCGGCCTGCGTGGCCCGCGACATCGGGGCGTCGGGCATCGAGGTTCATTGCGCACACGGCTACCTCCTCGACCAGTTCCTGTGGCAAGGTTCCAACGTGCGCGAGGACGGATACGGCGGGCCCGACATCGCCGACCGGGTGCGGTTTCCGGCCGAGATCGTCAGCGCCATCCGCCATGAATGCGGTCCTCATTTCCTGATCTCGCTGCGCTTCTCGCAATGGAAGGAAGTGGACTACGGCGCCAAGGTCGCCGCAAACCCGGACGAACTCGAACGGATGGTGACGATCCTGCGCGAGGCCGGCGTCGATGTCCTGCACTGTTCGACGCGGCGGTTCTGGGAACCCGAGTGGGCCGGCGACGGCAAGAATCTCGCCGGCTGGGTCAAGGCGCTCAGCGGACTGCCGACGATCACCGTCGGAAGCGTCGGGCTCGACACCGATGTGATGACCACATTCATGGAGGCGAGGGATCCCTCGCCCCGTGTAGCCGAGGCCGTGGCCGATCTCGAAACGCGCATGGCGGCCGGCGAGTTCGACCTGGTCGCGGTCGGCCGCGCGCTGATCGGTGATCCGGACTTCGTCGAAAAGCTCGCGAATCGCGACCATGGTGCGATTCGCCTGTTCACCCGCGCCGACCTCGGCGCACTCGAGTGGGACACCTCGATCGTGGAGGAAGCGCACAACGCGGCCGCCTGAGGCCCGGCCGCGTCGGAAAGTTTGCGACGAACCGACTGAAATCGCCGGAAACAAAACCCCCTCTCGGACATTTACGGATTGCAGCTTCTGGACGGGACGCAGCACTCCCCTTGCGCGTGTTCAACCGCTGTACGTAAGTTGATTTTATTGCGTTGCAGCATTATATGTGCTGCGATGCACAATGCAATGACCCCATCGGGACGGGGCACCGCGACCAACTATGCCGGGAATTCCGATGAACCTCGAACAGCACACGACCGAACGATTTGCTCCCCCGGGCGAGGCAAGCCCGGTCCGCTCGATCTTCACGCTCGCGCCGGGCAAGGATACGCCTCCTCGCCGCATCGCGCTTGTCGGCAACTACCTGCCCCGCAAGTGCGGCATAGCCACCTTCACGTCGGACATTTTCCGCCAGCTCGGCCAATTTCATCCCAACATCACCGTCGACGTCTATGCGCTCGACGATCCTCAGCGCCCGATCGCCTATGACGGGGTGGCAGCGACGATCGCCTGCGACGACCCGGCGGACTATGCCGAAGCGACGCGGCGGATCAACGACAGCGGCGTCGATGCCGTGTGGTTGCAGCACGAATACGGCATTTTCGGCGGCCCGGACGGCGAGATGGTGCTCGAATTCGTCGATCGCCTTGCCGCTCCCCTGATCCTCACGCCGCACACCGTCCTTGGTGAGCCTTCGCCGCGCCAGCTGGCGATTCTGCGCCATCTCGTCGCGCGATCCAGCCGCATCATGGTCATGAGCCGCCATTCGCGCGACTTGCTCGCCGAGCATTACGGGGCGCCGCACGAGATCCTCGAAGTCATTCCGCACGGCGCTCCCGATCGGCCGTTCGGCCGGCAGGCAGAGTTCAAGGCACGCCTCGGGCTTACGGGGCGAACGGTGCTGACGACGTTCGGCCTGCTCGGCCCCGGCAAAGGCCTCGAGACCGCGATCGAGGCATTGCCTGCAATCGTCGAACGGCACCCTGACGTGATCTACCGCATCGTCGGCGAAACCCACCCCAACTTGGTCGCCGTCGACGGCGAGACCTATCGCGAACGCCTGCAAGCGCTCGCCGCCGAGCTCGGTGTTGCCGATCACATCCAGTGGGAGAACCGCTTCCTCAAGATCGACGAGCTCGTCGACCAGCTCGAGGCCTGCGATATCTACATCACGCCCTATCCCGGCATGCAGCAATCGACCTCGGGAACGCTCAGTTACGCCGTGGCGCTGGGCAAGGCGGTGGTGTCCACCCCCTATCTCCATGCCCGTGAACTGCTGGCCGACGAGGTCGGCGAAATCGTCGAGCCGAGCTCCGGCGCGATTGCCGCCGCGATAAACCGGCTGCTCGACGATCCGCAGCGCCTGACGGCGATGCAGCGCCGCGCTTACGCTCGCGGCCGGGACACGATCTGGTCGCGCTTTGCCGACGGCGCGGCCGAGCTGATCGAGCATGCCGTCATTCAGCAAAGCCAGCGCCCGGCGCCGCTCGCCGCCGCTCCGGCGATCGCCGCCGTCGTCGCGATGAGCGATACGACCGGGATCCTGCAGCACTCGATCGGCATCGTCCCTGATCGCGCGCATGGCTATTGCCTCGACGACAATGCCCGCGCGCTCATGCTGATGAACGTCTCGGAAGGCGTCGATGCGGCCGAGCGCACGCGCTGGCGGCAGGTCTACGCGTCGTTCGTGCAGCACGCCTGGAATCCGGACGCCAAAGGCTTTCGCAACTTCATGCGGTTCGACCGCAGCTGGTGCGAGGATATCGGCTCGGAGGATTCCAATGGTCGCGCCTTGTGGGCATTGGGCCAGACGGTCGAGAAGGCCGACGAGCGTTCGCTGCGGTTCTGGGCCAAGGGTCTCTACGACACCGTGTTGCCGCACTACGATCCGCAGGGCTCGCCGCGCGCCGTCGCTTTCGCCATGCTCGGGGCCGCGGCGCTCTTGCGCCAAATCCCCGATCACGGCGCCTCGCGGGAGTTTCTCCAGCGAGGGGCGGACTTCCTGCACCGCCTGCTCGACGCTTCCCGGCGCCCGGATTGGGCCTGGTTCGAGGCAATGCTCGGCTACGACAATCCACGCCTGTCGCAAGCGCTGCTCGAGGCCGGGCTGGCCCTGAAGAACGACAGCTTCGTCGATGCGGGGCTCGACAGCCTGCGCTGGATCGCCAGCCGCCAGATCGCCGGCCACGGACATTTCCGGCCGATCGGCTCCGACACTTTCGGCCATGCACACACCAGCCTGCCCTACGACCAGCAGCCGCTCGAAGCGCAAGCCGCGATCGAGGCCGCGTCTGCGGCGTGGCAGGCGAGCGGCGATCCGGTGTGGCAGCATCACGGTTTGGCGGCATGGCGCTGGTTCTTCGGCGCGAACGATCGCGGCGTGGCGTTGGCCAACCTCGCCACCGGGCGGTGCCGCGACGGCATCAACCCACGGGGCGCCAACGAAAACTGTGGGGCGGAATCGATCTTGGCCTTCCAACTCAGTTACTATTCCCTGATAGGCCTGTTGCGTGGCAACCAAAGCGATTCGACCACAGGAAGAGGGATCGGCGAGCCCGCGCAACGGGTCGCCGAGCCCGTTGCGCATACTTGACACGAGGCTCCACGCCGATCCGACCCGCGTCGTCCTCCGGCCGTTTCACCTCGGCTGGCAGGCGAGAAATGCGCCGGACAGCCGTGCGCGGCGCCTCGTCGAGGACATCTGCGCGCTGAGCGACAACGCGGCGGCCAAGGCTTACGCCAAGGTCCGCGCCGACTTTGCCGAACGGCACTGGCAGACCGAGCAGATGTTCGAGGACCGCTTCGAAGAAGTCGCCAAGCACCTCGGCCTCGACGCGAAAGCCTTCACGCCGGCGCGGCGGCGGCTGATCGGCGCCTATTTCTGCCATGAATATACCTATGCCGCGGCGGCGCTGATGAATCCGTCGATCGTGCCGCACCCGGACCAGAGCGGCCTCGACGACAGCTCGGTGCGCTTCGTGATGTCGCTTCGGGCGGTGGGCGAAGGGCACATCAGCACGATTGCCTTCCGCGAGGGGATCGCCCGCACCGACGGCAGCTTCAGCCTCTGGCCGCAATCGAGCTTCGCGACTTCGGTCGAGCTCGACGATGCGAGCCTCGCCGACAGCGACTCCGGCGTGATCGTCCACCGCCAGCGCGATTCGAGCCTCTCCAACACGGTGATCTTTCCGATCACCGAGCAGCAGGCGGGCGGCGTGGAAGACCTGCGGCTCGTTCGCTTCGATCATGGCGGCGGCGAATACGAATGGATCGGCACCTACACCGCCTATTCGGGCCGCTCGATTCGTTCCGAGCTCTTGCGCACGCTCGACTTCAAGCGCTTCCTGCTCGAGCCGATCGTCGGCCGGGCCGGGCGCAACAAGGGCATGGCGCTGTTCCCGCAAAAGGTCGGCGGGAAGTACGCGATGCTGGGCCGGCAGGACGGCAAGAACCTGTTTCTCCTGAAGTCCGACCGGCTCGACCGGTGGAACACCGAAGGCGCGCTGCTGATGGAGCCCAAGTATCCCTGGGAGTTCATCCAGATCGGCAATTGCGGCAGCCCGGTAATGACCGACGAGGGTTGGCTGGTGATCACGCACGGCGTCGGGGCGATGCGCAAGTACGCGCTCGGCTGCGCGCTGCTCGACGCCAGCGATCCGTCGAAAGTGATCGGGCGGACGAAGGAGCCGGTGTTGACGGCAACCGATGCCGATCGCTCCGGTTACGTGCCCAACGTCGTCTATACCTGCGGCGTGCTGAAGGTCGGTCAGCGGCTGCTTATCCCGTACGGGATCTCCGACAGCGCCGTCGGGTTTGCCACGGTAAAGATTGCCGACTTGCTGGACCTCATGCGTTAGGCCATCGTTGAGCGGTCATGCTGCTCGAAACCAAGACGGTCGAGAAACCTTGGGGCCGCGACAAGTTGCCCCCTCCCTTTGTTGCGCCGGAGGGAAGACGCATCGGCGAGATCTGGTTCGAACCGCCGAGGGACCTGCCGCAACTGCTGGTGAAGTACATCTTCACCAGCGAGAAGCTTTCGGTCCAGGTCCATCCTACCGACGAGCAAACCGAAGCGAAGGGGCTCGGTCGCAAGGGCAAGTCCGAATGCTGGGTCGTGATCGACGCTGAGCCCGGCGCAGCGCTCGGTATCGGCTTCAACCGGCCGATCACCCGCGACGCGATGCGCGCCGCAGCGCAGGACGGCAGCATCGAAGGCATGCTGACCTGGCACAAGGTGAAGCCGGGCGACTTCTTCTATATCCCCGCCAACACCGTGCACGCGATCGGCGGCGGCGTCAGCGTGATCGAAGTGCAACAGAATTCCGACATCACCTATCGCCTTTACGATTACGGCCGGCCGCGCGAACTCCATCTCGACGAAGCCATCGCCGTCTCTAGGGGCGAGCCCTACGACATGGCCTTGCACGCGGTCCTGCCCGAGCATGAGGACGCGCGGCTCGTCGATGGGCCGCATTTTCGCCTCGACTTCGTGGCCGGCATTCCAGATGAGACCACCGCGCTACGCTATCGCGGTTGCCTGCTGGTGATCCCGCGCAGCGCAAAGGCCACCGTCGAAGGCGAGCCGGTCGGGCCCGGGCAGTGTGCCCTTGCCCATTCGATCGACGAGGTGGTCTTCGATCCGCGCGGCAGCTGCCTGATCGCGCAGCCGGTCACACGGCCTTGATGATCGCCGAGAAATCCAGCGAGCCGTTTCCCGCCTCGTCGAACGATTGATAGATATCCTTCGCGTGCCGGCCGAGCTTCGGGTCGATGTTGGCCGTGGCCGCCGCTTCCATCGCCAGCTTGAGGTCCTTGAGCATCAGGGCCGTAGCGAAGCCGCCCTGATAGCCGTTGTCGGCCGGGGTTTTCGGGCCGACGCCCGGAACAGGACAGTACGAGGTGACCGACCAGCTCTGCCCCGAACTGACCGAGGCGATGTCGTAGAACACCTGCGGATCGAGGCCGAGCTTCTGTGCCATCGCGAAGCCCTCGCAGGTGCCGATCATGTGGATCGCGAGCATCATGTTGTTGCAGATCTTGGCGGCCTGCCCGGCGCCGGCGTCGCCGGCATGGATGACCGCCTTGCCCATGTCCTTGAGAACCGCTTGCGCGTGTCCGAACGCCGCCTTGCCGCCGCCGACCATGAATGTCAGCGTGCCGGCTGCGGCGGCGGCGATGCCGCCGGAGACCGGCGCATCGACCATCTCATAGCCCTCCTCCGCCGCGAGGCGCTGAACCTCGCGCGCGGTCGCGACGTCGATCGTCGAGCAGTCGATGAGAATGGCCTCCTTCGGGGCGCGGCCCATCACGGCCCTCGTGTAGACGTCCCTCACGATCGTCCCGTTGGGCAGCATCGAGACGACCGCTTCGGTCCCCTCGACGGCTTCCTCAACCGAGCCGAAGGCGCCGCAACCGCCCTCGCGCGCCTTCGTCAGCGCCTCGTCGGACAAATCGAAGGCGCGCACCTCGTGTCCCGCCTTGACGAGGTTCGGCGCCATTCCTCCGCCCATGTTGCCCAGCCCGATGAAGGCGATCTTCATGGCCTCAGCGTCCCTTCCATCTTGCGTCGCGCTTCTCGATGAAGGCACGCATGCCCTCAGCCTTGTCCTCGGTCGCGGCCAGAAGCTGGAACAGGCGGCGCTCGTGGACAATGCCCTGGCCGAGTCCAAGCTCGAACGCGGCGTTGACCAGCTCCTTGTTCGCGATCGCCGCGAGCGGAGGCATGGCGGCGATCAAAGAGGCCGTTTTGAGCGCCTCGTCGAGCAGGTCGGTGGTCGCAACGACACGCGCGACCAGACCCGAGCGCTCCGCTTCCGTCGCATCCATCAGGCGCCCGGTCAGCACCATTTCCATGGCCTTGGCCTTGCCGATCGCGTGGGTGAGCCGCTGGCTTCCGCCCATGCCCGGGGAAACGCCGAGCTTGATCTCCGGCTGCCCGAACTTGGCGCTGTCGGCGGCGATGATGAAATCGGCCATCATCGCCAGCTCGCACCCGCCGCCGAGCGCGAAGCCGTTGACCGCGGCGATCCACGGCTTGCGGATCTTGTTGGTGAAGTCGCTGGTCCAGCGCGCGAAGAAATCCTCGCGGTAGAAGTCGGCCATCGGCTTGTCGGCCATCTCCTTGATGTCCGCGCCGGCAGCAAAGGCTTTCTCGCCGCTGCCGGTCAAGACCGCGCATCGTTGGCGGTCGTCCGCTTCGAATGCGGTGAAGGCAGCGATGAGATCCTCAAGCACCGCCGTGTTGAGCGCGTTCAGCGCCTGCGGTCGGTTGAGCGTGACGAGGGTCACCGCATCGCGCTCTTCGACGAGGATCGTATCGTACTCGCTCACTGGGGTACCTCCTGGCTGTTGGACGCGAAGCCGCGAAGCGGCGTAGTATTCGACAGCCCGAGCACCTGTCGTGACGGCCAGCGTCGCTCGCCACGAGATGGCCCGCATGAGACCCGCTGCGCGGCAGGTGCCGGGAGACCGCAACGGACCACAGGGTGAAGCGCCAGTGCTTGTCGGCCAGAGCGCCTGTCAGTGAGCGATCCGCACGATCTCCCAGCTCGGGTGAGTCTACACCAACCCGAGGGATCGGCACATGCCCTTTCACGCTGGACTGGACTGGGGTGGCGCCAGCCACTCGGTCTGCATCATCGATGGCTCCGGCCAGCTCGTCGCGCGCGAGGAAGTTCGCCGCGATGCGACGGGCCTCGCCGCCCTGCTGGCACGCCTGCGCGCGATCGCCGCGCCGGCCGAACTGCCCATCGCCATCGAGCGCCCCACCGGCCTGCTCGTCGACACGCTGGTCGAAGCCGGCCATCCGGTGATCCCGATCCATCCCAATGTCGTCAAAGCCTGCCGCCCGCGCTACCGCGCCGCCAGCGGCAAGTCCGATCCCGGCGACGCCTATATGCTCGCCGACATCCTGCGCACCGACGGTCACCGCTTCCGCCCGCTCACGCCCGCCGGCGCCACCAAAATCGCCGCCTGACCCATCAAGGGTGGACACAGGGTGTCTCATGCCCGCTCCCTGTTCATTTGCGCGGCAGCCTATCACCCCATCGTCGGAATGACGAAAGCGTTCTCGCCGGTGACCGAGCCGTCCGGCCAGCGCTGGGTCACCGTCTTGACCTTGGTCCAGAACTTGAGGCCCTCCATCCCGTACTGGTTGGTGTCGCCGAACGCGCTGCGCTTCCAGCCGCCGAAGGTGTGGTAGCTGACCGGCACCGGGATCGGCACGTTGATGCCGACCATGCCGACATTGACGCGCGCGGCGAACTCGCGCGCGGCGTGGCCGTTGCGGGTGAAGATGGCGACACCGTTGCCGTACTGGTGCCTGGAAGGAAGCATCACCGCTTCCTCGAAGTCTCTCGCCCGGACGATCTGCAGCACGGGGCCGAAGATCTCGTTGTGGTAGCTCGCCATGTCCGGCGTGACATGGTCGATGAGCGTCGGGCCGACGAAGAAGCCGCCCTCGTGCCCCTGCAGGCTGAACCCGCGGCCGTCGATGACGATCTCGCCGCCCTCGGCCTCGGCCTTGCCGATCCATTCCTCGATCCGCGCCTTGTGCTCAGCGCTGACGACAGGACCGTAGTGCGCCTCGGGATCGGTCGACACGCCGACGCGCAAGCCGTTGATCGCGGGAATAAGCCTTTCGCGCAGGCGCACGGCGGTCTCCTCGCCCACCGGGACCGCCACGGGGAGCGCCATGCACCGCTCGCCCGCGCTGCCGAACGCCGCACCGGCGAGATCGTTGACGACCTGGTCCATGTCGGCATCGGGCATGACGATGCCGTGATTCTTGGCCCCGCCCATCGCCTGCACCCGCTTCCCGGCGGCAACGCCGCGCTGGTACACGTAGTGCGCGATGTCGGATGAGCCGACGAAGCTGACGGCCGCGATGTCCGGATGATCGAGGATCGCATCGACCATCTCCTTGTCGCCGTGGACCACCTGCAGCAATCCCTCGGGCGCGCCAGCCTCGAGGAACAGCTCGGCGAGGCGCACCGGCACGCTCGGGTCCCGCTCGCTCGGCTTGAGGATGAAGGCGTTGCCGGCGGCAATCGCCATGCCGAACATCCACAGCGGGATCATCGCCGGGAAGTTGAACGGGGTGATGCCCGCGCCGATGCCGAGCGGCTGGCGCATCGAATAGACGTCGATGCCGGGACCGGCGCCCATCGTGTACTCGCCCTTCTGCACGTGCGGGATGCCGCAGGCGAACTCGATGACCTCGAGCCCGCGCTGGACGTCGCCCCTGGCGTCGTCGATCACCTTGCCGTGCTCGCTCGAGAGCAACTCGGCGAGCTCCTGGATGTGGTCCTCGATCAGCTCCTTGTAGCGGAACATCACCCGCGCGCGCCGCTGCGGATTGACGGCCGCCCAGCCGGGCTGCACCTTCTTCGCCGCCTCCACGGCACGGTCGAGTTCGGCCTTGCCGCCGAACGCGACGTGCGCCTGGACGGCGCCGCTGTTGGGGTCGAACACGTCACCCTTGCGCCCGCCTGCTCCGCTGCCGGTGCCGCCGACAATGAGATGGTCGATCTGGCGCATGGGGAGGTCCTTTCACGTGAAACCAATTCCGGCGTGTCCCTGCAACTCTCGGGGCGGCTTGGCAAGGCCGCTTGCGATGGAACGGCGCTTGCTGCATGGCGCGCACCGGAATTGGTACGAACTGACAGGGTCATGGCAAACTACGGACCGCTCGAAGATAGACTGGTCGTGCTGATCGGCGGCAGCGGCTTCCTCGGCACGCACCTGGCGGAAGAACTGCTCGACCGGGGCGCCCGACTCAGGATCGCCGACCGGCACCCCGAAAGGGCCATCCGCCTGCGGCCATTGGCCAATCTCGGGCAAATCCAGTTCGCCCGCTGCGACGTGACAGATCGTCGCAGCCTCGAAACCGCGATGCAGGGCGCCGACGCCGCGGTCTACCTGGTCGGGAGCTTCGCGGGCGACCTGTTCGCGTTGCAGGCGCAGGGAGCGGGCGCCGCGGCCGAGCTGGCAGCGGCCAATGGAGCCTCAAGCTTCGTCTATGTGTCGGCCATCGGCGCCGACCCCGGGTCGGACAGCGGCTACGCAGCGACGAAGGGTCGGGGCGAAGGGCTGGTCCGCGAAGCTTTTCCGGCGGCCACCGTCCTTCGCCCGTCAGTCCTTTTCGGCGAGGACGACAAGTTCCTCAATATGTTCGCCAGCTATGTCGCCGACTGGCCGGCGGTGCCTGTGTTCGGCGCGAGCTCGAAGCTCCAGCCGCTGTGGGTCGACGATGCCGCCGAGGCGATCGCGAACGCGCTGGCCGATCCTTCAAGGCACGGCGCAAAGACCTATGAGATCGCCGGCCCCGAGGCCGTGACCATGATCGAGCTGAACCAGCGAATTGCCCGGGCGCAAGGCAGGAAGCGGCATTTCGTGAAAGTGCCGGACGGCCTCGCGGCCTTCTTCGCGATGCTGCCGTTGACGCCGATGAACACCGATCAGTGGAAGCTGCTGAAGCGCGGCAGCGTGCCGTCCGGAAGATTGCCCGGGGTGAGGGACCTCGGCGTCACGCCCAAGCCGCTGGGGTTGTTCCTCGACCGCTGGATGATCCGTTACCGCAAGCACGGCCGGTTCGGCGACAAGCGGCTTGCGCCGGGGGCCACGCCCGCGACGGCACCGATGCGGTTCAGCGGGCGCGGGACGCCGCCGCAGGAACCGCGGACCTGATCAGTCAACGGCGGGCAGGTCGTTCGCCGAGAGCGCCGGCCGTTCGACGAGGAGGGTCGCGCCGTCGTTCCCTGTGATCTTCACCCACTGGCCCTCCGCCGTGTCGGGGCCGCGGACATTCCATTCGCCGTCGCCGACCCGCACCCGGCCACTGCCGTGGCTGATCGCCTGGACCACGAGCGCCATCTGCCCGGCGAGGCGGGCGCCTCGGCGATTCATCAGCGGGTCGGAACTGACAATGGGATTGTCGCTCAGGAACCGCCGCGCCGAAAAGACCGTGATCACCGCCAGAACGGCGAAGCTCGCCACCTCCAGCGGCAGGGTCATGGGCGTCAGGGCGGCGAGCACCCCCGTGATGAGCGCGGCCACCGCGACCCAGATGAGATAGTAGCCCGGCAGGAGCATCTCGAGCCCGGCGAGCACCACGCCGAGCGTCAACCAGGCCCATTGCGGCTCAATGCCGTTGAGCCAGCCTGTCGGCATCATTCCTTCCCTGTCCGCGGGACGCTCGCTGACGGAGGGGCAGGCGGCTTGAGCGAGGCGGCCCCCGGCGAGCCGTTCGACGCGCTGCCGGCGAGCGCCTCGCGCGCCAGCTCGCCGATGCCGCCGAGCGTGCCGATCAGCTGGGTCGCCTCGACCGGGAACAGGATGGTCTTGGCGTTGGGGCTGGTGGCGAAACGGCTGATCGCCGCGGTATACTGCTGCGCGATGAAGTAGTTGATGGCCTGGCTGCCCGATTGGCCGATCGCGTCCGACACGACCTGGGTGGCCTTCGCCTCGGCCTCGGCCGAGCGCTCGCGGGCCTCAGCCTCGCGAAAGGCCGCCTCCCGCTTGCCTTCTGCCGAGAGGATCGCCGACTGCTTTTCGCCCTCCGCCTTGAGGATGCGGCTGGCGCGCTCGCCCTCGGCCTCGAGAATCTCGGCGCGCTTCAAGCGCTCCGCCTTCATCTGTCGCGCCATCGCTTCCGAAATGTCCTTCGGCGGGCGGATATCCTTGATTTCGACCCGCGTGATCTTGACCCCCCACGGGCTGGTCGCGTGATCGACCACGCTGAGGAGACGCGCGTTGATCTCGTCACGCTTGGACAGCGTTTCGTCGAGATCCATCGAGCCCATGACCGTGCGCAGGTTGGTCGTCGTGAGGGCCATGATCGCGTTGTACAGGTTGTGCACCTCGTACGCCGCCTTGCCCGCGTCGAGCACCTGGAAGAACACCACCGCGTCCACGCCGACCATCGCGTTGTCCTTGGTGATGATCTCCTGGCCGGGCACGTCGAGCACCTGCTCCATCACGTTGACCTTCTGCCCCACGCGATCGACGAAGGGCACGATGAGATGCATTCCCGGCTCGGCCGCGAGCGTGAATTTCCCGAACCGTTCGAACGTGTAGACATAGCCCTGGCGAACGACCCGCACGCCCATCATCAGGAAGATGATCACGACAACGGCAATGGCAATCAGCAGCGGACCCATCGAAACCTCCCACATCCCTCGCCGGCATCGTAGCGCGCGAGCCATCGCGGGCAAGGAAAACCGGATGTTGTGCGCGCTCGAAGGAGTGCCTAGGGTCGCTTCGATTGGACAGAATCAACTTCGATGGATCGGGAGGGGAATTGACGATGAAGCGAACGACGGTGCGTGCCCTCGGAGCGGCCGCCGCCCTGGCGTGCGGCACCATGCTGGCGACCGCTGCAGCGGCCCAGAACGCGGCCCCTGCGCCAACTCCGCCCGCGGCGACACCCGCTCCGCGCCGCGCCGGCCCGCCGCCGGCGACTCCGCTCGGCGCGGGCCCCTGGGACTTCGCCACACGGCACGGCAACATTCACGTCGAGCTGGTCGCCAATCGGCTGGACCACCCGTGGTCGATCGCTTTCCTCCCCGACGGGAAGATCCTGGTGACCGAGCGCGGCGGACGCCTCAGGGTGATCCGCGACGGCAAGCTCGACCCGGTCGCCGTCGCCGGCCTGCCGCCGATCAATCCGGCCGGCATCGGCGGCCTTTACGACATCGCGCTCGACCCGGGCTTCGCCAAGAACCACTTCATCTACCTGAGCTACGTCAAGCCTGACGCAACGAACTCCGACCAGACCACGCTCGCCGTCTTGCGCGGGACGTGGGACGGGACCGACCAGCTGAAGAACGTCAAGGACATCTTCGTCGCCGACGCCTGGTACGGTGCGCAGCCGTGGCCGAAGCGCTGCTGCGGCCAGGGGCCCGCAACCGGCAGCTGGGGCGGACGAATCCTGTTCGGCAGGGACGGCAAGCTCTACGTTACCAGCGGCGACCGCAACTATGGTGAGATGGTCCAGAAGCCGGACAACGATTTCGGCAAGATCATGCGGATCAACGCGGACGGCACCGTCCCGAAGGACAACCCGTTTGTCGGCAAGAAAGGTTGGAAGCCGGAGATCTGGACCACCGGGCACCGCAATCCGCTGGGTCTCACCATCAACCCTTTCACCGGACAAATGTGGGAGACCGAATTCGGTCCGCACGGCGGCGATGAGCTCAACCTGATCGAGAAGGGCAACAACTACGGCTGGATCGACGTCACCCAGGGCCAGCACTACAACAACGAGCCGGCCAAGGGAGTGAAGGACGTGCCCGGCATGACCGATCCGGTGCTGACCTACCTGCCCAACTCGCTCAATCCCGGAAACCCGCTGTTCTACAACGGTGCCGCGTTCCCCAACTGGAAGGGCGACCTTCTGCTGCCGAGCTTCACCAAGGGGCTGCTGCGTTATGACACCGAAGCGGGCAAGCCGGTTGGCGATCCCGAATACTTGCTCGCCGATCTCAAGCAGCGGCTGCGCGATGTGAAGATCGGGCCTGACGGTGCGCTTTATGTGACGACCGACGAGAATGACGGCGCGGTGCTCAAGGTCACACCCGGGAGCTGAGGCGTCGGGGCTATCGTTTCGCCGTCCGCGACGCTTCGGCAATCTTGCGTTCGGCCATGGCAAGCGTAACCGCAGCCGGGTTGTTGGGCATTGTCGAATAGAGCGTCTGCAGGAAGATCTGGTCGGATCGCGTGAGCCCCTTGGGCCGTGCGTCAGCGCCGCTGTCGAACAGGTTGAGGACGCTGTCGCGCGGACCGCCCAGCCGCTCGGCCGCGGTTCCCCCCAGCCCCCGCATGGTGGCGTAATCGGCCACCTGTGTCACTGTGAGCCCCTGGACCGCCTTCTTGTCCAGCAACACGATCGCAAAGACGACGTCGCGCCGTGTCGGCACGAACACTCGCGAATGAGCGGCCATCAAGGTGGCCTGCTCCGGGCTGGTCAGGCCATTGGATTCGTAGATGGCCAGGCCGTCGCGAGTGCGGGTCAGGATGCGGGCCCAGCTGCGCGCCGGACCTGCCGCGTCGAAGAACGCCTCCTTCTCTTCGCGGCCCAGGTCCTTGAAGAGGTACGGCCGCCTCGCCTTGAGTTGATTGGCATAACCCTTCGGATCGTCGAGCACGGCGACGATGAGGTTCGGTTCGCAGGTCTCGCTTTCGGCGAGCGACAGTCCCAGGCTGGTGGCGTTCTCGCGGATCAGGCTGACCATGTCCTGCGCCGAACCGAGCGCGAGGCCGACGATACCCGGGCACAGCGGATCCTGGAAACGGGCCAGCGGCATGTCGCGGTCGACACCGCCGTAAACCTGGGCGGCGGCCGGGTTCGGCATGGCCAGCGCGGCGGCGGCAAGCAACGGTGCGAAGAGTCGGCGCATCACGGGTTCACTCCCGATCGAGGCTGAACGGCGATTATCCTCCTTCCGGCGATGCACGGCAAGTGCGGGCGGAAGTGGGCGGCGCCGGCGCCCCAGGTCGACTCGTGAGTTCCCACGGTGCGCATGTAAGTTCTATTCCTTTCGCGGGATATCCGCGAACGCTGCGAGAGCCGACGGTTTGTCGTGGCAACCCGCTGGCGCATGAGGCGATTACGCGGCCAGGCCTGCAAGAGTTGGCGCGCACCGGCCTAACCCCGGTTCACGTCAACCGGATGGTCGAGGCGCTGCGCAAGGACGATTTGATCGAGCTGCGTGACAAGCGGCTGCACATGCTCGAGCCGGCCCGGTTGCGCCGCATCGCGATGTTCAACCCGGCCTATTTGCACCTTTAGGCGCGAGAGCCTCGAGGGACCACCGAGCCGGCGAAACCCTTTAGAGACAGATCACACAAGTCGCGCCCTGTGGGCCCTGGATGTGACCGCCGCCAAGCGGCGTCAGATCCGCCGGCAGTCGGGAAGGCCGTTTTTCAACGGTCCGCGAGCCGGTTCGCATGAGGATCAGGCTGTCGCCGTGCTGACGCTGCCGCTGCGCTCCAGCTTGCCCCAGCCGACCAGCCGTCCGCGCAGCGCCGCCGAGATGGCGCGGATGACGATGCCGTACATCAGCTGGCGATAGATGAAGCGCTGGGCAACGAGGCGCAGCGCGGGGAAGCGGCGGCGGGCAGGGTCCATGCGGTAAGCAATCCAGCCGGCGATCACGTCGACGAGGACGAACACCAGCCAGTAGGTCAGCATCCGCAGCACGTCGCTCTGGGTCTGCGCCCAACCGTGCTGCTGCACGCGCAGGATCGTCTCGATGAACGAGAGGATCAGCGCGAGGTCGATCAGCGGGGACAGCGCGCTGAAGAGAATCTGGAAAAGCCAGGCTTGCGGCATGCCGATGCGGGCGAGGCCCACCGGACGCCCCGAGCGCAATGCGGCGCGGTGCTTCCACAGGCACTGCAGCGTGCCGAACGACCAGCGGAAGCGCTGCCTGGCGAGCGCGCGGAAGGTTTCCGGCGCCTCCGTCAGGGCGACGGCGTGGATGTCGTAAGTCACGCGCCAGCCGCGGCGCTGGATGGCGATGGTGAGGTCCTGGTCCTCGGCCAGGGTGTCTTCCGGATAGCCGCCAACTTCGTCGAGCGCCGCCCGGCGCCAGGCGCCGATCGCCCCGGGCACGACGGTGATGGCGCCGAGCCGGTCGAGCGCGCGGCGTTCCACGTTTTGCGCTGTGACATATTCGATCGCCTGCCACTTGGTGACGATGTTGATGCGGTTGCCGACCCGCGCGTTGCCGGCGACCGCCCCGAGCTTCGGGTCGGCGAACCAGCGAACGAGCTTCGCGATGGCGTCGGGAAGGAACTGGGTGTCGGCGTCGAGCGCGATGATCACCTCGCCGGTCGCGTGGGCCAGCGCACGGTTGATCGCCGAGGCTTTGCCGCCGTTCGGCATCGTCAGCAGGATCACGCGCGGGTCCTTGCCGAAGTGCCTGGAAACCAGTTCGCTGGTCCGGTCCTTCGATCCGTCGTCGGCGACGATGACTTCGAAGCGAGGGTAGTCGCTGGCAAGCACGCGGGCCACCGAGGCGACGATCACACGCTCCTCGTTGTAAGCCGGAACGATGACGGTGACCGAGGGTGTCGCCGGATCCTCGGGCGGCGCCTTGTGGCGGTTCGCGACGGCAAGCGCCGTCAGGATCACCGCCCGCGCGATGCCAAGCGCGATGGCGACGAAGAACAGGAAGCGGATCGCGTAATCGATCGCCGCGACGAGCAGGAAGATGCTGACGTCGACACGCACCGACAGCAGGTCGCGGCCGGACACGCGCGGCATCAGCTCCTCGTCCGATACGCCGATCAGCTTCGACAGTGGGACGATGGTGAAGCCCGCGGCGCGCAGGTCGTGAACGATCCGCGGCAGGGCTGCCACCGTCTGCGCGCGGTTGCCGCCGCCGTCGTGCAGCAGGATCACGTTCTCCGAGCGGAGCGGCGTCGCACGGGTGACCGAGCGCATCACGTTGGCGACGATCGCCGGCACGCCGGGCCGCTGCCAGTCCTCCGCATCGACGTGCAGGCCGACGATCGTGTAGCCGTGCTGCTGAGCGATCAGCGCCGGCAGGAGCTCGTCGGCCGTGGTCGGCTCGGCGTCGCCGAAGTAGGGCGCGCGAAACAGGCGGGTCGAGCGGCCGGTGTAGGCCTCGATCAGGCGCTGCGTGGCGTTGATCTCCAGCCGCGCCCCGAGCGGCGGCAGCTCGGCCATGTTGGGGTGGGTGTAGCTGTGATTGCCGATCTCGTCGCCGTCGGCCGCGATCCGCCGCAGCAGCTCCGGATGGACCAGCGCATCCTCGCCGATGACGAAGAACGTCGCCGGCGCATGGAGCCGCTCGAGCTCGTCGAGAATCCGCGGCGTCCAAGTCTCGTCCGGCCCGTCGTCGAAGGTCAAGGCGACCTCGCGCGGATGCGCGCCGGTGCGGTACACGGCAAATGGTGTCGGCACGCTGTCGTAGCGCTCGTCGACGATGGCGCCGGCCGCATCGAAGGCGGCATGGCGCTGGCCGCCATGCGGCGTCTCGGCGATCCGCAGGATCTCGCCGCTGCCCTCGACGTCGGTGCCCGACGACCCGGGGATTGAGCGAAGATCGGGCCGCGTGCCGTTGCGCCGCGCGCGCAAGGCGCTCCACACTCCCGGATCCTCGCTGCCGAGGCGCCACAGGGCGACCGCGCCGACCGGGCCGAGCTCGCGCAGCTCGTTCCACGTTGTCGCCGCGTCGAGCATCCAGACCGCGTGCTTGTCGCCGTTGTCGTCGAACGCGAAGCCGCTGGTGCCGCTGGCCGGGTCCCACGTCGGCAAGGTCTGGCTGTCGCGCGCGGTGAGCCAGGCTTCCGGAAGCGTCAGCGCGTCGGCCACGCCGTCGTGGTAATCGTAAGCGTAGCTGCCGAGGGCGACGATCAGCTTGCGGGCGGGGATCGCGTGGCGGGCGATGGCGAGCTGCTGGGCGAACCAGTCCTGCGAGGCGATCGGTCCCGGCTCGCCGCCTTGCCAGTGCTCGTCGTAAGCCATCAGGATCGTGTGGTCGCTCGCCGCGCCGATCGCCTTGAGCGGCCAGCCGGCATCACCCGCCGGCACCGTCACCGCCAGCGTCAGCCCCGCCCTGGCGAAGCGCCGGTGAGCGAGCGTCAGGAAGCGGACGTATTCCGGCAGGGCGCCCTCCGGCAGGTTCTCGATGTCGAACACGGCGCCTTGCCAGCCGCTCGCCTGGAGCCGGGCGATAGTCTGGTTGACCAGCCGCGTGCTCGCCCGCGGGTTGCGGAACAGCGCCAGAGTGGGGGCGACCTGCCACTTCTCGGCAAAGACATTCTGCACCATCAGCCACACCCGCGGCCGATGCCCGCGCGAATAGAGGATCGCGTTCAGGTGGCGGTCGCGGTCGACCACCAGCGAGGCGGTCCGCGGATCGATCTGGGCATCGCCCGCGGCGAGGATGTCGATGTCCCGGTAATGACGCTGGAGCGAGGCCGCGCTGTCGGGATCCCACGGAACGTAGAACGCGAGGGTGCGCTCCGGCCCGCGGACTCGCAAATCCATGCGCGGCAACTTGTGCCGCAAGGCCGAGATTTGCGCCCTCAGGGGCAGGGGCTGGACCCGCTCGCGACCGAACGACAGCGCGGCGTCGGACGGTACGTTGAGGATCGTCGCGGCAAAAGCGATCGCCGTAACCAGGAAGACTATCAGGAGACCCACGGACACGCGCCCGACCAGCCGCCGGCGCCTGCCCGAAGCATCGAAGAACACCGGCGACTTCACGGTCGGGCAATTCCCAGTGGCCGCGCACCCTTGCGCGCGCTCCCTTTAGCAAACGCGCGATGAACGGACAGGATCTTGTTGGCAAATGGCTCGAAGGAACTCGGAAACGGCACCGTCACCGTGCATAACGCGCTCAAGGTCCTCGTCGGTTACGCCGCGCGCCCGTGCTTGTCCGCCCGGCGCCGTTCGCTGCGAGGCCACCGGCCAGCAGGCGGGCAGGTCCCTTGCGCTCGCCAACCAAGGTGACACGGCGCCGGAGCCGTCCGACGGCTGCAAGTGTGATCCGAGCGGCAAGGATTTCAGGGACCTTCCCGCCAAGCCCTCTACAGCGGTGCGAGCTGGAACCAGACCCTATCCATTCGCGAGGCCAGTGCGCCCGACACCCGCGTGGGGCCAAGGTCCGCGAGCGGACGCACCTGAGCTCCAGCGCCGCTGCTGGCTCATGCATCGCCGAAAATCTTGCGCGCCACCGCTCGTCTCAGGGCGAACAGGCCCTCGCCCTTCGCCGCCGATCGCTCCTCGCTGGCAAGCACCCGGCTGTAATATTCGCGCATCCAGTACGCGCCCCAATCCGTCAAGCGGATCAACGTGACGCGGCTATCGTCGGGATCGCCTTCCCGGCGGACGAATTCGAGCCGCTCGAGGTGGTCGAGGTACCGCAGCACGGTCGTCTGGGGCAGGCCGCTCGCCGCACACAGTTTCCTGGTGCGCATCTTCTCGCCCTTCAAATACGCGGCGAACAGGTCCTGCGCGAGCAGCCAGCCGGAATCGTTGACCACGTTGGGATCGAACATCTGATAGCGCAGCGCGCGCGCACTGCGCTCGTATTCGAGCAGCGCGCCGATCACCTCATCGCCCGCGCGATCCGCCCAGTCGGCGAGGAAATCGCCATTCCGTTTCGGATCGTTGAAGAAGACTGCCATCATTCCTCCCCTGGCCGATAACTGGCCGGCGTCATCCCATCACCAACCCCGCCGCCCGCATGCTGAAGACCTCGTGCGCGCCGACGATCAGGTGATCGTCGAGACGAATTTCCATCGGCGCCGCCAGTGCCTGCAGCCCGCGCGTCGACCTGATGTCGAGTGCGCTCGGTTCCGCGGAGCCCGATGGATGGTTATGGGCCAGCACGAGGCGCGTCGCTCCGCGCCTGAAGGCGCGCTCGAACAGAACCCGATAGGGCAATCCGAGAGAGCAACTCGTGCCGGCGGTTATCAGTTCGTCACCCAGAAAGGCGCCTGCGCGGTCGAGATAGACGAGCAACAG
>Ga0207657_10000124_pt1 | contig 77147 bp, 71 predicted proteins | sample KBSC33metaG_FD_184316 | JGI IMG/M metagenome (GOLD analysis project Ga0207657, IMG submission 184316) | Corn rhizosphere microbial communities from Kellogg Biological Station, Michigan, USA - KBS C3-3 metaG (SPAdes) (version 2) | ecosystem: Host-associated > Plants > Roots > Rhizosphere > Soil ...
GTAGCGATCGAAGAAGCCGAGCATCTCCTGCTCGCGAACGCTGGCGGCGAGCGGCATGATGAACGGCAGCGTGTTGATCAGTTCGGGCGCGAGCGGAAGCTGCCGGCCTTCGGCGAACTTGCGATGACCGTAAATCCCTCCGCGGACAAGCGCCATTTGCCGGAAATAGGGTTCGACCGAACGGTCGGCGCGGCGGTGAATCAGGGCAAAATCATAGCGTCCGTCTTCGAGGTCGCGTGCAAGGTCGCCGCTCGGCACTTGCGGATCGAACGCGAGCTCGATCCCCGGGTGTGCCGCAAAGAACCGGTCGAGCTTGGGCCGAATGTAGCTGTCGAGCATTCCCTGGCCGATGAGCACGCGGAAATGCGCGGGCTCGCTCGCTCCTGCTGCTCCCTTGCGCCGGTGAGCCGCCAAGGCTTCGCCGGCCGCCTGAAACCTGGTCAAGTCCTCGAGGAACGCCATGCCTTCGCTCGTCACGGTCGGCCGCTGGCCGGGCCGGCGAGTGAACAGCGCTATACCCAGCTGCTGCTCGAGCGCCTTGATCTGGTTGCTCACCGAAGCCTGCGAGATGCCCAGGCTTTCGGCGCTCCGGCGAAAGCTGCGCGTGGCGCACAAGCTGGCGAACAACTCGAGCTGGCGCAAGGTGAACGGTAAGCTCGCCATTATCCCTCCCGAGCGAGGTCATAACCTCCACGTGATGTCCTGTCATCACTTTGCGGTTTGTTGCTTCGCAGCCCGATTCTCCCGGAAAGCACCGTCGGAGAGGGAAAATTCGGGGAGGGAAATTTATGAGGTTCGTCGCCCATGGCGCCGGGATGTCCGGAGTGCGTCGCCTGCTTGCCTGCAGCGTCGGTGCAGCCGCAATTGCGATGTCGGGCACGCCGGCATGGGCCGCGGACGATCAGCCCGGCAGCCAGCCCGCCGACGCGCCGGCAAATCCCGCCGCAAGCCGGGGCGCCACGTCACCCAGCGCCGCCACGACGACCGACAACGCCATCGTCGTCACCGGCTCGCGCCTGCTCACCACCACGATGGATACGCCGCAGCCGGTCACCGCCGTCGCAGCCGACCAACTCGACGCGATGGACCCTTCATCGCTGATCGCTTCGGTGAGCCAACTGCCCCAGTTTTATGGCAACACGACACCCAACAATAGCGCGTTCTTCGTCCGCGGCGGCACCGGCAATCTCAACATGCGGGGCCTGGGCGCAAACCGCACGCTGACGCTGCTCAACGGGCGCCGCTTCCCCTCGTCGAGCGCGTTCGGCGGGGTCGACATCAACCTGTTCCCCGAGGCGATGGTGAGCTCGGTCGAAACCGTCACCGGGGGCGCTTCGGCCGCCTACGGCACCGACGCGGTCGCCGGCGTAGTCAACTTCAAGCTCAACACGAAGTACGAAGGGCTGATGGTCGACGGCCAGGTCGGGGAAACCGATCGCGGCGACGCGCAAAGCTATCAGGTCAACGCGGCCGCGGGCATTCGGCTCGGCGATCACGGACATTTCCTTCTCGCCGGAACGATCGCTCACCAGGGCGGGGTCCACACCTACAAGGGTCGCGACTGGTACCAGTCCTGGGGCGCGCTGCTCGACCAGAACGGCATGTGGCGAAACTATCCCAACGTCGTCTCGAACGTGGGTTCATTCGACGGCGTGATCTTCGCGCCCGGCACGGTCATCAACGGCCTGCAATTTCACCCTGACGGGACCTACTCGCCGTTCCAGCGCGGCTCGGTGATCAACCACGTTCCCGGGACCGTGAACGGGCAGCCCGCCTATGTCCCGACGACGCTCGGCACCGGTTCGGCGGCCTCCTCGGGCGGGAGCGGCGACGACCTCGGCGGCGAGGCCGGGGAACCGTTCACCATCTGGCCGAAAACCGACCGCTACTCGGTCTTCGCCTATGCCGATTACGAGGTCACGCCGGGCCTGACGTTCTTCGGGCAATTCGTCCGCGGCTACAACAAGCAGTTCCAGTACAACACGCCCCGCGGCTCCCTGTTCGGATCGCCGACATCCATCACGATCTTCCAGAACAACGCGTTTCTGCCCGACAGCCTGCGGCAGACCATGATCGACAACAACATCGCCTCGTTCAGCCTGCGCCGCGCCGGCAGCATCCTCGACATCGGCCAGATGAGGCTGAACGACGCGACCACCCAGAACGTCGGCACCGTCGGTTTCGACGCCGACATCAACAAGGACGGCTTTTTGGGTGGATGGCAGCTCCACGGCTTCTACCAGTACGGCCGCAGCCGGCGTGTCTGGGACCAGTTCGCGCTGCGCATCGACCGGATCTTCGCCGCCGTCGATGCGGTAAGGGATGGAAACGGCAACATCGTCTGCAACGTTTCACTCAATCCGGCCGGCGCGGCGGCGTTTCCGGGATGCCAGCCGCTCGACCTGTTCGGCCGCGGCAATGCCTCGCCCGAAGCCATCGACTACGTCATCGGAAACGATGTCGGTCAACATGTCGATGCGCCGCTCTATTTCGCCAACCTGGGATATATCGGCAAGTCACTGTCCTACGACGCGATCGAGCCCAAGCGGAACATAACCACCTTCACGCAGCACTTTGCCGAAGTGTCTGCCGACGGAGACCTGTTCGAAGGTTGGGCCGGGCCGATCACGCTCGCGATCGGGGCCTCCTATCGCGAGGAATCGATCTACCAGGTCGTTCAGGACACGACCAACCAGTCCTCGAACTTCGACGGGGCCTACCACCCCTGCAGCCTGGCCACGGCAGCCTCTTTCGGCTTGCGCGGCCTGAGCCCGCCCGACTGTGCCAACTCGGTCGGTTTCCAGTTCTCGAAGGTCTCGAACATCAAGGGATCGACGACGGTAAAGGAAGCGTTCGCCGAAACGCTCGTACCGCTGGCCGACGACATGTGGTGGATCAAGCATGCCGCCCTCGACGTCGCCGCACGCTGGGCGAACTATTCCGGCGCCGGCGATATCTGGGCCTACAAGGCGGGTCTCGACGTCGGGTTCACCCATTTCATCCGCCTGCGCGGCACTTACTCGCGCGACGTGCGGGCGGGAAACCTGTCCGAACGGTTCGACAAGACCGGCGGCATCGGCAACGTGACCGACCCTCGCTCGCTGGCTGACAACCCGAACGGCGGCTCGACCTATCAGGTCACGGTGTTCTCGGGCGGGAACCCGAACATCAAGCCGGAGAAGGCGGATACGTTCACCGCGGGCGTGGTGCTCGAGCCTGGATTCGCGCCCGGCCTGTCGCTGTCAGTCGACTGGTACCAGGTGAAGATAAAGGGCGCGATCTCGACCGTCGGGGTCAACGAAGTCGCCAAGCGTTGTCTCGTCGATCAGGACCCGACGTTCTGCGCGCTCGTCACCACCGATCCCAGCCAGAACGACAAGATCATCGTCGTCGGCAACCAATTCGTGAACGTCGCCCAATCGAATGTCGAGGGCATCGACGCCGAGCTCGACTATCGCACCCCGGTGAAGATTCTCGGCGGCCCGGAAACGCTCTCGGCGCGCGTTTTCGCCAGCTACCTGATCAGTCGCTGCGACGTAGGCGCGGCGACGAGCGCCAATCCCAACCCGACGCCGACCTGCATCGATGGCCTGACGGGCATAAACCCCTCGACCGGTGCCCAGGGCCTGTTCCCGACGTTCAAGGCCACCGGAAACCTCACGTACAACAACGGGCCGTTCACCTGGTTCACCCAGGTCCGCCTGATCGGCGCGGGCAAGAATGCTTATACGCTCTCGGGCTTCACCGACGGTGTCGAGCCGGCGGTCGAAGGGGTCAACATCGAAGACAACCATGTGCCGGCGGTCGTCTACGTCGACATGCGCTTCGACTACACCTTCGACATCGGCCGCTCCTCGGTCGATCTCTACGCGTCGGTCACCAATCTGTTCGACAAGGACCCGCCGATCACGCCGACGTATGGCAGCTTCGGCGGATACACCACGCAGTACAATCCCGGCCTGTTCGACGTGCTCGGTCGTCGATTCACGATCGGCGCGAAGTTCAAGCTGTGACGTGACGCCTCAAGCCATCCCGCGCCGGGCATCGATGATGCCCGGCTCGGGGTAGACAGGGGGGTCAGGCGGTGGCGGGGCTCGCTTCCGCCGCCGCCTGGCGCTTTGTGGAGAGGCCGAGGATGGCGATCAGCGCCGTCACCACCAGGCATGGAACCGCGACCGTCAACATCATGGTCTGCAACGGCAGCGACGCGCCGAGCGCCTTGCCCCCGGCGAAGGCGAACATGATCCCGCCCAGCCGGCCGATGCCGCTCGCCCAGCCCATGCCGCTGCTGCGCATCTCGGGCGGATAGCCGAGCGTCGCCAGCGTGTTGAGCCCCGTCTGGCCGCCCACCTGGGCGAAGTTCCACGCCAGCAGCGCGACGACGAACACGCCGGTGCCGAAGGGCAGCCAGCCGAGCGCTGCAACGGCCACCGCGTAAAGGACGTAAAAGCCGCAGATGAGCCAAAACTGGTTCACCCGCGCCATGAACCAGCCCATCGTCAGCGTGCCGACGGCGCCCCCGATGAAGCCGATCATCAGGTATTTGGCGAACTGCTGGATCGGCACGCCGCCGAGCTCCTGGAAATAGGTTGGCAACCAGTTCGACAGGAGCGCGATATTGCCGAGCGACAGGAAGCAAGCCCCCCACAGCACCAACGTCTGCAGCAGATAGCGTCGGCTGAGGATGGCGCGGGGGCCCGCGTCGGCGGCCTCTTCCCTGCCGCCGAGATGGAAGCGCTCGCTGCCGGTGAGGAGAACCGCGGGGTCCATGCGCCGGATCAGGCGGCCCACGCGCGGATCGTTCGGATTGCGCGCGACGCGGAAGGCGAGCGATTCCGGAACCCCCAGCAGCAGCGGCAAGGCCAAAAGCGGCAGCATGCCGGCGAGGTAGAAGCCGACTTGCCAGCCGTAGAGATCGAGCAGCCATGCCGCGACGCCGCCGCTGGCGATGTTTCCGCCCGACAGGAACACCAGCGAGACCGCCATGAACGGCGAGCGCATCCGTTGCGGCGTCATCTCGGAAAGCAGCGCGAGCCCGATGGGGAACGCCCCGGCGAGAAACAGGCCGGAAATGCCGCGCAGGACCGTCAGCTGCGTCAGGTTGGCGACGAAGGCGCAAGCCAGCGACAGCGAGCCGAAGCCGGTGAGGCAGATCGCCAGCGTCGGCCGGCGGCCGAACTTGTCGGCCAAAGGCGGCATCAGGAACGCGCCGGCAGCGAGCCCGATCTGTTGCCAGGTGAACACCGCGGTCATGTCCGCCGGCTTGCCGCCCAGCCCGCGCGCGACGGCGGGGGCGATCTTGCCGAGGAAGTACATATCGAAGCCGTCGATGAACAGGATCACCGAGGAAATCACCAGCATGGCGATTTCGCGCCCGCCGATCGGGCGTGCGTCGATGAACGCGGCCACGTCGAAGCGGCGGTCTTCGGCAAGGGTGGCCATCCAGTTCTCTCCCCGGGGACTTGGTCAATCGGGAGAGTGGCGACCAGCCGGGCCGCCGTCAATCGACGGCTTGCACCGCAGGCTGCGGATGATGCGGAACGATGATCATCACGTTGTCTTCCACGCGCCAGGAGGCGAGGCGCGAGAGTAGGTTCATGCCGATGACGTTGGTCGGCCCGAGGCCAGGTGCGATGATCGCATCGATACCGTGCGCGGCGACGTTGCCGAAGCGAAGGTCGTCGATCTCGGTAAGCTGGGCGTCGACCATGCCGTTCGCCGTCTGCATGCGAATGGGAATGCCCGCCCTGCGCGGCGCCAGGCCGGCGCGCTCGGCGGTTTCGGCGGAAACGGCGGTCAAAGTCGCCCCGGTATCGACGAGGAACCGGGCCGGGACGCCGTTGACCTGCGCGCGCAGCCAGAAATGTCCGTCGCGCGCCATCGGCACCCGCGTTTCGCGTCCTTCGACTACTTGCTGGGGCAGGCCAAGCTCGGGCACTGCCATCTCGAAGCGGGGATCGAGGCGAGAAACCTGCAGCACCACCAGGACCAGGATTCCGAGCAGGCCGAGCGTGCTGGCGCTCCTCAGGAAACGTCCCAGCCCCGGGCTCAATCGAAAAACCAGCGAACCGAACACGCCAACGGCCATCACCGCGATGGCAGCCATGAGCAGGCTCGATTGCGGCAAGGCCTCGATCCTGTGCGCAATCTGGCTCCAGACGGGTGAGAAGGACATGGTCGCTATATAGGATTTGCCGCCTTGCATTGCGATGAGCGGATTACGCGTTTGGCGGTGTCCCGAATGAAGGGACATCACCGATCACCAGCCCCTGCGGCCAATCGAGCAACGCTGCGGCTGCGTCGAACGTGGAATGGAGGAACCTCTGGACGGCGGAGTCGGGATCGGGCGCCTCTCGGACCGCTGCATAGGGCAACAGGAATTCGCCGAGCTCGCCTTTCCAGAACGCCGTTACGGGTCGGATCGCCCGGTCAGCAAGACCGCTCGGCGTCGGATAGGCATAGGCATAGAAAGCCGGCTCGTCGAAACCTCCGCCGCCGGGCCAGAATCCGCCGCTTATCACCTCGTGGCTGTAGGCTTCGCGAGTCACCCTGTCGGGCAGATGAGGCACGCCGCCCGGATGAACCGGCGCCTTGCGTCCCGAAAAGCGCGTGACGGCAAGATCGAAGCTGCCCCAGAACAGGTGGCTGGGCGAAGTCTTGCCGCGATAGAGCGAGCGGAAGACGTTGAAGTTGCGGTCGGCGCAAAGAAAGGCGCCATGCAATCTCCGCGCCGCATCGCGATCCCACGCGCGGGGCCGGTCGTCGTCCGCAAAAGGTACGGGATCGGGCAGTTCGTTGGGTGCCCCGTGAAGCGGTGCCGGCAAGCCAAGCTGGCCGAGCAAGCCCGTCAGTTCGCGATGCACCCCGGCGATGGTCTTGCCGGCGACGGGCAGGACCTCGCGCGAGCCGTTCTCGCAGGCCACGACAAGGGCGCCGTCAAGGAAATCGAGTTCGGCGGTAAAATGGCGCTGCCCCGCCGAAAGCGACCGCGTGACGGCCCCGTGGGGCGTGAGCCGCAGCGCAACATGCCAGCCGTGATTGATCCAGGGATGCAACCGCAGGGGCAGCTTGCCGATCAGCTGCAGCAGAAGATGGAGCGTCTCGATCGTGCCCCGATCGGCGGAGTAATCAAGACGCGGCCATTCGCTCGATCGGCCGTTCACGGGGCGCCGCGCGGGATGGTCCAGTCGGCCAGGATCAGCGAGAACCTGCCCTCGGAATCGAGCCAGCGCCGGCGCGGAGTCCACCCGCCGGCGAGCAGCAGCGTGTTCTGGCTCCTGAGGTCGAACTTGTGGCTGTTCTCGGTGTGGATCGTCTCGCCTTTTGCGAGCGCAAAGCGGCGGCCGGAAACCTCGAACTGGATCGCCTCGACCGCTTCGAGATGCATCTCGATCCGTGCGTAGGTGTCGTTCCAGAGCGCGACGTGGCGCAGCTTGTCAAGCGGAAGCGTTCCCCCGAGTTCGCGATTGATGCGGCGGGCGAGGTTGAGATTGAATTCGGCGGTAATGCCTTGCGCATCGTCGTAAGCGGCCTCGAGTACGGCGATGGGCTTGACCAGGTCCATCCCGATCAGCAGCTGCGAGCCCTCGCCGAGGGTCGCCCGCATCGAGCGCAACAGGTCGACCGCGGTGCGGGCGACCATGTTGCCGATTGTCGAGCCGGGAAAAAAGCCGAGTTTCGGCAGGTCCCGCACCCGCTCGGGCAGTGCGACTTCGCGCATGAAGTCGGCCTCGACCGGAATTACCGGCAAGTGCGGGAATTTCCCGGCCAGGTCATCGGCCGCGGCGCGCAGGAAATCACCCGAGATGTCGAGCGGAACATAAGCGGCGGGCTCGATGCAGCCGAGCAGCAGCGGTGTCTTGACCGAGCTGCCGGAGCCGAATTCGATCACCGCCCTGCCCGGTCCGATCAGATCGCGGAACTCTTCGCACCGGTCGCCGAGAATCTCCGTCTCGGCTCTGGTCAGGTAGTATTCGGGCAGGCCGGTGATCTGTTCGAACAGTGCCGACCCGGCGTCGTCGTAGAGCCAGCGCGCCGGGACCGCCTTCTGCGGCTGCGCCAGCCCGGCGAGCGCGTCGGCGCGGAAGGCGGTCGCGACGCCGTCGTCGTCGAGCTGAACCAGCGCCAGTCCCTCGCCCGCCGCCACGGCTACAGGTCCTTCGCCAGGCGCAGGCCGGTGAACTGCCAGCGCTGGTGCGGGTAGAAGAAGTTGCGGTAACTCGCCCGCGAGTGCCCGCGCACCGTGGCGCAGCTGGCGCCCTTGAGGACGAACTGGCCGGACATGAACTTGCCGTTGTACTCGCCGACCGCCCCGGCGGCGGGCGCAAAGCGTGGGTAAGGCAGATAAGCGGACCTCGTCCATTGCCAGCAATCGCCGAACAGTTCGCCGCCGCGCCGCGGCCGGGGCGGCGCTGCCCCGTCGAGCTGGTTGCCGGCCGTCGGGTCCGCCCCTCGTGCGATTGCTTCCCATTCGAACTCGGTCGGCAACCGCGCGCCGACCCAGGCGGCGAACGCATCGGCCTCGTAGTACGAGATATGCGTCACGGGAGCGTTGGCATCGCGCGGCTGCCAGCCGCAGTGGGTGAAGTGCTCATCGCCCCGCCAGTAGAGCGGAGCGGTTATCGCTTCGCGCTGCAACCAGGCCCAACCGTCCGACAGCCACAGCGAGGCCGTCGAGTAGCCGCCATCGGCGATGAATTCGTCCCATTCACGGTTGCTCACGAGCCGGTCGGCCAAGGCGAACGGTTCGAGCAGCAAGCGATGGCGCGGCCCCTCGTTGTCGAAGGCGAAGCCGTCGCCCTCGTGCCCGGCCAGCGCGATGCCGCCGGGATGCTGGTGCCAGCCCGTCTCGCCCCGCTCGGGCAGGCGATCGTCGGTCGCGGCCGGCCAAACCGCCGGTCCGAGCGGGTTCTGGAACAGCGCGTGCTTGATGTCGGTCAGCAGCAATTCCTGATGCTGCTGCTCGTGAGCGATGCCGAGCTCGATCAGGCCAGCGACGGCAGGATCGCCGAGCAGCGATGCCATCGCTTCGTCGACATGCGCCCGCCAGCGGCAGATTTCCGCAACGCTCGGCCGCGAAAGCATGCCGCGCCTGGCGCGGGCAATGCGCTCGCCCTCGGCCTCGTAATAGGAGTTGAACAGCCGCGGCCAGCGGTCGTCGAACAGGCGATAGCCCGGCCGCCGGTCGCGCAACAGGAATGTCTCAAAAAACCAGGTGGTGTGCGCGAGGTGCCACTTGGCCGGTGAGGCGTCGTCCATCGACTGGATACAGGCGTCCGCTTCGCTCAACGGCGCGCACAGCGCCTCGCTCAGCCCGCGCGTCGCGCGATAGCGTCCTGCAAGGTCCGATGTGCCCGGTGCGGGCGCCTGGACATAGGCTTCGGGCACGGCGTTCTCCTCACCCCCGGGCAGTCCATGGCCATGATGGCCGAATGCCGTGGGGAAGGAAAGGCTTTGGCCTCGATTTGTGTTCCCTGTGCGACCTACGCCGCGCGGCGCACCTGGTTGCGGCCGTTTTCCTTGGCTTCGTAGAGCGCCGCGTCGGCCCGGCACATCAGCGTCTCGGCCGTGTCGTCCTGGCGCAGCATCGCGAGGCCGATACTGATGGTTACTGCCGGGCCGTCCCTGCCGGTCACTTGGGCGATCGAGCGGCACAGCCTGTTGGCGAGGGCACGGGCCTCGCGCCCCTCGATGCCCGACAAGATGCAGACGAACTCCTCGCCGCCGATGCGTCCGACGAGGTCCTCCGCCCTGATATGCGCGCGGGCGATCGACGCGACCTTGCGGATCACTTCGTCGCCGGCCTGGTGACCGAAGGTGTCGTTGATCCGCTTGAAGTGGTCGATGTCGAATATCAGCACCGCCAGCGGCTCGCCGATCTCAAGCGAAGGGGCCATGAGGCTCTCGAGCCAGTCGAGCGTCGCGCGGCGATTGGCGAGGCCTGTCAGGGGATCGGTCTTGGCGAGCCTTTGCGCCTCGGCCGCCTGCTCGATCGCCTTTTCCCGGGCCAGCTTGAGCGTTTCCTCGCGGCGGACCTGCTCGGTCGTGTCCATGGCAACCGCGAACAGGGCGACGCGCCTGCCGTCACGGTCGAACTCGTTGAACGCGTTCATCTTGAGGACGTGCTCGCTGTCGTCAGGATGGCGGACCCGATACTCGAAGGTGTAGGGAATGCGCGTCTCGCCATGCGCGTCGAGCTTGGCGAACAGCTCGCGGCCGCTATCCGGCAGGAGCTCGCGGATGTCGCCCGGATCGGGCGCGAGCTCGGGTGAAAGCCCGTTGAGCGCCAGCATCTGCTCCGACCACTTCTGCTCGCCGGTTTCGAAATCGCACTGCCAGCGGCCAATTCCGGCGAGCGTCTTGGTGAGGTTGAGGATGGTGAGGTTGGCGCGAAGTTCGTCGTTCTTGCCGCGCAAGCCTGCTTCGAGCTGGTCGCGCGTCAACAGCATCGCCGCCAGCGGAAGCGCCGTCACCAGCATCAGCAGCAGCTGGCCCTGCAGAATGAGCGCGGCGGTGAAGGGGTCGGGGTCGAGGTATGGCACCGGGCTGTGGCCATGAAGGCTCGCGAGGGTACCAACAACCGCATACGCGATCACGCCGCACGCGGCGGCAAGCTGCCCGTAGCGGGACACGGCGAACATGATCGCCACGAACAGGATCGGGGTGAGGCCTTGGACCGGGCTGGCGAACACCACCGGCGCAAGCACCAGCATTGCGCCGACGGTGAGCAGGAAGCCCCGGTGGCGAGCCGCATCCCAGAAACGCACGTCCTGGTCGCCGAACCCCAGCCAACGGCGGAGATAGAGCAGCACCGGCGTCGCGGTGAGCACGGCGAGGACGCTGGCAAGGAACCAGTGGAACGGCTCCGCCATGTTCCGGACGGGAATGAAGGCCGCGCTCATCAGGGTGCCGACCGCACATCCCAGCAGCGCGGCGCCGAACAGGCCGGCAACGTGACCGAACGTCTGCGGATTCTTGGCGCGGCCACCCAGCACGCAAATGCCGAGGTAGGCGCAAAGGACAGCCTCGACCAGATTGGCGAGGGCGATACCGGCCGCAGGAGCAAGAGGCAGGCCGCGCCCGATCGAATACATGACTTGCGTGACGAAGAGGATGCCGAGAAGCCACGACCATCGCTTGCGCGGAGTGGCATAGAGGCTGGCGACGTGAACGCCGGCCGGCAGCCACAAGAGCAGAATGGCGCCGCCCCGGTCGCGCAACGTCGTCGAAGCGAACGCCAGCGCGATCCAGAGCAGAGCCGCCAACAGCGACCCGCGCAACTGCTTAACACGTCCCACGTCTTCCATTCCCCCGGGTCAGGGGAATCATAGAGACGCTGGTTAAGCCAAACCTTTGCGCGCAGCGTAAATATTCGGTTTATTTTAGGCCGCGTGCCTTTGCCGCTCGCCGGCCTCGAGGTTGAGCATTTCGGCGAGCAGGAAGGCAAGCTCGAGCGATTGCGCAGCGTTGAGGCGCGGATCGCAATGGGTGTGATAGCGATCGGCCAGCCCGGCGTCGGTGATCGCCACCGCGCCGCCTGTGCATTCGGTCACGTCCTGGCCGGTCATCTCGACATGAATTCCGCCGGCGTGCGTGCCTTCGGCCCTGTGCACGGCGAAGAACCCGCGCACCTCGGCCAGAATCCGCTCGAACGGCCTCGTCTTGTAACCGCTCTCCGACTTGATGACGTTGCCGTGCATCGGGTCGCAGCTCCACACCACCGGATGCCCTTCCGCCTTCACCGCGCGAACGAGCTTCGGGAGCCCAGCCTCGACCTTGTCATGACCGAAGCGCGTGATGAGCGTCATCCGGCCCGGCTCGCGCGCCGGATTGAGCGTGTCGAGCAGGCGCAGGAGCACGGCAGGTTCAAGGCTGGGCCCGCACTTCATGCCGATAGGGTTGCCCACGCCGCGCAGGAACTCGACATGCGCGCTGCCCTCGAACCGGGTGCGGTCGCCGACCCACAGGAAATGGGCGCTCGTATCGTACCATTTGCCGGTGAGCGAATCCTGCCGCGTCAGCGCCTGCTCGTAGGGCAGCAACAGCGCCTCGTGGCTGGTGTAGAAGCTGGTCGACTTCAATTGCGGCACGGTTTCAGGGTCGATCCCGCAGGCCTGCATGAAGTCCAGCGCCTCGCCGATGCGGTCGGCGACGTCCTTGAATTTGTCCGCCCATGAGCTGCGGCCCATGAAGTCGAGCGTCCACTTGTGGACCTGGCGCAGGTTGGCATAGCCGCCGTTGGCGAAGGCGCGCAGCAAGTTGAGCGTCGCAGCGCTCTGCGAATAGGCGCGGATCATCCGTTGCGGATCGTTGACCCGTGCGGCCTCATCGAACTCGATGCCGTTGACGATGTCGCCGAGATAGCTCGGAAGCGTGCTGTCACCCTGGGTTTCGGTCGGCGCGCTGCGCGGTTTGGCGAACTGCCCGGCCATGCGCCCCAGCTTCACCACCGGTCGCTTGCTGGCGAACGTCAGCACCACCGCCATCTGCAGCAGCACGCGGAAGGTGTCGCGGATGTTGTTGGCGTGGAATTCGGCGAAGCTTTCGGCACAGTCGCCGCCCTGGAGCAGGAATCCGTGGCCCGCCGCGACGTCGGCCAGCTGGTCCTTCAGCTCGCGCGCCTCGCCGGCGAACACCAGCGGCGGCAAGTTGGCGAGCACGGCCTCGGTCGCGGCGAGCGCCGCGCCGTCCTTGTACTGGGGCAAGTGCTTGGCTTCGCACTTCGTCCAGCTGTCCTTGGTCCAGGTCTGTGCCACGTCCAAAAGTCCAAGCCTACGGGGAGGCGCGCATGTAGGCCCTGCCCCGCACCATTGCAAAGGTTACATCTGGTATCGAATTGGCGCTAGTGCGCTGTGCCGCCCGCCTTCTTCTCCGGCAGCACTTCGATGCGGTACGCCTGGCCCGGCTGGAGGTACTTGGCTGCGAGCGCGCGCATCTCGTCCGGGGTCACCTGGGTGTAGTCGCGCATCAGCGACGGCAGCATTCTCACCTTGTTCGGGTCCGTCGTCGCGCCCTCCAGCTGGTTGAGCCAGAACGTGTGACCCGTCTCGAGGCGCAGGAGCAGCTGGCGAAGCGGCTCGGTCGCCCGGCCGAGCTCGTCCGCGGAGGGCCCTGTCGCCGCGAGGTCGGAGGCGATCTTGTCGGCGGCGGTGAAGAAATCCGGCACCAGATCGGGCGGAAGCTGCGCCATGGCGACGAAGCGGCCGCCGGTGGCCATGTCGGTCGGTCGATCGGAGCTCACCTGCGGCGAATAGCTCGCGCCGGCCTTCTCGCGCATCGCGTCGAGCAGGCGGTTGCTGAACACATCTGCCAGGACTTCGAGCTTGCGGCTCTCCGGCAGCACCGCCGAGCCGCCGCCGGTCGGCCAGGCGATGACCGCGGCCGCCTGATCCGGTTCCCCCGAATGAAGCAGGACGAGCGGCTGCGCGTTCGGCGCCGGGAACTTGACTTGCCGGGCGAGGACTTCCGGCGGGATCGGCTCGCGCGGCGGCAAGGCGCCGAAGGTCCTGTTGAGGGCGGCGATCGCCTTGTCGGGGTCGAGATCGCCGAACACGTCGACCTCGATCGGCCCCTGCTTGAGCAACGGCGCCCAGACCCGGCGGAAGCCCTCGACGGTCGCCTTGTCGAGCTGCGCCGGAGTCGGCGTCGCAAAGCGAGGATCGCGATCGTTCAGCAGCCACTCCATGTCGCGCTGCAGCACCGTGGCCGGCGTGGACCCGTAGCTGTTGTAGGCCAGCTTGGCGGTCGCCTTGGCGCGCAGAATCGGCCCGGCATCCCAGCGCGGGATCGCGAGCTTGGCGGCGAACAGGTACAGCTGGTCGGCGAGGTCCTCCTGCCGGGTCTGCGCTTCGAAGGTGAAAACCGCATCCTTGATGTTGAAATCGAACCCCATCTTCCGCCCCGTCGAGATGCGGTCGAGCGCATCCTGATCGAGGCCGTCCTCACCGGCGCTGACGAGCGCCATTTGCCCGAGGCGGGCATAGACCGCATCCGTGCCCGCGAAGCCGCGCGAGCCGCTGCCGAAGCGGACACGCACGGTCACCCGGCCGGGCTCGTTGCCGCTGTTCCAGACTTGCGCCTTGACGCCATTGGCATAGGCGATTTCCTCGATCGGATTGACATCCACGCTGAGCCCGAGGGGCTTGCGTGAAACCGGCTCGTGCGGAGTGCCGATCGGCGGCAGGCTGGCGAAATTGACGGGCTTGCCGGTGGCGCGTCCGCTGGCATCCGATTTCGGCTTCTCGCGCAGCGCGGCAGCAATGGTGCCGGCGTCGGCCTCCCCGGCCTGCGGCGTCAGGTATACCGCCCGGATGACGGTTCCCTGGAACAGCTTCCTGGTGTGCGCGAACACTTCCTTCGGATTGAAGCGGCTCTTCATGCTGCGGAAAACTTGCAGGAACAGCTCCGGCGAGCCGATCGCCTCGCCGATGTCGACCGCGTTGACGAGGTCGTCGGCCAGCTGGGAGCCGGCCTGGATCGTCGTCTGCTGCACCTGGTTGGCGAAGACCACGTCGAGCTCGGCCACTTCGCGATCGATTTCCGCCTGCGTGGGCGGCTTGGCGAGAGCATCGGCGATGACCCCGCGAACGTCGCGGAGCGCCGCGTGCCAGTCGGACGAGAGCGGGGCGAACGACACGAACGTCCCTGCCGCCGAGCGGCTGATGTTCTGGTTGTTGACATTGGCGAACAGATACGCCCCGCCGTGCCGCGCGCGCGCTTCCAGGCGCCGGTTGATCACGGCCAGCGCGATCGAATCGATGAGGTTGCCGCGGTTGTATTCGAGATTGTCGACCACCTGGTGATAGGGCCGCAGGTAGGCATAGTTGAAGCCGCGCGGCTGGCTTGGTTCGACGACGACGCGCGTTTCGCCCACCGGATTTGCCGGATCCGCTCCCTGAGGAGGCTGCGGCGCCCCGAAGTCGGGCGCGGGCGTCGGCTTGCCGGGCATCGCCCAGTCGCCCCACCACTTCTCAACCAGCGAGGCGAGATATTGCGGGTCGTAGTCGCCGACGACCACCACGACCGTGTTCTCCGGCCGGTACCAGCGATCGTGGAACGCGCGAACCGCCTGCGGCGTCGCTTCCTCGAGTGTCTTCACGGTGCCGATCGGCGGCCGCTCGGCCAGCAACTGGCCGGCGAACATCGTCTCGCGCGTCGCCGCCTCGACGCGCTCGTCGGCGCCGAGGCGCTCGCGCCGCTCGGCGAGCACGATGGGCACCTCGGTGCGCAGGTTTGCATAGGACAGCGCCGGCGCCTCGATCATGCCCGTGAGGAGCTTCATGCTCTCGTTGAGGTTCGCCTTCGTGACGGCCGGCAGGTCCAGCTGGTAGACCGTCTGGGTCGGCGTCGTCTGGGCGTTGGTATCGGTCCCGAAGCTCGCGCCAAGGCGCTGCCAGGTCGGGATCGCCTGGGCATTGCCGAGGTACTTCGACTCCCTGAAGGTGAGGTGCTCGATCAGGTGGGCGAAGCCCTGCTCGCTCGGCTTCTCGTAGAGCGAGCCCGCGTCGATGCGGATGCGGATCGAGACCTGCCCCGGGGGGACGCCGTTGTGGCGCACGGCGTAACGCACCCCGTTGGGCATCTCGCCGAACAGCCAATCCTTGTCGACCGGTATGTCGGTGCCGCGGAAAAGCCACGGATCGTTCGGCTTGGCGTAGCGCGGCGGCGGCAGCGCGTCGTCGGCGGCGGGAGCAGGCGCCAGCACCGGCGCAGCCTGCTGCGCGGAGGTCGGCAGTGGGGCGAACAGGAGGAGGGGGACGAGAGCGCGAAGGACGCGCATCGGGGATTTCATGCCGCCCGCATAGACGGCAATGGGATGAAGGGACAGTGAATAGGCGCGCTTTGCGCGGAAATAGGCGCGAATGCTTGCCCGCGAGCGGCAGCGACCTTACATCGCCGCCATGTTCATCGAGACCGAAACCACGCCGAACCCGGCATCGCTCAAGTTCCTGCCGGGCCGGCAGGTCATGTCCGCCGGCACGCGCGAGTTCACATCCGACGAAGATGCCGCGGCCTCGCCGCTCGCGCAGGCGATCTTCGACACCGGCGAAGTGACGAACGTCTTCTTCGGCCGCGACTTCATATCGGTCACCGTCGCGCCCGGCGTCGACTGGGCGGTGCTCAAGCCGCAAGTGGTGGCGATCCTGCTCGATCACTTCGTCAGCCAGGCGCCGCTGTTCGCCGGCGGCGACGCCAGCGCCATCGCGGTCCCCCAGGAGCCCGAGATCGCCGACGATCCGGCCGACGCGGACATCGTCGCGCAGATCAGGGAGCTCATCGAGACCCGCGTCCAGCCGGCCGTCGCCGGGGACGGCGGCAACATCGAGTACCGCGGCTTCCGCGATGGCGTCGTGTACCTCCAGATGCAGGGCTCCTGCTCGGGTTGTCCCAGCTCGACCGCAACGCTCAAGCACGGGATCGAGGGATTGTTGAAGCACTACGTGCCCGAGGTCACCGAAGTCCGCGCCGCCTAGATCCCGAAGGAACTCCAAGCATGGCCGAAGCCCTGTCCGACTCCGCGCTCGACCAGGTGTTCCGCACCGCGCGCAGCTATAACGGCTGGCTCGACCGCGACGTCTCGGACGAGCAGATCCGCGCGATCTACGAACTGATGAAGATGGGGCCGACCTCGGCCAACCAGCAGCCGGCCAGGATCGTGTGGTGCAAGTCCGGGAAGGCCAAGCAGCGCCTTGCGCAGCATGCAGGCGAGAAGAACCGGCACAAGATCCTGACCGCCCCGGTCTGCGCGATCGTCGCCATGGACCTCGAGTTCCACGAGCAGCTGCCGTGGCTGTTCCCGCACACCGACGCGCACAGCTGGTTCGCGGGCGACGACAAGCAGGCGATGCGCGAACAGCAGGCCTTCCGCAACTCCACCCTCCAGGGCGCGTACCTGATGCTCGCGGCGCGCGCGCTCGGTCTCGACTGCGGGCCCATGTCGGGCTTCGACAACGCCGCGGTCGATGCCGAGTTCTTCGCCGGGGAACCCAACTGGCGAAGCAATTTCATCTGCTCGATCGGTTATGGCGATCCGGCGAGCATCTTCGGGCGCAGTCCCCGGCCGGACTTCGACACGTTCAACCGCATCCTCTGATCGGGGCGGATGCGCGTCCTGGTCATCGATTCCGCGACCGAGGCCTGCTCGGTCGCGCTGTTCGAAGGCGACGCGCTGCTCGACGGCCGCTACGAAGTGATCGGCCGCGGGCATGCCGAGCGACTGGTGCCGATGATTTCCGAGCTGCCGGGCAAAGGCCGGGCGCAGCGCATCGCCGTTTCGCTTGGGCCCGGCAGCTTCACCGGCGTGCGCATCGGCCTCGCCGCGGCGCGCGCGCTCGGCCTCGCCTGGCACGTGCAGGTGCTTGGCTACCCGACGCTGGCACTGGTCGCCGCCATGGCGCGCGAGCCCAATCCCGGGCCGGTGACCGTGTGCATGAGCGGCGGGCACGGCGAGTGGTTCGTCCAGGACTTCGGCGCCGACGGCCTGCCGGAACACGAACTCAGGTCACAAACCCCTGAAAGGGCCCGGGAAGGCTTCCACCATCGTGTCGCGGCCGGCACAAGAGCCAAAGAGCTTCTCCAGTGCGCCGGGCCCGGGAACGTCGCGCTCGACATCCTGCCGGACGCACGCAAGTTCCCGCTGCTCGCCTCCACCCTTCTCGACAGCGACCTGGCGCCGATTTACGGTCGTGGACCGGATGCCAGGCTGCCGGGGGCCCGCAAGTGATCGGCGAACAGCTCGACGATATCGACCGGATCATGGCGGTCATGCAGGCCGCGTTCGATCCCGCTTACGGCGAGGCGTGGAACCGCCGGCAGGTCAGCGATGCCCTGGCGCTTCCGAACACCCATTACCTGTTGGCGGGCAGCGACGGCCTGCGGCCACGGGACGAACAGCCGGCGGCGGGTTTCGTCATGTCGCGCGGCGCGGCCGACGAGGAGGAATTGCTGCTGATCGCCGTCATTCCCGACCATCGCGGCCGCGGCGTGGGCACCACGCTGCTGCAGCGGTTCATCGCGGCTGCCGAAGAACGCGGCGCGGCGCGCCTGTTTCTTGAAATGCGCGACGGAAATCCGGCCGAGTCGCTCTATCGCCGCGCCGGTTTCGAGCCGGTCGGGCGGCGGCGCAATTATTATCGCAACGCCGCCAAGGGTCCGCTAGACGCAATTACCTATGCACGCGGCTGATTTTAAGTGGCAATTCTTGAGTATTCATCCGGCATTGGGCTAGTTCGCTTATTCCGCTTGTAATGCTCGAATCGGACCGTATCACGGCTCCTTCGCCGCAAAACGTTTCCGCATAAGGAAGAGGCGAAAAAAGTAACGTCCGTTATAAAAGAAAGGCTCGCCGAATGGACGAAACAGCTGCCGAGCGGCAGGAAACGCTTATCACCCACACAACGGACATTGTCGTGTCCTACGTGGCCAACAACTCGCTGGGCGCCAACGAAGTCTCGTCGTTGATTCAAAGCGTCTTCGTGACTTTGTCCGGCCTTGGACAGCAGGGGTCCGCGGCGGAGGAACGCCCCGAGCCGGCCGTGTCTGTCCGCTCGTCGGTCAAGAAGGACTACATCGTCTGCCTTGAAGACGGCAAGAAGATGAAGATGCTCAAGCGGCACCTGATGACCGACCACGGCCTGACGCCCGACGAGTACCGCGCGCGCTGGGGCCTTGCGTCGGACTACCCGATGGTGGCGCCCGATTATGCCGACAAGCGCCGCGACCTTGCGAAGAAGATCGGCCTCGGCCGCAAGCCCGGCCAGCGCCGTGGTCGGCGCAAGAAGGCCTCGACCTGATTTCGGGCGCCGGCCTGCCGAGTTGAAAAAACAAAGCGTCCCGCCCATAGTGCCGGGGCGCTTTGTTTTTGGGTAGGGACCCTGTTGCACCAGACGATCGATCTCGAAGCGCTCTGCACGGAGCGCGGTCTCAGGATCACCGAGCAGCGGCGAGTCATCGCCCGCGTGCTGTCGGAGAGCGAGGATCATCCGGACGTCGAGCAGCTCCACCGCCGCGCCTCGGCCATCGACCCGAAGATCTCGATCGCGACCGTCTATCGCACGGTGCGCCTGTTCGAGGACGCCGGCATTCTCGATCGTCACGACTTCGGGGACGGACGGTCGCGATACGAGGCCACCCCGGAAGCACACCACGACCACCTGATCGATGTCGAAACCGGCCGCGTCGTCGAATTCGTCGACCCCGAGCTCGAGGCGCTGCAGCGGCAGATCGCCGAAAAGCTAGGCTTCCGGCTCGTCGATCATCGCATGGAGCTTTACGGCGTCCGCCTCGATCGCGAGGACTGAGGCCACCAGCCTCGGCTGGCGCTGGTTGCTCGTGGCGGCCCGCGTGGCGGCGATGCTCGCCTGGACTGCCGTCGTGGTCCCGATCCACGTCGCCGTCCGCCTCGCAGGCCAGCGTTGGCTTGTGCCCCCGACCTATCTGACGGGCATCGGCTGGCTTGCCGGGCTGCATGTGAGCGTGGAGGGCAAGCCCCGCAGGCACGCGCTCCTGCTGGCCAATCACCTCAGTTGGCTCGACGTAATGGCGCTCGCCGCTGCTTCGCGCACCGCCTTCGTTGCCCACAGCGGCCTCGCGGGCCACCCCGTGATCAGGTGGATGGGCGAGCAGAACGGCACCCTGTTCATCACTCGCGACCGTCGGCACACGGTGGCCGGTCAGGTGGACCAAGTGCGCGAGGCGCTCGGGCATCGTCGCCTGGCGATCTTCCCCGAGGCGACGACGGGTGACGGACGCGAGCTGCTGCCGTTCAAGAGCTCGCTCCTGTCCGCCGTCGAGCTTCTTTCGCCCGGCATTCTCGTCCAGCCTGTGGCGCTCGCCTACGAGGAGGCCGAGGACATCGCCTGGGTCGGTGCCGAACCCGGTTTGACGAACGCCTTCAGGATCCTCGCGCGGACCCATCGGGTGCATGTCACGGTGCACTTCCTTGCGCCGCTCAAGGGATCGGCCCTCGCCGACCGCAAGTCGATGGCTGCGGCGGCAAGGGAGGCGATCAGGCTGGCGCTGCGGAAATAGCCGTTTCCTTCATGGCCGATGACCGGCAAGGTCGCGGCCTCAGCCCTGCATCGCCATCTTGTGCCCCGCAGACACCGGCCGCCGACGGTCCGAGCGAAATCGGTTCCTCGACCGACCTTTCTTCAAGTGGCTCGATGCCGCAGGCCGGGCCGGGACAAGCGTGATCGGTGCGCGACCGTGCCGCGTGTTTGAAAGCCTCACTCGAATCGCCTAGATGCCCCCACCCATGCAAGCACGCGACAATCCAAAGACCTTCAGGGTCAAAAGCTTCGGTTGCCAGATGAACGTCTACGATGGCGAGCGCATGGGCGAACTGCTGGCCGAGAACGGCATGGCTCCCGCGGCAGAGGGCGAAGACGCGGATCTCGTCGTCCTCAATACCTGCCACATTCGCGAGAAGGCGGCGGAGAAGGTCTATTCCGACATCGGCCGGCTGGCGAAGGCCGGCGGCGAGCGCGCCCCGCTTATCGCCGTGGCCGGCTGCGTCGCCCAGGCCGAGGGCGAGGAGATCATGACCCGCGCGCCGGCCGTAAGCGTGGTGGTCGGCCCGCAGGCCTATCATCGGCTGCCGGAAATGATCAAGCAGGCGGTGCGCGGCGAGCGGGCGACCGACACGGACATGCCGGCGAACGCCAAGTTTGCCGCCCTGGGCGTCCGGCGGCGGTCGGGCCCGAGCGCCTTTCTCACGGTCCAGGAAGGCTGCGACAAGTTCTGCACCTATTGCGTGGTGCCCTACACGCGCGGCGCGGAAATCTCTCGGCCGTTCAAGGATTTGCTGGCGGAATCGCAAAGACTCCTCGAGGCCGGAGCGCGCGAGATCACCCTGCTCGGCCAGAACGTCAACGCATGGCGCGGCGAGGATGCGAAAGGCGCCGCGATTGGCCTCGATGGATTGATAAGGGAGCTTGATAAGCTGCCCGATTTACAGAGAATTCGATACACAACCAGCCATCCGAATGACGTGACCGATGGCCTCATCGCCGCGCACGGCGAGGTCGCCAAGCTCATGCCTTACCTGCACTTGCCGGTGCAAAGCGGTTCCGACCGGGTGCTCACGGCCATGAACCGCAGCCACACGGCGCGAGGCTACCTCGGGCTCATCGATCGTTTCCGCGCCGCCCGCGCAGACATCGCCATCAGCGGCGACTTCATCGTCGGCTTCCCGGGCGAGACGGAGGCCGATTTCGCGGCGACGCTGCAACTTGTCGACCGGGTCGGCTACGCGCAGGCGTTCAGCTTCAAGTACTCCGCCCGGCCCGGCACGCCAGCCGCGGCGATGGACGCGAAAGTGCCGCGCGAGGTCATGGACGAGCGCCTTCAGCGCCTCCAGGCCGCGCTCAACCGCGACCAGCTGGCCTTCAACCGGCGGTCCGTCGGCCAGAGCTGCGCCGTGCTCGTCGAACGCACCGGCAAGAAGCCAGGACAGTGGCTCGGCAAATCGCCGTGGCTGCAGTCGGTGTTCTTCGAGGGGGAGGCTGCCATCGGCGACCTGGTCGAGGTCGAGCTGGCGGCAGCCGGTCCCAATTCGCTCGCCGCCGTGCTTGCGCGTACCGGCGGCCGCCTGAGCGACCGCCGGTGATCGGGGAACCTCCTAGTAGAAGAAATCCCTGTAGACAGTGATCACGCGGCCGGTGCGCGTGTTGATCAACAGGACGTCGTTGCCGTAGCGCACCCACGCCCGATGGCGGCCAGGGTAGGGCAAGCGATAGGTATGGTAATTGGCAATCCGGTAGCGCGGTCCCCAAAACACGCCGTTGAGCGTCGTGCCCACCGTCACGGTGGTATAGCGATAGCCACGCGGCCACCTGTAAGCCGGGCGGTTGAACACCTGCCGGTGACGGCGGCGATAGTCTCGCCAGTCCTCGCGCAGTTCTTTCCGGTCCTCGCGCGCTTCCCGGTAATGGCCCCGCGCGAGGTCACGGTTGACCTCTCGCTGGTCGTGGCGGACTTCACGCGCGCTTTGTGCCGAGGCTCCGCTCGGGACCAGGGCAGCCGCCGCAACGGCGGCAAAAATCAGCTTTCGCATGTCAATGCTCCTTTCGCTCGCCTCCCAATGCGGGATTTCGGACGGGTATCCTGAACCTCACGGCAACGGGTTAACCGAACGAGACGAATGGAGGCCATTCATGCGGCGTTTATGCCGCAGCAGCTGTGGAAAGTGGCGCGGGCGGCGCTCCGCTGGCCGCCCGGCAGGTTGCGCGCATGTTCCATGAGCCTATCTTCCTCGCAGCCGGCCACCGGGCCGCGCCGATGAAAGGAGCGCATGGCTCGTAAACCCGATCGCGCCGACAGCCAGGCGGCGCTAAGCCATCCCGAGGATCGCCGCGATTCCGCTCGCCGCGCCCGGGCCGAAATCGCGTTCGAGGAACAGGCGGTGCTCGGAACGTTGTTCGGCGAATTCGACGCCAACCTCGTCCAGCTCGAAAACCGCCTCGGGGTGTACATCGGCGCGCGCGGCAACAAGATCGTCATCGAGGGGCCGGAAGACGATGTCGCCCGCGCGCGCGACGTGCTCAAGGCCATGCACGAACGCCTGCTGACCGGGCAGGAACTGGATTCGGGCACCATCGAATCGCTCATCGCGATGTCGGGCGAGCCCACCCTCGAGGGCATCATCACCGGCGAGACGAAGCAGCCGCCGATCATGATCCGCACGCGCCGCAAGACGATCGTTCCGCGAAGCGCGATGCAGGCGGAATACATGCGCCAGCTGGCCAGCAAGGACATCATCTTCGCCCTGGGTCCGGCCGGCACCGGCAAGACCTACCTTGCCGTCGCCCAGGCGGTCAGCCAGCTGATCACCGGCAGCGTGCAGCGGCTCATCCTCAGCCGCCCGGCGGTCGAGGCCGGCGAACGGCTCGGGTTCCTGCCAGGTGACATGAAGGACAAGGTCGATCCTTACCTGCGTCCCCTCTATGACGCGCTGTACGACTGCATGCCGCCCGAGCAGGTCGACCGCCGGATCGCCTCGGGTGAAATCGAGATCGCCCCGATCGCCTTCATGCGCGGGCGCACCCTTAGCGATGCGTTCGTGATTCTCGACGAGGCGCAAAACACCACGCCCGAGCAGATGAAGATGTTCCTCACCCGCTTCGGCCAGGGCAGCCGGATGGTCGTTTGCGGCGACCCGAAGCAGGTCGACATTCCCGGCGGCCACGAGCGCAGCGGGCTTGCCGATGCGGTAGGCAGGGTTTCAGGCCTGGAGGGTATCGCCGTGACCCGTTTCTCCGCTGCCGACGTGGTTCGTCACCCCGTCGTCGGCCGGATCGTCGAGGCGTACGAGGGCAAGGACGCCTGAGCCGCAGTGGAACTCGAGGTCGCTATCGAGGAGCCCTGGCCGGCCGGACAGTGGGAGGCCATTGCCATTCGGTGCGCCGCCTCGCTGATCGCTGTCACGCCGGAGCTGGCCAGTCCAAGGCTTGCCGCGAGCATCCTCTTCACCTGTGACGACGAGCTGCGCGCGCTCAACAGCCAATGGCGAGACCGCGACAAGCCGACCAACGTGCTCTCGTTTCCCATGCTGCAGCGCGCCGAACTGCTCGGGCTGTCGCCGGAGGGGCCGCCGGTCCTCCTCGGCGACGTCGCCCTCGCCTTTGAGACTTGCGCCCGCGAGGCCGCCGACAAGGGGATTTCCGTCGAGCAGCACGCGGCGCACCTCGTGGTTCACGGGCTGCTCCACCTCGCCGGCCACGATCACGAGCTCGGAACCGAAGAGGCCGAGGCGATGGAGGCGCTGGAAGTGAAGGCGCTTGCGCTGATCGGGGTGCCGGACCCATATGAGGGGCGCGACCAAGGACAGGGGTAGAGAAAGGGCGATGCCCGACCATTCCAGATCCGGCGACTCCCAGCACGGAGACGCGGACAGTAGCGGCGGCCTGCTGAAGGCGATCCGCAAGCTTTTCGAAAACGGCGACGCCGACACCTCGCTGCGCGCCCAGCTCGAGGAAGCGATCGACGAGCACGAGGACGAGCAGGCCACCGGTGACGAGGCAGCGACCGAGGGCGACCTTTCGCCGCTCGAGGTCACCATGCTTCGCAACCTGCTCCACTTCAGCGAGCACGACGCCGACGACGTGGCCATTCCGCGCAGCGCCATCGTAGCCATTTCCGCCGACGCCACGTGGGACGAGCTCGTCGCGCAATTCGCCGAGCACGGCCACTCACGCATGCCGGTCTTTCGCGACACGCTCGACGAAGTGATTGGCATGATGCACCTGCGCGACGTTTTCGCGATCATTGCGACCGGCCTCACTCCGCCCGAGGACTGGACCACGCTGATGCGCCAGCCGCTTTACGTGCCGCAGGCACGCGGCGCTCTCGACGTGCTGGCCGACATGCGCACGCATCGCACGCACCTCGCCATCGTCGTCGACGAGTTCTCGGGAACCGACGGGATCATCACCATCGAGGACCTCGTCGAGGAGATTGTCGGCGACATCGAGGACGAGCACGACGAGGCCCCGGTCGCCCTCATCTCGGCCATCGGCGAGGGCATGTGGGACGCCGACGCCAGGGCTGAGCTCGACGACGTGGCGCAGATCGTCGGCGACCCGCGCCTGACCGAGGTCGAGGAGGCGGTCGATACGCTGGGCGGCCTCGCCTTCGTGCTCGCCGGCGAAGTGCCCCGGCCCGGCACGATCCTCGCCCATCCGAGCGGCTGGCGGATCGAGGTGACGGCCGGCGACGAGACCCACGTGACGCGCCTGCGCCTCCATCAGCCGAAACGGCGCGAGCATGCGGGCGGCAAATAATCTCCCCTGCCCCTCGACAGGTGTTGCAAAATCCTGAACAGGATCGCGCATGGCCACTCGCCGTCTTCCTCCCTTGCGCGCGCTGGAAGCGTTCATGCGCACCGTTCGCCTCGGCTCGGCGCGGGCAGCGGCAGCCGAGCTCGGCCTCAGTCCGTCGGCGCTGTCGCGGCGCATCGGCAATCTTGAGGATTTCACCGGCAAGAAGCTGTTCTCGCGCTCCGGCCAGACGATGAAGCTGACCGACGAAGGCCGCTTCTTCTACGACGCGGTGCATCCGCATATGGACGCGCTCGCCGCCGCCGTCGAAAACCAGTCCGAGAACATCCAGCTGCTGCGGCTGCGGCTCGGCGTGCCGCCGCTGTTCAGCACCCAGCGGCTGTTCCCTCGCCTGCCCGAATTGCGGCGCCTGCACCCGCGCCTGCACATCGACATCGACACCGCGCCGCACCTCATCGATCGGGTCGGCGATACGCTCGACGCCGCTATTCTCCTGACAACCCGGCCGGAGCCGGGATTGCATGCGGTGCAACTCGATCACAACATGGTGCACGCGATCTGCAGCCGCGCTCTCGCCGAGGAGCTGGGGCCCAATCCGCGGATCGAGACGCTCGAGAAGCAGACCTTTCTCATCCACAGCGACCTGCCGCAGAGCTTCGATGCGTGGAAGGCGGCGATCGGGATGCCGCGCTTGCAGCCGGCGGCGATCGATCATTTCGATTCCGGCCCGCTGATCCTTGAGGCCGCCGCGCAAGGCCTCGGCATCGCCATGATGCACGACGATCACCTCAAGCGCGCCAACGATCCACGCCTGGCCCAGCTGTTCGATATAAAGGTGCAGAGCCCCTACAGCTACTGGTTCGTCTGCCGCCCGATGGACCTGGAGAACCGGCAGGTCCGCATCTTCCACGACTGGCTGATCGAGGCCGGTCTGTAGCCGATCGCCGCGATTGATTTGCGTCAATGCCGGCAATTTCGGACAAAGTCATCTTCATCGCCTGAACCCGGTCGAGGCATCGCCACCAGGCGCCGCCGCCGGTGACAGGGGATGGACGATGTCGATTGGTGACCTGATCTTCAACGGCGCCGAATTGCTGCGATCGACGCGGCTCGCCGAGTTCTCGCTGGGCCTTGCGGATTCCTCGTTCTCGTTGTGGCTGCAGAGCCACTTCTACGCGATTCCGCTCTTTCAGACGCTGCACATCCTCGGGATCGCCGCGTTGTTCAGCTCGAGCCTGCTGCTCGGCCTGCGCGTGCTCGGGTTGAGCGGAAGGGACCAGAACCTCGAGGCGGCGTACCGCCGCTATCGGCCGTGGATCTGGTCGTCGCTGGCGGTCATCGTGCTCAGCGGCGTGATCCTGGTCGTCGCCGAACCGGTCCGCAACCTGACCAACCCCGTCTTCTGGACCAAGATGATCCTGCTGGTGGTCGGCGCACTGGGGACGCTCCTGCTTCAATCGGGCATCAGAGAGCGGATGGCGTCGTGGGAGGTCTCTTCTTCGGGCCATGCCACCCTGCGCAGCGGAGCGACCGCGCTCATCGTGCTGTGGATGCTCGTCATCGCCGGCGGTCGCTGGATCGCCTACGCCCCCATCTGAGGAGAGTTCGGGATGGTTATCGTTGAAGGCCCCCTGTGGCGGTCGCTGGAGAACTCCACTCTCGGCACGACCATTGCCGGTTCGGAGTGGATGTTCCCGACACTCGAGACGATCCACGTCATCGCGATCGTCACCGTGATCGGCTGCGTCGCGGCGATGGATCTCAGGCTCCTGGGCATTACCTCGCGCGGCAAGTCGGTGCAGGCGATGGAGCGGGACACCCTGCCACTGACCTGGATCGCCTTCGCCGTCGCGCTCGTCAGCGGCGGGCTTCTGTTCGTCAGCAAGGCGACGAGCTACATGGTCAACCCCTACTTCCTGACCAAGGATGCGTTGATGCTGCTCGCGGGCGTGAATATGCTCGTGTTCCACTTCCACTTCAGCAAGGACATCGACCTCTGGGGCCAGCCCGGCGGGGCCATTCCCCTCGGAGCCAAGCTCTCGGCCACGCTGTCGCTGCTGCTGTGGATGGCGATCCCGTTCTGCGGCCGCGTGATCGGCTTCACGCTGGGCGTGTACTACGCCTCCTGACCGGGCGAACGGTTCGCGGCAGGCGTCAGCTGACCGTCGCCTTGACGATCTTGCCCGGCTCGCGCGGGGGCTCGCCCTTGGGCAGCGCGTCGACATGCTCCATCCCGCTCACCACCTGGCCCCACACCGTGTACTGGCGGTCGAGGAAGCGGGCGTCGTCGAAGCAGATGAAGAACTGGCTGTTGGCGCTGTCGGGCACCTGGGTGCGCGCCATCGAGCAGGTGCCGCGAACGTGCGGCTCGTTGTTGAACTCGGCCTTGAGGTCGGGCTTGTCGCTGCCGCTCATGCCGGTGCCGGTCGGATCGCCGCCCTGGGCCATGAAGCCGGGGATGACCCGGTGGAAAACGACACCGTCGTAAAAGCCTTCCGTCGCAAGGTCCGTGATGCGCTGGACATGGCCGGGAGCCAGGTCGGGACGCAGCTTGATGACCACGTCGCCGCCCTGCCCGTTGCCGGCGTCGAGCGTTAGGGTGAGAGTGTCGTTGGCCATCGCAAGTCTCCTGAGTGGGGAGGGGTCGATATAGCTCTCGTTTGGGCATTGTCACCCTTCGCTTGCTTTTGCCCGCCACCGGCATAGGAAGCCCGCGATGGCCGAGACCGAGATCGACGAGCTGGCGCCCGACGCCGCCCCGCCCGAGGAGGGCGACGAGCTCGACGAGGAGAACCGGCTCAAGCCCGAATTCGTCCGCGCCGTCATGGAGGCGCTCGAAGCGCATGACGAAAGCCGCGCCTACGAGCTCGTCGAACCGCTCCACCCGGCCGACATCGCCGACCTGCTCGAGCTGCTCGACCATGACGAGCGCACGGGCCTCGCCAAGGCGATTACCGACCTTTTGACCCCGGACGTCATCGCCGAGCTCAACGATTATGTCCGCGAGGACATGATCGAGGCCCTGCCGCACGCCGCGGTCGCCGACATCGCCGAGCAGCTCGACACCGATGATGCCGTCCAGCTGCTCGAGGACCTCGAGCCCGAGGACCAGCGCGCGATCCTCGCCGAGATGGAGCCGGAGGACCGCGCGGCGATCGAGAGCGCGCTGGCCTACCCGGAGGAGACCGCGGGCCGCCTGATGCAGCGCGAGTTCGTCGCGGTGCCCGAGCACATGACCGTCGGCGACCTCATCGATTACCTGCGCGAGCACGACGAGCTCCCGACCGAGTTCTGGGAAGTCTTCGTGGTCGACGCGCTGCACAAGCCGGTAGGGACCTGCGCATTGAGCTGGGTGCTGCGCACGCCACGGACCGTCGCGCTCGCCGACGTGATGAAGCGCGACCAGACGCTGATCCCGGTGACGATGGACCAGGAGGAGGTTGCGCTCCGCTTCCAGAAATACGCGCTGATCTCCGCCGCGGTGGTCGACGAGAGCGGCCGCCTGGTCGGCCAGCTGACGGTCGACGACATCGTCCACATCATCTCCGAGGAAGCCGGCGAGGACATCCTGCGCCTGTCCGGCGCCGGCGAAGGCGATATCAACGAGCCGATCGTGCTCACGGTGCGCGCCCGCCTGTCGTGGCTGGTGATCAACCTCGGCACGGCGATCCTCGCTTCCTCGGTCGTCGGCCTGTTCCAGGGAGCCATCGCCCAGCTCGCCATCCTCGCGGTCTTGATGCCCATTGTCTCCGGGATGGGCGGCAACGCCGGCACCCAGACGCTGGCGGTGGTGGTGCGCGCGCTGGCGACCAACCAGCTCACCAGCTCCAACACGTTGCGCATGATCTGGCGCGAGTTCCGCATCGCGCTCGCCAACGGTCTCTCGCTCGCCATCCTCATCGGCATCGGCACCGCGCTGCTGTTCCAGAATCCGCTGCTCGGCAGCGTCATCGCCGCGGCGATGATCATCAACAACCTGACCGCGGGCATCGCCGGGATCATGGTCCCGGTCACGCTCGACCGGCTACGGATCGACCCGGCGGTGTCGTCGGCGGTGTTCGTAACCACGGCGACCGACGTGATGGGCTTCTTCTCCTTCCTCGGACTCGCGGTGCTGACCGGGCTGGCGCATTGATTCCATGCCGCTGCACATGACCAAGATCGCTTACCGCTCGGGCAGCGTCGAGAACCTGCGCCGGTGGGTGGAGGCGGGCAGCGAGGCACTCATGACGACGCGCTACCTGCCCAAACGGCACGAAGAGATGATCGGCGGGTCGCTCTACTGGATAATCGAGCACGCGATCGTCGCGCGCAGCCCGATCACCCGCTTCGAGCCGCGCGACGATGGGCGGTGGACGATCGTCCTCGAACCCAAGCTGATCCTCGTTCACCCGCGGGCGAAACGGGCGCACCAGGGTTGGCGGTATCTCGAGGACGCCGACGCGCCCGTGGATATCGAGAGCGGTGAGGAGTTCGGCGATGCCCTTCCGGGGCGGCTGGTGCGAGACCTCAGCAAGCTGGGCCTCGTGTGAGGAAGGAACATCGGCCGCGGCTTTCCCGTTGAAGGGGAAAGGAGAGCCGCCATGACCGAACGCAAGCCGCACCCGGACAACGAGATGATCGACCAGATGGAGCAGGAATCGATCGAACCGACGCAGCAAGGCAGCTCGGGCGGCAACGTCAGCCGCGCCGTCGGCTCACGCGCCGAATTGCACCGCGCCCGGGGGCAGCTCGAAGGCGAGGAAGTCGAACGCGCCACCGGGCGCGACAACCCGGTGCGGAACGCCGTCAAGGGCAGGAAGACGTTCGACAAGATCCGGACCGGCCGGCAGGACCGGTAATCGGCCCGTCAGGCTCGTTCGGCCTCCGCCAGCTGCGCCACCTTGCGCAGTGCGGCGGCGTAGACTTCCGGCTCTTGCGCGCCGGGGACCAGGTAGCGGCCGTTGAGAATGAAGCTCGGCACCGAGTTGATGCCCATCTCGAGGCCGCGCTTCTCCTCGAGGCGAGTGGCGATGGCGAGGGCTTCGTCGTCGAGCGCGGCGGCCGCGGCCGCGCGGTCGAAGCCTTCGGCTTCGGCGATATCGAGCAGCACCTCGCGGTCGCTGACATTCCTGCGCTGCTGGAAATGCGCCCGGAACAGCGCCTGCTTGAGCCGTGCCTGGGCCTCGGGGCCCTGCGCCACCAGGGCCCAGCGCAGCAGTTCGTGCGCGGCGAAGGTGTTCCACATCATCGCCGCCGGCTCCTCCCCCTCGCCCGACCATTGCATCGCAAAGCCGGCGCGGTCGGCGGCGTCCATCAGTCGCTTGCGCATCTCGGCGATCTCCTCGGGCGGACGGCGATAAACCTCGTCCAGGTGCTTGTGCTGGTCCTTGCCTTCGGGGGGGAGGTCCGGGTTGAGCTCGAACGGCATGAAGCGGGTCTCGACCGCGACATCGTCACCGAGCTGGGCCAGGGCCTTCTCGTACTGCGCGTAGCCGATGGCGCACCACGGGCACATCACGTCGGACCAGATCTCGACGTCAACGTTAGGCTTGGTCATCGTCCCTCTCCAGCCACCAGCGGAGCATGTGGTTTGCCACCGCGATTGCGAACGGCGCCCGGAAGCTGTTGCTCTCCGGGCCCTTCTCGAGCGCCTCGCTCACGTCCTCGCGGGTGAACCAGCGCGCGTCCTCGAGCTCGGTCGTGTCGAGCGTTATCCTATCATCGTCGGCGAAGGCATGACAGGCGATCATCAGCTGGCTGGGAAACGGCCACGGCTGGCTGGCGATGTAGCTGACGTCGCGCACGTTGACGCCGGCTTCCTCCAGCACCTCGCGCGCGACCGCTTCCTCGATAGTCTCGCCCGGCTCGACGAACCCGGCCAGCGCCGAATAGCTGCCCTCGGGAAAACCGGCCTTGCGGCCAAGCAGCAGATGTCCGTCGCGCTCGACCAGCATGATGGTGACGGGGTCGGTGCGCGGAAACTGCTCGGCGCCGCATTGCGTGCAATTGCGCTGCCAGCCGCCCTTGGCGAGCAGGGTGGCGCCGCCGCATTGCGGGCAGAAGCGGTGCCGCGCATGCCAGTCGAGCAGGCTGCGCGCACCGCCGTAAAGCGCCAGCTCGTCAAGCGGCAGGTGCCCGAGCGCGGCCCAGGTCTCGCGGCGGGTGTAGGCTGGATCGGGGTCACCGCTCGGCGGCACCGCGGCGAACAGCGGTTCGCCTTCGAGCAGGCCGAGAAACACCGTCTCGACCCCTTCGGCCACGTCGCCGAGGCGGCCCCACTGCAGGCGCTTGTCCTCGCCGAGGCGCGGGATCAGGCCTTCCAGCCGCAGGACCCGGGCGTCGGCATGGGCCAGCTCGGCCAGCCGCCCGGGATCGCCGCGGATGTTGTCGGCGCGGTCGAGCGGATGGCCGGCGAAGGCGGGCTGGCGTTGGCGCACCTTGGACTTCACGCAGCGGCCTTGCGCGAAAGGACGTCGAGGGCAACGGCGGCGGGAAAGGTCTTGTCGAGCGGATAGTCTTCCGCCGGCATGTACTGGGTGAACAGCCCGCCCCTCAGGCTGCGGCGCATGTCGACGAAGCCGATCGTGCCGGCGGCGCCCGCCCAGCCGTAGATGCCTGCTTCCGCGCCCCTGCCGACGCGCGCGCCGGCACCGAAGCCGTAGCGCTCGACATCCATGATCGGATTGCCGCCGGGAACCGGCCGGACCGTGTCGGGCATCAGGTTCGACGTTCCCATGCGCACCGCCGCTTCGCTCATCACCCGCTTGCCGTCGATCGCGCCGAAGCCGGCGAGCATGCGGAGGAAGCGATCGTAGTCGCGCGGGGAGCCGACAAGGCCCGCCCCGCCCAGCAACACCGGCGGCGGGTCGAGGAACACCGAGTTCGCCGGCATGTCGATCGGCACGAGGAGGTCGCGGGTGATGCCGTAATTGGTCGTCAGGCGCGACGCCTCGCTCCCCGGCACCTGGAACCAGGTGCTGGTCATGCCGGACGGCCGGAAGATGCGGTCCCTGAGGAACGCGTCGAACGCCTGGCCGGAGACGACCTCGATCACCCGCCCCATCACGTCAAGGCCGGCGGAATAGGACCAGTGCGCTCCTGGCTGGTAGACCAGCGGCATCTGCGCCAGGGTCTCGGTGAACGCCTCGAGACCGTGGACCGGATTGGGCACGCTAAGATCGGCGATCGGCAGCTTGGTGGCCATCCCGGCGAGCAGCCCGCGTTGACGAAACGCCTGAAAAAGCGGCCCCTTCTGGATGATGCCGTAGCCCAGTCCCGAGGTGTGCGTCAGCAGCATGCGGATGGTGATCGGCCGCGCCGCGGGCTCGAGGTTGGCGGGCGCGATCGGCCCGTCGTAGACCTTCTGCACCTGCATTCTCTTGAACGCGGGTATGATCTCGAAAAGCGGCTGGTCGAGCTCAAGCCTGCCTTCGTCGATGAGGATCATCGCCGCCATGCCGGTGATCGGCTTGGTCATCGAATACCAGCGATAGAGGCTGTCCGCGTTCGCCGGGTGAGTTCCGCCGAGCGCCAGGGTGCCGTCCGCCAGCACCGTCGGCGGCGCCTGCCCGAAGCCGAGCGGCGCGACCATGTTGGCCACCTTGCGGCCGCCGACGTAATTCTTGATCAGCTCCTCGACGTGCGGCCACGCGGCCGCCTCTTGCGCCAGCGCCCATCGCGGCCAGCCGAGTGCGGCTCCGGCCACGGCCGCGCCGCCGAGCCACTGGCGTCGCGTCAGCTGTGCGTCGAAAGTCGTCATGCGCGTCCCCTTCCGTCGGCAAAGCGGCGTGAACCGCACCTTAGCGCCACTTGCGGGCAGATAAAGCGGGGGCTTGCGGCCATCAGGTGCCTTAACCATATAACACACATGTTCAACCTGATCTCCATCCTGATCGGGATCGTCGCGCTGGCGCTGGCGGTTCCTTCCGCCATTCCGCTGCTCGGCTGGGGCAACTGGATCGTGCTGCCGATCGCGCTGATCGGCGCGGGGGTCGGCGCGCTTTCGCGGTCCGACACGGGGCGCAACTTCTGCCTCGTCGTCTTCGCGCTGGCGACGGTGCGACTGATGCTCGGCGGGGGAATCTTGTAGGCATTTGGGCAACACTGGAGAAACATTGCCTGCCGATGGCGATGCAGGCGCTGCAGTTCGGCGGCGGTTCAGGAAATCTCTGGCTCTGTGCGGCCACCACTCATTGCAGGGACGCATGGAGGAAATGATGATTTCGAAGACGATGATGGCCGCGCTGGCACTCGCCACGGCCATGACCGCGGTGCCGCTCGCGGCGCAGGGCGGTGGCGTGCAGGCGCAGGTCACCTGGAACCGCGATGCTTTCTGGCGCGGCGCGCCGGAGGGGCTGCGGCAGCGGATCGACTGGCTGCAGCAGCGGATCGACAACGGCGTGCGCGACGGCAGTCTCGACCGCTTCGAGGCGCGCCGGGCGCAGCGCCAGCTCGACGTCCTGCGCCAGCAGGCGCGCGATCTGGACGACAACCTCGACGATCTCAGCCGCAGCATCCGCTGGTCGCGCCGCGACAGCGGTTACGGTTACGGCGACCGCGACCCCTATGCGACCGACTACGATGCCGCGCGCTACTACCGCGACGATCCGCGCTACGTCGAACGGCGCCTCGGGCCGAACGACGAGGTCTATCGCGGTTCGGATGGCCGCTATTACTGCAAGCGCAGCGACGGCACGACCGGGCTGATCATTGGCGGCGTCGGTGGAGCGCTGTTCGGCAACGTCATCGACGGCGGGCGCCATCGCGCGGCCGGCACGCTGATCGGCGGCGCGCTCGGCGCGCTTCTCGGCAAGTCGGTCGACCAGAACAGCGACGTTCGCTGCCGCTGAAGCCCATGCGCCCCGGTCGCAAGGCCGGGGCGCCCTACCCCGATGTTGCGAGAAGCGCCGCCTTGGCGAACAGCGTCGGCAGCCCGGCTTCCTCCAGCGCGGTGATCGGCCACCACTCGCCCTTGCCCGCAAGCTGGCCCCAGTTGTTTCCGGTATAGACCGCGACTCCCAGCTCCAGATCGAAATGCGTGAAGCCATGGCGCACCACTCCGCCGGCGCGCCAGGAGCCCGGGAGCGGAGGGTCGCCGGTGCCGTCGGCCCGGGCGCTCCAGCCGTCGTCGGGCAGCGCGCGCATGCCGCCGAGCATACCCTTCGCCGGACGGCGGACGAGCCAGACCTCGCCGCCATTTTGGCCTGGGCGCTCGACCCAGAAGGCGGTGCCGATGCGGCTGGGCCGCATCCGTTTCGGGGCCTTGGCCGGAAACCGCGCCGGGTCCCCCGTCGCCCTGCCCTCGCATTCTCCGGCGACGGGGCAGAGCAGGCATTTCGGGTCGCGCGGCGTACAGATCGTCGCGCCGAGGTCCATCATCGCCTGCGCGAAATCGCCGGCGCGCTCCATGGGCGTGATCCGTTCCGCGGCCGCGCGGATGGCGGCCTTGCCGGCAGGCGGCGGCTCGCCGATCGCGAACAGGCGGGCGACGACTCGCTCGACATTGGCGTCGACGACCACCGCGCGCCTGCCGTAGGCGATGGCTGCCACCGCGGCCGCCGTGTAGGCGCCGAGCCCGGGAAGCCGGCGCAGCTCCTCTTCGCTGTCGGGAAAGCTTCCCCGCTCGGCGACCGCGCGGGCGCAGGCGACCAGGTTGCGCGCCCGCGAGTAGTAGCCGAGGCCCGCCCAGGCGGCCATCACCTCTTCCTCGGGTGCGGCGGCGAGGGCCTCTACCGTCGGCCAACGCGCGGTGAAGCTGACGAAATAGGGCGCCGCATGCGCCGTCGTCGTCTGCTGCAGCATCACTTCCGACAGCCACACGCGATAGGGATCCGGCGGCTTCGCGCCCGGCTCGGCCCGCCACGGCAGACGGCGCGCGTTGCGGTCATACCATTCGAGGAGGATTTCCGGCATGGCGCGGCTGGCGGTCACCTGCCGGCTATGGCATGGCCGGCGCGATCATGGAACGGGACGAACCCAAGCCGAAGACCCGCAAGCCCAAGGCTTACGAACGACCCCGCGGCGGCCCGGCGAAGCCGATCGCCGACCTTATGCCGCAGATCGGCCGCGCCGCGTTCCGCCGCTTCGGCTTTGTGCAAAGCTCGGTCGTCACCCGCTGGCCGGAGATCGTCGGCGTGCGCCATGCGCAAGTGTGCATGCCGGAAGCGATCCGCTTTCCGCCGGGCGAGAAGAGCGACGGCATCCTCCAGCTCGTCGTGCTGCCGGCGCACGCGCCGCTGCTCCAGCACGTGATCCCGGAAATCATCGAGCGGGTGAACCGCTTCTTCGGATACAAGGCGGTCGCGCGGATCAAGCTGCGGCAAGGCGCGGTTAAGCCGCCGCATGCTGAGGAGCGGCCGAGGGCCCAAGGTGGTTTGGGGCCGTCGCTCAAGCCGATCCCCATGGAATTGGGGGACTCCTTGCGCGATATCGGCGATCCCGAGCTGCGCACGGTGCTCGAATCGCTCGCCCGCAGCCTCGGGACCGGTCAGGAGGACGAACAGGGATGAAAAGACTTGCCTTTGCCGCAGCGCTGCTCGCGGCCGCGCCGCTGGCGATCGGCGCGACGGCGCACAACAACTGGCTGACCACCACCGCCGTGACATCCGGCGGTCACCGGATGGGCAACCCTAACGCGCCGACCAAGCTGATCGAGTTCGTCAGCTACACCTGCCCGCACTGCGGCCACTTCTTCAAGGAAGCCGACGGGCCGATCAAGATCACGCTGGTTCAGCCCGGCAAGGGCTCGGTCGAGATTCGCCACATCATCCGCGACCCGGTCGATTACACCGCCGTGGTGCTGGCCGAGTGCGGGGATCCGAAGAAGTTCTTCGGCAACCACGACATGTTCTTCGCCCAACAGGAGAAGTGGGTCGGCAAGATCGAGGGCGCCAGCAAGGCCCAGCAGCAACGCTGGTACACCGGAGCCATCCCGCAGCGCATGCGGGCGATCGCCGAAGATGCCGGCTTCTACGACATGATGGAAACCCGCGGCTACTCGCGGGCCCAGGTCGATCGCTGCATCAACGACACCAAGCGGGTCGAGGCCTTGCTCAAGGCTTCGCAAGGAAACGTCGACACGTACGATGTTCACAGCACGCCGAGCTTCGTCCTGAACGGCAAGACGCTCGACATCCATAGCTGGGACGAGCTGCAGAAGGTGCTGGGGGGCAGCGCGACCTAGCGACAACTCTGTGCAAAAGCCCGCCCGGCTCGGTTAACGCGATTTGACCGCCGCGCACGCTTCGCTAGCGTCTCTTCTTTGGCACTTCCTACGGGACAACGAACATGACCGTGCTAAGCCGCGTTACCCTTGCCGCCCTCGCCGCCCCGCTCGCGCTGGCGCTCGTCGGCTGCGGATCGAAGACCGAAGGCTCGAGCGCGGCGCCGACCGGCGGCCCGGTCGCCGCCGTGCAGGCCCCTGCCGGGCAGATGTGGTCGGACGTCGTTGCGGCGACGCCGGAAGGCGGAATGCGGATGGGCAATCCCGATGCCAAGCTGAAGCTCGTCGAGTACGGCTCGCTCTCCTGCCCGCACTGCGCCAAGCTGGCCAACGACGGGATGAAGACACTGGTCGACAAGTATGTGAACAGCGGTCGCGTCAGCTACGAGTTCCGCAGCTATATCATCCACGGCACCATCGACGTCGCGCTGACGATGCTGGCCCAATGCGGCGACAAGTCGACCTTCTTCCCGATGCTCGAGCAGCTCTATTCCACGCAGGATCAGTGGATCGCCCGCGCCGAGCAGGGCAACGCCCAGGCGCAGGCGGCGGCCAGCCTGCCGCCCGAGCAGCGCTTCCCCGCCCTCGCCGATGCTTTCGGCCTGACCGACTGGTTCGCCGCCCGCGGCATCTCGCGAGATCAGGCGCACGCCTGCCTGGCGAAGCCGGACGTCGCCTCGGCCATCGCGAAGCGAACCCAGGACTGGTACCAGAACCAGGGCATCGACTCGACCCCGACGCTCTATCTCAACGGCCAGAAACTCGTGAACGTCGCCGAGTGGGAGCAGCTCGAGCCCGCGCTGCAGAACGCCGGGGCGAGATAGCGCCCGGGCGGGGGTCGGCAGTCATGCTCTTCCGCAAGCTCCGGCTGTCAGGCTTCAAGAGCTTCGTCGAGCCTGCCGAGCTGCGCATCGAGCCGGGCCTCACCGGCGTGGTCGGCCCCAACGGCTGCGGCAAGTCCAACCTGCTCGAGGCGATCCGCTGGGTGATGGGCGAGAATTCGCCCAAATCGTTGCGCTCGGGCGGGATGGACGACGTGATCTTCGCCGGTACCTCGCAACGCCCGCCGCGCGATTTTGCCGAAGTCGTGCTGCACGCCAGCGGCGACAAGGGCGAGGAACTCGAGGTCGTCCGCCGGATCGAGCGTGGCGCCGGCAGCGCCTATCGCGTCAACGGTCGCGACGTGCGGGCGAAGGACGTCGCGCTGGTGTTCGCGGACGCGGCGACCGGCGCACACTCTCCCGCCCTCGTCAGCCAGGGCAAGATCGCCGCGGTCATCGCCGCCAAGCCCGACGAGCGGCGGATGATGCTCGAGGAGGCGGCAGGCATCGCCGGCCTTCACGTCCGCCGGCGCGATGCCGAAAGCAAGCTCAGGCAGACCGAAGCCAATCTCGCCCGCCTCGAGGACCTGATGGCCGGTCTGGACAGCCAGATCGCCTCTTTGCGGCGCCAGGCCAAGCAGGCCGAGCGGTACAAGGCCTTGTCCGACCAGATCCGCCTCGCCGAAGCCCGCCTGCTGTTCGCGCGCTGGCGGGACGCCGCGGCCGCGGCCGATGCGGCCCGCGAGCAGGCCCATTCGGCCGAGGCACGCGTCGAGCAGGCCAAGACGGCGGCGGACACGGCGCAGAAAGCGCAGGCGGCGCTGGCCGAAAAGCTCACCCGAGCGCGCGACGAGCTCGCCGACCGGCGCGATGACGCCAGCGCCCACGGCCACCGGATGGCGGCGCTCACCCACCAGCTCGAAGCCGCCGAACAGCGCCTCGCCGACCTCGATCGGCAGAAGGCGCAGCTCGAAGCGGACCGCGGCGATGCCGATCGCCTGACGGGCGATGCCGCGCAGGCGATCAGGAAACTGCGGGCGGAGATCGAGGCAGGCGAACGGGCCCTCGCGATCGAAGAATCACGCCGCCCCGAGCTTGCTGCCCGCGCGCAGGACGCGGAGCGCGCCGCCCGCGCGGCCGAGCTGGCGCTCGCCAAGGCAACCGCCGATCACGCCGGCATCGAAGCCGAATGGCGGGTCGTCGAAGCCGAGCTCTCGCAGGCGCTCGCGCGGCTCGAGCGCATCGCCGGCGAAGCCCGCCGCCATGAGGACGCTCGCCTCGCCCTGTCGGAGCAGGGCGATCTTGAGGAGGCGCTGGCGCTGGCGAAAGCTGCCGCAGCGGACGCGGCCGCCGCGCTGACCCGCAAGCGCGCCGATCTCGAAGCCATGCAGGCGCGCAAGGAGATGCTCGCCGAACAGCGCGACGACGCGGCGAGCGCGCTTGCCGCCGCGCGCGCCGAGCTGGCCGGCGTCGAGCGCGAATACGGCGCCCTCGCCCGGGATCGGGAGGCGCGCGCGCGGCAAGCGGCGAACCGGCACGGGCTGCCCGCCGCGCTCGACAAGGTTTCCGCCGAGAAAGGCTACGAGCGGGCGCTGGCGGCGGTGCTGGGGCGGGACGCGAGGGCGCCTCTGGGAACGCCCGAAGACGGCGCGGAAGGTCGCTTCTGGACCGGCTCCGACGCCCCTTCGAAGGTCGCCGACAGCCTCGCCGATCACGTTCCGCATTGCCCCCCGCAACTGACGGCGCGCCTCGCGCTGGTCCACGTGGCCGACGAGGACGACGGGCGCGCACTCAAGCCCGGCGAATGGCTGGTCACCAGGGCCGGGGGCTTGCGGCGGTGGGATGGCTTCATCGCGCGCGGCGAAGGGGCGGCCGAAGCGGCGCGGCTCGAGGCGGAAAACCGTTTCGGCGAGCTCGAACAGAGACTCCCCGCGCTTCGGCAGGCGTCGATGGATGCAGACGCGGCGCACGCCTCAGCGCAGGAAGCGCTGTCGGCCGTGCAGCGGGGGCTGGTCGCGGCCGAACGCGAAGTGGCGCATGCCTCGGAGGCGGAGCGCCAGGCGTGGCGGGCCGTCGACCAGGCCGAAGCGGCGCGCGAGCGGCTTGCCGCGCGGATCGAGCAGCTCGACAATGCAGCAAAGGACCTCGCCGAGCAGCGGGCGCACGCGGAGGCGGAGGTCAAGGCGGCGAAGGACAAGCGTTCGGCCCTGCCCGACCCGGAAAGCGGCCGCGCCACGTTGAGCGCGGCGCAGGCGCGCAACGAGGCGGCGCGATCGGCCCTGCAGGCGGCCCTGGCCGAACTCGCGGCGCACGACCAGGCGCTCGCGGTGGCGCATGAGCGCTCCGAGGCCCAGCGGGCCGATATCCGCGGTTGGGAAGCGCGGGCCGGCGACGCCGCTCGGCGCCTCGCCGACATGGATCGCCGGTTCGAGGAGATCGCCGAGGAACGCGCGGTCACGGCGGCCAAGCCCGAGGGCCTGCTGCGCGAGATCGAGCAAGGCGATGCCGTCCGCGCGCGGCTGGGCGAGGAACTGGCGGCGGCGGAAGCGGTCGTGAACGAGATCGTCGGTGAGATGAAGGCCGCGGAAGCCACTCTCGCGGAAACCGCCGAAGCCCTCTCCAGCGCCCGCGAGAACCGCGCCGGAGCCGCAGCCCGGGCGGACAATGAGGAGCAGCGCCGCGAGGAGATGGCGCGCATCTCCGGCGAACGCTTCCAGTGTCCGCCGCCGCTGCTCGCCGGTCGCTTCGGCTTTGACGAGGCAAAGGTCGAGGATTCGCACCTCGAGAGCGAGGAAATGGATCGCCTGGTCGCCAGTCGCGAGCGGATCGGGCCGGTCAACCTGGTCGCCGCCGAGGAACTGGCCAAGCTCGAAGCCGAGCACGGCAGCAACGCCGCCGAGCAGGCCGAGCTCGCCGAAGCCGTCAGCCGCCTGCGCGGGTCGATCGGCAGCCTGAACCGGGAGGGCCGCGAACGCCTGCGCGCCGCGTTCGAAGCGGTCGACGGCCACTTCCGCCGCCTTTTCACGCGGTTGTTCGAAGGTGGCCAGGCCCATCTCGCACTGGTCGATTCGGAGGATCCGCTCGAAGCCGGCCTCGAAATCTTCGCCCAGCCCCCCGGCAAGCGCCTGCAGTCGCTGACACTGCTCTCGGGCGGCGAACAGGCGCTCACGGCGATCGCGCTGATTTTCGCGCTGTTCCTCACCAACCCGGCGCCGATCTGCGTGCTCGACGAAGTCGACGCCCCGCTCGACGATGCCAACATCGACCGCTTCTGCGACCTGCTCGACGCGATGGTCGCCGAGACCCAGACCCGCTATCTCATCGTCACCCACAACGCCGTGACCATGAGCCGCATGCACCGCCTGTTCGGCGTGACGATGGTCGAGAAGGGTGTCTCGCGCCTCGTCAGCGTCGACCTGGGGGGCGCAGAGGAGCTCCTGGCAGCCGAGTAACCTTCCCGCCGCCAAGGCAATTGCTCGCGGGGGCGATGCCGCTTCTGGCGTGCCCCTCGGCGTGCTAGACTTCACGCGGGTCGCGTGGAGAAAAGCCATGATCTTCGCGGACTTCAAGGATGGCGAGGGCTGCAAGTCCTATCTCGTTGCTTGCGAGGACACTTGCGCTGCGGCGATCATCGATCCGGCGCTGGGGCAGGTCGACCGCTACATCGGCGAAGTGCACCGGCGCGGGCTGCGGGTCCGGTTCATCATCGACACGCACACGCACGCCGACCACTTCTCGGGCGCCAGGGAACTGCACCGCGAATTCGGCGCGCCGTACGTGATGCACCGCCACTCCCCGGCGCCGGACGTGACGTTGCATGTCGACGACGGACACACGCTGCCGCTCGGCAACTTGCGCATGCGGGTCGTGCATACGCCGGGCCACACGCGCGATTCGATGGCGATCCTGCTCGAGGACAAGGCGTTCACTGGCGACACGTTGCTGATCGGCGGAACCGGCCGCAGCGACCTGCCGGGTGGCGATGCCGACCAGCTTTACGACAGCCTGTTCGGCAAGCTGCTGGCGCTGCCCGACGAGACGCTGGTCTTTCCCGCCCATGACTACAAGGACCGCAGCCATTCCACCGTTGGCGCCGAGCGGGCGAACAATCCCCGGCTCGCGAAACGCGAACGGAGCGAGTTCGTCGCGCTGATGAACGGTCTCAACCTCTCGGCTCCGACCCACCTGACCGAGGCCCTGCGCACCAACATGTCGGGCGGCAAGACGGTTCACCAGGTGCTCGCGGAAGCCGGGCGCAAGGTTCCCTTCATGGCGATGGAGGAGTTGAACCGGCGAATTTCCGCCCGCGCCAACGACTTCGTCGTGCTCGATGTGCGCGAGAGCGAAGCTTATGCCGCCGGGCACGTGCCTGGCGCCGTCCATCTGCCGCGCGGGCAACTCGAGCTGAAGGTCAACCAGGCGTTCCCCGATCCCAGCGTCGAGATCCTCACCGTCTGCGAATTCGGCAAGATCTCGACTCTCGCTGCAGCCACGCTGAGCGAGCTTGGCTTCCCCCGCGTGACGGCGCTGGACGGCGGCATGGCGGCGTGGCGCGAGCAGGGCCACCCGGTAGAGGTCGGATGAGATGGCGCGCCTCAGGCGCGCGCGCGAAGCCGCTCTTCCTGGGGCTGCTCGTCGACGTCTTCCCTGCGGACAGGCTCGGAAGCGGTGGTCGTCGGCGTCTCGAGCACGAGCACCGGCCCGACGGCGCCCGCCGCGCCCATCTTGTCGTCGCGGTTGTACAGCTGGCACCGCTGCAGGCTGAGGCAGCCGCAGCCGATGCATTCGTCGAGCTTGGCCCGCGTGCGCGAGAGCAACTGGATCTTCTCGTCGATCTGTGCCCGCATCCGCTGGCTGACGTTGCGCCAGTCGCGCGGCGTCGGCGTGCGACCGTCGGGCAGCAGCGCAAGCTGCTCCTCGATCTCCCACAGCGACAGGCCGAGCCGTTGGGCGATGAGGATGAAGCTCACGCGGCGAATGTCGGAGCGCAGGAAGCGACGCTGGTTTCCCTGCGTCCGCAGCGCGTGGATCAGCCCCTTGTCCTCGTAGAAGCGAATGGCGGACACCGCGACGCCCGTGCGCGCCGACAACGTCCCGATCGAAATGATATCGTCCTTGGTAATCGCTGGCAAAAGCCCTCTCCCGGCCCCCGCAAATAGTCCCTTGACCTCAAGCTAGCTTGAGGTTGCAGAATAGGCAAGCGTTTGATTCGACCCGCTTCCCGGAGCCTCAGGATGGGTCGGATCGAGGCGTGATACACGATCGACAGGAGCGGTTATGCACAAGGGAACGATAGAACATGCAAATCTCACGGTGAGTGACATCGAACGCTCGTCGAAGCTGTTCCAGAGCCTCCTCGGCTGGCGCGAACGCTGGCGCGGGCCGGCGCGCGACGGCGGCGAGACGATCCATGTCGGCGACGACCACGCCTATCTCGCGCTCTACACCGACCGCCAGCCGCACGAGCGTTTCGCCAAGGGCAAGCCGCTCAATCACATCGGCGTGGTGGTCGACGATCTCGATGCGGCAGAGGAAGTGGTGCTCGGCGCGGGGCTGGAAACCTTCAACCACGCTGACTACGACCCGGGCCGGCGATTCTACTTTTTCGACTGGGACGGGATCGAGTTCGAGGTGGTCAGTTATGAATGACAGGCAGCTCGCGCGTTACCTGGAGCGCATCGGGCACGGCTGGCACGTGCGCCCGAGGCTTCCGACGCTCCGTTCGCTCCACCGCGCCCACGTAACGACGATTCCGTTCGAGGCACTCGACGTGCAGCTGGGACTGCGGCCGAGCCTCGAGCCCGAGGCGATTTTCGACAAGCTCGTCGAACGGCGCCGGGGCGGCTGGTGCTACGAAATGAACGGCTTGTTCGGCATGGCGCTGGAAGCCATCGGATTTCAGGTCACGCGCCTCTCCTGCGGGGTCATGCGCGAGACCGGCGGCGACGAGCGGATGGGAACCCATCTCGCGCTGCTGGTGAAGTGCGACGGCGAGTGGCTGTGCGACGTCGGCTTCGGTGGCAGCCTGCTCGAACCGATGCCTCTCATGGCCGGGGAACGGGCCGAGACGCCCTTCAGCCTTTCGCTGGCGCCGATCGAGGAAGGATTCTGGCGCTTCACCGAGCGCTTCGACGCGCCGTTCAGCTACGACTTCAGGAAGGAGCCTGCCGACGAGGCGCTGATCGCAGCAAAATGCGGCTGGCAATCGACCCATCCGGAATCGAACTTCACGCTCAATTTCGTCGCGCAGAGGCGGTTTCCCGATCGCCAGCTCGTGCTGCGCGGGCGCGTCCTCAGCGAGCGCTCGGCCGAAGGCGCAAGCAATCACACGATTGCCGATGCAGAAGAGTTCGCCCGCACGCTGTCCGAGCGATTCTCGATCGACGAACCCCGCGCGCGCGAGATCTGGCCTCGCGTTGTCGCCCGCCATCGCGAACTGTTCGACGAGGCTGCCTAGGGCCTGATCTCGATCGGGGTCCCGTCGGGCACCTCGCGCCACAGAGCCTCGATCTCATCGTTCGCGACGGCAATGCAGCCATCGGTCCAGTCACCGGGCTCACGGCCTCTCGCGAGGCCGTTGGGCTGCCCATGGATGAAGATCTCGCCGCCTGCGCTGCGGCGATGATCGGCCGCGTAAGCGCGGTCGGCGTCGCTCGGATACGAGATGTGCAGGCTCAGATGATAGGCGCTGCGCGGATTGCGCGTGTCGATGACGTAGGACCCTTCCGGCGTTCGGGAGTCGCCTTCGAAGCGCTTCGCGCCGGCGGGATGGCCGCCCAGCTGCAAGCCGACATAGCTCTTGAACGGCACGCCTCTTCTGAACAGCGTCAGCGTGCGGTCCGACTTGTCGACGAGAATGTAATCGGCCTGCAAGGGGACGGCCGGAGTGGCAGGAACAACCGCCGGCGGGAGCGCCGCCGGTGGAGGCACGCCTCGCGGAGGCGCGCCTGGCGGAGGCATCGATGTGGCGCATCCTCCCAGCCCGATCACCAGCAGGAGGAGGATGGCGCGCCTCACCGGCTCAATCCGCGAACGGATCCCGCACCAGGATCGTGTCGTCCCGCTCGGGGCTGGTCGAGACGCTGGCGACCGGGCATTCGATCAGTTCCTCGATGCGCCGGATGTACTTGATCGCCTGCGCCGGCAATTGCGCCCAGCTTCGCGCACCGGCGGTGCTCTGGCTCCAGCCGGCCATTTCCTCGTAAATGGGCTCGCAGTCGGCCTGCTCGGCGGCATTGGCGGGGAGGTAATCGATCGTTTCCCCGCGCAGGCGATAGCCGATGCAGATCTTCACGGTCTCGAAGCCGTCAAGCACGTCGAGCTTGGTAAGCGCGATACCGGTAACGCCGCTGATGGCGCAGCTCTGGCGCACCAGTACCGCGTCGAACCAGCCGCAGCGCCGCTGGCGGCCGGTGACGGTGCCGAACTCGTGACCACGCTCGCCGAGCCGCCGGCCATCGGCATCGTCGAGCTCGGTCGGGAACGGGCCCGAGCCGACACGCGTGGTGTAGGCCTTGACGATGCCGAGCACGAAGCCGGCCGCGCCCGGCCCGAGCCCTGTGCCGCTCGCGACGGTGCCGCTCACGGTGTTGGAGCTGGTGACGAACGGATAGGTCCCGTGATCGACGTCGAGCAGCACGCCCTGCGCGCCTTCGAACAGGATGCGACTGCCGGCCTTCTTTTCCTCGTTGAGGCGGCGCCACACCGGCTGGGCGTATTGCTGCACGAAGGGCGCGATCGCGCGCAAGTCGGCGAGCAGCCGCGCCCGATCCACCGGCGGCTCGTTGAACCCGGCGCGCAGCGCGTCATGGTGCGCGCACAACCGGTCGAGCTGGGGCTCAAGCTCGTCGAGATGCGCAAGGTCGCACACCCGGATCGCCCGCCGGCCGACCTTGTCCTCGTACGCGGGGCCGATTCCGCGTCCGGTGGTGCCGATCTGGCCCTTCCCGGCTGCCGCCTCGCGCCAGACGTCGAGATCGCGATGAACCGGCAGGATCAACGCGCAGTTGTCGGCGATGCCGAAGTTGTCCGGCGTGATCGCGACGCCCTGCCCCTCGAGCCGCTCGACTTCGGCCTTGAGCGCCCATGGATCGAGCACCACGCCGTTGCCGATCAGCGACAGCGTGCCGGTGACGATGCCCGAAGGGAGCAAGGACAGCTTGTAGGTGGTGTTGCCGACCACCAGCGTATGCCCGGCGTTATGCCCGCCCTGGAAGCGGACGACGACGTCGGCCTGCGCCGCGAGCCAGTCGACGATCTTGCCCTTGCCTTCATCGCCCCACTGGGCGCCGATAACCGTGACGTTGGCCAAGCTCTATCGCCTTTACGAGAACAAACGCGCGCGGCCACTAGGCAATACCGCCAACAAGGGCAACCGCGCTCGACGCAATCAGCGACACTTCGCGGCCGGGGACGTCAAGGCAACGGTAATACGACTCGGTGCAAAGGCGCGGGGCCACGATGCGCAAGATCGCCCTTCCAGTGCTGGCGCTGATCGTCACGTTCGGCGCTCCAGGCCTGATATTGGCCGAAGTCGACGCGCGCGCTATCTCGGCCGGGCTCCCCGGCAAGCAAACGGTCGCGTACGGGCCTTCGCCGCTGCAGAAAGTCGAGTACTGGCCTGGAGCGGACGCCGAGGCTCCGCTGGTCGTGTTCGTCCACGGTGGCGGATGGAAGCGCGGCGACATGACGATGATGGACGGCTCGGCCAAGCTTAGCCACTGGCACGCGCTCGGCTATGCCGTCGCTTCGGTCGATTATCGGCTGCTGCCGCAAGCGAGCGTGGAGGACGAAGCGGCCGACGTCGCGGCCGCCGTCGGCTACCTTCGCTTCCACGCGGCAGCGCTCGGCTTCGACGGCAGCCGCATCGTCCTCTCCGGCCATTCGGCGGGAGCGCACCTGGTGGCGCTGGTCGGGACCGACCCCAGGTGGCTTGCGGGGGCCGGATTGAAGCTCGGCGACATCCGTGGCGTCGTGGCGCTCGACGGCGCCGCTTATGACGCGCCGCGCCAACTCTCGATCGGCGCTCGGCTGATGCAGGCGACCTACGCCCAAGCTTTCGGCAGCGATCCGGAACGGCAGAAGCGCCTCTCGCCAACCTTCCAGGCCGGCCAGCCGAACGCGCCGGCGTTCCTCATCCTCCACGTCCAGCGCCCCGACGGAATCGCGCAAAGCGAGGAATTGGCCGCGGCGCTCAGGAAGGCGGGAACCCCGGTGGAGATCGAGGGCTTTCTTGGAACCGGGCTGATGGGGCACATGGAGATCAACCGCCGGCTTGGCGAAGCCGATTATCCCGCGACACCTGTGCTCGATCGATGGCTGGCTACGCGGTTCGCTAACTGACGCGGCTTCGCACCGTTCGTCGAGGGAAGAACGCCGTTCATCGACAAGCCATGGCCTGCGTGGCACAAGATAGTTTCGCAGTTTACCAGTTGCGCCGTCGTCGACGGCGCCCATCGATTTGGCGGACGGGGCTCATCCATGCACAAATTCAAAAGCTTGCTTTCGGCGGCGACAGCGCTCGCCTTCACTCTCGGCGTCGCGGCGCCCGTTTCGGCCCAGGACGCTGCTCCTGCTGGCGGCCAGCAGGCAGTTGCCGCCGAAGTGCCCAACATCATTGTCACCGGCCATGCGGCGATCGGCGACTTCGGCATCGACCTGACCTCGCGTGACACCTCGACCAAACCCGGCGACGACTTCGAGCGCTATGCCTCGGGCGCGTGGATGGATAAGACCACGATTCCGGCCGACCGCCCGGAAACCGGATCGTTCATCAACTTGCGCGACGACGTGCAGACCGAGCTGCAGAACCTCGTCACCAAGGCCCCCGCCGGGACCAAGTACGGCGCACTGTACTCTGCCTTCATGAACGAGAAGGCGGTCGAACGCGCCGGCCTCAAGCCGCTCATGGCCGACCTCGCGCCGGTCAGGGCGATCAAGGACAAGAGCCAGTTCGCGCGCTTCATGGCTAGCACTTACGAAAGGTTCGGCATCAACCTGATCGATTTCGGCGTCGGCCCCGACACCGACGATCCGACGATGAACGTCCTCTACCTCAGCCAGGGCGGGATCGGCCTGCCGGACAAGGACTACTACTTCAATCCGAAGTTCGCCCCGCAGCGCAAGGCCTACCAGGAATATATCGAGCGCACGATGCGGGCGATCGGCACCCCCAACCCCGCCGCCGCCGCGGAGAAGATCATGGTCTTCGAAACCGAGGTTGCCGAGCTGAGTTGGGACATCGCCGACCGGCGCGACATCGACAAGGAGAACAATCCTTATTCGACCGCCGAGCTCAAGGCCTACGCGCCGGGCATCGACTGGGATGCCTATTTCGCAGGCGCCAAGGTCCCGCCGCAGAAGCGCATGATCGTGGGCGAGAACACCGCGGTGAAACGTCTCGCGGCGCTCTACGAGAAGACCCCGCTCGAGACCCTCAAGTTGTGGGAGCAATTCCACGTCGCCAACCAGGCCTCGCCCTACCTCACCAAGGCGATGGTCGACAGCCGCTTCAAATACACGAGCTCGCTGTCGGGCGTGACCGAGAACCGGCCGCGCTGGAAGCGGGCGATCGACCTCGTCAACGGCTCGCTCGGCGAGAATGCCGGCCAGGCTTACGTCGACAAGTACTTCCCGCCGATCGCCAAGGCAAAGATGGAAGATCTCGTCAAGAACCTGAAGCTGGCGATGGCCGACCGCATCAAGATGAACAGCTGGATGAGCGACAGCACCAAGCAGGCCGCGCTCGAAAAGCTTTCCAAGATGGACGTGATGGTCGGCTATCCGGACAAGTGGCGCGACTATTCGGGGCTCTCGATCACGCCGACGAACCTCTACCAGAATGTCGTCAACTCGACGAAGTTCAATGCCGATTATCAGATGAGCTTCCTCAACAAGCCGGTCGACCGCAAGCTGTGGGGCATGAACCCGCAGACGGTGAACGCCTACAACGGCGGGCTGGAGAACAAGATCGTCTTCCCGGCGGGCATCCTGCAGCCGCCGTTCTTCGACCCCAGTGCCGACCCGGCGGTGAACTATGGCGCCATCGGCGTCGTGATCGGCCACGAAATCAGCCACGGTTTCGACGACCAGGGCCGCAAGATCGACGCCACCGGCAAGGTCCGCGACTGGTGGACAGCCGGCGATGCCGAACGCTTCCAGGAGGAGGCCAAGAAGTTCGGCGCGCAGTATGCCGAGTTCGAGGTCGCCCCCGGTGTGCACATCAATCCCGAACTCACGATGGGCGAGAATATTGCCGACTTCGCCGGCCTCAACGTCGCGCTCGATGCTTATCATCGCTCGCTCGGCGGAAAGGAAGCGCCGGTGATCGACGGCCTGACCGGCGACCAGCGATTTTTCCTCGCCTACGCGCAAGTGTGGAAGTCGAAGCAGCGCGAGGATGCGCTGCGCAACCAGGTTGCCACCGACCCGCACAGCCCGGAGCGCTATCGCACGATCGTGCCGATCCGCGATCTCGACGCGTGGTACACGGCCTTCAACGTCCAGCCGGGCGACAAGCTGTACATCGCGCCCGAGAACCGGGTGCATATCTGGTAAGCGATTGAAACTCCTTGTGGCGCGGGCGGCCTCGCCGACCCGCGCCATACGCGGGACAGGTCGCGGCTCGGTTCGTCGCAATCGTCGGAACGGGCCCTCGCGCCGCGCATTTGTGGGGCATGGGAGCAAACCGGCCGGGTGCGGATCCATCCCCCCTCCCGTCCAATCAGCATCATGGCCGGTTTGCTCCCTTCCCTTTTCCCTGACGCCACGACGAACCATGATCGGCGCCCGATGCCGGCGCGGGTGATACAAGGCTCCTGAGAAAGGAGAGCGTCCGTGCCGCGCCTGTTCGTCGCAATCCGCCCGCCTGCTGTGGTTCGTCAAACGTTGCTCGGCGCGATGGGCGGGATCGAGGGAGCCCGCTGGCAGGACGAGGGCCAGTTGCATCTGACGCTGGCGTTCGTCGGCGAAGCCGAAGGCGCTCGGACCAATGACCTCGTGGAGGCACTGGCCGAGGTCCAAAGCGCCCCCTTCCGCGCGGAAATTGCCGGCGTCGGCCACTTCGAGCGATATTCGCTGCCGACCGCGGTCTGGGCAAAGGTGCCGCTCAGCGACCCGCTCTCGCAGCTGCAGCGGCGCGTCGAACGGGCATGCCGGCGCGCCGGTCTCGAGACGGAAAGGCGCGCCTATCGCCCGCACATCACCCTCGCTCGCCTCAAGCGGACGGCCGGGCCTATCGGCGGCTGGCTGGTCGAGCACGGCACGCTCCGCGCCGGCCCCTGGGACGTCGCCGGCTTCACGCTCTTCGAAAGCCTTTTACGTGCGGGCGGGTCGCTCTACGTTCCGCTGGTCGATTACGAATTCTGACGCACAAACCGTTGCTCTGGCCCGGCGAGGCGTGGAGCCGCCGGCGCCCTGGGCCGTTGTGCCGATGATGGTGGGCGGGGTCACGCCGACAGGAGCGACCGATGGCCCCGCCACCTCTCCCCAGCGCCAACCGGCACCCCAACGGGGCGCACTCGCCCGGCCGCCGCAGGCGGGGCAAGCTGCGCTCGCTCGCGCGCAGGCTGCAGGAGAGGAGTCGGGCGCGGCGCGAGGGCGACGGGGACAAGGATGGAGGCCGGAAGAGGCGGAAGGCCGCGTTCGCCATCTCGGTCGGGGTGATGGGGCTCAGCACCGCCGCCATGGTGCCTCCCAAACCGGTTCCCGCGCTCACGTCCCCCGCGGCCAGGCAGCGCAAGCCGGCAACCCTCCTCGCGCCGAGCCACAGGCTGCTCAGCGCGATGATCCAGGAAGAAGGGGCACGGTTGACCGTCTATCGCGACGTGGCCGGTAACCCCACAGTCGGTGTCGGCCACCTCGTCACTTCGGCCGATAACCTCCAGGTCGGCGATCGCATCAGCGAGGATCGGGCGCTCGATCTTCTCGAGCAGGACCTTGGAACGGCGCAACAGGCCGTCAGGCATCTCGTCGGCGACCTGCCGCTCTACCAGAACGAATACGATGCGCTGGTCGACCTTGCCTTCAACGTCGGCGAGGGCAATCTTGCCCCTGAACGAAGCCCCGAACTGAATGCCGCGATCCTGTCACGCAACTACGATGCCATTGCCGAGCAACTCGACTACCGTCATGCCGCCGGGCACATGGCGATGGGCCTCGTCTACCGAAGCGAGCGACGTGCGAACATCTTCTCCGACGCGTCCTATGCAGATCCGCGCGACGCCGGCGAGGCGTCGGTCGCGATCTAGCGCGGCCGTTGCGGCGGCGCTTGTGCTCACGGCGACGAGTTGCGGGCCCTCTGCGCCTGAAAGCAAGCAGCCGGCGGGAAACGCCCTGATCGCCCGCCCGGAAAAGTCGGCAGATTGCCTGGCGGCGGTCTGGAAGGCCCAGGCGGTGCCGGGCAAAGCCTTCGATCGCGCGCACGACAAGGCGGACGGCGGGGCGCTGTCCTGCGCCACCGGTACCAGCGCGAGCGAGTTCGCAGGCGCGCTGGCTGCGATCCGCAGGGCAGCGGCCCGCCGCGACAGGGCCGCGCTCGCGTCGCAAGTCGGCCTGCCGCTGCTGTTCATCGACGCTTCCGGCACGAAGACCCGGCTCGATCGCGACCGTCTTGCCGCCGATGCAGCGCAAGTATTCTCGCCGTCGATCCTCGCCATGCTCGAGCGCCTTGATCTGGACGACCTCTCCGTCGTGCCGCAAGAAGGAGCCTTCGCCGATCTCGGCGCGGTTTGGCTGGTGGCGGGCCGGACGGGCGGACGTCCCAAGATCGTTACGATCGACTTGCAGGCGCTCGAGGAGGCCGCCGCTACGCGACGGGCAAGCCCGCCTACCTGAATAATCGGTTCAACCGATTGTCATCTGCCGTTTCTTATCGCATGGGCAAGTTTCACGCGAAACTGCTTTCGCGTGCGAGTTGCAGGAGGCTACTTGAATGCGGGTGCGTTTGTTGGTCGCAGCGGGCATAGGTGTGATGGTAGCTTCAGGAGCAACGATGCCAGATCCGGCGATGGCGAAGGAGCGGTCGGCTCCGCAGGCGGCGGTCCCTCATGCGAGCGGTCCTTTCGCGCAGGAAAGCACCCTCCCGTTCCATGCGCCGGATTTCCGCAAGATCAAGGACAGCGATTTTCTGCCGTCCTTCAAACAGGCGATGGCGATCCAGAATGCGGAGGTCGCAAAGGTGGCCAACAACCCCGCGCCGCCCACGTTCGAGAACACGATCGTCGCTTTCGAGAAGACCGGACGGATGCTCGACCGTGTGCAGGCGGTGTTCGATGCATTGACCAGCGCCGACACGAACGACACGCTCGACAAGATCCAGGCAGAGATATCGCCCAAGCTCACGGCCCACTACGATACCATCAACCTCGATCCCAAGCTCTTCGCCCGGGTCAAGGCGGTGTACGACAAGCGCGGCTCGCTGAAACTGGACGAGGAAGATGCCAAGCTCCTCGAAAAGACCTACGACCACATGGTGCATGCGGGCGCCCTTTTGACTCCGGCGCAAAAGGCCGAGGTCAAGCAGATCAACGCCAAGCTCTCCGAAGTGACCACGCAGTTCAGCCAGCGGCTGACGCAGGCGCAGGCCGACGGCGCGCTCGTCGTCGACGACAAGACCAGGCTCGCCGGAATGAGCGACAACGAGATTGCCGCCGCGGCCAAGGAAGCGGCCGACCGCAAGATGCCGGGCAAGTGGGTTCTGGCGCTGCAGAACACGACGCAGCAGCCGCAACTCGTCAGCCTGACGGATCGCGCGACCCGCAAGGCGCTGTTCGACAAGGGCTGGCACCGTGCCGATGCGGGCGACAAGAACGACACCGGCGCCCTGGTGGCGGAAATCGCTAACCTGCGCGCGAGGAAGGCGGCGCTGTTCGGCGAGCCCGACTGGGCCAGCTACACGATGTACGACAGCATGGCGAAAGACCCGAAGACCGCGGTCGACTTCATGAGAGCCATGGTCCCCCCGCTCAAGGCGGCCCAGCTCAAGGAAGCCGCCGAGCTCGACGCCGAGATCAAGGCCGACGGGCAGGACTTCGACGTGCAGCCTTGGGACTGGCAGCTTTACGCGGCGCAGCTGAAGAAGGCGAAGTACGACTTCAACGAGGACGCGTTGAAGCCCTATTTCGAAATCCATCGCGTGCTCGAGGACGGAGTCTTCTATGCCGCCAACCAGCTTTACGGCCTGACCTTCAAGCAGCGTACCGACATCCCGGTCTACAATCCCGACGTCACCACCTACACGGTTTACGACAAGGACGGGTCCGAGCTCGGGCTTTACTATTTCGATCCCTACCAGCGGCCGAACAAGCAGGGCGGAGCGTGGATGTCGAACTTCGTCGAGCAGAGCCACCTGTGGGGCGAGAAGCCGGTGGTCTTCAATGTGCTCAACATCCAGAAGGCGCCGGCCGGCGAGCCGCAGCTGATCACCTGGGACAACGTCACGACGATGTTCCACGAGTTCGGCCATGCGTTGCACGGCCTGTTCGCCAACCAGAAGTACACCACCACGTCGGGCACCAACGTCGCTCGCGATTTCGTCGAGTATCCGAGCCAGGTCAACGAGATGTGGGCCTCCGACCCGCAAGTGCTGGCGCACTACGCCAAGCATTACCAGACCGGCGCCGGCCTCGATCCGAAGCTGATCGACAAGCTGGTCGCCTCGCAGACCTTCGATCAGGGCTATCAGTTCGGTGAGACAGTCGAGGCAGCGCTGCTCGACATGCAGTGGCACGCGCTGAAGCCGCAGCAGGCCGCCTCGATCAGGACCACCGCCGATGTCGATGCCCAGGAAGCCAAGTGGCTCGCCGAGCTCGGCCTCGACGTGGCGCACGTGCCGCCGCGTTACCGCAGCACCTACTTCCGCCACATCTTCGGCGATCCCACGGGCTATTCGGCCGGCTATTATTCGTATCTGTGGACGCAGATGCTCGATCACGACAGCCGTCACTGGTTCAAGGCGCATGGCGGTCTCACCCGGGCCAACGGCGAGCACTTCCGCGACACCGTGCTGGGCAAGGGCGCGACCGAGGATTACGGGGTGATGTTCCGCAACTTCACCGGCCACGACCCGGATCCCAAGCCCCTGCTCGAGGACCGCGGCCTGGTCGAGGACGCCTCCGGCAGCTAACCGGCGACAAGTGCCCGCGCGCCGCGCTCCCCCAGCCAGCGCGCGGGCACGCCCCAGACTTGCTCGATCAGTTCCGGGTCGAGCGCGACCTCGGGCGGCGCGTCGGCGACAAGCCCGTCCTTGTCGAGCACGAGCACGCGATCGGCGTGGTTCATCGCCAGCGAAAGATCATGCAGCACCAGAACAACGCCGGCGCCGCTGCGGGCGACCTCGCGCAAGCGGCCGACAAGGTCCAGCTGATGCCCGAGGTCAAGCGCGGCGAGCGGTTCGTCCGCGAGGAGCCAGCGCGGCTCTCCGGCGAGCACTCGCGCGAGCAAGGCGCGGGCCTTCTCCCCTCCCGACAGCGTGCTGACCGGCCGAGTTGAAAGCGTTTCGAGGTCGAGCGCCTCGATCGCGGCGTTGACCTGTGCCTCTCCCCGATCGCGGTATGGCAGCCGCCCCAGCGCGACGAGGTTTTGCACCGAGAGGTCCCAGGCAATCTCGCCCTCCTGCGGCAGGTACCCGATTGCCCTCGCCCTGGTGCGGGGCTCAAGTGACGCAAGGTTGGCTCCATCGAGCATGGCCGCACCGCCCTCGGGCAACAGCAAGCCTGCGAGGCATTGCAGCAGCGTTGACTTGCCTGCTCCGTTCGGGCCGCAAATCGCGGTAACCTCGCCGGCCCGGAGCAAGGCGCTTACGCCCGCGAGACGGCCGGCGAGCGAAATGCCCCGCGCTTCGAGCATCACACGGCCTCCCGCCGCATCTTGAGCAGGAGGTGAAGGAAGAACGGCGCGCCGATGAGGCTTAGCGCAATGCCGAGACGAAGCTCGGTCACCAGCGGCAGGAGGCGGCACAGGCAATCGGCGATGAGCACCAGCAGCGCACCGGCAAGCGCGCTCGGAATTATCAGCGAGGCGGGTCGCCGATCCGTCAGCGGGCGCACGAGGTGCGGCACCATCAACCCCACGAAGCCGATGACGCCCGCAACCGCAACGCCGCTGCCGACGGTGAGGCCGATGCCAGCGACCAGCAGCGCCTGCAGCCGGCCGGGCGCCACGCCGAGCGAGCGCGCCGCCGCCTCGCCAAGGGTCAGCGCATCGAGCCCGCGCCCGCCGAGGCGGAGCAAGGCGATGCCGGCGCCTGTGAGCGGCGCGGCGAGCGCCACATCCGGCCAGCCACGGTCGGTCAGGGCGCCCATCAGCCACACGACGATCTCGCTCGTCGCGAAGGCGTTGGGAGCGAGGCTGATCGCAAGGCTGGTCAGCGCACCCGCGAGGCTGGCGATCATCATGCCGGCAAGCGTGAACAGCGCGATGCCTCCAGCTCGCCCGGCGATGAGCGCCAGCAACAGCATCGCTCCTGCCGCTCCGGCGAGGGCGAACAGCGGTAGCAGCCAACCGCCCGGCAGCCCCAGCAACAGGCTGAGGACCGCCCCGAGGGCGGCTCCCGGCGCGATGCCGAACAGGCCGGGATCCGCGAGCGGATTGCGCAAATAGCCCTGCATGGCCGCTCCCGCTGCACCAAGCCCCCCGCCGACGACCACGGCCAACAGCGCCCGCGGCAGCCGCAACTCGCCGAGGATGATGGCCGCGTTCGGCGTCGTCCACGGATCGACCCACACCCGTCCGGCCAGCAGCGACAGCGGCAGGGCAACGGCGAGCGCGAGGAGCAACAGGGGAATGGGACGCGTCACGACGCACCGTCCCGCAATTCGGCGAGCCGCGCAGCCAGCCGCGGGATCGTCGGCCCGCCGCAAAAGAGGAGGTTCGGCTCGAGCGCGGCGTAGCGCGTCCGCTTGAGGTGCCTCAGGGCGGGGTGATGCTCCATCCGCTCCTCGCCCGCGGCGATGATGACCTGCGGCGGATCGGCGAGCACCCGCTCGAGCGGCAGATACGCTCCCTGCCTCAGTCCCCGCGCCGCCGACAGGCTGGCGAAGCCGCTGTTCGCGAGAAGTTGCGACACGAGCGTGTCGGGCCCGGGAACGAGGCCGCCTTCCTGCCAGACGAGCGCGGTAACCCGCCGGCCGCTCCGGCGGGATGAAGCCACCGCCTTGTCGACCTTTGCCACCAGGCGCTCGCCGAGGGCCGGCTGGCCTGCGACATCGGCCAATCGGCGAACCTGCGCTTCGCTCTCGGCGAGGGTGGAGGCAATGCCGACCGTCGCGACCCTTATTCCGAGACGGCGCAAGGCATTCATTGTCGCCGGATCGCTAAAGCTGCTGGCGACCACCACGTCGGGGTCGAGCGCCAGCACCTCCTCTACGGTGCCGCCCGTTGCCGGGATCTGCCGCGCTTGCGCAAGCGGCATCGACGTCGCGCGGGCATCGTGGCTCAAGTGCGAGATGGCAAGCAGCTGCCCTGGCGCGGTGACTTCAGCCAGGATCGCGTCGGTGCAGGGATTGAGGCTGACGATCGTGGGATGTCTTTGCGGGTTGTGAGCCGCCGGAACCGCCGCGCAGCCTGCGAGGAGCGCCATCGCCCAGGCAGGAGGCACGCAGCGCCCGAACAGCCCAATGCGTCTTCGGCCTTGCCGCACGTGCGCGCTCACAGCCGCCATCTCGCCCCGACGAACGCCCCGCGCGGCGCAGACGCGTAACCGGCGGCGGTCTGGTAGCGTTCGTTCCACAGGTTCTCGATCCGACCGTAAAGCTCGATCCTGTTGCCGATCGGCCATCGGCCTGTCACGTCGAGCACCGCGTAAGGCGAAAGACGCAGGCGATTGGCCGCATCGTCGAAGCTCCCCGCAACCCATCTCAGGTCAGCGCCGATCGATGCGCCGGAATGATCCAATCGCCAGTCTGCGCCCAGCGTAGCCATGTGCCGCGGCCGGCGGGCCAGTCTGTTGCCGCGGCCGGGGGATCCTGGGGTGCGATCCCGCGCATCGACGAAGCTGTAGACGGCGCGCGCCACCAGACCCGACGAGAGCTCCTGCGTTGCCTCCAGTTCGATCCCTTGCGCGCGGGCGCGCCCGACATTGTCATAGGTGCCGAACGGCCGATCGGCGCAGATGCCGCTGGTTTCGCCGAAGCACGAGACGAAGTCGATCAGCGCCTTGCTTTCGCGGCGGAACAGGGTGGCCGAGAAATAGGGACCATGGTTGCGATCGTTCAGCTCGACGCCGAAGTCCGCGCTGCTGCTGCGCTCGGGACGAAGCGCGAGGTTGCCGAAGTCCGAGAACAATTGGAACAGCGTCGGCGCCTTGAAACCTTCCCCGAAGCTCGCGCGGAACCGCCAGCCATGGCCCAGTTCCAGCGACGCGTCGGCGCCGAAGGTCGTCGCCGTGCCGAATCGACCGTGATCGGCGAACCGGCTGCCGACGTTCACGGCGAGCGCCCCGAAGCGATGCCCGAGCTGGACATACGCGCCCGATGCGCGCGCCCGCTGCCTCGCATCGAAGCTGGAGGTAAAGCCGGTCCACTCATTTTCTCCGCCAAACCAGATGGTTGATTTGCCAAGTTCCCATGCCCCGCGAACAATGAGCTGGTCCGAATGGCCATTGGTGGAATAGCTCGGCGCCGAACCGGTCGACGGGTCGAAGTTGTCCCGTTCGGTGTCGGCGCCCGACCACGAGGCATCGACCCTCAGGCCTTCGTTCGCATAGGATATTCCGACCAGCGCCGAGACCTGTCGCGTGTCCTGGAATTCGGCCGTATCCGCGAGGACGAATTCGGGTGCGGGGAAACCGTCTATGTCGACGCGGGATGAGGCATACCTGATCGACCCGCGAAGATTGAGTCCCGGGGCTACGGCGAGCGAACCGGTGCCGCCCGCCAGCCACTGCCGGAAACCGTCCGGCTCGCTCCCGTTGGCGGCGGCAGAGAAGCCGTCCGTGCGGTACCACGCACCGTCGGCGGTTATCTTCAGCGGACCTTGGTCCACGCCGGCCGCCAGCGTGCCGTAGGTCGTGTCGCGCGAGCCGTACTCGGCCGATGCCTTGGCTCCGCTGAAATTGTCGGTCCACGCCGCGAGAACGCCGCCTATGGCCTGGCTGCCCCAGATCGTGCCGTTGGAGCCCCGCAGGATCTCGATCTTGCCGATCCCGGCGGGCAGGAGCGTACCGAAATCATACCCCCCTCCCGGCGCCGCGGGATCGGCAACCCGCACCCCGTCAATCAGCACCAGCAGCTGTTCCGCCGCCGCACCGCGAAGACTTGCCCCGGTAAATGCGCCCGGCCCGCCGTTACGCGAGAATGACAGGCTAGGGGTCCGCTCGAGTACGCGAGTGATATCGCCGCCCTGGACCGTCTCGATCTCGTCACTGTCGATGACGCTAAGCGGCTCGCCGGTCGTGCGGATCGTGTCGCGCGTGCCGGTGCCGAGCACCGTGATCGAGTCTTCGCTGGACGGCTCGTGGAGCGCGATAGCCTGCTCGCCGGGCTGTTCCTGGGCCGCGAGCGGCGACACGAAAAGCGCGAATATACCGAAACAGAATAGTAGTTTATGCATGAACCCTCCCGCACGACATCAACATGCCGTTCATGGCGGGAGGCCGCGCCAAAATTGCGCGGTCATCCGTCGCTTGCCTGCGGTGCACCCCGCCCGCGGGCCGAACGACGCGTCTCGGACAGGTCTCCTGGCTCGCCGGATCGCCACCGACGCGCCTGCCTTCCCGGCCTCGAAAACTCGGCCAGTGGCTTTTGCCGGCGCGCGGCTCCCCGGTCACAGTTGCGGGGGCAGCCTGGGCTTCGCACCCAGTTCCCTCGGCGAGCTCTCGCCCGCCGGCCCGGCCTCCCGGGCGATCCGTGACACGGGCGCTCGAATAGCTCCGCTGCACGCCCCGCGCAATCCGCAGCGGCGTTAACCGGGGGGCGCCCGACGCGTATCAACGCGGGACGGCTCCTTTGGCGCGAGTGCAGGGGTGGCTTCAGCGAGCTAGCGCGAAGCCGTGCCGATCACCGACAACGCGCCGGATTTCCAGGCCATGGTGTCTTCGCGTGGATTCCACGCGCGGATCACGCGAGCCGGGCGCGGCCGAGCCGTGCTGGCGCAACGGCGGCATCGCCTGCGCAAGCGCTGCGCCGCGATCGCAGCCGCCATGGCCCTTCCCGCGATGGCCGGCGCGACAAACTGGGCGACCCCTGCCTCGCGTGAGGCTTCCTCCAGCGTCGAGGCCACCGCATACGGTACGAAATCGGCCGATGGACCGCTCGCCGGGACGCCGATGGCCCCCGCAATCGGCCGGTCGGCCGCGAGCCGGTTGGTCGACCAGGCAACCTCGCCCGGCCCGGCCGCGCGAGCGTTCCTGTCATCCGGAAGCTGGCTCGACCGCGCGCGCGCCGAGCAATGCCTGACGATGGCCATCTACTACGAGGCGGCGACGGAGCCGGACGACGGCCAGCGCGCGGTAGCCCAAGTGGTGCTCAACCGCGTCGCCCATCCCAGCTTTCCGAAAACCGTCTGCGGCGTCGTCTTCCAGGGTTCGGAACGGAGCACCGGCTGCCAATTCACATTCGCCTGCGACGGTTCTCTCATCCGCAAGCCGGTGCCCTACTGGTGGGCGCGTGCTCGCCGTGTCGCCGAGGAGGCCCTCGCCGGGGCCGTTTACGCACCCGTCGGCCTGGCCACGCACTACCACACGCTGGACGTGCACCCTGTGTGGGACAACGCCATGCAGCGCGTGATCACGATCGGGGCGCATGAATTCTTCCGCTTGCCCGGCCCTGCTGGCGAGAGAGCGGCGTTCCACATTGCCTATCTCGGCGGCGAGCCCATGGCCGCGCCGCACGCGAAGACGTCAACGCCGGCCCCGTCGTCCGACGATGATCCGCTGATGCTCGCGCGGGCCTACGTCGCCGCGCTTGCGTCATCGTCTCCGTCTCCGGAAATGCGCTCCCAAGCGAGCGGAACCACGACGCCCAAATCACAGCCGGCCCATTCCGTTGCCGTACAGGCTCGCGGTGGCGACGCCCAGTTCACGGGCAGCAACCTGCCGGACGGAGGGACCCTGTCCCCCGAGCTGCAACGCAGCGGGCAGTGGCTCGATCGGCCGTGACTTCGGCAAAAAGGTAAACGCCGGATCGCCTTGCGGAAACCATGCTGGCGAACCATCGCTTAGGCCGGGCGCGTTAGACGGGGTGTGCTCGGGCCGCTCCGGTCCCTGGCCAATGACCGGATCGCACCAGGCATGAGCATTCGTTTTGCCGCCCCGCCCAAGTCCTTCAGCGCCAGGATCGCCCCTGCGCACGTGCGCGCGGCGGTCGCGAGGGCGGACAACGACAATGAGCCGCCGCTTTCGGATAATGCGTTGCTGCGCGCGGCCTTGCGCCATTTCGCCGAGCATGGCCTGGCGGCGGCGGGCCATGCGCGGCGCCGGGCAGAGGCCGCCTACTTCGCCGGCGATCGCGATGCCTATCGCTGGTGGCTCGGGATTTGCCGCACGCTCGATCGGCGGCTTGCGCGGCAGCTGGGCTCTGAATTGGCTGCGCAAGAGGTCGGCTGAAGCCTCGCTTCGGTCGCCTTTTTCCACAAGTCAGCGTAAGGCGCTGATTAACCATTAGGTGACGTTCTTTCGCTAGCTCCCGCAGACCGAGGGGGGCGGACCGATCAATCGCCTGAGGCACATTTTCAGGGACTACCTTGCCGGCGACAGCGAGGAGCAGCTTGTCAGGCGCAAGCTGGTCGCCTCGCTTTACGCGCACACGGCGAGCCTTGCGCTGGGCACCCTGGCCGGGATCGCGGCCGCGCTGACGGCCGCGCTTGTCACCCAGGACATCGTCATCGAGCTCTTCGCCGCCTTGCTGATGGGGGTCGCCATTGCCCGCATCGGCGTCGCCGCCCGCCTATCGCGGGACAGCGAACTCATCCGCAGCGAACGCCGGGTTCTCGAAGCGGTGTACGAAGTCGGCACCCTGACGTCGTCCCTGTTTGCCGGATCGATTGCCGCCCTCACGATGACGCTCGGCTCGATGGAGAACCTGTCGATTCTCACCGTCAGCTATGCCCTCGTGTACGGCGTCGGCGTGGCGGCACGCACCGCCGCCAGACCGGCCATGGCCGTGGGGCAACTGTTGCTGGCAAGCCTGCCGATCATCGTGGCCTGCCTGGTCATCGGCGGCCCCGCGCTCGATGTTCTTGCCGGGATCATCGCGATCCTGACTTCGGGAATGGTCCTCATCACGCTCAACCTGTTCCACACGCTGCGCGAACAGATCCTCGCCGCCGACACCAGCGCCGCGATGGCCGAGCAGATGCGCGAGCTCGCCCGCACCGACATCGTCACGGGCCTGCTGAACCGGGGCGGGCTCAACCACGCGCTCGACGAGCAGGTGATACGCCTGCCGGCAGAGGGCAAGCTGGCGATGTTCTGGCTCGATCTCGACAAGTTCAAGGAAGTGAACGACACCCTGGGTCACGGCGTCGGCGACAGCGTCCTCGCCGAAGTCGCCCGGAGGCTGACCGAAGTGGCGCCCGAGGACGCGACGATCGCGCGCTTCGGTGGCGACGAATTCGTCGCCGCGTGCGTCGTTCGCGACCGCGCGGAAAGCGAACAGCTTGCGAGCGCGATGATCGGCGATCTGTCGCGCCCGTTCCGCATCGACAGCAACCGCATCCCCTGCGGCGCGTCGATGGGCGTCGCGCTGCTGCCGGACGACGGCCCCGACGTCGAGACCGTGATGCAAAGCGCCGACCTTGCGCTGTACCACGCCAAGGTTGGTGGCCGGAACCAGCTGAGGTTCTTCGATCCGGCGATGACCCGCGACCTGGTGCGCAAAAAACAGATCGAATCCGAGCTCAGGGCCGCGATCCGCAAGGACGAGTTGTCGATCTTCTTCCAGCCGATCGTCGACCTGAAGACCGGCCGCATCCGCACTTTCGAGGCGCTGGTTCGCTGGTTTCATCCCGAGAAAGGCGAGCTGCGCCCGGACGAGTTCATCCCGGTGGCGGAAGAAACCGGCGTGATCATCACGCTCAGCAACTGGATCACCGCCCAGGCCGCCAAGGCGGCAGCGCAATGGCCGGAGCACGTCACGCTGGCGGTCAATCTCTCGCCGATCCAGTTGCGCGCGCCGGGTGCGGCGCTGGGAATCCTCAACGCCCTCAAGGACGCCGGACTGCCGCCCAGCCGTCTCGAGCTCGAAGTCACCGAAAGCCTGTTCATCGAAGAAAGCGAGCACGCGGCGCGCTTCATCGAGGAGCTGTCGGCTCAGGGCGTGCGCTTTGCGCTTGACGATTTCGGCACCGGCTATTCCTCGCTCGGATACATCAACCAGTTCCCGTTCAAGAAGATCAAGGTGGACCGCAGCTTCGTCTCGGGACCGAACATCGGTCGCAAGAGCGACGCGATCATCAGGGCCGTGGCCGAAATGGGCTCGACGCTGGAGATGGAGATCGTTGCCGAGGGACTCGAAACGATCGAGCAGGTCGAAGCCGTGCGTAACGCCGGCTGCACGCTGGGCCAGGGTTATTACTTCAGCCGCGCGGTGCCGGATTTCCTCGCCGCCATGTTGCTCTCCCAGGAGCGCGAGGGACGCGAAGCGGCCAGCCGCCTCGCCGGCTGAAGCCGGGGCGGCCGCTCGCCTTTCGAGATAAAGCCTTCCGGCACCAGCCGGTCGCCTGCCCGGCCAAGCCACATCGCCAGGGCGCCGAAATAGGCACCGAGGCCAAATCCGACCGACGCCAGGACGGAAACGGCCCACAAGGCGGCCGTAACGGCAATTGCGGCGGCGATCGCCACCGCAGGACCGCTCCACAGGGCCGAATCGATCCTGAGGCCGAACAGGCCGCGCAACATCATCCGCCGGCACACGGCTCGCGTGCCGTAGCTGACCAGCACCGAAAGCCCGATACCGGCGAGGCCGAGCAGCGGCTCAAGCACCACCGCGGCAGCGGCGCCGAGAGCCACGAACGCCGCGCTCAGCAGCGCCATGAGGCGCGGCCGCGCGTAAACGAGCAACAGCTCGCCCAGGCCGAAGGCGCCCTGGACCAGTTCGGCGGCGGCGAGGCACAGCATCGCGGCGTAACCGGAAGCGAAACCGTCGCCGACGAGATCGAGCAACGGGCGGCCGAAAGCCCAAAGCAGCAGCACCACGGGCAGCTGCAGCACCAGCACGAGGCGCGAAGATCGGGCAAGAGCGTGGCCCGCCTGCGCGATGGTTCCGTGGGTCAGGGTGTGCGAGACGAGCGGCACGAGCATGCCGTCGAACGCCTGGCGAACCTGTCGTATCGGCATGCTCACTTGCCGCGCCAGCCCATAAATTCCGGCCGCGTGGGCGCCGAGCAGAATGCCGACGAGGTAGATGTCGACGCGCATGTAGAGCGCATCGATGAGGTCCGACCCGGTGGTGGGCATGGCTCCCTTCAGGCGGCGCCACAGGAGACGGGGCCTGGCGCGATACTGGCGCAGGCAAAGCCCGCCGAACCGACGGCGCGTGGCGAGCGCGGCGTAAACGAGCGCGCAGACGGTTGCGAAGATGTATCCCCATGCAAGCGCGACCGCGCGCCAGCCGAGCGCGAGGAGCAATCCGATGGCCGCTATGCTCACGAGCGGCTGGATCAGGCTCTTGGCGATCACGTCGTAGCGCATGATCTCGGTCCAGCGGGTGGCGGCGAGGAACACCTCGAGCAGAGCCTGCAGGACCACGGCGGGGACCAGATAGAGGATCGCCAACCGCGTGCTCTCGTCCATGCTGCCGGGCGGCGCCACGGTGACGGCGACGGCAATCAAGCCGGCGACAAGGCCGCTGGCGCAAAGCACGAGGAGCAAGGCATCGAGGAGCGCGTGAGGGGCGGCACGGCCGAGCTTCACGTCTTGATCCAGCCACTTGAACAACATCCACTTGGTGCTGAGGCCCGCTGCAATGGATGCCGCCTCGACAACCGCGATGGCGATCGTGAAGGAACCGAAAAGCGAGGCCCCGAAGAAGCGGCCGGCGAAAAGCAGCACCAGCAGGCGAGCAGCAAATCTCAAGGCATAGCCGAGCGCCGAAGCCCCGCCGCCCCGCAGCACCAGCCGGCCAGCCCCGCCGGAAACGGCAGCGCCTTCAGCTGAACGTGAGGCCCGCACGCCATGCCCCGCGGTTCGAATGCTGCAAGCTCCCGCCGGCTGAAGGGTGCAACGCTAAGCGAGACAGCCCCGCGTGTTCCTGGAAAAGCGCCTGGAACTGCGGCAGGATCACCTCGCGGCGGAACTCGTTCGCACGCCGGGTCGCGGCCGCGCCCAGGCGCCGGCGCAATTCGGGCGCGGCGTGCAGCATGTCGAGTGCCTCGCGCATCGCTTCGCCGTCATCGGGTGGTACCAGCCATCCGTTCCGGCCGTGTTCGATCATCTCGCCTGGTCCAAACCGGCAGTCGGACGCCAGCACAGGGGCACCGCAAGCGAGTGCCTCGAGCAGGGCGTTGGGGAACCCTTCCCAGCGGGATGCGAGCACGAACAACTCGGCGCGCGCCATCAACGCCCAGGGATTCGAACGAAAGCCGAGAAAGTGGACCCGGTCGGCAACACCAAGGCCAGCGGCAAGCGCACCAAGCGCCGCGCGTTCGGGACCCTCGCCCACGATCGCCAGCTGATGGCTTGCGCGGAACCGGCTTGCGGCAAAGGCGCGCAGCACGATGTCGTGGCCCTTCTGCGCAACCAGCCGCCCGGTCGTGACGATGAGCGGCCCGCGCAGGGCGGCATCGAGCGGCTCGGCGGCCCGGCGGCGGATCGCCTCGACGTCGACGGGATTACGGATGACGCGCAGTTTCCCCGCCGGCAATCCGAAATGCTCCCCGAGGCTGGCGGCAAGCTGCTGCGAGTTCACGACGACGCAATCGGCCGCGCGATAGGTGCTGCGCACGAGAGCATGCTCGAGCCCGCGCCTTGCCTTGTCCCGTCCGTCCTCCCTCGCCGAACGGACAATGTTGTTGCCCTCGCGCGCGATCCATCTCGGCCGCTTGCCGCGCATCGCGCGAAGGGCGAGATAGGTGAGCACGTTCGGGCCCTTGCAGAAGCTCACGACGAGCTCGGGATCGGCCTCGCGGATGATCGAACGGAATGCCAAAGGGCCCACCGTGACGCTGCGCAGGAAGCGGTCCGGACGGTAGAACGTGGCGCTCGCTCCATCGGCCGGGAACCAGCGCTCGCACCAGCTGCGAAAATGAACCCGCCCGGGTTCGACGAGATCGATGTAACGACCCGCCCGGCGCAGCAAGCCCATCCGCACGTCGAGCGCCCCGCCATTTAGGTCGTTCGCCAGCTGGACCGCGACGCGTTCGGCGCCGCCGCCGTTGAGCCAGCCGAGAAGCAGGAGAACGCGACTGGGGGGACCCTCCGGCAGCCACGGATCGCACTGTACAAACATATATTTACCCGTGTGCGGTGCTGGCGTTTCACGCTTCAACGTTACCGCCGCCGAGACCGTTCCATGCGCCGCGCTTGACAGTGCTCTTGGCCCGACCATCGGATATTTTGCCCGTCAGGGAACCGTGTTGCAGGTCTTTTATCGCTATTGCGAACTATTATTGAATCAGGCAACGGATCTTAACGCTTTTGTCGGTTGCCAAGGCCTACCGGCGGGCCTAGGGCAGCCGGCATCGCCCCGGGCGGCGCTCCTTCGCGGGACGCGGGGGCGCCTCGATCAACCCTCTCGCGCCCGCGCAGGTTGAAGGATTATCGGGAAGCTCCATGGCTCGCAGGAAGATCGCGCTCGTCGGCGCCGGCATGATCGGCGGCACCCTCGCCCACCTCGCCGCGAAGAAGGAACTGGGCGACATCGTCCTGTTCGACATCATGGAAGGCATCCCGCAGGGCAAGGCGCTCGACCTGTCGCAGTGCGGCCCGATCGAGGGCTTCGACGCGACCATCACCGGCACCAACGACTATGCCGACATCGCGGGGGCAGACGTGGTGATCGTCACCGCCGGCGTGCCGCGCAAGCCGGGCATGAGCCGCGACGACCTGCTCGGCATCAATCTCAAGGTGATGGGCGCGGTCGGCGAAGGCATCAGGGCCAACTGCCCCGACGCGTTCGTGATCTGCATCACCAACCCCCTGGACGCGATGGTGTGGGCCCTGCGCGAGTATTCGCGGCTGCCGCACAACAAGGTGGTCGGAATGGCAGGCGTGCTCGACAGTGCGCGCTTCGCCACCTTCCTCGCATGGGAGTTCGGCGTGTCAGTGCGCGACGTGAACGCCTTCGTCCTCGGCGGACACGGCGATTCGATGGTCCCGGTCCTCGCTTACTCGACGATCAACGGCATCCCGGTTCCCGAGTTCGCCCGCATGAACGGCGTGGACGCGGGCCGTCTCGACGAAATCGTCCAGCGGACCCGCGGCGGCGGCGGCGAGATCGTCGGACTCTTGAAGACCGGCAGCGCCTATTACGCCCCCGCCACCAGCGCGATCGCGATGGCCGAAGCCTACCTCGGCGACCAGAAGCGCATCCTCCCCGTCGCCGCGCATCTCACGGGCCAGTACGGGGTGAACGACCTTTATGTCGGCGTCCCGGCGGTGATCGGCGCAAACGGTGTCGAGGAAGTGGTCGAGATCGCCCTCGACGACGAGGCCAAGGCCAATTTCCAGACCTCGGTCGATGCGGTGAAAGAGCTGCTGGCAGCCTGCAAGGGCATCGATAGCTCGCTGGGCTGATGTTTGCACTTGTCCTTCTTGCGGTCGCCGCATCGTCGTCTTCGGCGGGCGATGGCCAGCTGGGCGCATGCAAGCAAACCTGTCTTGATGGAGCCGAATAAGTGGCAATTCTGGTCGACAAGAACACCAAGGTCATCACCCAAGGGATGACCGGCGAAACCGGCACGTTTCACACGCAACAGGCGCTCGACTACGGCACGCAGATGGTCGCCGGCGTCACCCCGGGCAAAGGCGGGCAGACGCATCTCGGATTGCCGGTGTTCGACACCGTCGCCGAGGCCAGGCGCGCGACCGGCGCCAGCGCGAGCGTGATCTACGTGCCGCCGCCGTTCGCGGCGGATTCGATCCTCGAGGCGATCGATGCCGAGGTCGAGCTGATCGTCGCCATCACGGAAGGGATCCCGGTGCTCGACATGGTGCGGGTGAAGCGCGCGCTGTCGGGCTCGAAGTCGCGCCTCATCGGGCCGAACTGCCCCGGCGTGCTGACACCAGAGGAATGCAAGATCGGCATCATGCCGGCGAACATCTTCAAGAAGGGCTCGGTCGGCATCGTTTCGCGCTCCGGCACGCTGACCTACGAGGCGGTGCACCAGACGACGATGGTCGGTCTCGGCCAGACCACCGCGGTCGGCATCGGCGGCGATCCGGTCAATGGCACCAATTTCATCGACGTGCTCGAGCTGTTCCTCGCCGACGACGAAACCAGGTCGATCGTCATGATCGGGGAGATCGGCGGCAGCGCCGAGGAGGATGCAGCGCAGTTCCTCACGGACGAAGCCCGGCGCGGCCGGTCGAAGCCGGTCGTCGGCTTCATCGCGGGCCGCACGGCCCCGCCGGGCCGCCGCATGGGCCACGCCGGCGCGATCGTCAGCGGCGGCCAGGGGGGCGCCGAGGACAAGATCGCCGCCATGGAAGCCGCGGGCATTCGCGTCAGCCCGTCGCCGAGCGAGCTCGGCACGACGCTCGACGCGCTGCTCAAGGAACTGGCCTGACCCTCTCCCATTAGGCTTCAAGGAACGACCCGATGGGTAACGAAGCGCAGAATTTCCTCCCCGAGCTGACCGGCCAGGACGGCCCGCAACCCGGGCCGAGCTGGCAGAACGCCCGCTGGCCGATCCTCGGCGGCGAGGCCGAAGACGACCTCACGCAGGCGCTCGATCCGACCACGCTCAAGGTCGCGATCGCGCAAGCCGCGGCCAAGGCCGGCAAGACGATCGATGCCTCTGCGATCGAGCAGGCCGCCGGGGATTCGATCCGCGCGATGCTCCTCATTCGCACCTACCGCGTGCGCGGGCACCTCGCGGCCGACCTCGACCCGCTGCATCTCACCAAGCACGAGCTGCCGGCCGACCTGACGCCCGAATACTACGGCTTCACCGGCGAAGCGCTCGATCGCCAGGTCTTCCTCGGCGGCGTGCTGGGGCTGCAATGGACGAGCATCAACGAGCTCGTCGCCATCTTGCGTAAGAACTACTGCGGCCACGTCGGCGTCGAGTACATGCACATCTCGGACGTCGAGGAGCGCCGCTTCCTGCAGGAGCGCATCGAGGGACCCGACAAGGTCATCACCTTCACGTCCGAGGGCAAGAAGGCGATCCTTTCGGCCGTCATCCGCGGGGAGGAATACGAGAAGTTCCTCGGCAAGAAGTATGTCGGCACCAAGCGCTTCGGGCTCGACGGCGGCGAAGCGATGATCCCGGCGCTCGAGGCGGTGATCAAGTATGGCGGCGCCTTCGGCGTGCGCGAAATCGTCTACGGCATGTCGCATCGCGGCCGCCTCAACGTTCTCGCCAACGTGATGGCCAAGCCCTACCGGGTGATCTTCCACGAGTTCTCCGGCGGCAGCGCCAATCCCGAGGACGTCGGCGGCTCGGGCGACGTCAAGTACCACCTCGGCACCAGCACCGACCGAGAGTTCGACGGGATCAAGGTGCACATGAGCCTGGTCTCGAATCCGAGCCATCTCGAGGCGGTCGATCCCGTGGTGCTTGGCAAGGTGCGGGCAACACAGGCGTTCAGAGAGGACCTCGCGAAGCACCAGGAAGTGCTGCCGGTGCTGATCCACGGCGACGCCGCCTTCGCCGGTCAAGGCATCGTCTGGGAGTGCTTCAGCCTCTCGGGCGTGCGCGGCTACAACATCGGCGGCACCATCCACTTCATCATCAACAACCAGATCGGCTTCACCACCAGCCCGCAGTTCGCGCGTTCCTCGCCGTACCCGTCAGACGTGGCCAAGGGCGTCCAGGCGCCGATCCTCCACGTCAACGGCGACGACCCGGAAGCGGTTACCTTCGCCTGCAAGCTTGCCATCGAGTTCCGCCAGACCTTCAAGCGCGACATCGTCATCGACATGTGGTGCTACCGCCGCTTCGGCCACAACGAAGGCGACGAGCCGAGCTTCACCCAGCCGCTGATGTACGACCGGATCCGTGAGCACGCGCGGGTCAGCGAGATCTATGCCCAGCGCCTGATCGAAGAAGGGGTGATCGACGACCAGGCAGCCGAGCACATGCGCTACGAGTTCAATGCCTTGCTCGACCAGGAGTTCGCGGGCGCCGCCAGCTACAAGCCCAACGAGGCCGACTGGTTCGGCGGGCGGTGGAGCGGGCTCAACAAGCCCGCCGATCCCGAAACCGCGCGCCGCAACGTCCACACCGCGGTTGACAAGAAGCTGTTCGAAAGCCTCGGCCGGACGCTGACCACGGTCCCCGGGGACCTCAACATCCACAAGACGCTCGGCCGGGTCATCGACGCGAAGCGGCATATGTTCGAAACCGGCGAAGGGTTCGATTGGGCGACAGCCGAAGCGCTCGCCTTCGGCAGCCTGCTGGCCGAGGGCTTCGGCGTGCGCCTGTCCGGCCAGGACTCGGCCCGGGGAACCTTCAGCCAGCGCCACGCGATCTGGATCGACCAGGTCGACGAGCACAAGTACATCCCCTTGTGCGAACTGCCGCACGGCAAGTTCGAGGTCTACGACAGCCCGCTCTCCGAATACGGGGTGCTGGGCTTCGAATACGGCTTTGCCGGCGCCGACCCGAAGACACTGGTGATGTGGGAAGCGCAGTTCGGCGATTTCGCCAACGGTGCGCAGATCATCATCGACCAGTTCGTCGCCGCGGGCGAGGTGAAATGGCTTCGGGCGAACGGCCTCGTCCTGCTCCTGCCGCACGGATACGAGGGCCAGGGGCCGGAGCACTCCAGCGCCCGCCTCGAACGATTCCTGCAGCTGTGCGCCAACGACAATATCCAGGTGTGCAACATCACCAGCCCGGCCAACTATTTCCATTGCCTGCGCCGGCAGATGCTGCGGCCGTTCAGGAAGCCGCTCATCATCATGACGCCCAAGAGCCTGCTGCGACATCCGATGGCGAAGTCGAGCGCCTCGGAGTTCATCAAGGAGAGCCATTTCAAGCGCATCCTGTCCGACCGGATGGACATTCCGGACGACAAGGTTCGCCGCCTCGTGCTGTGCTCCGGCAAGGTTGCCTACGACCTGATGGAAAAGCGCGCCGAGGAGAGGCTCGAAGATGTCTCGATCGTGCGCCTTGAGCAGCTTTATCCGTTCCCCGGAGAGCCGCTGGCGGTGCGCCTCGAACGCATGACCCACCTCGAATCGGTCGTCTGGTGCCAGGAAGAGCCGAAGAACAACGGCGCATGGTTCTTCGTCGAAAGCCGCATCGAGGATGCCCTGGGCGAAGCCGGCCACAAGGGCATGCGCCCGAGCTATGCCGGCCGCGACGTTGCGGCCTCGCCGGCGACGGGCCTTGCGAAGAGGCATGTCGAGCAGCAACAGGCGCTCGTTTCCCTGGCGCTCGGGATCGGCGACAAGGACGAAGCGCGGCGCGCGCTCAAGACCAGGAAGAAGGGCTGAGGAATGGCCACCGAAGTCAAAGTCCCCACTCTCGGCGAATCGGTCACCGAGGCGACGATCGGCGAATGGCTCAAGCAGCCAGGCGATCCGGTGAAAGTGGACGAGCCGATCGCCAGCCTCGAGACCGACAAGGTGGCGGTGGAGGTGCCCTCGCCCGTCGCCGGCGTGATGGGCGCCCAAAGGGTCAAGGTGGGCGACACCGTACAAGTCGGCACGGTCATTGCGACGATCGAGAACGGTGTCGCGGCCGGCGAGACGACGCAAGTCGCGCCCCGCGAGGCAGCGACGGCCGCGGCTCCAGCTCCCGCGGGCGGCGCGCAGGAAACCGAACAGGCGGCTGATATCGACCGCGAGCTCGACGAGCTGCCCAAGGCCGAGCCGGGCGACCTTGCCGCCACCTTGTCGCCGTCGGTTCGCCGTGCGGTCATCGAGCACGGCATCGATCCGACCCAGGTCAAAGGCACCGGCAAGGACGGGCGCCTGACCAAGGAGGACGTGCTCGCCGCCGCCGCGGCCAAGAAGGTTTCACCGGCACCGTCCGTCTCGGCACCCGCGCCCTCGCCCACGCAGGCGACAGCCGGCGAGCGCAAGACCGAGCGGGTGAAGATGACCCGCCTGCGCCAGACGATCGCCCGCCGCCTCAAGGGTGCGCAGGAAGAAGCGGCGCTGCTGACCACCTTCAACGACTGCGACATGAGCGCGGTGATCGAGGCGCGCGAAGCCTACAAGGACCTGTTCGCCAAGAAGCACGGTATCAAGCTCGGATTCATGAGCTTCTTCGCCAAGGCCAGTTGCCTGGCGCTGAAGGACGTGCCCTCGATCAACGCGCAGATCGAGGGTGACGAGATCGTCTATCACGACTTCGTCGACATCTCGGTCGCGGTCAGCGCGCCGAACGGACTCGTCGTCCCGGTGGTGCGCGATGCCGACAAGAAGAGTTTCGCCCAGATCGAACTCGACATCGCCGACTTCGGCGCGCGCGCCAAGGAAGGGACGCTGACGATGGACGACATGAAGGGCGGGACCTTCACGATCTCCAACGGCGGGGTGTTCGGCAGCCTGATGTCGACGCCGATCGTCAATCCGCCGCAAGCCGCCGTGCTCGGCCTGCACCGGATCGAGGATCGCCCCGTCGCTCGCGATGGCCAAGTCGTCATTCGCCCGATGATGTACGTCGCGCTGACCTACGACCACCGCCTGATCGACGGCCGCGAGGCGGTGACGGCGCTCAAGATCATCAAGGAAGCGATCGAGGATCCGATGCGGATGCTGATCGACCTGTGAGGGTTCATGACTGATCGAACTTACGACTACGACGTCCTCGTCATCGGCGCCGGTCCCGGCGGATACGTAGCGGCGATCCGCGCGGCGCAGCTCGGGCTGAAGACCGCCTGCGCCGAGAGCCGCGAGACGCTCGGCGGCACGTGCCTCAATGTCGGCTGCATCCCCTCGAAAGCGATGCTGCACGCGTCGGAATACTTCGAGGCGGCGGCCGGCGGGGCGATGGCGAAGATGGGGGTCGAGGTCACGCCGAAGCTCAACCTGGAGGCGATGCACGGCCAGCGGGTCGACGCGGTCAAGCAACTCACCGGCGGGATCGAGTTCCTGTTCAAGAAGAACAAGGTCACCTGGCTCAAGGGCCGCGCCAGCTTCACCGATGCCCACGTCGTCAAGGTCGGCGACCAGAGCGTCAGCGCGAGGAACGTCGTCATCGCGACAGGCTCGTCGGTCACTCCTCTGCCCGGCGTCGAAGTCGATAATGCGAAAGGCGTGGTCGTTGATTCGACCGGCGCGCTGGAACTCGCGAGTGTGCCGAAGAAGCTGGTGGTCATCGGCGGCGGCGTGATCGGGCTCGAGCTCGGCAGCGTCTGGCGGCGGCTCGGCGCAGAAGTCGTGTGCGTCGAGTTCCTCGACCAGATCCTCCCCGGCATGGATGCCGACGTGCGCAAGGAAGCGAACAGGATCTTCAAGAAGCAGGGTTTCGAGTTCCGCCTCTCCACCAAGGTCACCGGCGTGACGGTCAAGGGCAAGAAGGCGACGCTGACGCTCGAACCGGCGGCGGGCGGAAAGAGCGAGACCCTCGAGGCCGACTGCGTGCTGGTCTCGATCGGACGTCGTCCGAACACCGACGGGCTGGGCCTCGAAGCGATCGGCCTCGAACCCAACAAACGCGGCCAGATCGAGACTGACGAAGATTTCCGCACGAAGGTCGACGGCGTGTGGGCGATCGGCGACGTGATCCCCGGCCCGATGCTCGCCCACAAGGCCGAGGACGAAGGCATCGCCGTCGCCGAGAACATCGCCGGCGAGACCGGCATCGTGAACCACGCGGTGATCCCCAGCGTCGTTTACACCATGCCCGAGATCGCTGGTGTCGGCCTGACCGAAGAGCAGGCTAAGGAGCGTGGCGAGATCAAGGTGGGCAAGTTCCCGATGCTCGCCAACAGCCGCGCCAAGACCAACCACGAGCCCGACGGCTTCGTGAAGGTGATCGCCGACGCCAGGAGCGACCGCGTGCTCGGCGTCTGGATCATCGCTACGGTCGCCGGGACGATGGTCGCCGAAGCCGCGCTGGCGATGGAATTCGGCGCCACCAGCGAGGACATCGCCTACACCTGCCACGCCCACCCGACGCATTCCGAAGCGATCAAGGAAGCCGCGATGGCCGTGCAGGGCAAGCCGATTCATGTCTAGGGTTGCCCCCCGAATATTCGTCATCCTCGCGCGCGCGGCCACCCAGCGGAAGGAAAGGGGTTCGCCGCGCTCAATTGCCCTGGATCCCCGCTTGCACGGGGATGACGTGGTTGGGCGTCATGCCTAGGGACGGCCAATGACCCTGCGCCCGTTCCATCTCGCCTTCCCGGTGCGCGACCTGGCAGAGGCGCGAGCGTTCTGGGGCGGAATAATAGGCTGTCCGGAAGGACGCAGCGCCGAGGGTTGGGTCGATTTCGACTTCTACGGCCACCAGATCGTCGCGCACCACGTCGACGCGCCGGCGGCCGAATCGCGCAACCCGGTCGACGGCCACGACGTGCCCGTGCCACACTTCGGCATCGTCCTGGAGATGGCTGACTGGCAGGCCCTCGCCGAGCGCCTCACCGCAGCCGGAACCGAATTCGTCATCGAACCGCACGTGCGTTTCAGGGGACATCCTGGCGAGCAGGCGACGATGTTCTTTCGCGACCCCTCCGGCAACGCGATCGAAATGAAAGCCTTCGCCGACCTCGCGCAGCTGTTCGCGACGGATTGACGATGGGCGCGGCCGTCCCCGCCCTGCCTCCGCTGCTCGATCTTGCCGGCACGGCCGTATTCGCGCTCACCGGCGCGCTTGTCGCCGCGCGGCTCCGGTTCACTTTCGTCACAGTGTGCTTCTTTGCCCTCGTCACGGGCGTTGGCGGAGGCACGGTGCGCGACCTGCTGATCGGCGTGCGGCCGTTCTGGCTGGCCGACCAATGGGTCGCCGCGGTGATCCTCGGCGTCGCGCTGCTCGCCTGGTTCACGCCGCGCAGATGGTGGGACCGCCGCCTGCTCGAATGGGCCGATGCGGCCGGGCTCGCGGCCTATTCCGTGCTCGGCACCGCCAAAGCGCTGGCGTTCGGAGTCGAACCGCTGCCGGCCGCGATTCTCGGCGTGATCAGCGGCTGCGTCGGGGGCATCATCCGCGACGTCCTGGCCGGGGTGCCGTCGATCCTGATGCGACCGGAGCTCTACGTCACGGCTGCCGCGCTTGGCGCGGTGCTGTGTGCCAGCGGCAGTCTCCTGCCCCTTCCGCAAGGTCTCGTCTGGGCCGTGGCCGCGCTCGCGGCGTTTGCGTTGCGCGGCGCGGCCCTGACCTGGCAGCTCGAGCTGCCGCCCTATTCGCGAGAGCCCTAGCCGCTAGACGGCTTGGCCGAAGTCCGGCGCCTGCGAGGTGTCGTAACGCCCGTCATCCTGCCCCCGGGCCGGGGCGTTGTCAGGCGCGTGGGACTGTGAATTGTCGCCATGCCATTGCGGACGAGCGTCGGCCGGCAACGGCGGATCGTCGCCCCCGCCGGACGGCGTCGCCCCGTCATCCGGAACTTGCCGTGGCCTGTCATGGGAACGGTCATTCGGTGAAGCAGCGTCGGCCCGAGAACCCGCGACGCGCACGTTCTCGACACGCCCATCGTTACCGATGAGGCAGGCAAAGTCGCGACCGTTCGCGAGCACGCCGGAAACGGTCCAGCCGTCGCGTCCGCGCGTCACCTCGTCAACCGAATCCACCCGGTCACGCCCGCGTTCGACGGCATCGACGCAGGTATCCGCGGTGCGGTCGAGGGCGACGTCCGGGTCCGCTTGATCGTAGCTGTAGCCTTGGCGGTCGACCGGCACGGTTGGCGGCGCCGGTTCATCGCGATCGCGCTTGCTGGCGGCACTCGCAACGGCGGCAATCCCGCCGAGAATGACCGCTCCGGCGATGACATCTCCGGCGTCGATCCGGTCATAATGCCGCCAATGATGCCAGCGGTGCTCGCGCGCCGCAGCGGGCATCGCGGCCATGGAAAAAGCCGCGGCGAGCGCGCTCGCTGCGGCAAAGCGATTGATCCGGCCCATTCCAGGCGTCCTCATTTGCGGCACGGCCCCTGCCGCACCCCTCCGAGGAACAAGCTAGGCGGCCCAGGCTTGCATGAGCCTGAACCGCCTTGCTTAATGCACAGATCTGTCAGCGCAGTCCGCGAATTCCGCTGAAGCGGAGATCGACGACCCGGCCGTAGCGCACCTGGCAGGTGAACTTGCCGGCATCATAACCGCGATAACGGTTGTTCCATCCTCGCCAGTCGTTGTTCCACCCGCGGTTCCAGTAAGGATTGCGGGTGTTCACCGCGATACGGCCTTCGACCTTGTAACCGGTGGCCTTGCGATCGATGTCGCGGATATCGGTCACTTTTGCATTGCCGCCGTAGGAATAGCGGTTTGCCGACCGCTCCGCCGCATAGACGCACTGCTCGACGGCGCTTCTGGGATCGCCGAAGCGATCGTATCCACGATAGCGATAGTCGGCGACGCGGTAATTGTCGTGGCTCGCGGCCGATGCCACGGCGGCAATGCCTCCGAGCACCAGCGCGCCGGCGACCACGTCGCCGGTCGAAATCCCGTCGTGGCGGTCGTAGTCCCGCGCCATGGCGGGGGCGGCAGAAGCCATTGCCACGGCACCGGCGGCAACTGTTCCGACCAGGGCTTTCGTAAGGGTCTTCATGGTCCATGCCTTTCGTGTTCCAGGGCGACATCGCCCTTTGCAACCGCGGTTATGAACGACCGTCAGTGAGGCGAGGCTGAACTTTCGTGACAGCCTTCGTTCATAGACTCGCATAGTTATATGAACGATGTCGACCGTGTCCCAGCTCGGGGACTCCGCAGGCCATGCGCCGCCGGTCTTGAAGCCAGGTTATTGAATTTGCTTGAAAGTGCCGGACCTAACTTTCGGCATCTTATGCGCGATTGGCGAGGGGTCTATTCGGCCGAGGGACAAGACGGGGGGATTTCACCTGGTAGGGCGTTTCATCCGTAACGAGCTCGGCAACTCCGCATCCGAATATGCGCTGATCATCGGTGCCCTCGGCCTGACGATCGTTGCCGGCAACGCGGCGATGAGCCTCGTCCTGCGTTCGCAGATGTCGAACCAGGTCAATGCGATCGGGGCGGACTCGGTTTCCGTGCCGGCGCCATCGCCGGCACCGGCACCTGCGCCAGGTCCCTCGCCCACTCCCACTCCGAAGCCGACACCGAGTCCCTCACCAACACCCAGTCCCTCACCGACACCCAGTCCCTCACCGACACCCAGTCCCTCACCGGCACCGAGTCCCTCACCCAGCCCCTCGCCGTCACCGACGCCGTGTCCACCGAAGAATCCGCACTGCCCGGCTTGAGGCGGGCCCCGGCGCACACCCGAACTTAACGACGCTTCTCAACGCTCGCTCAGCCGAACCGGGTCTATGCTCTAGACATGAACAGGACTGTCGAACGCCGGCCCGACCACTTCGGGCGCAACGGCAAGCTTCTCAGAAGGCGTCCCCGCGCGCCCTTGCAGCTCAGGAAGGCCTGGATCCTGCCTGACGCGCGCGAGGCCAAATCGCGCGCCTGAGGGGACGCGTTGCCCGGCCACGAAAAGGGCCGCCAACCGGCGGCCCCTCGTCATTGGTGCTGAATTCCGTTGCGCGGTGCGCAGGCGCAAGAGCGCCCTCAGGCCTCGGCGTACTCATCCTCGGTGAGCACCGGGCCGCTGTCCTGGCCCTTGGCCTCGGGATCACGGTCGACGAGCTCGATATAGGCGATCGGCGCCGCGTCGCTGGCGCGAATACCGGCCTTGATAATGCGGGTGTAACCGCCCTCCCGGCCCGCATAACGCTCGGCAAGGACTTCGAACAACTTCTTCTCTTGCGCCTCATCCATGAGGCGGCTGTGGGCCAGGCGGCGGTTCGAGAGGCCGCCGCGCTTGGCCAGCGTCACCAGCTTCTCGACGTAAGGCCGCAGTTCCTTGGCCTTGGCCGTGGTGGTGAGGATCTGCTCGTGCTTGATCAGCGCCGCGGCGAGATTGCGCAGGAGCGCGGCCCGGTGGCCGGACTTGCGTTGCAGCTTGCGGCCGGAAATGCCGTGCTTCATGGTCCAAGTACTCCGTTCGTAAGGGGCCCGTGTCAGGTAGCCCGGTCCTGGCGGCCATCAAGGGTCGCCACCCATCACCCGCGAGGCCGATCAGCCGAGCAGTTCCTGCTCCAGCTTCTTGGCCATCTCCTCGATATTCTCCGGCGGCCAGCCGGGGATATCCATGCCCAGGCGCAAGCCCATGCTGGACAGCACTTCCTTGATCTCGTTGAGCGACTTGCGGCCGAAGTTCGGGGTGCGCAGCATCTCGGCCTCGGTCTTCTGCACCAGGTCGCCGATATAGATGATGTTGTCGTTCTTCAGGCAATTCGCCGAACGGACCGACAGCTCGAGCTCGTCGACCTTCTTGAGGAGGTAACGATTGAGCTGATTGGCGTCGCTCTCTTCGGGCTTCGCGGCCATCCCAATCATCGTCGGCACCGCCTGCGGCACGCCGTCCTCGAAGTGGACGAACAGCGTCAGCTGGTCCTGCAGGATGCGCGCGGCATAGGCCACCGCATCTTCCGGCGTGACCGTGCCGTCGGTCTCGACCGTCAGGCTGAGCTTGTCGTAGTCGAGCTCCTGCCCGACGCGGGCGTTCTCGACCTTGTAGCTCACCTGGCGCACGGGCGAGTACAGGCTGTCGACCGGAATCAGGCCGATCGGCGCGTCGACCGGGCGGTTGCTGACCGCGGGGACGTAACCCTTCCCCGTGTCGGCGGTGAGCTCCATGTTGAGCGTCGCGCCGTCGTCGAGGTGGCAGATCACGAGGTCCTTGTTCATCACCTCGATGTCGCCCGAGACGGCAATATCGCCGGCGGTGACTTCGCCCGGGCCGGTGGCGGACAGCTGCAGGCGCTTGGGGCCTTCGCCTTCCATCTTCAGCGCGATCTGCTTCACGTTAAGCACGATGTCGGTGACGTCCTCGCGGACGCCCGCGAGGCTCGAGAACTCGTGCAGCACGTTCTCGATCTTGATCGAGGTGATCGCGGCGCCCTGCAGGCTCGACAGCAGCACGCGGCGCAAAGCGTTGCCGAGCGTCAGGCCGTAACCGCGCTCGAGCGGCTCGGCGACGAACGTCGCCTTGCGCCGCTTGTCGCCGCCTTCCCTGACTTCGAGGCTGTTGGGTTTCTTGAGTTCCTGCCAGTTCTTGGTGTTGACGGACATGGACTTCCCCTAAAGGTGTTTCACTGGCGGCAGCGGCCGCGGAGCG